>ENA-ORXR01001097-ORXR01001097.1-marine-metagenome-genome-assembly--contig:-NODE-1097-length-30468-cov-4.005627_pt1 | contig 30468 bp, 25 predicted proteins | sample MGYA00237866_ERZ511479 | MGnify/ENA metagenome assembly ERZ511479
GAAGGCGACACGTTGACCTACACGATCACCGCCACGAATAACGGCGCATCCAATCTGACCAATGTCCTCGTGACCGATGATCTGATCACACCGACCGGCGGCACGGCACCATGTGCGCTCGTTGCGCCTGGCGAAACGTGCACCCTTGCTGGCTCCTACACCGTTACGTCGACCGATGTCGCCGCAGGCTCGATCACCAACACGGCTACAGCAGATAGCGATCAGACCGGCCAGGCCACTGACGACGAGGTCACGCCGATCTTGCCAGCAGGCCTCACGGTCGACAAACCAGCGCCGATAAATAGTGACGAAGATGGTTCGGGTGATGTGTCCGAAGGCGACACGTTGACCTACACGATCACCGCCACGAATAACGGCGCATCCAATCTGACCAATGTCCTCGTGACCGACGATCTGATCACACCAACCGGCGGCACTGCACCTTGTGCACTGGTTGCGCCGACTGAGACATGCACGCTCGTGGGTACATACACGGTGACAGCAGCCGACGTCACTGCCGGCAGCATCACCAACACAGCAACAGCAGACAGCGACCAGACCGGATCGATCACCGATGGTGAGATCACGCTCATCGACGCTCCGGGGCTCGGTGTGGACAAGCCAGTACCCACCAATGCCGATGAAGACGGCAGCGGTGATGTTTCGGTGGGCGACACGCTGACCTACACCATCACCGCCACCAACTCGGGCGATGCGAACCTGACTAACGTTGCGATCGCCGACGATCGGATCACGCCAACCGGTGGTACCGCGCCATGCGCGATCTTGGCGCCGGGCGGTGCCTGCACACTGGTGGGCTCCTACGTGGTAACCGTCAATGACGTAGTTGTCGGCAGCATCTTCAACACGGCTACTGCTGACTCGGATCAGACGGGCCCGGTCGACGATGAACAAACGACTGTTGTTCCATCGCCGCTGCTCGAAGTCCTGAAGCCAGCGCCGACCAACGCCGATGACGACGGAAGCGGCGATGTCTCCGAGGGTGACACGCTGACCTACACGATCACGGCGACGAACACGGGAACCTCGGTGTTGACCAACGTCGTACTTTCCGATGATCTCATCACGCCAACAGCTGGCACGACACCGTGTGCCTCCTTGGCCCCCGGCGGAAGCTGCACGCTTGTCGGTACCTATGTCGTGACCAGCGTCGACGTAGCGACCGGAGCGGTGACCAACTCCGCGACAGCAGACAGCGATCAGACCGGCCCGACCATCGACGGCGAAGTCACGTCGGTCGCCCAGCCCGGGTTGAGCGTCGACAAGCCTGAGCCAACGAACTCCGACGAGGACAGGTCCGGCGATGTATCTGCCGGAGACACCTTGACCTACACGATCACGGCGACGAACACCGGGGGAGCGACGCTCACCAATGTCGTCGTCGCCGACATCCTGCTCTCGCCGACCGCCGGTACCACGCCATGTGCGCTCGTGCCGCCAGGTGGCACGTGCACCCTGGTCGGTACCTACATCGTCACCGAAGACGATGCAATCGCTGGCACCCTCCCGAACACCGCTACCGCTGACAGCGACCAGACCGGGATAGCTAGTGACGAGGTCAATGTGCCCATCGCAGGAGCCGAACTCGAAATCGACAAGCCAGCACCTGTGAATGCTGATGAAGACGGCAGCGGCGACGTTTCCGTTGGCGACACGCTGACCTACACGATCACCGCAACCAACACCGGCGACGCCAATCTGAGCGACGTCTCGGTTGTCGACGACCTGATCACACCCACAGGTGGATCGACGCCGTGCGCGCTACTTCTGCCGGGCGAGACCTGCACCCTGGAAGGCACCTACCTTGTGTCGCCCGCAGACATAGCCGCAGGATCGATCTTCAACACGGCGACAGCCGACAGCGCCCAAACCGACTCGGTGTCCGACACCGACACAACACCGGTTCCAGCGCCTGCGCTGGTGGTTGACAAGCCAGCGCCTGTAAATGCTGATGAAGACGGCAGCGGCGATGTGTCCGTTGGCGACACGCTGACCTACACGATCACCGCAACCAATACCGGTGCGTCAACCCTCACGGCGGTGTCACTCGCCGATGATCTCATTACACCGACTGGCGGCTCCACCCCGTGTGCGGCGGTCGCTCCCACAGACACATGCACGCTCGTCGGTACCTATGTGGTGACCGAGAGCGATGTAGTCGCAGGCGTGATCTTGAATACGGCCAGCGGTGATAGTGACCAGACGGAACCAACCTCCGACGATGAGGCCACGACGGTGCCGACACCCCGCCTGGTGCTCGACAAGCCGACCCCGCTCAATGCCGATGAAGATGGCAGTGGCGATGTGTCGGCGGGCGACACGTTGACCTACACGATCACCGCCACCAACACTGGTGGTGCAGCACTCACGAACCTGGTGATGACCGATGCCCTCATCACACCTACTGGCGGCACTGCGCCGTGCGCAATCGTGCTTCCGGGCGGGACGTGCGTCCTTGTTGGATCGTACGTGGTTACGCCGGACGATGTTGTTGCCGGTTCGATTGAGAACACCGCAACCGCTGGCAGCGACCAAACCAATCAAGTAACGGCAGGCGAGACGACAACCGTCCCGTCTCCAGGACTCGTTCTCGTCAAGCCGGCTCCAGTCAATGCCGATGAAGATGGCAGTGGCGATGTGTCGGTGGGCGACACGCTGACCTACACGATCACCGCAGCCAAGACTGGCGATGCAACGCTGACCAATGTCATTGTCTCCGACGACGTGATCACCACGAGCGGCGGTTCTACACCGTGTGCGACCCTGGCACCGGCCGAAACCTGCACGCTGATCGGCACCTATGTGGTTACCGCAGGTGACGTAGGAGCCAGCACCATCTCGAACACGGCGACCGTTGTCAGCGATCAGACGCAGCCGGTCAGCGACGGTGAGCTCACGACGGTCCTGGCCCCAGCCTTGTCTGTAGTCAAACCGCTCCCAGCGAACGCTGATGAAGACGGCAGTGGCGATGTTTCGGTTGGCGATACGTTGACCTTTACGATTACTGCAACGAACGACGGCGCTACCAACCTGACGAACGTCGTTGTGTCCGACGACCTGGTGACGGTCGTCGGAGGCACATCACCCTGCGCCTTGATACTGCCCACCGAGACCTGCACGTTGGTTGGTACCTATGTCGTCGGCGAGGCCGACGTGGTCGCGGGCAGCATCTTCAATACGGCCAACGCAGACAGCGATCAAACCGAACCGAGTCCCACCGATGTGACGGTGCCGGTACAGACCCCATCGCTTGGCATCGACAAGCCAGCCCCGGTCAATGCCGACGAGGACGGCAGTGGTGATGTCTCAGTCGGCGACACGCTCACCTTCACCATCACCGCGACCAACTCAAGTGGCGCCAACCTGACCAACGTCGCCGTGACCGATGATCGGATCACTGCGATTGGTGGCACGGCGCCGTGTGCCATCGTGGCTCCGACCGAGACGTGCACGCTGGTCGGCACCTATGTCGTTACCGAGTCCGATGTAGCCCTCGGGAGCATGACAAACACCGCCACCGGCGACTCGGACCAAACGAATCCGGTCACCGATGATCACGTCACACCTCTACTCGCTCCACAAATCAGCGTGGACAAACCGCAGCCCGTAAACGCTGACGAAGACGGTTCGGGCGATGTCTCGGCCGGCGACACCTTGACCTACACCGTCACGGTGACCAATTCGGGCGGATCGACGCTCACCGACCTCACGGTTGCCGACCCGTTGATCACCCCGGTAGGTGGCACAACACCATGTGCGCTCGTTGCACCTGGTGAAACTTGCACCCTGGTGGGTACCTACGAAGTGACTGCCGTCGACGTGGCCGCAAGAAGCGCCGACAACACCGCCACTGGTGACAGCGACCAGACAGGTCCTGGAACCGACGACGTCACCACGCCGATTCCGCTGCCAGAGCTGCTTCTCGACAAGCCAGCCCCGGTCAATGCCGACGAAGACGGCTCAGGCGATGTATCGCTCGGTGACACGTTGACCTACACGATCACGGCCACCAACGATGGCTCGGCAAACCTCACCACTGTGCAGATCACCGATGATCTGCTTACGACGACCGGCGGTTCCACGCCTTGTGCGCTGCTGGCCCCAGGCGAGACATGCACGCTGGTTGGTACCTACAGCGTGTCGCTCGACGATGTGCTCGCCGGAGCTGTGACCAACACGGCCACAGCAGAGAGTGATCAAGGCGACCCCGCCACCGCTACCGAAGCCACCCCGGTCGCGCCGGTGATTGGACTGCTTCCCGACAAGCCTGCGCCGACAAACATCGACGAAGACGGCAGCGGCGATGTCTCGCAGGGCGACACGTTGACCTACACGATCACTGCTCGAAACACCGGAACCGCTCCACTGACCAACGTGGTCATCGTCGATGACCTGATTGACCAGACCGGTGGCACATCACCGTGCGCAGTGGTGCCCGCTGGCGGTTCTTGCACACTGATCGGCACCTATGTGGTCGATGCTGACGACGTGGTCAATGGCGAGGTTGTCAACACCGCCACCGCAGCTTCTGATGACACCGAAACCACGAGCGCCACGGTGACCGTGCCGGTGGCGTTCCCCGTACTCACCGTCGACAAGCCAGAACCAGTGAATATCGACGAGGACGGCAGCGGCGACGTTTCCGTTGGCGACACGCTCACCTATGTCATCACCGCAACCAACGAAGGTGGCGCGGCGCTCACGAATGTGGTGGTTACCGACTCGCAGCTCACCCAGACTGGTGGCACGTCACCATGTGAGCGACTGATTTCGGGATCGACCTGCACGCTGATCGGCACCTATGTTGTGACCGCCGATGATCAGGCCGCCGGCCAAGTAGTCAACTCCGCCACGGCTGGCGCCGATCAGACCGATCTGGCCGAAGACTCGGTCACGGTGCCAGTGCTCACGCCGGAGCTAGTGGTCGACAAGGCCGCGCCTACCAATGCCGACGAAGACGGCAACGGAGAAATCTCGATCGGTGACACGCTGACCTACACGGTTACCGCCACCAACACGGGTTCGTCAGCGCTGACCAACGTGGTCGTTGCCGACGATCGCGTTGAACGCACGGGCGGCAACGCCCCGTGTGCACTACTGCTGCCAGGCGAGACGTGCACGCTCGTTGGTACCTATGTCGTTACCGCCTCCGACTCCGAAGCTGGCCGCGTCACCAACTCGGCAACTGCTGATTCGGACCAGACGTCGCCGGTCGAGGATGACGTGACGGTCTCGGTGCTCAACGACGCATCGCTGTCGCTGGTAAAGCCAGCCCCGAGTAATGGCGACCAGGACAGCAGCGGCACCCCGACGCCAGGCGATGTGCTCACGTACACGATCACCGCAACCAACGATGGCCGCACATCGCTGACAAACGTCGTGGTGACAGACACGCTCATTACGGTGAACGGTGGGACCAGTCCATGTGATGTGCTTGCGCCTGGCGAGACCTGCACGCTGGTCGGCACATACACGGTCACCAGAGACGATGCTTCGGCACAACGGTTTGTCAACAACGCTTCCGCATCGTCTGATCAGACCACTCCATCGTTCGCCGAGGTCACGATTCCGATCGAACAGACGCCAGTCACCACTCCTCAACGCCAGTTCGCCCCTCCAATTGCGTCACCGAACATCGTGAACCCGCCGACTGTCGCAGTGCCGCCAGCACCCGAGCCAACAGCACCACTCGCAACCACGGGCAACAGCACGCTGCCGTTCGTCGCTTCGGCAGCTGCACTGTTCTTCATCGGGTCAGCAATGGTCATCGGCGTGCGACGCAGCCGTCACGGTGAGACAACGTTCTGAGTCGACCGAGGCGACAACTTCAGCCCGCGCCAGCTCGATTGATGCTGCGGTACCCGACAACATGGACTCCGGTGCATGGGACTGCGACCGAAGGCTGGCGTCGTCATGGCGTCTGCGTTCGGCCAAATCCCTTCGATGGATCGTTTCGATCTGACTTCGGCGGCGACGCAGATCGTTGCTGAAGTTGCGGGCCTGACCTGAATGTGACGGCGCTGAGTTCGAGTCACAGTCCGCGCGATTGGTACTGTGGCGTCCGACATGGTGAACCCCGATGAATCGACAACCTGCTGATGGCTGGAACGGTGGGCGTCATCACCAATCCGCGCTCGGGTAAGGACATTCGTCGTCTGGTTGCGAACGCAGCGGTGCCCAGCGATGCCAGCAGGATTGCCGACCTGCGCCGACTGCTCGTCGGCGCCCACGAGGGCGGCGCTGATCGCATCTTGCTCGCCTGCGATCATCATGGCCTGGTCGAACGAGCGATGTCCGGGCTCGACCTTGCCATCGATCTGGTCGATGTCCAGGCCACCGGTTCAGGTGAGGACACGGCGAGAGCTGCCCAGGTGATGAAGGAACACGACGCCACGGTCGTTGTCGTCTACGGGGGTGACGGGACACATCGCCAAGTTGCTCGTGGATGGCGAGACGCACCGATAGTCGCCATGGCGAGCGGTACCAACAATGCGTATCCGCAACTGCTCGAAGCGACCGTCGCCGGCGCTGCTGCCGGACTGGTGGCAAGCGGGTCAGCACCGTTGAGCGATGTCGTTGCCTATCAATCGCTCGTCATCGACATCGATGTCGAGGGTGTCCCCTCGGACATAGCACTGGTCGATGTCGCCGTACTCCGAGGCGACAAGGGCGGCAACCCGAGCGTTTGGTCACTCGATGGGATCGAACAGATCTTCACCGCAGTGGCCGAGCCCTGGTCGATTGGGCTCTCGTCGTTCGCCGGCATGGTTGCGCCCACCAGCCGCACCGACGATCGCGGCGTGCTGCTCGACCTGGACCCGAATGCTCTGCGACGGGTGCGCGCCCCCATCGCTCCGGGTCACTACGTGACGGCGGGCCTGCATTCGGTCTCGGTGGTAGATGCCGAGCAGAGCGTGGCTGTGCGGGGTCCAGCAGTCTTTGTGGTCGACGGTGAACGCGCCGGTGCGCTTCATGCAGGCGAGTGGGCATCGATGACCATCCGGCGCAATGGTCCCCGAGTCATCGACATCCGGCGCACCTTCTCACTGGCTGTGCGGCACGGCCACTTCTACACCGAAATTCCCCAGGAGTCCTGAACATGGCGCACGAGTTCACCATGCCCAAGCTCGGTCTGACCATGACCGACGGCACGATCCGCGAATGGCTCGTGGCCGACGGCACCCGGGTCAACGCCGGCGATCCTGTCTTGGTCATCGAGACCGACAAGGTCGAGACCGAGGTCGAGGCTCGAGAAGACGGTGTGCTGGTCATCAGCGGTGCCGTCGGCGAGAACTACGAATGCGGTGCCGTGATCGGACAGCTCCTCGGCGATGGCGAAGCGGCGCCCCAAGCCGCAACCGAGTCCGCTCCGATCGCTGAACCGGCTCCTGCTGCGCCAACAGCTCCTGCGACCGCCAGCCCGGCCATGGCCGGATCTGCACCGGTAACAGCAACTGCTGTTGCCGCCGAGCCCGCAGCCGCAGTGAGCGCAGCCGACATCGCCACCCGAGGCGAGGGTGACCGAATCCTGGCCTCGCCCATGGCCCGGGCTGCAGCTCGCAATGCTGGCGTGGAACTGGCGCAGATTGCAGGCACTGGACCCGGCGGTCGCATCGTGGCCGACGATGTTGCCGCTCGCATCGCGGCACTTGCCTCCCAGCCAGCGAACGGCACGGTCGCCACCACCGGCGATGGCGGCCGGGTGCTGGCTTCGCCCATGGCGCGGGCTGCCGCCAGAGACCGCAATGTCGATCTGGCGCAGGTTGCGGGCACTGGACCCGGCGGTCGCATCGTGGCCGACGATGTCACCCGTTTCGCCGACGATCAAGCGGCGTCACCGACTCCGAGGACGGCGAGCCCTGCCGCGTCGACCCCCGTGGCCGCGGTATCTTCTGTGCCCGTACCTGCGGCGAGCAACGCAGGCGTGTCGGCAACGGGCGGTGGCCGCATCTTGGCTGAGCTTCTGGGAATCGACCTTCGGCTCGTGCCCGCAGCTGCAGGCGCTCGTGTCACACGCGAAGACGTAGCCGCATACGTCCGAGTTCGATTGGCCGAGGCCGAGGCCGAGGCCGACGTCGATGTCACACCTGCGGGCGCAGCCCCCGTCGACACACCCCCAGCCATGCCGTTGCTGCAAGAACCGTCGACCATGATTCCCATGCGAGGCATGCGCAGTGTGATTGCCGAGCGCATGCACGGATCGCTGACCGAGATGGCCCAGCTCACGCTGACCGTCGATGCCGACATGACCGCCGTCAACGCCGAACGAGCCAGACTCAAAGGCGCCGAAGAACCCGTGCCCGGCTACACCGCCTGGGTCATCGCCGCGGCATCGCGGGCGCTCGTCGATCATCCCTATGTGAACAGCCAGGTCACCGCCGACGGTATTGCCCACCTGCCCGAGATCAATCTGGGTGTGGCAGTGGCGCTCGACGACGGGCTGATCGTGCCCGTAATCGGCCAAGCGAACACTCGTGCGCCGTATGACCTGCATACCTCGGTTGCCGATCTGGCGAGCCGAGCCCGCGACGGCAAGCTGAAGCTGAACGAACTCGAAGGCGGCACCTTCTCGGTCACCGCCTTGGGCATGTACGGCGTCGATGGCTTCACGCCGGTGATCAATCCTCCGAATACGGCAATTCTCGGTGTAGGCCGGTTGCGCACCGAGACTCGATGGCAAGACGGCGTAGCATCTCCCATGACCGTCATGACCTTGAGTCTGACCTGGGATCACCGGGCATTCGATGGGGCACCAGCAGCGGAGTTTGCACAATCCATCGTTCGATACCTCGAAAACCCGGCAGCACTCACCGCGTGAAGAAGAAGCCCGGCTTTGGTGAGCTGTTGGCCCAAGCCAACGTCACCGAAGTATGCGAGCTGCGCTCGACGCGCCTGGGCTTCATGGCCTATCACGGCGGCCAGCTCGAGAAAGTCACCGACGTCATCGCCAGTGCCGCAGCCGAAGCATCGAACAGTTCGTATTACGGCGTGCTACAGACCGACGAGGATTCGGTCGTGCATCTGCCATCGAAGACTGTGGCACCAACCGAGTCGTCGCAACTGGCGGCGTTCCTCGCCCATGTCGACGCCGTGGTGACGATTCACGGTTACGGCCGCAAACGGCTCTGGCATGCCCTGCTACTGGGAGGTCAGAACCGAGAGCTTGCGGACCATGTGGCGCAACATCTACGACGGCGCCTGCCCGACTACGACATCATCGACAACCCCAAGTTGCTTCCCCGTGCGTTAGCGGGGATGCACCCGGCGAATCCGGTCAACCTGCCCCGTTCACAAGGCGTGCAGATCGAGCTTCCGGCAACGGTGCGCTGGAATCGCAAGGGCCGCCACTGGAGTGATCTCGGATCCAACGGCCGCGCCCCTCAGGTACAAGCACTGATAAACGGCCTGGCCGAAGCCGCAGATTCATGGCATGACTACCCGTAACCAAAATGCGCCAAGGCCAAGGCCAAGGCCAAGGCCAAGGCCGAGGCCGAGGTAGGGGCGGGGGGACGCGACTCAGGAGGCGACCGAATCGAAGAGAAGCCATGCGTCACAAGTGTCACAAACGTCGCTCTGGCGCAAAGCATGGAATGCGCAGCGTAGGAAGAGAGCCAGTTTCGTAGATCGTTACATTTGGCGGGAATTGCGCTGGACTATCAGCGGGTTTGAGTCGGTAGCGTCACCTTGGTGAGTTCCGAGACGGTGTCTCGCATGCTGGAATGAGAAGTCATACCTATGTCCCCCCACATCGCAAAGTGCAGAACCCCTTCCGCCAAGTGGCCTTCGGCCCGCCTATTCGTGGCTGCGGTATGTCTCAGCTTGTTCGCCGTAGCTTGCGGTGGCAGCGATGACGACCTCGCCAGTGCTGCGGCTGCTGCGGACCCGATCGAGACCAACGACGGTGGTGTGCTCGTCAAGCCACCCGACGTGCTTGCAGGCGAGACCGACACCACCGAACCAGGCGCGGATCTTCCACCGTTGGTCGAAGGGGCCGCAATGACCCCGATCGTGCCGTTCACGTATTTCGACGGCACCCAGGCCACGACAGCGGAGTTCACCGGCCGCCCCACCGTCCTGAACTTCTGGGCCAGCAACTGCGCCCCATGCGTGGCCGAGATGCCCGAGTTCGAGGAAGTGCACATCACTCTTGGTGACCGTGTCGACTTCGTCGGCATGAATACGGCCGATGTCAGCCGCCAATCAGCGGTAGCGCTGGCTGAACAAACCGGCGTGACCTACCCACTCGCCGACGACACCACCTCGGCGGTATTCCGTGAGTTCGGTGGTTTCGTCATGCCCACCACGGTGTTCCTCAATCCGCAGGGCCAAGTGGCCTACACCTGGTCCGGCGTCCTCAACGGCGAAGAGCTCACTCGGCTCATAAACGAACACATTCTGGTTTCGGAGTAACTGATGTTTGGTGCTGATCTGGCATTCCCATTCACCTTGGGGCTTGTCGCTGCTTTCAACCCGTGTGGCTTCGCCATGCTGCCCGTCTATGTGTCCTTCTTTTTGGGCAAAGACACCGACACATCGACAGCGCGCAACATCATGCGGGCTCTCAAGGTCGGGTTGGCGCTCACCGCCGGTTTCGTCGCCGTGTTCGGCGCCTTTGGAGTCTTGACCTCGAGCTTGCTCAGCCAAGGATCCATCCTGGATTACACGCCGTATGTGACCTTTGGCCTTGGCATCTTGTTGATCCCGTTCGGCCTGGCCATGCTCAAGGGTTTCGAGCTCAAGCTGTCGACTCCTCGCCTGCAAAAAGGCGGCGACTCGGGCGAAGTCAAGTCGATGTTCCTGTTCGGCGTCAGCTACGCCGTCGTGTCGCTCGGGTGCACGGTTGGACTGTTCATTGCCGGCGTGTCGAACGTGTTCGCCTCTGGCGGCTTCCTCGATGGTGTGTCGGTGTTCGTGGCCTACGGCTTGGGTATGGGCGCCGTGATCATGACGCTCACGGTGGCGCTGGCGCTGGCCAAGACCTCGATCGCGACCAACATGCGCAAGGTGTTGCCGTGGGTCAATCGTATCAGCGGCGTACTTCTCGCTCTCTCAGGCGCCTATCTGATCGTGTACGGCTGGTGGGAGATCCAAGTCCTGCGGGGAAATATCCAGCGGAACTCGTTGGTCTCGTTCTTCGAGAACATGCAGACCGAAGTAAACATCTGGATCGACCAGACCGGCGCCACCCGCTTGGGTGCTGGCCTGTTGCTGCTCGTGGGCGCCGCCATCGTTCGTGGCCTGTGGGGCGAGATGAACAAACAAACCCGCTACGGCGCGCTCGGGGCGTTGGGTGTGACCTGGATACTGCTCGAATTCGTGCAGAGCTGGAGTGGCGAACGCGCCAACCTGTTCGTGCTCCCCATACTCCGCACAATCGTGGGCTTTCCCGCACGCATCGGCAACTGGTTCAGCGATCCATTGCGGTGGGCCGTCCTCGGCGAGCTGCTCGTGCTGGGGATCATCGGGCTTGCGATCTACTTCCGCTTCTTCCGCAACGAAGACGCCCCGCCGTCGGCCGAAGGCTTGGCGCCCGCTGCGAGCTAGGCGCCGTTCGGTCTGAAAATCGAGAAAGCCCCGGCCAGTCGATCTGGCCGGGGCTTATTTGGTTTCCTGTACCTGTGGCCATCTTCGCTGATGGTTGTCGGATCCTGCACGATCCGACTGATCGAGGACTCTTCACTCGGTGAAAGCTCGACTGAGCGGCACTTTCACCCTGAGTCCTCGGAGGCAAGGTCTATTGCTGTGGTGAATTCTTGACACCGGGGCACTGCTGCTGCGGGGCTCTCAGGCGTATGCCGCAAAGGGCGAGCCGGTGAGCTCCGGTCAGGCCGTGCGCAGCATTGGCACCAGGCGCTCGGGTACCGGAATGACCGGGAAGTCATCTTCGGGTCGAGCCACCTTGGGCGGACGTCCACGACGGCGCTTGTTCGTGAGAACCTTGCCGTTCAGGAAGAGCTGTCCGCCCCACACGCCGTATGGCTCATAGCGCTCGAGAGCGCCTTCGAGGCAGTCGGCCATAACCGGGCATTCGGCGCAGATGCGCTTTGCGACCGCAATGTCCTGCAACTCTTCGCTGAAGAAGGTTGCTGCCAACGCGCCGTTGACGCTTGCGCAACGAGCGTCTGTGCGCCACGCCTCCTGGCCGGTCATCTGGTTTTCTGGGATCGTCGTAAACATGACGTGTCTCTTGGTTCTGGTTTGGTGTGAATAGTCAGTTGGGAGTAGGGACAAAATGAAGAAAGCCGCCGGACTGAGTCCGGCGGCTACAAGAGTTTCGATTGCTACACGTTGCTACGTGAGCATCTCCTGAAGCCGCCGTTCGTAAAACTTGCCGTGGGTACAAATAGCGGACGTGTGCACCGACGGCATGGAATTCCACGCAGTGTTTCCGAGCGTGGTGGTGCTGGTCCCGAAAGGAGCCGACGCATCGTCAACGACGCGCGCAGCCGAGGCGTTGGCACGCTCGGTGAAGGCACAAAGTTGCTGCATCATGATGATGGCTCCTTGGTCGGGGACGAGTACCAGAGAACCGTGTTTCAGACGCTCTGTCAAATGATTAAACGCAGATAGTCCATCTGTCATGGTTCCGCCACACCGCCGCCAATGTTCGAAGTAGACGCGCCAAACCAGGCAGATCGGCACAGTTGCAACGATCTCGCGACCTCGATAGGTAACGGTGTCTGGCACCGTTACCTATCTCTATGACGGAAGAATTACTTGTTCGGTGCGCTGAAATGCAGGAGGCCGTCGACCCATTCAGCGGCGAGTTCGCCGTGATCGCGTAGGTGATCGAGGTGGGCGTAGGTTTCGGATTCGGCCATGCCGCCCCAGGAACGCTCCTTGAACGCGTGCTTCATGTAGGCGTTGACGCTGGCGGTTTCGAGTTCGGCGGCAGCGCTGCGGAAATCGTCGAGACGCTCGAGATGATGACCGCAGATGTGGTCGGCGCGGCCGGTCAGATCGGTGAACGGATCTCCGTGAGCCGGCATAGCCAGCGTGACGTCGTTGTAGTCGTGCATGCGCTGGAGCGAGTCCATGAACTTCTGCAGCGGCGCCTCGCCATCGGCGAACCCACTGATGTGGGGGGTAATGGTGGGCAGCACATGGTCACCGGTGAGCATCAACCCGTGTTCGGCGTCGTAGAGACAAAGATGATCTGCTGTGTGGCCCGGAGTGTGTACGGCAACCCAGGGACGGCCAGCTAGCACGATCTGCTGCGAGTCGCCCAGCGCGATGTCTGGCTTCGGTGCCTGCGGGAAGTCGACGCCCATGCCGATACCGAGCTTCTGCCAATGGTCGACGACCTCGACGGGCGGCTCCGACCAGGTACCCCATGGCGTGATGCGACCGAATCCGGTCTCGCCTCGACCCACCTTGACCTCACCGTCGACGTCGATGAACTCTGCATCGTCGTCGATATCGGGCGGGGCCATGCGATTGAACAGGTCCTTGTGGCCCACAATGCGCGCCCTGGCCTCTTCGCGAAGGCGTTCGGCGCCGCCGTAATGGTCGTAGTGCGAATGGGTGACGATGACCGTGTGCACGTCGCCGACGCGGTAATCGGCTCGCTTGAGTCGATCGACAAGTGCCTGCCATGCCTGTTCGCCCGGCAGCCCAGGATCGACGAGAGCAACGCCGTCGCCATCTTGGATCATGTAGCAGTTCACATGGCCGAGACCGGGCAGTTGAACGGGCAGCTGACTGCGCAAGACGCCAGGGGCCAGCTCGGTGATCTCCTCGGTCGCAGGGCGCTTCTCGGAGCGCTCGGGTCGGGTGTCGGCGGTGGACTGACTCATATGTTCCTAGTTCGAGCTTTCGTCGCTGGCCGGTGCTTGTGCAAACACCGCACTGCGCCAGTATTCAAGTTCCTTGAGGCTCTCGCGAATGTCGTCGAGGGCGCGATGGCCGCCGTCTTTGCGTGGCACCGACGCCAATGCATCGGGATACCACCGACGCGCCAGTTCCTTGATGGTCGAGACATCGACCGATCGGTAGTGCAAGAACTCTTCGATCTCATTCATGTACACCGCCAAGAACCGGCGATCGGTACCGATCGAGTTGCCACACAACGGCACGGTGCGTGCCTCGGGGATATGTTCTTGTAGGAACGCCAAGGTCTGCTCGGTTGCATCTTGGAGTGAGACGGTCGAGGCCTTGATCTGATCGAGCAAGCCACTCTTGGTGTGCATGTTGGTGACGAAGTCGTCCATTCGGCAGAGCTCGTCGTCGGTGGCATGCACGATGAGTTCGGGACCCTCGGCGATCAGATTCAGGTCGTCGTCGGTAATCAGTGTCGCGATCTCGACGATGACGTGTTGAGACGGGTCCAGGCCTGTCATTTCCAGGTCCATCCATACCAGCATCGAGGCCACCGTATCGGGGTGCGCCAGCGATTCTTAAATGCAGCTGGGTAACGACAGCTCGGCGATGTCACTTCCGCAGTGCCCGGATCGGTACGCTGCGAACGTGCTGAATATCCCCGTTGTGCGCGCCGATGCCGACCTTGAACTACCTGCCCATGCCACATCGGGCGACGCAGGCGTGGACCTGCGGGCATCGGCCGATGTGACTATCGCTGCGGGCGGAGGTCGAGCGCTGGTACCGACCGGAATCTCGATCGCCATCCCCGACGGGTATGCCGGGTTCCTTCAGCCCCGTAGCGGCCTGGCGTACAAGCACGGCGTGACTGTTCTGAATACGCCAGGGCTGATCGACAGCGGCTATCGCGGCGAACTCAAGGTGCTGCTGATCAACACCGACCCGGCGCAAGATTTTCAGGTCACCCGCGGCGAGCGTATTGCCCAACTGGTCATCCAGGCATACGAACAGGTCGACTTCGTCGAGGTACAGGATCTTCCGGATTCAGAACGAGGCCTGGGTGGCTTCGGCTCGACCGGCACGTCCTGAACGCAGTTCGCACGCGGTCAGGTGGCAAAGCTGATGGTGTGGGTCGACGCCTTCGACGTTGTTTCGAAGGTCGACGCCTTCTTGTCGGCCAACGTCTCCAGCTTTTTGACCAGCCGCTTGGTGGGCGACGAGAAGCCCTTGCCGACAACCTCGACCGCAATCGAGTCCTCGTGAACGATCATGTGGAGGGTGATGGTCGACGCATCACCGCTGTTCAACACGGCAACAGACGCTGCCACCAGCTGTTTCAGCGAGGTGGCGTGCTTGGCGGCCAATCCGCTTCGAGCGCCAGTCCTGGAGGCCGCTTCATCAAACGCTGGCGCGTACATGTCCCCGCCGGGAAGCTGAATACGTATTGCGTTGTCGGTCACCGTCATGCAGTCTGCCACGGCTTGTGCACGACCCGTAGGTATTCGATGTGAGCCTGCTCATCGATACCCCCCGATGGGAGTGGCGAGGCATGCTCTGGGCGCACATGATCAGCGATCATGACCTCGAGGAACTTCACGGCGCCGCCCGGTCCCTGAACCTGCGATGGGTCGCCTTCGGGCGGGACCACTACGACGTCCCCGACATCTTGTGGCCCGCCGCTTGTGAGATCGCCGAGCTCGTAGATTCGCGAGACATCGTGCGATCGCTGCGCCGGTCGGGTCTGCGAGTGCACGGTGGCAAACCCAAGAAGACTTGGCGTCGTCTGGACGACCTGCCCGTGCCCTACCGCTCGGGCGCCGTGGCGCACTGGCTCGATGCGATAGCGCCCTCCTTCGCCGATGGTACAACCGAGGTGCTCGGACGGCCCGGCGAGGTCGTGGTGATGCATCTTCGTCGCGATGCGCTCGCTCCCGAGTTGGGTCCACTCGCTACAGGACCCGGGCCGGGTCGACTCGTTCAGACTGTGGCCGACCAGCGCTATTCACTGGAACTCGTTTTGCCCTGGACCGAATAGTCCTGGCTCAGGGGAGCCGGTCAGCAGGTGGCGGCGTCTCGATCGACGATTCCTGCTCTACCGCTGCGATAGCGCACGACGGCGTCGTCCTCGAGTTCGAAGATCAGCCGGAATTGATCGTCGCCGGGATCGCTGGGCGTGAAGGTGGCCACTTGGCCGCCATCGCCGGTGGATTCGACCACGAGCCGATCGCCGATCTGTCCTTGCAACTCTGCCAGGGTGTTACCGACGCCGAGCAGTGATCGCGTGCGAATATCGGGATGCTCGATGTCGAGCCGTTCCATGAACCCATCGACGACCCACAGCTCGACCCGGTCGGGACCATTCGACGGCACAACTCGATAACACTGGCCGTTTCCGGACGGCAGCTCAGTCCATGTCGTCGATGCAGCCTCTGCGGCGTCGTCTGGTGTCATGCCGAAGAACACTTCGTCGATGCCCACGGTGGTCACCTGCGACGAGTTCGTGAACGCGGTGGTCAACAGGACCGTCGAGGGCGTCGGCCGTTCGAGCGGCAACGCAGTGGATGTCGGCAACGGGGTGGCGGAGGGCAGCGGCGTGCTGGTCACGATCGGCACGTCGGTTGGCGTGGCGTCGGGCGTCTGAGTGGCTGCCGCATCCGTGGACGTATCGATGTCGCCGTCGTCGACTGCCGATGCCGTGTCGTCGCTTCCGCCACAGGCGACTGCGAACAGCGCAATCACAAGAAACACCGAAACGAGGTGGGCGATTCGGCGGAGTGGTGTCAACAAAAACCAATGCACACGACAAAGGTACGTCATGACACCCAGAGATTTGGGGCGCCCTATTAGGGGGCGTTCCCTCATGGAGTGCCTCCCTTCCGGTGCTTGCGGGCTCTAGCCTTCCGGTGTGCCGATTCTCGACCGCCGTGTCACCAAGTTGTTGTTGTGCTTTGTGACCCTGACGCTGTTGGCGGCTGGCTGTGGGTCCACCGAATCCGAGCCCAGCTCGGCCGCGGCCCCGACGGCAGCAACCGGTCTATTGCCCGTTCCAACCACCGCAGCGTTGTCGCCGGAGCCTGCCGTCGTCGAAGCCGCCACGCCGATCCCCGAGACAAGCGAAGCTTCCACCGTGTTGGAGCCAGTGCCGACGCCGACGTCACTGAGCTGCTTGTCGACGCGCCAGCGGGTTGCGCAACTGTTGCTGCCGCTGGCAACACAACCCGAACTCATCGGAGCGCAGGTCTTTGCCCAAGATGGCGAGCTGGGCGGCATTGGCCTGCTGGGCCAACCCGATGACCAACTCGCCGCCGATCTGACCGCGCTGCAGGAATCGTCATTCGTACCACTGCTCGTGGCCTCCGACGAAGAAGGCGGCTCGGTGCAACGCTTGGCCACGTTGTTGGGGCCGATCCCATCGGCGGCCGAGACGGCACAGTCGAAGACCCCCGACGAAACCCGCAATCAGTGGATCGAATACGGATCGCGAGTTCGTGCGCTCGGGATCGATGTCGTTTTCGGTCCGGTGCTCGATGTCGGCTCGGGTCCCGGGATCGAAAGCCGCTCGTTCAGCGATGATCCTCAGGTGGTTGCGAGTTTCGGTCGAGCGGCCGCCGAGGGCCTGCTCGAGGCGGACATCATGCCGGTCTTCAAGCATTTTCCCGGCCACGGACGCGCCACCGCCGATTCCCATCTGGAATTGCCGACGACACCGGCGCTCGCAGACCTGCGTGGATCGGACCTGGTGCCGTACGTGGAACTGTTGGCCGACCCGGTATTGGGTCAGCAAGCCGCCGTGATGATCGGGCATCTGGCGGTGCCCGGTCTCAGCAATGGACTCCCAACGAGCATGTCGCCTGCGACCATCAACGGGCTTTTACGAGACGAGTTGGGCTTCGGCGGGCTGGTCTTCACCGATGCCATGAACATGGGCGCAATCGTCAACACCTACGGCTTGCTCGACGCCACGGAACAAGCGATCGTAGCCGGCGCTGATATTGCGATATTGGGGTCGCTGGCCGACGTGACGCCGATGCTCGACTATTTGGTGATGCGGGCGCAAGAGGATGCGAACCTGGCGTCGACCATCGACAATCGCGCGGCGCGTGTATTGGCGGCAAAAGGTCAAGAGGGCCTCTGCCTCGGCGCCCAGTAGCGCATTCGAAACCTTCGGCTCGAAACTGGGGCCTGCTAACTCGACGTCAAATAGAAGTAGATCACGAGCGCGAAGCAGACTGCCGCAACGGCGAAATAGGCAACGGTGATCCAGTCGATTCCGGATGCAGGGGCCCGTGGAACTTCTTCGGCGGCGGCGCTGAACACGCCGCCCTTTTTGTCCGGCGTGGCGTCTTCGACGATGACAACCGGCTCGGTGTCGCTGTCTTGCTCGTCGAGTGGGGTAGAGCTGTCGATGGCGTTGAAGAACGAACTTGCGGCGGCTTCTTCATCGGCTGGCGCATCATCGTCGACCGGCAGCGGTGATTCGTTCTCGGGAGAGAGGCCGGTAAAATCGTCGCCGTCCTGGGCGGTGCCGAGATAACCAACCCAGTCGTCGGGATCTACCGGCTCCGATACCTCTTCGTCTACGTCGTCGTCATCGTCGTAGTCATCATCATCTACGTCGTCGGAGTCATAATCATCTACGTCGTCATCGTCGTCGTAGTCATCATCATCTACGTCGTCGTCGTAGTCGTCATCGTCGTCATCATCATCTTCGTCGTCGTAGTCGTCATCGTCGTCATCGTCGTCGTCGTCGTCGTCGTCGTCGTAGTCGTCATCGTCTACGTCGTCATCGTCGTCGTCATGATCTTCGTCGTCGCCCAGGGAGTCGGCGTTTGGTTGAAACAGGCCGCTCGGGCCGAGCCCATCTTCTGGATCGAGATCGGCTGCTTCTTCCTGGGTGGCCTCCCAATTCAGCACAACGTCGAAGAATTCACTGATGGCAGATCCGCTCAGCGTCCCGCGCTGAGTGGCCTCGTAGATGACGTCTTCTCGGACTCCGTCGTCGACCTCTTCACAGGGCAGTTCGCCCCAACCCGAAGAGCGAACAGCGGCGCGGATGTCCTTGATGTCGCGTTGGGTCGACGTCGAAAGGTTCGCTCCGTGGGCATCTACCCAAGCATTGATGGCCTGTGTCAGCTCCATGAATCTCCTCAAGATCGGACCCGCTGTATGCAGACAGAGGCTAGTGCTCGGGGCCGTTGCATTCGATCCACCGGGGCAACCAATGTGACGGAGGTCATCCGACAAGTGTGTCTCAGCCCACTGAGCAGCCCTTGCGATTGGCGTCAACATGAGCATGTACCCCAACCGGAGGACCTCATGTCTCGCTTTCGCATTCTCAGCTCGCTCGCCGCCGCTTCGCTCAGCATCGCCATGCTCGGCGCGTGCAGTGCCGAAGCACTGACCGAACGAGCTGCCAGCTTCGGGCTCGAACAGGCCATCGAAGGCGACCAGAACATCGACCTCGACTTCAGTGAAGACGGCGGCGGCTTCAACATCTCCACCGAAGAAGGCGACTTCTCGTTGAACTTCGACGAAGAGAACGGCGGCATCGCATTCAACACCACCGAGGGAGATGGAGTAATCAGCTTCGATGAAGACGGCATTGTGTTCGATACCACCGAGGGCGACGGGGTCATCACGTTCGATGAAGAGAACGGTGCCATCGACTTCAACACCAGCGAGGGTGACGGCAGCATCAACTTCGGAGACAACGGCGATGTGACCATCGAAACCGAAGAAGGTCAATTCGGCGTCGTTACTTCGGCTGACGCACCTGCCTCTTGGCCACGAGAACTATCTGTTCCGGCAACAGCCGTTCCTGGCAGTGAGATCTTCTCGGTCCTGGAGCTCGGAGGCACGGTGGTCACCACCGGTACCTTCGAACACGACCCAGCCGAGCCCTATGCCGCTGGTCTGATTGCCACCCTGCTGAGCAACGGTTGGACACAAAACATCTCGAGTAACCAAGACGGAACGATCTTTGCTCAGTTCAGCAAGGATGTCCTGATCGCCCAGGTCGTCGGTGACGCCAACGGCTTGACGACTGTCAGCGTGACGCAGCAGTCGAACTAGCAAGAACGTTGCCGGCTCAGGTGGAGGCTGGCACGTATGCAAAGCAGGTCACCTTGGCGGAGGTCGACCAGCTTGCATTCAGATACCGACCCAGCGGAGGGTCGGTATCACCCAGAAGATCGGTGCCGGCCCGGCGGGGGCCGGCATCGTTCGTATTCACGACGGACGAACCACTCCCAAGTTCTGCCTGGGCGGCGAGCGGATAGGGAAAGTCCTGCGGCGACAGATCCACGGCGTGCCCGTCGGGTTCGCAAGCAGCCCGCAGGGTTGACACTCACGGGCCGCGAGGCCACGGCCTCGCTCACCGAGGGTGACGGGCAACGACCACTTTGCGGCCTACCCGCTCGGCCTCTCAGTGACGGCGGATGTTGCGGGGTGTGGTGCGCGGGCCGTATTTGGGGGCACCGATACCGCCGAGGTGTAGCAGGCGCACCACTCGTTGCCGATGACCTCGGTACGGCTCGAGCAGTTCGATCATGCGTTCGTCGGTGCCACGGGGCTCTCCGGCGAGTGCCCAACAGACGGTGTTCTTCACGTGATAGTCGCCAATGGGGATGGCGTCGGGATCACCGAGTGCTCGCCCGAGCACCAACGATGCTGTCCAGATCCCGATGCCCCGAAATGCCATTAATCGTTCGTACGCCTGCTCGACGGGCATCGTGGCGGCTTCCTCGACCCGATTGACTCGCCGCGCGGCATTGATGATGATCTCTGCTCGCTTGCGCTCGACCCCGTGCTGATGGAAGTCGTGATAGACGAGCCCAGCCAATGACTCGGCCGGCGGTCCAATTCGCAGAGGCTCGGGACCGGGAGCGTCTTCACCGAAGGCACGAACCAGGCTGCGCCAGCTGCGGGTGGCTTCCTTGCCGGTCACTTTCTGTTCGAGAATCACCAAGGGCAGGTAGTCCCAGATCAGCCCGGTCTTGCCGATACGAAGGCCGTGAAAGCGGCGATGCAGCTTGGCGACGATGTCGTGGTGGGCAGTAAAGGTAGACGGGTCGTCGTCGAGCCCGACCAGAGACGGCGCTGAATCCAGTGACCAGTCGGCGCCCGGACCCCAAGCGGTGAACTGGATGGCGTCGTTCTCGACACGGATCCGCATCGACACCGCTCCCTCGGGCGTGCGGGCCGCACGCCAGGCCTGCTGTATCCCACTGGATGCATCGCCGGTCACCCGGTCGCTGAGCGATGCTCGCAGGTCGAGTGCATGAGTCAGTGCGATCGTGCGGGTCTTGCTGTCGCGGGACACGACGTCGATCGTAGTTGCCCCCCTCTCGTACCATCTGGTGATGACTCGGGAACAGTGTGTGCAGTGTGGCTTCGACAGCGACGTGTACGACCGAGCAGACACGATCTCGTCTCAGCCCATCATCCACCTGCTGCTGCGAGCATCGATCGAGGGCCTACCGTCCGACGTGCTGCAGCAACGACCGGCAGCCGACACCTGGTCGATTGCGGAGTACATCGATCATGTCGGCGAGGTCGCATTCGGCAATCGGTTCGCAATCGAGACGGCGCTGAATGAGTCCGGCGCCGTCCTGGGTGAGCCGCCATCACCGACGGTTCTATCCGAAGCAGGAGCGGTCGATGTCGACGGCGCCCTGTCGGCAGTCGAGACCGAGTACGCGGCGCTGCGAGCATTGCTGGCATCGCTCGACGATGCTCAGTGGGATCTGTCGGCAACGATCGACGATGAACCCACCACCGTTGGCTGGTTCGCCCGCCATGTGCTGCACGATGGCCTTCATCACCTGGGTGACATCGGCCGGATCCGACACGGGTTCGATCTCGGGGCTGCGAGCGAGACCGGTGTAGTCGAGCAAATCAACGTGTCCGATGGCGGCGTGCCGAAGATCCCGGTCGAGTCGGTCAAGGTGAGCGCCGCCGGAGTTGGTGGTGACAAGCAGAACGATCGCCGTCATCACGGTCGACCGATACAGGCGGTCTGTCTGTGGAGCGCCGACGTGATCCAACGACTCGCTGCAGAGGGTCACCCGATCGCGGCCGGTAACGCCGGCGAGAATCTGACGCTGCGTGGCATCGACTGGGCCGCGCTGCACCCGGGAAGTCGCATAGATGTCGGTGAAGTGCCCTTGCTGATCTCGGCCCACGCCATTCCCTGCGCCAAGAACGCCCAGTGGTTCAGCGACGGTGACTTCAAGCGGATTCTGCACGAGCGGAACCCGGGCCTCAGTCGTCTCTACGCCATCCCGCTCGCACCCGGCACTGTCGCAGCCGGCGACCCCGTCGTCGTCGAGCCGTGAAGCCGGATCGGACACCACCAATTGTGCGCTCCCTCTGTGGACTGCACAATTCAGATCAACTCCCGGTTGAACCTACGATGGCGCGGTGACTGCACCCAGCGATTCCAGCCCTTCGACGAGTGGCCGCCCCGACAGTGTGATCGTGGTATTGCTCGACTCGCTGAATCGCCACATGCTCGGGGCGTATGGCGGAACCGAGTTCGAGACACCGAATCTGGATCGCTTCGCCACCCGCTCAACCCGGTTCACTTCCCATGTCACCGGGTCGCTTCCTTGCATGCCGGCTCGGCACGACATTCTGTGCGGCGCACTCGACTTCTTGTGGAAGCCCTGGGGCTCGATCGAACTCTGGGAAGAGTCGATCACGGCCACCCTGCGCCGGTCTGGTGTCACCACCATGCTGGCGTCGGATCATCCGCATCTGTTCGAAACCGGTGGCGAGAACTATCACACCGATTTCACTGCGTGGCGCTATCTGCGAGGCCACGAGGGTGATCCATGGCGCACGTTCGAAGACCCATCGGCGATTGGTGCACCCACGTTGCCCTCAGCTGTCGACGGGGGCTGGTTCCTGCGAGATCGCTTCAACATCGACAACGACCGGTTCGGACGCCGTCACTACGACGATGGGCGGAGTTGGTTCCGCAGCGAAGACGACTTCCCTGGACCAAAGACCATGCGCGCCGCCTCGGACTGGGTGCGTCACGCGTCGCAGGCACACGACCGGTGGTTCCTGTTCATCGACGAATTCGACCCACACGAGCCTTTCGACACGCCCGAGCCGTGGGCATCGAAATACGACGACGAGCTGTGGGAGAGCGAACGACTCATCTGGCCGCCCTACGCCATCGGTGGCGTCAGTGGCGGTTCGCTCACCGTCGATCAGGGGCGCAATATCAGGAACAACTACGGCGCCAAGCTGTCCATGATCGATCACCACTTCGGACGCCTACTCGACGAACTCGACGCAAACGACTTGTGGGACACCACCGCCGTGATCGTGTGCACCGACCATGGCCACTATCTGGGCGAAGAACGATCAGTGGGCGAGCCCGGTCAGGAAACCATGGCCGACATCTGGGGCAAACCCATGGTGCCGCAGTTCGAGCCGCTCGGACATACGCCACTGATGATCCACTGGCCCGGTCGTGACGGTGGCGGCGAGATCGAAGCGCTTCCGACCAACGTGGACCTGAACGCCACCATTGCCGATGCGTTCGGCGTCGAGCTCGAACATCGCACGCACGGCCACTCCATGGTGCCGCTGCTGACGGGCGAACAGAGCAGTGTTCGAGACTGGGCCGTTGGGGGAGTGTTCGGCAACTGGGTGCAGGTCACCGACGGACAGCACAAGTACGCCCGGGCTCCGGTCGGCGACAACTTCCCCCTGTCGATGTGGTCGAACCGCTGGTCGACCATGCCCGGCCAAGACGACCTGGCAGCGTTCATGAAATGGCCCAAACCCGATCGCCGAGCCGCACTCGACTACATGCCCGGCACCGATGTGCCCGTTATCCGCCAGCCCTTCGCTGCTGGCGATGACCTGCCGTATTGGGCGGGTGGCGCTCGGGCCGTGGGCCAGCACCACCTCTATGACCTGGGCGTCGATCCCGATGAAGCCGAGAATCGCCGAGGCGAGGCAACCGAGGCCGCCATGGCCGACTTGCTGCGCACCGCGCTGGTCGAGGTAGAAGCGCCAACCGAACAACTCGAACGCCTCGGCCTGGCCTAGGCGGTGATCGGCAAGCCAAACGGAGTGGCGGTTGTGATCAACGGTGTGCCGAGGTCGGGCAAGACCTCACTGGCCCTGGAGATCATGGCTGCGTCGTCGGATCATTGGGTGAATGTCGGTGTCGACTCGGTGATGGCAGAGACCGCCGACCACTTTCGGCCGGGTATTGGACTTCGCCCGGGTGGCGAGCGCCCGGACCTCGAGCAGCTGGTGCTGATTTCTTATGAGCATCTGTTCAGTAGCGTCGCTGGTCATCTGCGCGCTGGTGTGAACGTCGTGGCCGATGTCGGCATCCACGATGACTACCGGCGTCCGCTCGACATTTTGGGAGTCATGCGAGACGCGCTCGCTGACCACGACGTGCTCTTCGTGGGCTTGCACTGCTCACTCGTTGCGCTTCGGGAGCGCCGCGAACTCTCCGGCTATCTGACATGGCAGCCCGGCGAACCGATCCCAGACCCGGTGGTTCGCTGGCAACAAGCCGTTCACCGAGGCAAGGCGTACGACCTCGAACTCGACACGACATCCACGTCAGCGTGCGCCTGTGCGGTAACCGTCTTGAGTCACCTCCGCACGAGCGGTTACCTGATCGATTGACAATGCGACATGGTGAGGAGAAGGTGCGGATTGGACCGGAGGTGGTCGCAATTCAGCGGAGGTCGATGCTGGGGTAGCCGTCGGCGGCTTCCTGGTTGATGATCGACACGTACTTCGGCACGCCGCCGAAGTACGCCTGGTAACGAATCGTGCCCTCCTGGTGACCAGCAACGTTCGAGTTGTAGCCGGTGAACCATCCTTTACTGCCGCGAAGAAGCAGCTTCTCGTGGGCCCGCACGACCTCGGCGACCCATCGTTGCTCGGCTTCGGCCCGAGCCTCGACTCGAGTCGCTCCTTGGTTGCGTGCGTGGATCAATAGATCGGTGAGCCAGTCGACGCCGGTTTCGATCGCTCGGGGGAAGTTGGTCGATCCGGACACGCTTTGCGGGCCGGCAACCATGAACATGTTCGGGAAGCCATTCGCTAGTGCACCCAGGTACGTGCTGGGGCCGTTGCGCCACGCGTCGGCCAGTGTCTGACCACCGACGCCGTGAATATCGATGCGGTCATATCCGCCGGTGATGGCATCGAACCCGGTGGCGTACACGATGACATCGAGATCGTGATGCTCGGCCGCCGTCTGGATTCCGGTTTCGGTAATGCGTTCGATGGGTGCATCGGCCAACGAGACCAGGTGCACATTGTCTCGGTTGTAGGCCTCGAAGTAGCGAGTCTCGAGCGGCAGCCGTTGCGTGGCGAAGCCGTGGTCTCGGGGTATGAGTTTCTCGGCGATCTGGGGGTCGTCGACCCGGTCACGGATGCGGTTGGCGATGTAGTCGGACATTTCCTGGTTGGCTGTCTCGTCGAGAAAGATCGCAGGGAAATTCGCAGCGGAGATGGCGAACCCAGGTTGTTCATAGAGCCGGTCCCAGGTCTCGATGCGTTGCTCGGGTGTCAGGTTCCAGAAGCCGCGCCGGTCAGGCACGTGCTCGAAGCCGCCCGGTGATGCAGAGCAGTTGGCGAAGATCTCGTCGTATCGGTCGCGAATCGCGGCCATCTCGTCGGCCGAGATCGGTCCGTTGTTCAGCGGCGAGCTCCAGTTGGGCCGACGCTGAAACACTTTGAGTTCGCCGACCTTGTCTGCCAACTCGGCGATGACCTGAATGCCCGTTGCTCCGGTGCCGATCACCCCCACTCGCTTGTCCGACAAGTCAAGTGGTTCCTCGGGCCAGTGATAGGTATGGAACGAGTGACCGGCAAAGTCGTCGATGCCCTCGTAACGCGGCAGGGTGGGCATCGACAATGGCCCGAGGCTCGTCACCACGAAGGTGGCGACATAGATCTCGCCACCTTGCAGATGGATCGTCCACTCGTGTTCGGTGTCGCTCCAGGTCATGGTCTGCACGCGGGCATCGAAACGCATGTGGCGCCGCAGGTCGAACTTGTCGGCCACATAGTTCAGGTAGCGCAGGTTCTCGGGTTGTGCGGAGAAGCGCTCGTTCCAGTGCCACTCGTCGAGCAGTTCTTTGGAGAAGGAGTAGCCATAGGTATAGCTCTCCGAGTCGAAGCGAGCGCCGGGATAGCGGTTGCGGTACCAGGTGCCGCCGAGGTCGTCGTCGCCCTCGAGCACGATGGCGTCGATGCCCAGGTCGGTCAGCCGCTTTATCTGGTAGATGCCGGAAACGCCGGCTCCGATAACGACGACCTCATGCCGCTTTGCTTCCATCTGCAAACGCTACCCCGGCCGACTCATACCGAAATAAGCGCAGCGTCTGGTTTGGTGGACTCCGAGGCCGCCGTCTGTACCAGCTGGGGAAGGGCGCGCTCGCCGTCGATGTCCACGCGGGGGAGCAGGCGGTCGAGCCAACCCGGCAACCACCAGTTGGCATCGCCCATCAACTTCATGCTGGCGGGCACGAGCACCAGGCGAACCACAGTGGCGTCGACCAAAATTGCTGTGCCCAGCCCGAGTCCGAACATCTTGACCGTGGGGTCCTCGCTGAGCACGAAGCCGCCGAACACGCAGATCATGATGAGTGCTGCCGACGAGATGACCCGGGCAGTGCTCGCCAGGCCGGCGATGACCGATTCGTCGTTGTCCCCGGTCCGGATGAACTCTTCTCGAACCCGCGAGAGCAGGAATACCTCGTAGTCCATCGACAAACCGAACAGTACGGCGAACATGAACATGGGGATGAAGGACACGATGGGCACGGTGGCCTCCAAGCCGATGAGCCCGGCACCCCATCCCCACTGGAAGACCATGACCAGAACGCCGTAGGCGGCACCGATGCTGAGCAGATTCAACAGCGCCGCTTTCAATGGCACCAGAATCGAGCGGAACACGATCATCAAGAGTATGAACGACAACACGATCACCGCCGCAATGAACATTGCCAGCCGGTCGCTTACCCGGTTGGCGACGTCACCGAAGTTGGCGGTCTGGCCGCCGACATGGGCCGACGCCGATGAGTCGGCGAGCACGCCGGGAAACACGTCGGCTCGAAGCCGTTCAACAGTGGCGAACGTCGCGTCGTCCTGCGGCGCCGTGACCGGCATCGCAATGATCGTGGCCACATCGCCGATCGTTTCAGGGGGCGCGACAGCCGCCACACCGGGGTCCGCAGCAACGGCCGAGGCGAGCTCGGCCACAACCGAGGGGTTGCCGGCGGTATCCACGGCGATCACCAGCGGTCCGTTGATCCCATCGCCGAACCCTGCGGCCGCCAGATCGTAAGCACGCCGTTGAGTGGTGGACTCCGGTTGGGTTCCTTCGTCGGGGAAACCCAGCTCCAGACCGAACACCGGAGCTGTCATGGCCAGCAGTGCAACGGTGGTGACGATCGCATAGGGCCAGGCATGGCGCGTGACATGGTCGCCCCAGCGGCGCCACCCCGGTCCGACATCGGCGGCGGTGTGACCTTTGCGGTGGATCCCGAGCCGATTGATCCAGTGCCCACTCAAGCCCAGCAGCGCCGGGAGAATGGTGATCGAGGCGACCACCATGATCAACACGATGACCGACGTCGCCACGCCCGCAGCGGTCATGAACGGGACACCTGCGACCCCGAGGCCAAGGATGGCGATAACGACGGTTCCGCCGGCGAAGATCACTGCCTGACCCGACGTCGCCACGGCTCGGCCAGCAGATTCGGCGACCGACAGGCCCCGAGCCAGGAACTCTCGATGGCGAGTGACCAGGAAGAGCGCGTAGTCGATGCCGACGCCGAGGCCGATCATCGTGGCCAGCTGAGGTGCCCAACTGGGGATCATGATCAGGTGGCTGATGAGCGGCATGGCACTGACGCCGATTGCGAGGCCGAACAGGGCCATACCGATGGGCAGGCCCATGGCGATCAATGAACCGAAGGCAACCAACAAGATGATGATGGCCGCGCCCAAGCCGATGAGCTCAGCCGCGCTGCTGGCTGGCTCTTCGAACGCGAAGAACAACTCGCCGCCGGCCTCGACCTGCAAACCCGACTGATCGCGAGCTTGTGTGACCGCTTCGTGCAGGCGTTCCAGGTCGGTGGCGTCGATCTCCTCGAGCAACGGGTACTGCAGCGAAAGCAGTGCTATCTGACCATCTGGGGACAAGGACTCGGCGATCGTGATCACGTTCGGCAGTTCGGTGAGCGTCTGCACGACATCGTCCAGTGCTGCTCGCTCGGTGCTACCGGCGAGCGTCGTGTTGGCTTCGGAGGCAATGACGACGCGAGCAGTTACACCAGCTCGTTCCGATTGCGCACTCGTCAACAGCTCGGTGGCGAGTTGGGAGTCGACACCGGGGACATCGAACGAGTCCTCCATGTCGCGACCGAATCCAGCAGATGATGCGACGATGACCACCGCAACGAACGCCCATATCGCAATCACACGCAACGGGTGTTGGGCGCTTCCACGCCCCAATCGATAGAGAAAAGCAGTCACTTCGGGTCCTTTCAGCCCTGCGGCACCTATGGGCCGAGCGCTCCGGGTGAGCGCAGAGTCCAATCGTGAACGAACCAGCACGGGGGAACATCAGCGGTTCGGTCGTACCAAGCTCGTACTTTCGGCCGATCCGCCACACCCACTGATCTGCGTACGATGCGTAGGTGCAATTGCCAGCGCCAATTCAGAACTATGTCGCCGAGCCGAGGGTGCCTGGCGCTCCGTCCAGGGTGTGGCGTGACTGGGCGCTGCTCGGCGTGGTCTCGATCACGGCCGTTGCCGAAGTGCTGTTCCGAAACGATGACGAATGGCTCAATGTGTCATCGGGTTGGCATTGGGCATCGCTGGTGGCATTCTTCGTGGCGGCAGTCCCCACGATCATGTTTCGCCGCACCCGTCCGTTGTTGGTCGCTGCGCTGGGCTTCGGCGTCGCGATCACTTTCGGTGTCGTCGTTGCCATGCTCGAGGGCGAGTTTGGTGGGTTGTGGAGCACTGCGATCATCTTGATCAGCCTGTACACCATCTTCCGATGGGGCTCTGGTCGCGACGGAGTGTGGGGTCTGGCTTTGGCGGTCGTCGCCGGCATCGCCGGCAATCTGTCGGACCCGTCGACCGGTCTGAGCGACTGGATCGGTGGGTTCATCGTGTTGAGCATCCCCATCGGTGTCGGCCTGATCGTGCGCTATCAGAGCAACGCAAACGAGCTGGCGGTCTCCGATGCCAAGTCGCTCGAGCGAGCGGAGTTGGCCCGAGAACTCCACGACACCGTTGCGCACCACGTGTCGGGTATTGCGATACAGGCGCAGGCCGGCCGGGCCATGGCCGCTACCGATCCGGAACGGGCGCTCGGTGTGTTGGCAGTCATCGAGGAAGCGGCCTCGCAGACACTGCTCGAGATGCGGTCCATGGTCGGCACGTTGCGGCACGATGCCGACGCCGAAATGGCGCCACAGCACGTGCTGGGTGACCTGCATCGGCTCGCCGACGAGGTGGTGGGCGATCTTCGAGTGACTGTTTCGATCCACGACTCGGTTGGGTCAGCTGGTGCTGCGACACAGTCTGCGATTTATCGTATTGCACGCGAGTCCATGACGAATGTCGTGCGCCATGCTCGAGGTGCCAGTGAGATCGCGATCGATGTGACGGGTTGCGCCGAGCGCATAACCGTGACGGTCGTCGACGACGGTGTAGCCACACAATCCAACGGTGCAGGCTACGGATTGCTCGGTATGGCCGAGCGGGCGAAGATACTGGGCGGCTCATTTCATGCCGGGCCGGGTCCTGCGACCGGCTGGCAGGTCGTGGCGTCCTTCCCCCGAATCGGAGCTACATGAACGACTTGCGAGTGGTGGTCGCCGACGATCAAGAGATCGTTCGAACCGGACTGTCGATGATCCTCGATGCGCAACCCGGCATAGCAGTCGTTGCCCAGGTCGACAACGGGCGAGATGCGGTTGAGCAAGCCAGGCGGCTGAGGCCCGACGTGTGTCTGTTCGATATACGTATGCCGCAGATGAACGGCATCGAGGCGACCCGCGAATTGGCCGGTCCCGATGTGAGTGATCCAATGGCCGTGGTCGTGATCACGACGTTCGATCTGGACGAGTACGTGCATGGCGCCCTACGCGCCGGAGCCCGAGGGTTTCTGCTCAAAGATGCGGGCCCGGAATTGTTGGTACAGGCCATCCGCGCTGCTGCCGAGGGTGATGCGCTCATCGCCCCGAGCGTGACAGTTCGCCTGTTGGAGGCATTTGCCTCGACCACCTCGGTCGAGCCTGTGCAGCCCATCGACACATTGACCGAACGTGAAGAAGAGGTGCTGTTGACCGTCGCCCGGGGCCTCACGAATGCCGAGATCGCCGATGAGTTGTACGTCAGCCTGAGCACCATCAAGACCCACCTGGCGAGCCTGATGTCGAAACTCGATGCTCGTAATCGGGTCGAGATCGCCATGTGGGCGTATGAAACCGGGCGCGTGTCGCGCTGAACTGACTAGTCTTCTGGTGGCTGGGAGGTGGCGGTACATTTACATCACCCAAAAGGACTAGGCGGTTATCGGGTGACCGGTGGAGGAAAATACAGCTGTTCTGCTGA
>ENA-ORXR01001098-ORXR01001098.1-marine-metagenome-genome-assembly--contig:-NODE-1098-length-30467-cov-10.576440_pt1 | contig 30467 bp, 19 predicted proteins | sample MGYA00237866_ERZ511479 | MGnify/ENA metagenome assembly ERZ511479
GCGGCGGCCGCAGCCGCCGCCGCTGCCGCCGCCTCCTCTGGCGGCGCTGCGGCCGCCGCGGACGCCCCCCCCCCGGCTCCCGGCGTCAAGATCCCCCTCGACGCCCTCACATCGTGGGTGCTGCCCGACGACACGATGCTGTCCCCCCCCCCGCCCGGCGTCCCCGCCGCGGCTGTGATGGAGCCGGTCACCCGCGCCGTCTTCCTCACCGCCCTCCCAGACGACAGCGGCGTGCTGGCCGGCGCTGGCGTCCGCGCCATGACCCCGCTCCGCGTCAAGGTGTACGCCCTCGGATTATACGGCGAGCGGCGGGCGCTCGTCGCTGCCTGCCGCCCGGCGGTGGCGGCGGCGGCGGCGGCCGGTGGTGGCGCCGCCGCCGCCGCTCCCGTATCGCCTGCGGCGCTGCTCGACACGCCCGCCGTGTGGGCGCGCCTGTGCGCGCCGCGGGGCTCCGCGTCGACGCTGCGGCTCGTCGTTGCGCGGGAAGTGACGGGCGACCACATGCTGCACGGCTTTGAGCGGGCCCTCAAGCCCCGCCTCAAAGCCGCCGCCAAAAAGCCGCACGGGTACGGGGACGCCAAGCCCGGCCTCGCCGCCTTTACCAAGTGGTGGAAGACGGTCGGCACCCTCAAGGTCGGCACGGAGTTGACCGTCTCCCGTGACGGCGCGGGGCGGGTGACGATGGCCATCAAGGGGGAGCCGCTCGGCACCGTCGAGTCGGACGCGCTCGCGTGGGCGCTGTGGGACATGTTCCTCGGGCCCAAGGGCGTCAGCGCGGAGATCCGGCAGGGCGTTGCCGACGGGCTGGCGGCGCTGACGCAGGGGGCGGACCACGTGGCGGTGCTGCGCGCGGCGGTAGGGGAAGGAGTCGACGCGCTGTGGGCGGCGCCGGGGCCGGCGGGGGTGTTTTGCTGCGCGTGGGCGGCGGAGATGCACCGCCCCGTGGAGAGACGGGTGGCGTGGGACGGCCTATGGCGGGGTCGCGTAGCAGCTGTGAAGGCCGAGCGCTGGCGGCTTCCATGTCGCAGGTCACGGGCGGTTGCGCTTGGGAAGTGGTGGCGAGCCGGCACGACATCGAGCCCCAGGAAAGTGCAAACGGACAGCGCACACCCGAGCCGTAGCACTTTTCTTGAAACAAGCCAATCGTACTGCATTGCTCCCTGCGGGCTCGTGGTCGGTCACTGCCGTCGACGCCGAGCGGGTGGAAGGCATTGGAACGCCAAGAACGTAGAGCAGCCCGTCTCCACGGCGCTTCACAGCTCTAGAGCCGAATTTTGTCTGCTCGGCGTCACTCGCTGCCGCCGCGATCCCACCGGCGGCGCCATCGAGGATCTTGCAGTAGACACGGGCCTGCTCCAGCGCGAGCCCATCCGACCAGCGCCCTGCATCCTCACCCCCATCGACAAGGCCACCTGCCCATTGCCCGCCTGTGTCGTACAAACCTCGCCGCACCGCCCACTGCGGCGGCCACATTGCACGCTGCGGCGGCTGTATCGCCCGCTACGGCGGCCGCACCGCTAGCTGTGGCGGCCGGACGCCTGCTGCAGCGGGCTCCCCATGTTCGTCGCCCCCACAGCCGCACCAGATAGGGCCGAGGGAGCGGGGTGCAGGGCACCACCCCTCGACAAAAAATGAACGACCCGGCTAACGGCCAGACGTGACGACACTCCTACTCTTTCTTATCGTGGTGGTGATTGTACCAGTACCACGCTCCGTGGCCGCACAGGGGAGGCCCATCCATGGCAACCTCGGCGACGTCCCGAACTACTCCGCTCGGCACGAAGACCGTGAAGGGCTGGGAGAGAGGTGTCCGTCCAACCAACAGTGGCCGTCGAGAAATGGCTAGCACGTCAACGAAGTTGAACATCAGTTCAAGAATCTTGTTATTGCCGATACTGTATCTTCATCGAGCTCAAGTACGAAACCGGACCAGTGATCAACTCCGCGTTAGATCCACTTGATGCCACGATAGCATGAGTCGTCACTGGCAGTCGGTCTATTTCTCGGCCCAGTTGCCAGCACGCGATCTGTCTTGGTCGCTGCGCGTTCGATCCTCGCTTGGCCGCCGTCGCATCACGTCTTGGCTTCTCATCCCAGGCCCAACTGGCAGCTCCTCCGTGGTGCTGTGGTCTGTTCATCCGCTTTTTCATGGCGTCGTCCTCTTCGAGCCCCGCCGGCCTGGTGTCGTACCGGCTGCGGGCGGAGCTCCGCGGCCACGCCTCGGACGTGCGGGCGGTGGTGGCGCTGCCGGGCGGTGGCTTCGCGACTGGCTCCCGTGATGCTACCGTGTGCGTATGGGAGCCGCAAGCCGATGGTTCCATGCCCGCCGAGCCGACGCGACTCCTTAACGGGCACGACCACTTCGTGGTGTCGCTGGCGCTGCTGCCTTGCGATGGCCGGGCGCTGCTTGCTTCGGGGTCGTCTGATAAGAGCATTCGCATCTGGTACGTTTTGCGGTAATTGTTCAGGAGCTTGTAGAGCGGATTGTGTAGATAGGTGCGACACCGCTGCTATGTGCAGATGCATTGGGCAGATTGGCGGCTCTGGTTGTTTTTCACAGGCGGTTACTGACGCGTCTCTCCTTCTCCCGGCTGCACCATCTCGCGTGCTCCTCCTGTGTGAATTTCATTTCTTTGCACCGCCCAACAGGGATCCGTCGACTGGGGAGTGTCTCACTACATTGCGAGGCCATACGGACGCCGTCTGTTCGCTTTCTGCTGCAGAGGGCAACCAGCTGGTGTCGTCATCTTGGGACAAGACGGCGCGGGTGTGGCAATTGGATGCGTCCACAGAGGAGCCCAGTACGTTTGTCGTCTGGATGTCTGTGTGGAGCTCACGCCGACTGGACTGTGGGACGGGGGTTTTGAAGCGATATGTGCCATTGTCGTGAATGGGTTTCGTCTGGTCCGTCGTAGCAACGACACTGACGTACTTCGTTGCTTCTCTACTTGTCTTCTGTCCTGTTGTGCTTTTGCTTGTTGGTGTGATACAGGCGTCTCTGCGAAGTGCATTTCGACACTGACTGGTCACGAGTCGGCTGTGTGGGATGCATTGCTGCTGCCATCCTCGGAAACTGTAGTCACCTGCAGCGCGGACCGGACGCTGAAGCTGTGGAGCGCCAGCACTGGCAAGTGTACGAGCACTGTTTCCGGGCACACGGATGTGGTGCGCTCGCTCTCGGCTCTGCCATTTGGTGGCGTCATCTCAGTGGCCAACGATTCGAGCGCGCGGCTATGGAAGTCCGAGCCGTCTGGCGGGCTGACGCTCTCTTCAACGGCCTCGGATGTGCACGACGGCAATTTCATCTACACCGTCGACGCGCGGGTGCTGGCCGGCAGCGGCGACCGCAGCGCTGTGACGGTCATTAGCGGCGGGGAGGACAATGCCTTGCGGGTGTCGGGCCTCACTATTGGGGACGACGGTCGCACATTGCGACTCCAGACGGTCCAAACGGTGACCCATCCGGGGAGCGTGTGGAGTGTTGCCCTCTCCGATTCGGGTGATCTCATCACTGGGTGTTCGGACGGCGTGGCGCGGCTCTTCACGCGTGACCCGTCTCGCGTGGCGGCGGCGGGCGCGCTCGAGGTGTTTGAGGCATCCGTGGCCGCCCGCCAGGTCAGTACCAAGCTCATTGGTGGGGTGGACGCGAAGAAGCTGCCCCTCGCGTCTGAAGCGCTTGCCGTTCCAGGCGTCAAGGACGGGGAAAACAAGATGGTGCGGCGGGATGACGGGGACGGTGCAGAAGTCCACATGTGGTCTGCAGCAGACGGCAAGTGGAGCAAGGTCGGCGACATTGTCGACGGCCCGGGCGGCGATGGCGGGGCAGGCAGCAGCAGCGGCAGTGGCGGTTCCGTCAGGGGTGTCAGATATGATTATGTCTTTGACGTGGACGTGGCTGAGGGGCAACCCAAGCTCAAGCTGGGCTACAACCGCGGCGAGGACACATACGTGGCGGCCCAGCGGTTCATCGACGACAATGAGCTCAGTCAAGAGTTTTTGGACCAGACCGCAACCTTCATCGAGTCCCAGGCCGGCGTAGATGCCACGACGATGGTGTCGGCCACATCGAGCGACCCTCTCACGGGGGGTGGCAGATACATTCCCGGGAGTGGTGGCGGTGGTCAGGGCGGCGGAGGTACGGCGAGCGGTAACCCGTTGATGGGCGGGCGGTACATCCCCGGCGGTGGCGCGCCGGCCGCGCCGTCGCGGCCGTCCCCACCGCCGCGTAAGCTCATTCCGCACGCGGACGGGATCATCACGCTGTCGTCGAGCGATCAGCTGGGGAAGATTGGTGCCAAGCTCGCTGAATTTCACGCCGCCCTCGGCGGCGCGAGCATTAGCGACGAGGAGATGGATCTGATCGACACGTCGCTCCTGCCCAAGCTCGGTGGCGGCAGCAGCATCCGCGCGTCGGGTCCCGGCGCGGGCGTCGTCAGCGACGAGGAGTGCGCGGCGGTGGAGGCGCTCCTGGCCAAGTGGCCGACGTCCCACGTGTTTCCGGCGTTGGACATTGCGCGGCTTCTGGTGGCGACGCCGTCGGGGTCGGCGTGCCTCTTTGGTCGCCGCAATGGGGTCGCCCTGACGCACATCCTGCGGCACGTCGCCACCGCCTTCCCCGTCGACTCGGCCGCCATGACCGACGCGCCGGCGCCCAAGGCTCCCGGCGCGGTGGCCCTGCTCGCCTGCCGGTTTGTCGTCAACCTCTTTCACAACCGGGTGGTCGGCTCCACGGTTCGCGCGCGGCAGGCCGAAATCCTGCCCGCGCTCGGCCGCGCCGCGGGTGCGCCCGACTCTGCGCCCCGCGCGCGGGACACTTTTGCAGCGCTGCTCCTCAACTACGCGGTCGCTCTGAGTGAGTCGCGTGCGCCCGTGGCAGACCGGGCGCCTGTCCTCGAGGCGGTGATTGTGCGGTTGCGGACGGAGAAGGAGGAGCCGGTGGCTTTTCGCCTCGCTGTCGCTCTCGGCACGCTGATGACTGGCGACGACAAGGCAGTGGTCGAGGCGGCCATGTCCCTCGGAGCGGCGGCGGCAGTCGCGCTGGCCGCCCCATTGTCGTCGAGATGTCAGCAGGTGGCGACGGAGATTGCGACCTTGATCGCCGTGGACTGATGACAACGGGTGGAGTATGAGGTGGGAGGGTAGGGTCCGGATGGGGACGGCAGCCGTTACCGCAGCGGCGGTCAATACGTCTGTTCCCTCACTTTTTGCTCGAGGCAGAAGCTGCGCCACGGTTGCGGCCCTGACCTTGGGGGGCGGCTTCCTCCGCATGCCCGCTAGCAGCAGTGGGCGCCCCTTTCCAGAAATCCTCTACTTTTTGTCTTTGTCATCTTAGCAGCTGACGCGGCCGGTGCGTCTTGTTTCCTCGCAGCCCGTCGGCACGTGGAGGTTGCCCCACTCTCAAGAAGTACAATTGCACCGGACAAGCGCATTGGGAGACGGTCGGCGGGCATGCCCTTTCCCCAGACATGTGAGCATCGGCGGATGAAGCTCCACCACGCCTCCTGTGTCGACCGGGCCGACTTTCCCTTCTCCCCGTGGCCAGAACCATGGTCGCCGCGGGCGTCGATGCCTGGAGAGCAAAAAAAAGGCGACGACCGCAACGGCAGCGACGAGGTGGGGCATTGCCATCATAGAAGCGGGGAGAGGCCGCAGGGGCGACACGAGCCAAGAGGATTCGGCGGCAGCGGGTGGCGACCAACCGAGGTGGCACCTACGGGCTGTCGGTGGAGGGGTGGGGTTTGGAGGAACCGCATCACGGTGTTGGTGTGTTCCCGGTGAACCCCCCGTCAGCCGAAGCAGCTAAATTTTGGCAGACCCCACCGACACGTCGGGCCGTCTTCCCAGAGCGACCGCAATCACAGGGGGAGGGCGACGCGGCTGCCGGTGCCAGCGGTCGCGGCGACAGCGCGCACCGCCTTAGCTGGTAGTCGCCTGACGGGCGAGGCCTCCCGTCACTCCTCGGGAGGGGATCCCAACCAATGCACTGTGGGACCCACGGCAGAGCTACATTCACGACCGACGTGGCGCGGGAGTGACGGCGGAGGTGGCGGCGGCGGCTCGTACATCCACCGGCGGACGGACGAGCAACGCGACTCCCGCCACTTCCAGGCCCCAGTTAGTCTATCGGTGGCGCCGCCAGGAGAGGCCAAAGGGTCAGATCTGCCGTTCATGGCTCATCGTCGCTGCTTCCATCACTAACATACACGCGCTCCAGCGTTGACGGCCGTCTTGGCCCGTTGCCATTGGTAGAGCCCATGGGTCCATGCCTTGAGGATGTTAAAAAGGCCTCGTTCGCGTCCATAACCGCCGGCGTCAACCCCGACTCCGGCCCCGACCCCGAGCGGAGCTCATGGAGCGCACAAGTGGCGCCCGCCAGCTGCACTTCCAAGCGGGACGCGTGGAGCGCGAGTGTCGACGCCAACCGCGCATCGTCACGACGCGCCTGGGCGACTGTCCACTCAAGCGCCAGGCGGTCACCGACGGCGGTGGCGAGGATGAGTTTGGTGTCGAGGAGCTCCGCGAGGAGGCGCTCGGGGGTGACGCCGCCGGGCAGCGGGGGCGGCCCACCCGCACCATCGACACCGCGGCTGGTGCCGTGGGCGGCGCGCCAGAGGCGGCCACCGCCCCCACCCCGACCGCCACCGCTGCTGTTGCCGCCACCGCCATCGTTGACGCTTGTGCCGCCGTCTCGGTCACCATTGCCACCGCCGCTGCCGCCCTTCGCCATGGACAACTCGGCCCGCAACGCCGACGCTTCGGCCCTCAACGTGGCGACTTCCAATCGCAGCCGTGCGGCTTCGGCTTCAGCACGCAACGCACGCTGGCGCCCCCCCCCTCTGGAGCTCGACCGGCACATAAAGCGGGACCGCTCCCCCCTGCGCGCCGACGGCCACGCATCGCCGTCCGCTTCAACCGCCTCCGCGTCGGCGGCCAGCGATGCGTCGCTGTCGAGGGAGCGCGAGCTCTGGCGTGACCTGCGGCTATCCGTCGAGGAGACGCCGCTGACCATGGAGAGGTTGCTGAGGTGGGAGCTGCCGCCGCTGCTGCCGCCACTCCCCATCCGCCCCCGCCCAGTGTGCGGCATGAGCCGGCAGTCGACCGACAGCTCGACGACCATGCCGTTCGTCAGGTGGAGCTCGAGGGGGGTTACTCCCGACGGCACGCGCGCGTGGACGGCGAGATCAAAATGCGCCTTGCCGACCGTCGACTCGGTGCGGGTGCGGGCGCACACGCGGAGGAGGCTGAGCTTGGCATCCTTGGCGTCAAAGCCGCCGGCCACCGGCGCGGGGCTCGCTGGCGGATGGACCTCCCGCCGCACGCGGCTGCGGCAGACGCGCCCTCGACTGCTGCTGCTGTCCCCCGCGTCGCTCCCGCCACCGTCCGCGTCGTTGTCGTCGCCGCCGCCCCCCTCCTCCCGGTACAAGGTGACGAGGAGCACCATGCGGCCACCGTCGGCAGGCCAGTCACTCTCCCCCCCTTCCGCCGCGGCCGTCAACTCCACGGCGGCGGTGCAGGCCACCTTGACGCCCCGCACAAAGCGGAGTTGATACGACCCGGCCGCGACGGCTGACAGGCGGACCGGCTGGAGCGCAAACGTAAACGAGTGGGCGTCCTTGCGCCGCCGCGTGGCGGCCTTGCCGGGTCGAGCCGCGAGGGCCTTGCCGGCCGCCAACGCGGAGCGGATGGCGGCGGGCATGGTGCGTCACCGCGGATCCGGCCGGGGGGGCGGCCGACGAGCAAGACGAACACTGCCAGTTGCGGCGCGTGGGCGGCAGGCGAGGGGCGGCGGCGCAGAAACAAACGCGCACGTTCGAGACTGGGCGCCGCTTCCATGGAATCCCCGCGACAGCGACGCATGGAGGGAGGGAGAGGGGCAGGCGGTATGCGGCGGCGGCTGCCGCGGCATCTTGCGCGGCGACCGGGCGACGGTCCGACTGTGAGCGCCACACACCTTGTTGACCCAGATATCACGTGTTAATGAGGCGAACGGGCGGTCTGCTGACGACTCGTTCAGGTGGTCAGTCAGGTCAAACAGGATGCCATCAGGCCACACGGCAGCGACGCCGACGCAAGGACCGAACCTTTTTTGATGCTGGTGTACTTCAGTCACCTCGTTTACTGGGGATAGTCGTGGGGCGGGTGCTCCGATCAGCTCCATACTTTGTCGAAGCCTCACACATGAGTGGTTTCGGGTCTACTCAATGAAAGAGCAGAGCGCGAAGCGCAGTAGGTGCGATGTCATCCATAGCGCGGGTGGCCTCTGTTGTACTGCTGTGTTCCGATTTTCGGCCAGCACGAACAGAAAGAAGACGAGAATTGAACGTGATCTGATTGGTGCACTGCACTTTTCTGTACGCTCATTGGCCCGATTCTGTTGCTTTTGTCGTTATCTTCTGTTCATATCGGCCAAAAATAAAACTGTCGAGGCCAGGTGATTGAGAGTTTCGCCGATTTTGCATTGGTACTAATTCGGACTGCAACTGGAGCAATTGCCGAGACCCGTGGGTACAAATGTGGGTCCGGAAGGGACTCTACCCATCCAAGGCACTCGTGTTCCATGGCAGACTGACTCGAACGCCTCTTGAAGGCGTTTCCAGCCTAGCAACCACACCAGGCTCGTCGGTGGCGCTGCGGGCCGGCGTGGAAGGAGCAAAGTGCGCAACAGCACCCGCTGCGTCTTGATCGCCGTCGCCTGTGCCTGCAGGTCTGGGGCCCGGGTTGGTGCAGCTGGGCGTTTGCAGCCGACGCTCCCTGTGGCGCAGCGGCCGTCATTGGCGCAGTCCACAGCCGCCCGACAGCTACCCTTGTCCGCGTTGCACCAGCGGGCACTGCCGGCGCAACCGTTTGACATGATAGATGCCGCAGCGACGCTGGCTCCTGTCGCTCCGTGTCTGCACCCCAGTTACCCAGCACGCCTTGGCATCGTCTGCTCTCCCCCTCTCCCTCCCACCATCGCATCCACCACACCCTCGCTCTCTCCCACACACCTCACTCCCCGCCCACGGACAGCATGGCCCCGATGGCGTTTGCCGTAGGCGCGGCCGCCGCCCCCTCCACGGTGGCAACGCTGCGGTCGTCGACCTTTGTGAGCTCGGCCCGCGCCCCCCGCCCCGCGTCGGCGGTCGTCTCCCACCGGGTGGTCATGCGCACGGACCCCAATGACGGCAAGGGCGCCGACATGAAGGAGCTGGAGAAGCGGCCAGCGACGATCATGGACTTCAAGGCAGAGGTGTCACCCAAGACGTTTTGGTCGAACGTCGGCTTCACCCCGTACGCGGAGCGGATTGTCGGGCGGTCGGCGATGCTCGGCTTCTTCATCGGCATGATGGTGGAGGTACTCTCGGCCAACCACACCCCGATCCTCATCCAAGCCGAGCGCCTGCTCAACGTGCCGGCCAACCTGCACGCGCTGCAGATTATTCTGACGCCGGGTGCTGTGCCGCCGGTTTAAGCCAGGTGTTGCGGTCAATGGTGATTGCTTCTGGTGTGGCGCCACGGTTGTCCACCCCTTCTGGAACGCGAGTTGACGTACATATGCGAGGGGGTTGGCCTGTATAGATGGCGTGTGGGCATGCACAGTTTGGTCGCCTTCCTGTATTGGTCGTGTCGACTTGGTCGTTGGCCAATGCAAAAGTACGTTGTCTTCTTCTGTATCTGCCTTTTCTAGCCCCGACACCATCCGCGCTCGGTGCTCATCAGAAAGAACTCAGCAAGAAGGGCAGCCGCGCCTTCTTCAGCATCCCACGATGCTCAACAACGTACACTTGGAAAAAGAAACCATCGGAAGTTGGGATCGCCAGCCTCTTTCCTGATTGGCCAATACATGCTGCTCCATGGGATCAACTCTTCTGGTTGGTCAATGCACATGTCGGAGTTGTTCAGTAGAAAACGTCTTTCTCAGTCGACAGGGTCATCGTCCCTGCCATGCTCAGAGCGTTGCACCCCTGAAGCAACTGCATGGAAAGAGAGTACAAAGAGACTGCAGGCGCCTGGCTGGCGTTGGAACCTAGCCATACACCCAGCCACTGCCGCGCCACACAAGCGGGTTGCATCACGCCTCCTCACGCGGCCCGCCCACTCAGCTGACGAGCTTGCTCACCACCCCCGCAGCGACGGTGCGACCGCCCTCACGGACGGCAAAACGGAGGCCCTCATCCATCGCAATCGGGGTCAGCAACTCTACGCTCGCGGTCACATTGTCCCCGGGCATGACCATCTCCTTCCCCTCGGGCAGGTTGAAAGTGCCTGTTACGTCACCCGTCCGGATGTAAAACTGCGGCTGGTAGTTGGAGAAGAAGGGCTTGTGCCGGCCGCCCTCTTCCTTGGTCAGGCAGTAGACCTCCGCCTCAAACTTGGTGTAGGTCTTGACCGAGGCGGGCTTGCACAGCACCTGCCCGCGCGTCACGTCATCGCGCTTCAGGCCGCGGAGGAGGCAGCCGACATTGTCGCCGGCTTCGCCCGAGGTCAGGGACTTTTTGAACATCTCCACGCCCGTCACCGTCGTCTTGATGGGCGCCCGCAGGCCGAGGACCTCCACCTCATCGCCGGGCTTGACGATGCCCCGCTCCACCCGGCCCGTCACCACCGTTCCGCGACCGGGGATGGAGAAGACGTCCTCGACGGGCATCAGGAAGGGGCGGTCCAAGTCGCGGGTCGGGTTGGGGATGTACTCGTCGACCGCCGCCATGAGGGAGAGCACCGCGTCGCGTCCAATCTCATTGTCCTCCCCCTTCATGGCCTTGAGCGCTGAACCCCGGATGATGGGGATGTCGTCGCCCGGGAACTTGTAGAAGGAGAGGAGCTCACGGACCTCCATTTCGACCAAGTCCGTCAGCTCCGAGTCATCGACCATGTCGACCTTGTTGAGAAAGACGACGATGTGGGGGACGCCTACTTGACGGGCGAGCAGAATGTGCTCGCGCGTTTGGGGCATCGGACCATCAACCGCCGATACGACCAGGATGGCGCCGTCCATCTGCGCCGCGCCAGTGATCATGTTCTTCACATCTGTGGGCCATTGCGCGTGCAAAAACGCCAAGTGCATGAGAGAATCGGTGCCAGCCACAAGAGGAAAGTACGTGAACAGGCGACATGGTCAGAGTCTTGACCGCCAACAAAGCGAGTACAGCGGCCGGCGCAGCATCTACACGTGTCCGTGCAGTTCTGACAGCTGCATGCCGCATGTGTTGTCCACAACAGAAACGCAGGTCTCCCACGGCACAGCCTCTAAACGTGCCGCACTAGTGGCGATGCACAACGTACAGTCAGCGTGACCCGGGCAATCGACATGGGCGTAGTGCCGGTTGGCGGTCTCGTACTCGACGTGCGCCGTCGAGATGGTGATACCACGCGCCTTCTCCTCTGGCGCCTGCGTGAGGCACAAAAAAGAGGCGTACAAGTACAGCACATACAATAGACACGGGGATACAAGTCAGACCACCAGGCCATTCCACAGCAAGAGCCACAGCGCGACAACGTTGCACACCCGCAATACACGAGCGCCCTGACCAGCAAGTGAGCGGGGCAACCAACATACCTTATCAATGTTGCCATAGTCGATAAACGTCGCACCACCGGTCTCAGACAGGACCTTGGTGATGGCCGAGGTCAGAGTCGTCTTGCCTGCAGCAGTTCAACAACCACCAGCGCCAATCGTACGCGCGCCTCCGCACAAGAGTCAGGGTCAGTCTGGAGCTCCGATGGTTCACACCTGATGGATCACAGCACGCCAGGCCAGCTCCGCCCTTTGGTAACGGCCCACTCCCACTCGGCAGCAGCCACAACCGCACGTACCGTGATCGACGTGGCCAATACTCCCAATGTTGGCGTGCTTCTTCGTCCGCTCAAACGCCGCCACGGCCATGCTCCGGCGGGTGATGCCGCCACTGACACGCGGTGCCTCTGCCAAAGAGAGAAGAGGGTGGCCCGCGCCGACCACAGACGCGGTGCTCAGCGACCGCAAGCCCGCTGGCCCACCGGCGCCCGCCGAGCAGACACCCACGCTAGCGCGGGCCGTTGCCCATGACTGCCCCGCCGCCGCCTCAGACGCTGGCGGCGCCCACAGGCGGGGGGACAGCACAGACAGGCGGCGCAGCATTGTGCGCGGGGGCGTGGAGCAAGAAGAAGTGGGGCCGCAAAACAGGAGCGTTCCGGTGCCGAGCACGTCGTCCACCTCGGGGCGGCCTCCACCGAGTTCGGGGTGACATCGACGTCGACGTCGTACCATGGTGCGGAATTGGTGGGATCAACTACTGGAGAACTATGGCTGGCGGCTTCTCCAAGACGTATTCGTTCAGCCCACATCTGGACGTCGACTTACAGTAATCTTCTGGTGGTTTCACTGCGTATTGCCATTTGTGAGTGCGCGGATCAAGTCCGGGAAGGAGAGCCGACGTCACACCTGACCTTCTTGGTCTTCCCCGTCATCCCGTGCAGCCATTCATCACACAGCCCGACACTGCTGAAACTCTCTACTCTCTGCCCTGTTCCTGGGGTCCTCGTGTGGGCACCACAACGTCTCTTTTGAGGCTTACGTGCATTGTGATGGCGGCTGCCAACGGGGTCTCGGATGACCCTGGCCTCCTCTCCCGGATCGAGGTGGCCGAGGGGGTGGTGGCTTCCCTAGCTCGGCGGGTTATTGCCTTGGAGGACGTGGGTGCGGCTGGGGCCAGAGGAAACGACACTTGTGTGGCTGCACCTGTCGCGGACGGGGCGTCTGCCGCCGCAGATGCCACCTCTGCTCCTGATGCGGCGGCGGCTCCGGGCCCCAAGCACGACGTGCTGCTGTCTGAGGTGCTGCCGCAGCTGTCGGACCTACGCGCCGACATGGTGTCGGTGGCGAAAGCGCATCAGGCGGAGGTGGCGGCGTTGGCCGAGGACAATGCCAAGCTCCGCTACCGTGTCAAGCACTTGCTGCGGGCGCTCGACGCGGCCGATGGGTACGTTTCAGACTTTTTCGCTCTGTCGTACGCGCCATGGGTGCCATCTACGTGGTCCGTTCACACGCTCACGTTTGGATACTTGGGCCAGCTCCAACCAGCCAGCTGCTGCTTCTGTGGGGCGCAGTTTGCTTGACTGGAACCTGGACCCGCCTCTGGTTTGCTCTCTGACTGCGGTGTACTGATGTGTTGTGTGGTCTTGCCCCGTTGTGGTGTCGTTGGTTTTTGGTTTTTTTCGGGTCGCACTCGTGTGGCTATAGAACGGATGCGTTGACCAAGTCGTCAGAAGCTGCATAGTGGAGCATGTACATTTTGTTGGGCGCAGCCATGCCTGCGTCGTTCGTCTCAGGCTGTGCTGCTGCTTCGTTTGGACAGCGGGTCTTGATACACTTCCGCGTGCGGCATGCACTGATGGCAGAACCTCGGGAACTCCTGACCTGTTATGACGGCAGGTCCACCAATGACCCACCACAAAGAGAAACAGAGGAGAACGCCTTTACACATGAAGAAGCAGCCATGATGCCCTTCCCCATCCGCCGGACCTCAAAAAACCACCGTGCGCTTGCTCTGGCCCACAACTCAGCCAGCCAACCCCTGAGGAGTTTCTAGTCCATCTTGAGTTGGAACTCCTCCACCTCGACGCCGTCCTTGGTAATCTTGCAAATCTCCACGAAGTCACCCGTGTAGATGTCGCGCTCCCCGGCCGAAGTGAAGGCGTCACGGATCAGCTCCACGGTGGCCTCTAGAGAGAGGTCGACCTTAGGAGCACCCCACTGCTGCTTGAACTCAATCTGGTTGTCTAGCACCGGCTGGATGAGCGTTTGGCCAGTGCCCGAGCAGACCGCCGACACCTTCTCGTGCGAGCCGATGGCATCATAGCCGTATGCCCAGCCCTCACCTGCAAGAAGACCGACCAATTCCATAGTATAGACGCAACATGCAGAAGACAGAAATCGGGGAACAGCAAACACGCTTCCCAGCACAAAACCGCTGCGTGAGTACACGACTAAGGCAGCATAGGGACATCGCGCATGGCACTCGCGCAAAGCACATTCGTCCCATCAAAAACAAGGCGGGAACATGATGGAACGTACCATTCTCGTCAATGCCGCCCAGGACGTTGAACGTGTAGTACGGGAAAAAGCGGCGGGTGTACAGCATGTTGGACAGCATCTGGCTGGCCGCCGTCAGGGACATGTCCTTTTGGTGGGTCTGCTGGTACTGGACCAGCCGCATGCGCAGGGTTTTGTGGAGCGTGAGCATATCTGCTTGCATGCCCGACGACGCCAGCACGACCTTGTCCGTCCTGTGGTACGTTGATATATTAGCATGGTGGAAGCGGGTGCAAGACACCAAGCGAGAAGTAGATAACGGTAAGTGCGCTACCCTGCGCAAACTAACGGTTGCCAGCTCCCAACACAAGAGTGCCCCACAAGAGCCGTAGCGCATCTCTCCAGCAGGTACCGCAGACAACCCCTTCTCAACAGCAGCTTGGCAACGTACATCTTCAGAATGCGGGAGACCTTGCGCGACGGGATGGAGTATCCCAGACCCAAGCGGGTGTCGCTGGCCACGACGCAGAAGTCCTTGCCAGCCACTGCCAGCACAGTCCTAGAAGCGGTGAAACCAGGGCATTCAGAGGTCACAGACAATATGCGATACGTTAAATGTCAGAACGTCTGGGCATCGCCTGGCACGACCAGCGGCGCAAAGTGCCAGCAGTCACAATCGAACAGTCCCCATCGGGCTGCCGCCCAGTCTTGCACAGACGAGCAGCCTAAATGGACTGCCCAAGCAATACCACCCGCAAGAGCGCAAACACCGAGCGGCACCACGAGCAGGAAGCGCGGGGCGGGTGTGGTCGCGCACGGACCCGCGCGGCCCAAACGTACCCGCCATTGTTCTGGTATGGCTGAAAGTGGCGCTGCAGCGGTCCAGACGCGGTCGAAGCGACCACCCCAGGCTCGGCGGCCGGTGCAGCCTGCGCCCGCCCCGCGTGATCGCCGAGCGCAAAGCCCGTCGCTGCGCCGGGGGTGTGCGCGGCAGGCAGTCCGCTGACAGACGCGCCCGGCCGGAGGAGCCCCAACGCGTCCATGGTACCAGGGCAACAAGTGCTGCACACCACCAGGGGTACAAGACGGAGCCGGGAAGGGTCCGGTGGATCACGGGGCTAGCCGATCTTGGCAGCGACGGACGACGAGGGTGGTCGTAGCGGCAGCGGACGGGCCTGGACTGCCCCGATGCGGGTGGTGACAGTCCCAGAGGCAGACCCATACCATTGGTCTTGCTGTCCAACGAGTGTATTGAAGTGATGGAAAAGGAGCAAATCCACATAATGCGCTGTAATTACTGATGTGGACGGAAGAGCCCGCATGTCGCCACCACGACCGCAACGGAGTGGAGCACCACGCCGTGGGCGGTGTGCCCTCAACCACCAAGACGCCCTCCGTTCCGCTACCCGGCGGCATCAGGGGGAGCATTTTCATCCTGAATGCTTGCGCCCTCCTCTGCCACTGCCGCAGCAGCGTCATCTCCATCCCCCCCCGCCACTGCGACGGCGGCTGTCGACCCCGCCCCGTTTGCCGACGTGGCCCCGTCCGCGTCTCCCAACGCCGCCGGCGTGGCCCCGTCTGCGTCCCCAGAGACGGCCGGTGCGGCACCGAAGGTGTCCCCCCGCCCCCACGCGTTGAGGGAGGACGTGAAAACCGCAACGTCAGGCGGGTCCATCGACATAAAGTCGTCGTCCTCCTCGCCGTCAGCGTCCACGCCTGCGTCGCCGCCACCCCACACCGCCGCCACGCCCGGAACGGACACGGCGCCCGCGTCGACGCCGACAGTTAAATGGGGGGGCGAGGCACCACCCGCGCCGCCGCTGCCGCCGTCGTCGCCGCCGCCGCGTGACCCGTTGGGGGTCCCCGACACCAGGTCCGTACCGCCCTGCTGCCGCCGCCGCCGTCGTCGTTGCTGTCGCCGCGCGACGGTGGCCATGAGCTCGTCCAACTCAGCACGCATGTCGGTGAGGCGACGAGACAGCGCCGCGTCTGACAAACTACCATCCCCGTCCGAGCTGGCCCTGCCGGATCCGTCCCGGTGGCGGCGGCCGCGCTCCCCGCTGCCGCCGCCGCCACTGCCGCCACCGGCTCCGTCAGAGCTGCTTCCCTCGTCCGTACCCCTCCGACGACGGCCATGCAGCCTGGCGCCGCCGCCGGGGGCGGTGCAGCCGCCACTGCCGTGGCGGCCGGCGTCCCCCCCAACCGTCGCCGCGACCCCCGACGGCACCAGGTCGGGAAAGTAGAGCGGCACCACGTAGCGGCGGGCCAGCTCTCGCAGCGCCGTAAAGGCGCCGAGGGCGACGGCCCCACCCACCGCTGCCGAGCGCCACGACCCGCCGCCGTCGCCGGGCGGCGCGGTGCCATGCGCCGCCGCCGCCGCCCCAGCCGCCGGGGGCGGCGGTGGGTACGCCACCACCGGCGGCGGGGGTGGGGGGGGGAGCCCCGCTTGGGAAAAAGCCGCCGCCATTTCAGCGGGGTGAAGACCCTTGGCGGCGAGGAAGCGGACAGCGGCGGTCGGGTCGGCGGCTCGCACGGCCGGGTCGGAGAGGAAGGTGACCGCTTGGCCGACCATGTCCGCCCTGATAGGGAGGGGCGGGGGGGTGGGCGGAAGGACAGCGGGGGGGGGGGGGGGGGGGGGGGGGGGGGGGGGGGGTGGAGGGGGGCGCAGGGGGGGGGGGGGGGGGGGGGCCGGCTGGGCAAGGTCACAAAGAGCGACCCGCGGCGGTGTGTGAGCGTGACGACGAGGCTTCGGGCGCCTGCTTGTCAGCTCTGGTGCTGATGTAAACCCAAGTCGGACAAGTACTGATTTCGATATAAAACCTTGAAAGTTCGTTGATGTTTGTGAAGAACTCGATATTCGCCAGAGGACCAACAGTACTCCAGAGGTCAGGGGCCGGCCATGGCCAAATTAGACCAGGGAAATTTCGCCTGTTATCCGGCAAGGAAGGAGCTGGCTGTACCCGCACAACGCTTGCGTCGGCGGAGCCATCTCGAGGTGCCTGATTTGGGCTGCGACGCGCTTCGGCAGGTGCTCAGCGCGGGCGCAGGAGGCGCGGGGGCAGGGGCGTGGCGTGGCTGCGCCATCCCCGCCGTGGCGCAGTGGCGGTTTGCCGACTGCGCGCCTCTGTCGGGGCATGGACCACGGCCCGCGGGTCGTTTCACCCCCCCACGGCCAGCACCGTGACTAGGAGCTGCTGGGATGGCGCCGTGCACCGCCCCCGCGCGTGTCCAGCCGCGGCGCCTCAAGCACGCGACGCTGGTGGCAGGTCGGCGTCAGCGCGGAGGTGTCCCCCCCCCCCCCCCCCCCCCTTGTGCGGCGGTCTGGGCCAAATGATTCCCCGCTGTTGGATTTCTCTCACGCTGCCACCACCCCGATCGTAGCCGCCTGTGAGTGGGGCGCTGCTAGGTCGCCAGCCGCCGCCACTGCGGCTGTGTTCCAAGTCACGGGCCTGTTGCCGGCAGCCAGGCGGTTCCCTCAATTGCGTATCGGCACTGCTGTCGTCGTCGTTGCCTTCGCCGCTGCCCCTGACAGCTGCATTGCTGCGGATCCCCCCCACCACCACTATAGGCGGCTCGATTGGCCCGGTAGGCCGTCGCTCGGTGCGCGTGGGCGTGGGACTCGTGTACTCGATCCTACACCGTGCGACCCCGGGTGTTGCGTCCGTGGCTGGGAGGGGACGCTGACCGTCGTCCCTGCCGGCCGTGCTCCCACCGCGCTTTCCCCCCTACACACACTACCGGTACGCCGTCGGTGCTCGCCCCACGCACGTTTGCTTGCCCCACCGGCTGTGGTCGGCGCCCGCAAGAGTGACGCTGGGGGCGACTTGGCTGTGGGTGCCGGCACCGCCAAGACGGCGGTACCAAGAGGACGGCGCTTCGGCGCCGAGGGAGATGGGGGGCGTAGCTCGAGGCAACGCGTCACCAGCGGCTCCTCCAATACCGTGGGTGGGTCGGCGATGGCGCTGGGGGGCAGTGTGCGCAGCGGCGGTAGCCGCAAACCCATCTCCTCCTCCTCCTCCGTGGTGCCACGCGGCCACAGCCTGTCGACCTGGTTATTCTTGTGGTCGGCCGCATTGCTAGCCTTCTCCTTTGTGGAGTGGAGGGCCGGCAGTTTGGGCGCCGGTGATGGCCTCGGCGCGGGAGGGGCACTGAGCATGGGCGCCGACTCGCTGCTGCCGGGCCTGTCGCGTGGGGCGGCGATGGGGGAGTTTTCCGACCGGGCAGACAAGATGACCTTTGAGATCTTTTCAGCGCCCAAGCCATTTGTCGGGGAGGACAAGGCCAACAACGAACGCGCCATCAAGTCGTGGCTCCGCCTCAAGCCCAAGCCTCGCGTGACGCTACTCGGCTATGAGACGGGTTACGACGAGGCGGCGGCGGAGTTTGGCCTCAACGTGGAGAAGCGGGTCGACAAGAACTTCCTCGGCGTGCCGCTGTTCAATTCGATGATCCACCGCGCCAACAACTCGGACGCCACCGTCACAGTGGTGATCAACGGTGACATTTTGCTGTTTGATGACTTTGTGCAGACGATGCGCAAGGTCGTGTCCAACTTTGAGCACTTCCTCGTCGTCGGCGCTCGGTACGACGTTGACGCGCTACCGACGGACGTGCCAGAGGACTCGCCCGAGTACAACACTAAGATCCGTGAACACGTGCTGTCGACCGGTACGCTACACACGTACGGCGGCATGGACGTGTGGGCGTGGAACACGGACGGGCCGCGGCTGTTTGACCCAGTCATGCCCCACTTTATCTTTGGGCGCGGGAAGTACGATAACTGGCTGACGCACGAGACCATCTCGGCTGGGCGGCGGCAGGTTGTGGACGTCTCGGAGACGTGTCTCACCGTCCACGTGCGGCACGACTACCATCTGGTGGCGGGCGGCGTTGGTGGTGCGGTAGCGCCTGCGGTGGCGGCCGCCCCCGCGGCGACTGGTGGTCGGCGGCGGCTGCTGGGCCAGTTTTGGTCTGAGGGGAAAAAGAGCAAGTTTGAGCTCTTTATCAACATCTACTTGTCGCTGCACTACGGCACCTATACCAACCAGATGGGCAACGTGCTGTTTGCACCGTGGAAGCTCTCTCTGTGCCTTGAGCCGACCGGCATGTGTCTGCTGAAGCGGAAGCGGCCGGGCATCTGCAACTGCGAGTTCTCTTCTTTTGTGAGCAACACCCAGACGGATCCGGTGGTCAAGAACGGCAGCCGTGTCATCCGCTGCGGCATGATCTCTGTCGAGACCAAGGACGACTTCTCCATCCCCGTGTTGCCACCGCCCAATGCGACAGAGCCGCCGCCGTTTGGCCTGCCGCTGACGATGGAGAGTGTCATTGATAAGGTCATCATCAACAACACGATCATCCTGTCGGCTCTCAACTACGGGTACCGGTCGATCATGATGAATTGGGTGTGCAACATGCGCCACCTAGGGGTCACCAACTTTGTGATTGCGGCGCTCGACGCGCGGCTGTACAAGTACGCGTACAAACGCGGCGTGCCCGTCTACTACGAGACGACCATCTTTGAGGGTCTCGACACTAAGTTGATTGCCGACGCTGACTATGGATCCGACCAGTTCAAGCAGCTCACCAAGATGAAGTCGCGCGTCGTTCTACGTCTCCTTAAGGCGGGCTTCGACGTGGTGTGGACGGACTGCGACATTGTGTGGTTCCGCAACCCCCTGGCCTTCATGCATGCCTCACCGGGTGACCTGAACATCCAAACGAACGCGCCTGACAACGAGCCCATGAACGGGCGACGGCGCATCAACTCCGGCTTCTACCTGGCGCACTCCAACCCGGCCACCATCGCGCTCTTTGGCGAGATCATCAAATTTGCGTCGCGGTCAAAGATGTCAGAGCAGCCCCACTTTTGGGAGCGTGCCTGCGGCAAGGAGGGCGAACACCGAATAGGGGAGGACAAGTGCGTCGTCAATGGTGCCACGACGATTCTCCTGGACCGGCACCGGTTTCCCAATGGCATCACGGACAACATCTGGGACAGCCCGCCGGGGACGATCTTAGAGCGCTTCCCGAACTTGTACATTCTCCACGCCAACTGGGTCAAGGGCGCCAACGCCAAGCAGGAGCGCCTGGTCAAGCACGGCTTCATCTTCTTTGACACCGAGGACGAGTTGTGCATCTACCCCAAGTGGCCCAAACTCCCACCTGCGACCATGTGACGTGGTGTTCTCTCCCGTTTGCCCGTCTATTTTTTTTCCTTCACCTCCAACATCCTGGTTTTTTTGTGTCGAATGCCTATTACCTTTGCCGTTTGCGGCGCCCGCCCCTGTGCCCGCGCCGTCCCAGTGTTGATGACCATGACACGGCGCGCTCGTGCTGGTACGCGGCTACGCATCCATCCGTCTTGGTAACATTGGTCGGGTGTTGCGCAGAAGCGAGAGCAGTACTGTACAGTGGTGTTCGGTATCCACCGCAAGCGTGAGTGGTCAGCAGTCCGACGATAACTCCACTACAATAGTGAAAAAGAAAAGGTCAGTGTGATGCCCACGATGTCTTGGCAAACCACTAAGCTGGCCCTCTGGTCAGCTGGCCTCAGGGGGAGTAGATTATGGAGAGCTTCTCTCCTGCCTGGGTGATAAGCTACTTCTTTTGCTTCCGAGTAGTATTGAAGTCACCTCCTTCAGCCGATCGCGAAGACCGTCGACATGCTCACAACGACAGTCAGAATCTGTACTCAAATTATGATGGATAAACGAAAAGTGTCATCAACTATGTACGGAGGTAGAATTGAGACGAGCAGATAATTATATTCTAGTGCTACTTTTCGATACCCTGGGCAGACGAACAACTCAGAGGCTGAACGAACCGAGGACTCACTGTACTGTACAGGCAGGTCCAATACGGGCTATCTGGGAGGGGCCAGTCGGAAGGAGCACAGTGCCAATGGAGCAGTCCTGGCATGCTCTCGTCCTCTCGCTGCGGACGTGTCAGCACGGGCGCGTCAGCAGCGCGGCGGACGGCACCTTGTTCCTCTCCGACTTTTCTCTGCTCACTAGCGTGATGGGGGGGGGGGACGGTCGGGGTTTCATCGCCGGTTTGAATTCGAGCCACTCCCACCCTCCGTCAGGCACCCACTGGCGCGGTAGGTGCGTCAACGGGTTGCCAGTATCACGGAGCAGAGATGCTGCGGGTTGGCAGGAGTGGCGCGGGCGCCTGTGGACAGTCCACCGCTCTACCTTGGAGCGAACCCGCCTCCTCGGTACTCTCTGTGTCGCCAGGGGGTGTTCGGCGTGCAGATCGGAGTGTGCGGGGGCGGAGCGGGAGGTGGGGAGTTCGCTTCATGATGGCAGGTGGCGCGCGCCGCACTGCGGTCTTGCCGACGAGATGCCGCTCTTGGCGGTCGTGGTGACGCAGGGCGCCGCCGTCGTGGGATGAAATTTTGTGGCGCCACTGGGATCCACGGCGGGGGGCCTGCGGGGGCGGTGGTGGGACCAGCAGCCGTGCTGTCTGGTGGTGGTGTGTTCGATTATGCGGCAGCGCTGGTGGTGACCAGCAAAGGGGCCGGGAGGGGCGGTTGGGGCCATCCGCCGTCCCAGCGACATCTGGGGGGGGGGAGTAGGTGACGTCTGTTTCCTCCCCTTGGTCTGATGGCGGGTATAGACGTTGTGGGATGGGTGCGCGTGGCTGACCAGCTGTGTGGGGTTGGACAGGCGTGGACTTCTGCGGCGCCGTACCCCGCACACAATCTGAGTGGCCAGCGCGTCTTGACTGGGACGTTTGTTTTCCCCGGCGTAGTGAGGGCGGGTGTATACCCGTACTCTTCCGCGATCCCCATCCCAGCTGCGGACGGACGAACAGCGCGACTTCGCCTCGAGCGGCAGTGGCGAACAATACCCCACTGACCCGAACCAAAACCGTTACCACCCTCTGTCGTCCAACTCTACACCGCGGTACACGGACGTCTTCTCCCACATCTCCTCCCACCTGCCTCTTGTGCCACCACACCGACGCTGCCGTCACCATTGCCGCTGCTCGCGTGACTTCTGCGAGAGCACCATGTCCTCGTTGGCCGGTCGCCTGCGAGCCAATGTCGCGGCGGCAGACCCGTCGACGGCGGCGGCGATGCTGCTCAACTTCGGGTCGTCCACCGGTATCGTCATTGGCAACAAGCTGGTGATGGAGCAGTACGGTTTCCGTTTTGCCACTACGCTGACACTCATCCACTTCCTTGCCACCTACGTGCTGCTGCTGTTGTGTGTGGGCCTCCGCGTCTTCGAGCGCAAGCGCCTGCCGCTCCAGCCGGTTGCCAAGCTTGCGGCGGGCTCCATGGGCTTTGTGGTCCTCACCAACCTGAGCCTGCAGTACAACTCGGTGGGCTTTTACCAAGTCATGAAGGTGATGACGACCCCGACGGTGGTGGTGATTGAGGCGCTCTTCTTTGCCAAGTTCTTGGAGGGGCCCCTCAAGCTGGCACTCGTCCCTGTATGCGCCGGTGTGGTGTTTACGGCGGCCACGGACTTTCGGTTGAATATGGTTGGCACTCTCTTTGCTGTGGCAGGCGTACTCGTGACCAGCTGCTACCAGATTGGGGCGGGCTCCCTCCAAAAGTCGCTCGACTGCTCGGCGCTGCAGTTGCAGCTGTACACGGCGCCGCTGTCAGCGCTCTTCATCCTCCCTTTTGTGCCGCTGTTTGATAACTGGTCGGTCGGCAGTGCGACGAGCATTTGGGAGTATGAGTTCACGCGCTCCAACCTCGGGGCCATCCTTGCGACCGGGACCATGGCGTTCTTGGTCAACGTCAGCATCTTTTGGGTGATCGGACGGAGCTCGGCCGTCAGTTACAACACGCTGGGGCATTTCAAGACGTGCTTCATCCTTGTCAGCGTACGTTGTGGGTACGGGTGGGTTGCATGGAGAAGGAGGGGGCTCATTTTCTGTTTGGCGGCTTGTGTAGATTGCTTCCTCCGCAAGAAGTGGACCAGTCACGACCGCTGGAGTGACTCGGCTGCCATGCCTTGGGTTACAGTTGCTGAGCTGGCTCTTGCGAGCTTGTCTTTCATCCGCGTCGCGCTCCCTCTGACGCGTCCGAACATATTCACTGTCAGTTTTATTGTGTCTGCTCTACTTATTTGTTTCCCGTCTCTTCTGTATGTGTCTTGGTGCCGCTGTGGTTGCCACTCTACTTCGTATTCGCTACCAACCTGCAGGACTTCTTGCTGTTTGGCCGCCCGCTGGACGTCAAGTCTGTGGCCGGCATCGTACTCACCATGACGGGCGTCTTTGCGTACACACATCTCAAGCTCGACAAGGCGCGGCGGGAGAAGGAAGCAACGTCACTCACCGGCGCGGTGACGGCGACAGCGGTGGTCAAGAACGCGCGCCTCGACGATGTCGTGTCCCCCACGTCGGTGGCCGCTGGCGGCGTCGGTAGCACACTGCGAGGTGAGACTGAGGAGGTGGAGGCTCTGCTCGGCGCAGCGGACGGGGTGGAGGAGCCCTTCTCGCCTGTCGAGAGGGAACAGAACGTCCTCAACAGTGCCAACAGGGGGCTGATGAAGTCGGCGACGGACTAGGCAGCACGTGCCCAGTATATGAGGGAGGGCAGATACCGTCGTGTGCTGTTGTGTGCGCCCCCAGAGCGATATGCAATTGTAGGTCGTGGGGAGCTTGTCGGTACGGCGAAGCCTCTGGCACTGCTTGTTTATCTACACGCGATACGTGCGCGTTGCATGCGCGCTCATCCATTCCACACCAAACGTCCCATTGGCATAGCTACCGGCCGTAGTATGCGGATAGGTCGACAAATGCCGTCCCTCTGTTTCCATCACGCGAGGACCCTAGGCCGACCTCTATGAGTAACGCACCTAACAACTGCTAAGATGTACGTGTCTGTACGAGTCACCACCAACAAACACATTGTACTCTCATCAAAACTGTACACTGCACCACCAACGCTGCAGCGAGCACCATATGCGACGACGACCCGCAGTGCTACACACCGTCCAACTTCCTACTACCACAAAAAGCTCGCCCTGTTAGTCCCCCCCGCCAGCCCGAGGCAACAGCAGCGCCGAAAGAAAGCGCCACTGAAAATAGTGTGCAACAAACGCGCCGACGTGCATCCACTGGTGGGAGTGGCCGAGGATGTCAAACCGCCCGGGTGCCCACAGCTCGGGCCAGTGCTTGGCGTACAGGAGGCCGCCGACGCCGACCGCGGCGGCGGCAGCCAGCCCGCACCCAGCAGCCTCCCGCGCGGCGGCGGCCGAAGGCAAGACCACCTCGCCAACGCCACGCGGGGCGGCCGCCCCCCCCCCCGCCCACCAGGCGGCGTGGGCGACCAGCGGCGCGAGGTAACACGCGACGAGCACCGCCATATCCCGCGTCAGGCGCGCCTTGCTGATCGTCCACACACGCCGCAAAACCATCGTCGACGCGACGTTAAAGACAAAGAGCGCGCCGACGGCAAAGAGCCACGCCCACCACCACCACGCCCAGCCGCCCGGCCCCGCCTGGCCCGTGACGCCGCCCACCTCTGCGACTAGCGGCATGGCGAGGGCGACGGCCAGGGCGACGCTCGCGACTTGGATGAGCGCCACGTCCGCCGACCGCCAGACGCGGCGGAAGCCTTCCCCGCGCCCAATCCACAGGTGCAACCCCACCGACGCCGGGTTGTGGGCGGCAACGGCGCCGTAGAGCAGGCGAAAGGGCAGGAGCGGTCCACATGGTAGGGCGGCCGCCAGGGGCGGCAGGGACCCAGGCGCCGCCGCCGCCACCGACGTCGCCGCCGACCAGTAGAGGGCGGTGGCCAGGGCCACCCCTCCGAGCATGGTCCACACGTTGCCGGCCTCGTTGTGAGCGGTGAAGAGGGCGGGGAAGGCAGAGAGGGCCGACCCGCCCAGGCGATAGCCGCTGAGAATGCCCGTCCGGTGGAGGTAGGGAGGCGCGTCGGCCCGTGCCACAACGACCACTGCGTCTGAGGCGGGCGACGCCGCCACGGCTGTCGACCGCACAGTGGCGGGGGCGGCGGCGTCGACCGCAGCGCAGCTGAGGCCGGCGTCGTCCCCTCCCCAGCCGAGCCCCAGCGCCGGGCGGCGGGTTAGACGCAGCAGCGCCGGCGGGCGGAGGCGTCGGGGAAGCCACGAGCGGCGGCCGCCGTCGGCGGCGGCGACGGGCGCCGCGCCAGCCACCAACGACGTCCCGGTGGGGTGCGAGGTGGAGACATGATGTCCGTGCGGACTGCGCATGGTCGTGGGCGGCAAGGTCTGAGGGACAAGCAAGTGCGCGGGTGTTGGGACGTCAGGCACGAGGGAGCGGAGGGGAAGTGGGAAGAACCAACAAAGGACGATGCGGGAGCGCCCCTCCTCGTAACAAAAAACTGCAGTGGCGGCGGTTGGCTACCAGTTGTCGCCGGTCAATGGGCTGCGGCAGCCGCGTACTAGGGGATGTCTCTAAAGAGGGCCCCCACAAGTAGGAGGCAGGTGGAACGACGCGACGCAACCGTGGCCGAGGCGGCCGTGGGCTTCGTGGCCGACGTGCTTGCCAGCAAGGAACAGCGGCTCGCGACGCGGGGGAGCCCCCCGCGACGAGCGGTCAGTCCCAGCCTGAGGTCGCCACGACCGTTTCCCAAATAGTGCTGATGGCACGAGCCTGGCGCTCTTCAGTGGCACGGCGATGCAAAGACTGGTTGGACGCGGCCGTGCGCTGGCTCGGGCCGGCCCCACCAGTGATGTTGACCGGAAACCCGAAACGGGACCAGTCTCGGACCCAAGACGAGGCTGGTAGTTAACAGAAGTGAATGGGCTTCGGGACTGATCATCGCGATCGCAGACAAGCGAGCCACAGTCCTGCCTCTGGAAAAAGATGGCCGCTTGTTTAAAAAAGTAGGAAGTAGACGGCCCAAGGATGGCGCATTGGAAGCCCCTGCACCCAATCATATCGTCGAAGCGACGTGCCTCGCGGGCCAGAGTTTGCAAAACCTCGGCCACGTGTGTCTTCCACTCCACCCCGACTCTGATCTCCCGCCGGCGATATTTGAAGACAGGAGTGCGTGGGCCATTGGGCCCTGTCGTTGCCCGAGGGTCCTCTGCCCATTCGCGCAGTACGTCGCCGCCGGTGGCCGTGCGACTCGCCGCTCGCGCCTCCCGCCCCCGCTCGTCCCGGCTGCGACGGTTGCAGTGACGGCGCTCGTCGCCTTTGTCCCTGTTGTGGAAGGCGTCAACGTGTTGAGTGGGTGCCAGGGGGGTTTCCTCACGGATGGAGGCTGAGGTATGTTGGGTCTCTCGGCAGCGAGGCGGGGCTGGTCCTCGCGGCGACTGCCTCAATCTCCGTCGAGCGCCAGGCCTCTGTGGCGGTACTGGGGCTCTCCATGTCGTTCTATTGTCCCTGATGTTTGCTCGCGATTGCCGCTGGCCTCGCTGTGGGGTGGTGAGGCCTTCAGCCGTCTCCGGTTGGGAGTCAACACGGGGCGACGCGGCTATGCGTGGAAGGTGGTACGCACCGCGGCAGTTGGCCATGGTGGCAGCGTCTATGTGGTATTGACTGATAATTCTATCTTTGCTTCTTCTGCGTGGGACTGTATGTGCGACGTGTGCCTTCATGGGTCGATGCATCCTGTCGTGCCTGGACGTTTTGCTGCAACCCCCGTCTGCTGGCCTCGGTCTTGGCAGATGACTGAGCAGGCGCGCTTGGTGAACGAGCTCAAAGAGGTTGCCAACCAGAGCCTCGCCCAGGGCGCCTACAGCAAAGCTCTGCGGTTGTACACACGCGCTATTGAGGCGGATGCTGGCAACGCGGTGCTCTACTCCAACCGTGCCGCCGCGCACTTCCAGGCCGGCCAATTTCAAGAGTCGCTGGAGGATGCGGAGAGCGCTATCCTATGCGATGAGTCCTGGTGGAAGGGTCACAAGCGTAAGGCGCAGGCGCTGGTGAAGCTGGACCGCTACGAAGATGCGGTCGTGGCGCTGGAGGAGGGCATCGCCGCGGCGCCAGACGCGCATGAGCTCGCCACCATGCTCGTTTCGACGCGCTCGACGCTGGAGCGTCTGCAGACCATGTATGTGCTGCCAGGACCAGAAATGATGAAGAAGCTCGACTTGGTGCCGGTGTTCCTCGTGACGGACCAAGAGGGCCAGCCGTTCTTCATCACCTACGACGACGGCACGCAGGCGTGCACCATCTACTTTGACCCGACCGACGCACAGGCGACGCTCGAGTGGATTCAAAAGGAGAATGGTCCGCAGGGGGAGAAGGCCATCCTCGCGCCCCTGTCCCTGACGCAGGCGTTTGCGTTGGCGCAGGACACGCAGCAGCAGTACCTGGACGACGAGGCGAGCGCTACGGCGGCGGCGTTGAAGAAGGCGGAGCAGGCGGCCAAGGCGGCGGCGGCTGCGCCCAGGATTGAAGCTTCACCGGGCGCCGAGGAAGCGGCGGCTGACCAACCAAAGGTCGACGACGCGGCGACCGACAAGCCAAAGGACGAAGACGCGGCGGCTGACAAGCCGGAGGACGAAGGCGGGGCGGTCGACAAGCCAATGGATGATGACACCACCGCCGAGAAGCCAGAAGACAACGATGCCGCCGACGACAAGCCAAAGGACGACGACGCTGCTGACGACAAGCCTGCCAAAGTGGACGCCAAGGCCGACACGGATGCTGCCAAGGTGCCAGAAAAGGAGCCGCAGGCGCCACTTGCCTTCCAGTTTCGACCTGAGCTTCGTCAGGTAGAGGCCGCCGTTGTCCTGCTCAAGGCCATGCCGCCAGTGGGCGAGGACGGCCTGCCGCTCCCCAAGCCCGCCGTCGAAGAGGCTGCGACTGACAAGAAGACCGATGCGCCTGAGGTTGAAGCGCCAGCGGACGCTGCTGATGATGCTACTCCCGCTACTGACCAGCCGTCGTCGGAGCCGACCGAGGCGAAGGCGGAACCAGAAGCTGCTGCGCCCGCCTCGGAGGAGGCCACGGCCGCCGCAGACGGGGACGCCAGTCCGGACGCGGACGACGCACAGCCCGCTGCGGACGCCAAGGAGGGTGAGGCCAAGGAAGGTGAGACCACAGAGGACGTGCCCAAGGAGGACTCGCCCAAGGAGGACTTGCCCAAGGAGGACTCGCCTAAGGAGGATGCGCCCAACGAGGATGCACCCAACGAGGATGCGCCCAACGAGGATGCGCCGAAGGAGGACGCACCCAAGGAGGATGCACTTAAGGAGGACGCGCCCGTGGAGAGCGCACCCGTTGAGAGTGCGTCCAAGGAAGACGCGCCCAATGACGACACGCCCAAGGAGGACACGCCCAAGGAAGACGCGCTCAAGGAGGGCGCGGCCGACGGGGAGGAGGAGCTGACCGTGGACAACTTCAGCGGCATTCCCGTCTTCCAGGCCAAGGGCCTGACTCTGCTCCAAAACAACCAGCAGAATGTGCCCCTCTTCTTCTCCAAGTGGGATCTGGAGAAATCCTGGTCGCAACTCGCCGCTTCCAACCCCGGGGAGCCCCTGGGCGACCTGGAGATTGACGTCGGCACACTGGAGGACGTGCTTCGGCGGATGGCTGAGTCCAAGACTAAGGAGTTTGACCCCGTCATCTTCGTTCCATCGCGGGAGGCGCTCAAGTTTGTCGGTCGCGAATTCCCCCTCGAGGACCTGACCGGCATCAAGCCGCCGCCGCCACCTAAGGCCATGTCTGAGCAGGGCCCCCCGCCCAAGAATCTGCTGCAGCTGGCCAAGATGATGGCTGCGTCGGGTGCGAGCACCGATGAGATCCGCGAGGCCGTCCGTGCCAAGCTGGTGGAGACCCGCGAGCAGCAGCGGCTGCAGGAGTTCCTTGGCCCTGCCGGTGCCAAGCCCAAAAAGGCCGCCAAGGCGAGCCGCGTCAAGAAGGCGAGCGGCACCGATGGCAGCGGCAAGGGGCAAAATGGGAAGGCGGCCGTCTCTGCCTTCTGAGCGACATGTCCGAACGTGTATGTGTTTGCGCGTGTGGGATCCGCGCGTGTGCTTGTTTTTGGCAGCGTGGAGCACGGGAGGGACTGAATCGTCTGCTGTGGTTGGGTCGTGTGCGTGATCGGCCGTCGGCGCACTGCGAGTAGCGTATGTAACTCTTAGAGCAGTGCGCACCTGCATCACGGGAGGGGGAAGGTCTGTCGGTGTGGGCTCCACTCCCCTGCGGCTGGCGATTGCTCGTTAGTCTATTTTTCGTACGCCGTTCCAGGCAGGGGACTGAGCTTCACGATACAACTTCCGATGAGTGTGGAAAAAGATATTACTTGGCGTGGCTGCTGTGGGCCGGACGAGGTGGCTCCAACTGACACGCGGCGTGCGCTGTCGTCCGGGGTGGACGACGCCCGAGGTGCGTTGCCACGTCTCCATTAGGTGGTGTTGTGGCGCGCATCGGCCTCGCGGCCACAATCACTGCGGTTGTCCAAGCTGCCTGCGTGATCCGACGACACGGTGCAGCCCGTTTCTTGAGAGGGCGGCTGCCGTTTGATCTCCGTCGGCGGCGGCCGCCGGGCCGCCGGCTGCGACCGCCGTGGCCGTGCGTCGCGTCTGCCTCGCCGGCCGCCGCGGGCCGCCGCGCTCCATCGCGGCCGTCACGCCCCCCAGACGGTTGCGGCGCACACGTGCCGGCGGGGTTTTGGTGCCCCGCCCCGCGCAGCGCCTCCCCCCCGTTGACCCCGCGGGCGCCTGTGTCAACGCTCTGGTGCCCTAGTTTGGCGTCTCTAGACCATTTGGTGTTTTCCGCAGCGGCGGCGGCGGCAACGATCGCAACGGGGGTGCCGGGAGGTGGGCGGCGCGGTGGGGCAGGGCGGCACGGTGCTGACGGGGATGGGGCCCCGTCTCTTTTGGGCGTTGCGCCACCCCACTGTAAGGCGATTCCAGGCATCCTCGGTGGTCGGGGCGTCCTCGTGTTGTTCTGTTGCGCACCCTCGGCGTCACTGCTCACTCGCTTCCCACTTCGCGCCACTTGCCACCCCCCCCTGTACGTCCTACCGTGAGGCGACCGGCGTGGAGAGCGGCCGATAGGCGGGCGGGGTTCGCCCCCACGCGGGCGCCCCCCCCGGCGGGGGGGGGGGCCCCCCCCGCGCCCCCCGCCGCCCCCCCCCCCCCCCCCCCCCCCCCGGCGGGGTGGGGGCCCCCCCCGGCGCCGCCGGCTGCACCCCCCCCGCCCCTTCCCCCCCGTGCGCGGCACGCACGTGCGCGGCGAGCAACGCGCGCGTGCGGCACCGCTTGTCGCACGACGTGCAGCCAAATGGACGCCGCTTCTCGTGCACCAACAGCAGGTGCTCCTTGGCGTGGCCGCGGGTGCCAAACCCCCGCCCGCACCCCCGCCAGGGGCACAGGTACGGGCGCGCCTTGTGGTGCACGGTCGCCGTGTGGAGTTTGAGTTGACACGCATAGAGGAAGGACGATGGGCAGGCGGTGCAGTGGAGCACCTGCGACCGCTCGTGGACGACGCGCACGTGGCGCAGCATGTTGGTGCGGCTGGAGAGCGTCTTGCCGCAGACGGTGCAGCGGGAGCGGGTCGCCGAGCC
>ENA-ORXR01001099-ORXR01001099.1-marine-metagenome-genome-assembly--contig:-NODE-1099-length-30451-cov-4.037532_pt1 | contig 30451 bp, 28 predicted proteins | sample MGYA00237866_ERZ511479 | MGnify/ENA metagenome assembly ERZ511479
GAAGCGTAAGAAATTGGTCTCTGTTTTGGTGTAGATGTTAGCTTTTTGGTCGCTTTATCCCAACTCATTTTGTAAGTTATATTTTCATAGCAAATGAAGGGGTAAAAAGAGTGGGTTTGCACTCTTAGGGGATTAGTTGCTATATCTTCTGCAGTTTGAGGTTTTATAGGGTGGTCAAAGTGAATATACTTTCGTGGTTTGAACCACGATGGCTTGGTTCTCATAAATTAAACTACAATTAATTAGCCAACTGGAGGGGAAGTGAGGACTGCGGCTATCCCGTTTTCCCCCTCCAGCTTAACCAAACGTCTTTAAAACGCTTTCTCTATGCACTGGGCATATTAGCCGCGACTGCTAGATATCATTTATAATATCATGTTGGAGAGCAACTATTTGAACATAATTACAATCGCTAGATTTGCATCCAGTTGTCTGCGAAAGACGATCTTGGTTACAAATCTGTACATTTCCCTGCTAACTTCATAGCAGGCATTAGCATGGTACTGATGTCGCGGTTTGATGTCAAAATAAACAAGAGTTATTAAATTTTACTAAGAAATTGATTTAATTTATCAATGCGCCTCATCCCAATTAACCCCAACCCCAGTCTCCACCAACAACGGCACATTCAACTCCGCCGCCTCAGTCATCCGCTCAACCACGCTATCCCGTACCAAATCCAACTGATCATTCCGAACCTCAAACACCAATTCATCATGCACCTGCATAATCATTTTAGTATCAGTGGTTTTCTCAGATAACCAGTCATGCACCGAGATCATAGCGATCTTAATAATGTCCGCCGCCGTTCCTTGCATCGGCGCGTTAATCGCGGTGCGCTCAGCATAGTTGCGTAACATGGCGTTTTTCGCATTTATATTTGGCAGATACAGACGACGGCCAAATAAAGTCTCAACAAACCCCGTTTCTTTAGCCTTCTCGCGAGTATCTTCCATATAGGCTTTGACGCCAGGGTAGCGCTCAAAATAAAGGTCGACATACTTTTTAGCTTCACCACGTGGCACGCTCAGCTGCTTGGCTAAACCAAACGCTGACATACCATAAATCAAACCAAAGTTGACCGCTTTCGCGGCGCGACGGTTGTCAGTGGTTACATCATCCAGTCCGACGCCAAATATTTCAGCAGCCGTAGCTTTATGAACGTCCAAGCCTCCTGAAAAAGCAGCTAACAAACCTTCATCACCAGACAAATGCGCCATAATGCGCAGCTCAATTTGCGAGTAATCGGCAGCCAATATTGAGCAACCTTCCGGCGCGACAAAAGCTTGACGAATACGTCGACCTTCAGCGCGTCGTACTGGAATATTCTGCAAGTTAGGGTCAGTCGAGGACAGGCGCCCGGTAGCGGCAACCGCTTGCTGATAGGAGGTGTGTACTCGTCCAGTCGTGGCATTAATCTGTAGCGGAAGCTTATCGGTGTAGGTTGATTTCAACTTGCTCAGTCCACGATGCTCCAGCAATAAACGCGGCACTTCATGTTCATCAGCCAGCTCATTAAGCACGTCTTCTGCGGTTGAGGGTTGGCCTTTAGGTGTCTTGCGAATCACCGGCAGATTGAGTTTGTCCTCATCAAAGAAGATCGATTGAATTTGTTTCGGCGAGCCGAGGTTAAACTCTTCACCCGCTAAGCTATAAATCTCAGTTTCAAGCTCAAGCATACGCGTTGCAAGTTGCTCGCTCTGTTTGGCTAACATATCCGGGTCGATTCTAACTCCGGTGCGTTCGATATCCGACAACACGCGAACCAATGGCAGCTCGATTTCCCGATACAGCTTTTCTTGGTTTTGTGTCGATCGATTTTTCAGTGCCTTGATCTGTGGTGCGAAGAAACGATGCAAGCGCAGTGTGACGTCAGCATCTTCAGCGGCATATTTCGTGGCTTCTTCTAAAGGCACCTGATTAAACGTCAGTTGGTTTTTACCTTTTCCGGCAACATCTGCGAACTTGATGGTTTTATGGTTGAGGTGTTTTTCACACAGTGTGTCCATATCGTGACGATTAGCCACCGAGTCCAGTACATAAGATTCCAGCATGGTGTCGTGAACAATGCCGCGAAGCTCAATATCATGATTTAGCAGCACCGAGCGATCGTATTTGAGGTTTTGCCCGACTTTCAGGCGCGTTGGGTCTTGCAGGATAGGTTTCAAACGCGCCATGGTCGCATCAAAATCTAATTGCTGCGGCACATCTTCGTAGTCGTGTGCCAAGGGTAGGTAGGCCGCTTTGCCGGGTGTGATACAAAAACACAGACCCACCACGCGCGCATCCATATAATCTAAGCTGGTCGTTTCGCTGTCAAAGGAGAAAAGTTTGGCCACCGAAAGTTGCTCGATCCAGTTATCTAACTGCGCTTCGGTAAGAATGCACTCATACTCAACCTCGCCAACTTCCTCAACCACAGGAACAGGGTTTTCATCCGGTGACGGCTCGTTCAATGTAGTGATGGCTTCCGGATGGGCTTCTGTTAAACGTGCCAAACGCGTGCGCATGCCTTGCTCGGTATACAGCTCAGCAAGTCGTTGTGTGTTTTCTTTGCTAAAGCTCATCGACTCGCCAGAGCAATTCAGAGCAAGGTCGCACTTTATCGTTACCAGCTCATAAGAGAGCGGCAGGCGAGGAATGGCCTCACGCAGGTATTCGCCGACCTTGCCTTTGAAGTTGTCAGCATTGGCGATGATATTGTCCAATGTGTCGTATTCGGCTAACCATTTAACGGCCGTTTTGGGGCCAACTTTATCCACGCCGGGGATATTGTCGACCTTGTCGCCCATCAGTGTCAGATAGTCTTTGATTTGATCTGGACGCACGCCGTATTTATCAATAACCCCTTGGATATCATGGAAGCTATTGGACATGGTATTGATAAGACTAACCCGCTCATTGACCAGCTGCGCCATGTCTTTATCGCCCGTAGAAATGATCACCTCGCCATCATAACCCGTCGCGAGTGTACCAATCACATCATCGGCTTCAACATCGGGCACAACTAGCATGGGATAGCCTTGTGCCAGCACAATCTCATGCAGTGGCTCTATTTGATAACGCAGTTCCTCAGGCATGGGCGGACGGGTCGCCTTGTATTCGGGGAATAGGTCGTTACGGAAGGTTTTTCCCTTGGCATCAAACACCACGGCCATATGCTCTGGTTCGTAGGTTTTACGCAGGCTGTCCAACATATTCAACACGCCGTGAATGGCGTTGGTTTGGTTGCCTTGCGGGTTGGTCAGCGTGTTGGGCAACCCAAAAAATGCGCGAAACAGATAGGAGGAACCATCAACGAGAATGAGCGGTTTTTTGGGATTTTTATCTGACATGGTTGTTTGGTATAATCTTTGCGAATAATGAACCGAGTATAAGCGATGTCTGCACAAGTAACAGCCCCTGTTCTTCCTGAGATTATTTATCCCGCGACAGCAAAGATTGAATCGTTGCGTCCGGTCTATTCCCCTGAGCAGAAGGTTGAAGTAAAAGCCAGGATCAAGCAGTTGCTGAAAGAGCAGGATGCAGTGTTAATTGCTCATTATTACGTAGATCGTGAGTTGCAGGAGCTTGCTGAAGAAACGGGCGGTTATGTTTCAGATTCCTTGGACATGGCTAAGTTTGGAAACGAGCATCCCGCAAAAACGATAATCGTTGCAGGTGTTCGCTTTATGGGTGAAACGGCTAAGATTTTAACCCCAGAAAAGCGGGTGTTGATGCCGACGTTAGAGGCAGAATGTTCTTTGGATTTAAGCTGTAAAATTGAAGACTTTGCACCGTTTTGTGATAAGCACCCTGATCACACGGTAGTGGTATATGCTAATACCAGTGCAGCGGTTAAGGCGCGTGCTGATTATGTGGTGACTTCGGGTATCGCATTGGACTTGGTGTCTTGGCTAGCGGATCAGGGAAAGAAAATTTTGTGGGCACCGGATCGCCATTTGGGTAACTATATCCAACGGGCTACTCAGGTTGAGATGATTCGTTGGCAGGGTGCTTGTATTGTTCATGACGAATTTAAATCGCGTGCTTTAGGTGCGGCAATTGAGCAATACCCGGATGCAGCGGTATTGGTACATCCTGAATCGCCAACCGATGTTATTGCATTGGCCGATGTCGTCGGTTCAACCACGCAGATTATCAACGCGGCGAAGAACTTGCCTAATAAACAGTTTATCGTGGCAACGGATAAAGGCATCTTCTACAAGATGAAAAAAGCTGCACCGGATAAAGAGTTTATCGAAGCGCCAACTAATGGCGCAGGTGGTACGTGTAAAAGTTGCGCACACTGTCCATGGATGGCAATGAACGGTCTGGATAACCTGCTGTCTGTACTGGAAAAGGGAAATAATGAAATCTTTGTGGATGAGGAGGTGCGTATCAAAGCACTACGTTCTACACAAAGAATGCTAGACTTTGCCCGCGATCGTGATGCTGGCAAATTGGACTGAATGTGTCGGGCAGTGAATACGGCCATAGGCTATTGAAAAATAATTAGAAGAGTGCAATGTGACAGCCTGATGGAATCAGGTTTACTGCATGATTAAAGGAATAACAATTAAATGCGTTTACTAAAAGATATCCTTCTTTATCTGTTTTTTTTCGGAATGCTCGGTTTTGCTGCACTCTCTTATTCGCTGATTTCAAAAAGCAAAGAGGTTAGCCGCACCTCTCAAACTGTGCCAAGTTCTCAAACTATTAACTCTGGTTCAGGTGGCCTTAATAGCTCAGCAAGCAAGGCTTCTGAGTCGGTTACTGGCGTTATTGATCGCACGGGTGGTTCGTCGATACCCGACGACATGAAAGCACCCAAAGCTCAATTACCTAAAGTTGTTCCGGTTGAAGGTGACAGCACTGGCTTCAAGCGGGCTGGCAAAATCATGGGTATCAACACAGCGGATATAAAAGAAGATACCTCGAGTATTCAGTTCGTTGATTTATTTAGATCCGCTATCCCATTTTATGAAACCTCGCCTTGGGGTAGTGGTAAAGAGGTTGTCTATGACGCCAACGGCTGGCCGATTGATTTAAAAGGTGGGCAAGCACTCACAAAGTTTTTGAATCGCTTACCGGCTGGCACGGTTCCGGATGGTTTTTATACCGTGCTTTATGATGGCAAGGGAACCATGCATTATGGAAATGATGCGGCACTGGTCGCTCATCGTTCAGGTATGGACATCATTGAGATCAAAGCGGGCGAAGACAAGATTCTTAATGCCTCCCTGAGCATCAAAACTACAGATCCAACTAACTATATCCGGAATATCCGTGTATTGCTGCCAGGTGGTATTTGCAACGGTAACCCTTACATCCGAGTGGATGATGAAACCGAATGTGACTCAAGCCAGTTCTTGTCTTTTGCAAAGTATCACAAAACCGTTCGCTACAACCCCGACTATCTGAATTTTATAAAAGATTTTCAGGTTATACGCTTTATGAATATGAGCGGGATGACGCGTAATCCTGTTGAGGATTGGGAAGATCGTCATCATCCAGATGAGGCGACTTGGGGTGGTCGTGAAGGTACTTATTCGCGTGGTGCGCCGGTTGAAGTGATGGTCGATATCGCAAACAGCGTCAACTCAGATGCCTGGTTCGCAATGCCTCACAGGGCAAGTAACGACTATATTCAGAAGTTTGCAGAAGTGGTTAATCGTTCATTAAAACCAGGTTTGAAGGCCTACATTGAGTACAGTAATGAAATCTGGAATCCGATTTTTAATCATCACGATTATGCGATTAATCAGGGCCTTAAACTAGGTCTCGATAAGGATAAAAACGTAGCGCGCACTAAATACCATTCTTATCGAAGTGTTGAAGTGTTCGATATTTGGGAGAAGGTATTTGGCGGAACAGATCGTTTAGTGCGGGTGATGGGGGCTTGGACGAGTAACCCTAAAATGTCGAATGACATTCTGAGTTACAAAGACGCCTTCAAAAAGACGGATGCGCTGGCTGTGGCTCCGTACTTTGGCGCAACAATTAAAGAAATTCAAAAAGCGCGAAATGTTGATGATATTTTCAAAGCGATCGATAATCGCCGTTCTAAAAAAGGCTTCGCAGCGAGTGTTCGCCAGATGCAGCAACAGGCCAAGGTGGCCGAAGTATTTAATGTCGACTTGGTAGCCTATGAAGGTGGTCAGCACTTGGTGGATTGGAACACACGTAAGGCGGATGACGGGAACAATGAACTGCTATACGCTGCTAATCGTGACCGGCGCATGGGTGTGCTTTACAAGAAGTATTTAAAGGAATGGGAAAAAGCCGGTGGCAAGCTGTTTGTGCAGTTTAGTGCACCACGAATTTACAGCTGGTACGGTAGCTGGGGTATTAAAGAGTATATCTCTCAGGCTCGCTCTGAAGCGCCCAAGTACGATGCAATTCTTAGCTATATGGAAGAAAAGGCTGGTATAACGCCTAAAGCTGATGAAACCGCACAGATGAACACGGTGACGGCACAACAAGGTGTGTCGCTCATCAAGGTTCGTTCGCCCGATCAAATTTGGTCTCTAGATGATTTCTGGCCTATCTACTTACCCAATCGTGACCCGTCTAAACCCTCAGCAATTGCGGGTAAATGGCAAGCCTATTGGGATGACCGAAATCTCTATTTAGGTATTTCGGTGAACGATGACAAGGTGGAAAGAGGTGATGGTGTTGAACTCACCATTCAAGTAGGCAATCTGCGTAATCGCATGAAAATAAAATACGCGGAAGGCGGGCGTAAAAATACGCTCTTCACGGAGATCAATTCAGGGTACAAAATCACGACGGTTATCCCTTGGAATAAATTAGGTGATCCTCCATCAGCGGGTGGCGCAATTGGCTTTGATATCAAAATCTATGATGTCGATAAAGGCCGGACTAAAAAGAGTCTTCACTGGGCAGATCGTGTTGAAGAGAAGGCGGGTGATCGTAAGCTAGTTCAGGCGGCCGTCAGCAATGCGGTAAAGCTTGGTCATAAGGAAAAAGCGATTAAAAACCGCTTGCCAGTGGTCACATTGGCTGAGGAATAAATTTAGGCAAAAACAGTGACACTCATCGGGTAATGATTGCCAGTACGCGAGGTGGCTGCTTAAATCGACGCGTCGATAATTATAAAAATAAGGTCATGCCCAATGGAGATGTTAACGTTTCCGATCCTAATCGTATCTTTTCTGATTACGCTTTGGTTAACTAGTCACATTGCTAAGCAACTGTATGCACGCCATTGGAAGATGCCGGTGGTTCTCGCTTGCTGGGTTGTAGGTTTGATCTTTTCCATTGCTTCACTAATTTTATTAGACGTGTTGACCTTAGAACCGATCCTAAAACTCGGACTGCAAATTTTCCTACCGATATTTTTCACAACACTTGCCTATGTTTTGTTTACTCAAATGGGCGTTGCGAGTGCCCTTACCACTAATGTGGCTGGTGTGTTCATCGGGCTAATATTGTCCGTTGCCGCCATTGTTATATTAGGTTTGCCAGTTGAAAAGACCTTTGCTTCAGCGAGCGGGCTTTTTCAAAATTCGAAAGCTCAGTTGACTTCTTTGATTACTGGCAAAGAAGTCATTGTAGCGCCTGTTGCGAAAGTCGAGGAAGAGACTGTCGAAGAAGTGATTGAGCCAAATTACACGACTGAAGATTTCCTACCTCCAGAAGCCCGGGCTGCGTTGAAAAAGAAAAAAGCTCGCGTATATACTGATCCACATTACCGAGACATGAGTATCTTCAATGCGCGACGTGCCATTGGAATGCGAGTCCGGGTTTCCTGGAAAGATGGCAATACAGCCTCAGGAAAGCTTGATGCGGTGCAGGGTGGTGATCTCATTGTTACTTTAAGGAGAAAAGAAGGTGTTGCTCAGGTACCGATTGCTATGTCTCGCTTGAAGAAGCTTGAGGTTTATCGCTAGGCTTTTTTCCAGACTCAGGTACTGGGTCATAGCCCCAAGTGCCCCAAGGGTGGCACTTCCCAACGCGTTTCAAGGTTAGCCAAAAACCTTTGAAAGCACCAAAGCGTTGAATTGCCTGAAAAGAATAGTGAGAACAGGTTGGTTCGTGTCTGCAATTAGCGCCAATCACCGGGCTCAGCACCAACTGATATCCACGGATCAGCCAAAGCAGGATCTGTTTCATTTTCCGTAGAGAGCGGCGGGGTCTATTAGCGGCTCTGAGTCAGTCACTACTTTGTTACCGTCAACCACACGATAGAAGCAGCTGCGGCGGCCTGTGTGACAAGCTGGGCCGGTTTGATCTACTTCTAGTAAGATCGTGTCAGCATCGCAGTCAATCCTAAAGCCTTTGAGCAATTGCACCTGACCCGAGCTTTCTCCTTTACGCCAGAGTGATTGGCGTGAACGAGACCAATAACAGACACGATTGTTGCGCAAGGTTTCAGTGATGGAGGTTTGATTCATCCATGCCATCATTAGCACTTCACCTGTGTCGTGCTGCTGTGCGATAGCAGGGATTAAGCCATCTTCATTAAAGGTTAGCTGTTGTACGAATTGTTCAATGGAAGCTTCGTTCATATCTAGATTATCTGGCCATCTGTCTTTCGTTCGTAATTCGCTTCTTCGCAGCGGCGTAAATAATCAGCCCAGTGTGCTTCATATTCATCGCCAAGATCGCGTAGCAATCCCCAGTCGTAAAGGCCGCTGTCATGATTATCGTCAAACACCAGCTTAATGGCGTAATGACCAACTGGCTCGATGGCGGTGATATTTACGTTCTCTTTGCCAAGCTGCAATACTTCCTGTCCAGGGCCGTGCCCACGCACTTCGGCGGAAGGCGAATAAACGCGTAGGTACTCACAAGGGAGGTTATGAGTCACGCCATCCGGCCAAGTGAGTTCCAGTAGCCGTGACTTCTGGTGTAGGGCGATATTGGTAGGCGTCATAACTCATTTCCGTATTGTGCTTAGCTTATCAAGAGCGAACTGCTGAGTGTGTTTCAACCCAGCAGGTAGATATTGGCGATATTGTAGAGAAGATTCAGCTGGGCTGGAATACCTTACAAGATATAGCGCGATAGATCTTCATCTTTGACCAGCTCACCCAATACACTATCAACTTTAGCGGCATCGACAGTTACTTTAGATTCACAGTCAGGCGCACGGAAAAGCTCGTCTTCCAGCAGTCGCTCAACAATGGTATGCAAGCGTCTGGCACCAATATTTTCAGTGCTTTCATTAACATCGAAGGCATGTTTGGCAAGACGTTCGATGCCATCTTTAGTGAATTCTAAATCCACACCCTCGGTCTTCAACAAGCCAACGTACTGTTCAGTCAATGAGGCATTGGGTTCGACCAGAATACGCTCAAAGTCTTCGGCTGTCAGTGCTTCAAGTTCGACACGAATCGGCAGGCGACCCTGTAATTCTGGTATTAAATCTGAAGGCTTAGCCAAATGGAAAGCACCCGATGCTATAAACAAAATATGATCGGTTTTGATGATGCCGTGTTTGGTGGTAACCGTGCAACCTTCAATCAGCGGCAACAAGTCACGCTGAACACCTTCACGGGACACATCAGCGCCACCCTGTGAGCCTTTACGCACAACCTTATCGATCTCATCTAAAAACACAATGCCGTTTTGCTCAACGTTCTCGATAGCGGTGAGTTTAATTTCCTCGTTGTTGAGCATTTTCTGAGCTTCTTCTTCGGTCAGGATCTTTATGGCATCTTTGATTTTAACCTTACGCTTTTGTGTTTTTCCGCTGCCCATATTGGAGAACATACCCGATAGCTGACTGGCCATGTCTTCCATGCCCGGAGGCGCCATAATGTCTACATTAGGCATGGCCTGTGCAATATCTAGCTCAATTTCTTTGTCATCTAGCTGACCTTCACGCAGCTTCTTGCGGAATTTTTGACGGGTTGCATTGTCTTCGGTAACAGCAGGTTTTTCATTACCGTCTGTGTCAAACCAGTTGTCTGCTTTGCCATCAGATTTAGGGCCGGGTAGCAAAATATCCAGAATGCGATCTTCCGCAGCATCTTCAGCACGGTACTTATGCTTTTCAGTTTCCTGCTCACGAGTCAGTTTGACAGAGATATCGGCCAAATCACGAATAATGGAATCAACCTCTTTACCGACATAGCCCACTTCCGTGAATTTCGTTGCTTCCACCTTGATAAAGGGTGCATTGGCTAATTTGGCTAAACGACGGGCAATTTCAGTTTTACCCACACCGGTTGGCCCGATCATTAGAATATTTTTCGGAGTAACTTCCGGACGTAAATCATCGTCTAACTGCTGCCGACGCCAGCGATTACGTAGCGCAATGGCAACGGCGCGTTTAGCCTTTTGTTGGCCGACAACGTGATTATCGAGTTCTTGTACAATTTCCCGAGGTGTCATTGACATGATTGCTGTCCTTTAAAGTTCTTCGATGGTGCGGTTGTGATTGGTATAAATACAAATATCTGCTGCAATGCCGAGTCCTTTCTCAACGATGTCGCGAGCTGAGAGTTCTGTATTGTCGAGTAGGGCGCGAGCCGCAGATTGCGCGAAGGGGCCACCTGAACCAATGGCAATTAAATTATCTTCCGGTTCGATAACATCGCCATTACCCGTGATAATTAGTGAAGTTTCACTGTCTGCGACTGCCAGCAACGCTTCTAGACGTCGCATCGCGCGATCACTACGCCAATCTTTGGCTAGCTCAATAGCGGCTCGAGTCAGATTGCCATTATATTCCTGAAGTTTTCCTTCGAAGCGTTCAAATAGCGTGAAGGCATCGGCGGTACCGCCGGCAAACCCCGCGATGACCTGATTGTTGTGAAGTCGGCGCACTTTTCGTGCATTGCCTTTCATTACTGTATTGCCAAGTGAAACCTGCCCATCCCCACCAATGACTACCTTACCATCCCGTCGTACTGAAAGAATCGTCGTCCCTCGATATTGTTCCACAGTCAAACTCCGTGCTGTAATAATTTTGGTTAAGTTAAGCGAATTAAGTGGGGGTGAGAAGATCGTATTTCAAGCATCTTAAAAAATTGGTTATACTGCGCCCTTTAATGCGTCGGAGAGTTTCCATGTTTCACCAAGAAGTAGCAGGAAACAAGTATTTATTATTCATTATAACAGGGCTGTTTGCAGCACTGTTAGTGAGCGGTTGCGGACATCGTGGTGATTTATATCTGCCTGATACAACCGAAACAGCCAAGCAAAAGAAGAAAGCAAGTTAATGGATCATTTTAATTACAGACAAGGCCAACTTTACGCAGAAGAAGTTTCTGTGAAAGCGATTGCCAATACTTATCACACGCCTTGTTACATCTACTCGCGCGCCACGCTCGAACGGCATTGGCATGCGTTTAATAACGCTTTTGGTGATCACGATCATCTGATTTGTTATTCCGTCAAAGCGTGTTCAAATATCGCGATATTGAATCTGTTCGCCAAGCTGGGTTCAGGGTTTGATATCGTCTCCGTCGGCGAATTGGAACGTGTATTGGCTGCCGGTGGCGAGCCGGGAAAAATAGTGTTTTCTGGTGTGGGTAAACGTGAAGACGAAATGCGCCGGGCACTTGAGGTCGGCATTCGCTGCTTTAATATTGAGTCAGAAGGTGAGCTGGATCGACTTAATAGCGTTGCACGTGAAATGGGCAAGGCTGCGGCGATTTCGATTCGGGTAAACCCTGACGTGGATGCACAAACACATCCATACATCTCAACCGGCCTTAAAGAAAATAAGTTTGGTATTGATATTAATGTCGTCGAAGATGTTTATCTCCGTGCTGCCTCAATGCCAAACATTAAAGTCGATGGGATTGATTGCCATATTGGCTCGCAGTTGACTGAAGTGGGTCCGTTTATGGACGCTCTGGATCGGTTGCTGGATTTAGCTGATCGCCTGAAGGAAAAAGGGGTTGATATTCATCATCTTGATCTGGGTGGAGGTTTAGGTGTGCGCTACAAGGATGAAACGCCTCCATTGCCCGCTGAATATATGCAGAAAATGATGGAGAACGAACGTCTACATAATTATCAGATTCTGATTGAGCCTGGTCGTGCTATTGCCGCTAATGCGGCGATTCTTGTGTCTAAAGTTGAATACCTAAAACAGGGTGATGAAAAGGGCTTTGCGATTATTGACGCGGCAATGAATGATTTGATACGTCCATCTTTGTATACAGCATGGCAGCAGATCATCCCGGTTAAAGAAGCAGATGAAGGTGCTGAGCTGCTTAGTTATGATGTGGTTGGACCCATCTGTGAAACAGGGGATTTCTTGGGTAAAGACCGTGAGATGAGTCTGGCTCAGGGCGATTTGGTCGCCATTCGATCCTCCGGTGCTTACGGTTTTGCCATGGCTTCAAACTACAATACCCGTCCAAGAGCCTGTGAGCTTTTAGTGGATGGTGATCAAGTACATCAAATCCGTCGTCGTGAGACTGTTGAAGAATTATTTGCTGGCGAAAGCTTGTTGGCGTAGGAGCTATAGGGAACAACCATGAACTTAAAAAGAGAAACCCTAGAGCTGGGTAAAGACATTCAACATGCAGTGATTTGGTTGCATGGTTTAGGTGCTGACGGCCATGACTTTGTGCCTATTGTTCCAGAGTTAGGTTTGAGTCAGGACAGTGGCGTGCGGTTTATTTTCCCACATGCCCCGTCACGTCCCGTTACGTTAAACCAAGGACATGTCATGCCTGCTTGGTATGATATTTTGTCTCTGGATCGCAGCAGCAACGTTAAGCTGGACGATATTCTGGTGACTGTGGGCTGGATTAATACTTTAATTGAAGAGCAACTTGAGCTTGGGGTTGAAGCTGAGAATATAATTCTGGCTGGATTCTCTCAGGGTGGAGTGATTGCACTACACACCGCACTACGATACCCCAAAAGGCTTGGGGGAATTATGGCTCTGTCGACTTATTTCCCATTTACAGATGAAACCTTAGTCTCTATGCCAAAGGGCTATGAGCTTACGCCGATTTTTGCGGCACATGGTTTGCACGATCCTGTGATTCCTGTCGCGTCGTGGCAGGATTATGTACCAAAACTAGAGGCTAAAGGATTTCCGATAGTAGCGAAGAGCTATGCTATGGAGCATTCTGTTCATCCGCATGAAATTGCAGATATGGGTGCTTGGTTTAGAGCTCAGCTGGCAAATTAGAAAGGTTTCCCCTGCTTGAAGCGGAGATGATCAGCGCCTGATCTACTTACTCACTGGATCAGGCTGAATTCGCTCGAAAGTCCATCGATCCTCTGTCGATAGCTTCGCATCATAACGGTAGCCTGCGGTATCAAATGCCTGAATATCTTCAGGTCTTTCAATACGATTTCGTAAAATAAAGTCAGCCATCATACCGCGTGCCTTTTTAGCGTAGAAGGCAATGATTCGCGTCTTACCGTCTTTAGTTTCTTTGAAATCGATATTAAGGATGCGGCCATTGATCTGTTGTGGTTTAACTGACTTGTAATATTCATTTGATGCAAGATTGACTAAAACAGCTTCATCTTGTTTTTCTAGTTCTGTGTTTAGGCTGTCAGTGATTTGATCACCCCAGAACTGATAAAGGTCTTTGCCTCTGGGGTTTTTAAGCTTCGTTTTCATTTCCAAACGATACGGCTGGATTAAGTCCATTGGCCTGAGTGCGCCATATAAGCCTGAAAGTATCCGCAAGTGATCTTGCGCATAAGCCAAATCAGCTTCGCTGAAGGTACTGCTATCGATGCCGCTGTACACATCGCCCTTGAAGGCAAACAAGGCAGGTCTGGCATTGTCTGTGGTAAATGGCGTATGGAAATCGTGGATACGTTCGAAGTTGAGATTCGATAGGTTTTCACTGATGCTCATTAGTGAGCCAATCTTCTCTGGATTGTAATGCAATAATTCATTGATCAGAATCTGCGATTGATCCAGCTGAGCAGGCACGCTGTAGTTATCACTAGGCATCGGGATGTCAAAATCCTGACCTTTAGACGGAGATAGGGTAACTAGCATCAGTGGATTCCTTACTTCTTTGCCATCAGTGCTTCGTACTTCAGCATTAATTGATCCTGATTTTCAACGTTATTCGCATCTTTTGGAATGCAGTCGACCGGGCAAACTTCAACACATTGTGGCTCATCAAAATGGCCAACACATTCAGTGCATAGCTTTGGATCAATCTCGTAAATTTCATCACCCATTGAGATGGCATCATTTGGGCACTCTGGCTCACAAACGTCACAGTTGATGCATTCATCTGTAATAATCAATGACATGGTGTTTTTTCCTGTTACAAAATAATAAATGGAGTTTAACAGTGCTGCCCGGCAAAAACAGTATTCCCTACACGCTATTGAGCAAAGAATAGGGCGCTAAATCGTGAAGTGTTATCGACACGTACAAACTTTAGCCAAACACATCGAGTTGTCGTTGTGTCAGTTTTTCAAATGACGTGTCCAAGAAATAAAGAATCCCGTCTGCGATAGGCTGCAATTGTTTATCTTGATAGTGCTGATAATCAGGTTGCGCGGTGAGTTTTTCAAGAGGTTCCGGGCCATTCAGGGTCATTACGTACTGAATACGTCGACCCGGATTTTTCATTTTCCGTGCAGCTTTGACTTGCGGTGGCTGGGTGCTGACATAACTATTTAAGGGGCGTCTTAAGTGCTTGGTATACGTCAATTGGTCGTCATATTGTCCTTTAGTCAGGTTTTCACTGACTTCACGAACATAGTCAGCATACGGTTCATCATGAAATATCCTTCGATAAAGTTCTTGCTGAAAGGATTTTGCCAATAAAGTCCAGTCTGAGCGAACCGTTTCAAGGCCTTTGAAAACGGTCTCCATCTCACCATTTTTCCTTATCACTCCTGCGTAGCGTTTCTTGGTTCCTGCATCACTGCCCCTGATGGTTGGCATTAGAAAACGCAGATAGTTGGTTTCAAATTCAATTTCAAGGCAGGATTCCAGCTTAAAGCGAGTTTGTAATGCATTGCGCCAATACTGATTAAGTTCAACCGATAACTCCTGCCCAATACTGTTAGCTTCTTCTTCACTCCTCTCATCGTCGAGGTGCACAAACACTGAGTCAGTATCACCATAAATCACCGAGTAACCCTTTTGTTCGATAAAGTCAGCGGTTTCCTGAATAATTTCATGACCACGCTTTGTGATGCTGCTGGCTAATTGTGGATTGAAAAAGCGGCAGCCAGATGAGCCAAGCACGCCATAAAAGGAATTCATAATGATTTTTATGGCATGCGAAAGTGGGGCGTCTTTAGCTTGTTTGGCAAGATCCCTTTGTTGCCAGAGCTGGGTGACCAACTCTGGCAAAATATGCTGTTGGCGTGAGAACTGAGCATCTAAAAAACCTGGGATCGTACTGGCAGAGGTGCCGATAGAAACGTCGCTAAGGCCTATGGCTAATCCCAGTGGGTCGATCTTAAAAGTTCGGATAATACTGGGGTATAGGCTCTTGAAATCCAAAACTAATACATTGCTATAAAGGCCTGGCGTTGAGTCCATGACATATCCACCAGGACTGCTGGCAGTGTTCATCATGCTGCCAATATCTGGTGCGACATAGCCTTGACGATGCAGCTGGGGCAGATACAAATTATCAAAGGCGGCGGTTGAGCCACCCTGTCGGTCTACCGCTAAACCCGTCATTCGGGCGCGTTCCAGTGAAAAATTAATTAAGTCAGTTTTGGCAAATATACGTGAGACTAACTGGCAATCCTGGAGATTGTAGGCGGCCAGGGCTTCAGGTTCTTCAATATATTGGCGACGAATTTCTTCCAGCTTCCCTGAATCACTTGAAATTAATTTATCTTCGCCTAGTAATTGCTGAGCGACATTGCCTAGTGCGTAATGGTCGAAATTCCAGAACGCGCCTTTCAGTGATGAGATTCCATCTAATACAATACGTCCCGGAATTCTCGCAACTGCTACCTGACCTGAGTTTTGGGCTTCGAGAACGGTGGCTGTTTCATTGCCTCGGCCTAGTGCAAAGGGAATTCTTAGCTCCTGACATTTCCATTTGAGAAAAGCTAAGTCGAAACCAATCACATTCCAACCTAATATAATGTCAGGATCGTATTGTTTGACCCAGTCAAAGCAGGCCTGCAATGCAGATGTTTCATTCGCATACCATTTAATATTTAGTGATTGCTCTGAAGTTTCTGAAACATCGGAGGGGGAATGTGAGGGAAGTTGCACCATAAAAATTTGATGAGAGTTTTCAGTGCTGATTGCAATCGAATAGAGCCTGCCCCTCAGATCATGGGTTTCAATATCCAGAGAAATCCATTTTAATGTGGGGTAGTAGTCTGACTTTTTAAGCTGTGGCTGACGAATTTCCTGATAATCATCATATTGGGTTAGTTCGCCTTTGACCGTCATGGAGGCTGTAATAAAGCGTTCCATAAGATAGCGTTCAGTGGGTTTTATCTCCGACTCGAACAGTTTTGATTTGTCGTAGGAAAGCTGATCACGCAATGCATTCAAATCACGCTGTTGCTTAAAGTAAAGGGCGTCTATTGGCGCGCCATCAAGGCTTTTGAGATTTAATGACTTGCGACTGACATTTTTTGGTAAAGGTAGATGCGTAGCTTGATGGGTGAAACAAACAGCACGTTCATTTTCTATTACAAGCCGCACGGGGCCGTCTGATGTGCTTATCCAGAAGCTTAGTTCAATGCCCTTGGCGGTATCCCGCCATTGCCGGGTCAGGAGAAAACCGTCAAGTTGCGTTATCATGGTCACAGTTTATCAGGAATAGGCTGGTGAGGAGAATGTATGACCCCTGCGATTAAGCATGCTGAGCGTGAGAGAATAGAGTTTAAAATTCATCAATATGAGCATGATCCGTCGGTGCAGGCATATGGTGAAGAAGCGGCTGAGGCAATGGGCGCTGAGGCGAGCAGGGTGTTTAAAACTCTGTTGATAGCACTCAATGGCGAGAGTAAAAATCTTGCAGTGGCCATTGTGCCAGTATCTGGTCAATTAAATTTAAAAGCAGCGGCAGCGTCTTTGGGCGCTAAAAAAGCTGCAATGGCCGATGCGCGTATCGCCCAAAATACTACGGGCTACATATTGGGTGGCATCAGCCCACTAGGGCAGAAAAAGCGCTTGCCCACATTGATTGATGTGTCTGCATTTGAATTTGACAGCATTTTTGTGAGCGCTGGAAAACGCGGTTTGGAGATAGAACTGGCGCCTCAGGATTTACAATTAGCGTGTAAAGCCCAAAGTAGTGATTGTTCTACTTAGGCAATCGCACAGAGATGTAAGATCTGTTTTTGACCATATTGCGGTGCTTTTGTGCAGATTGAGAACTTATTCCAGCAAAGCTAATCCATATGGGTATAGTTTATGTTGTACAGCTGCCGTTAAGTATATTAAATAAACATTTGTTATATCTATCCACTAGACATTTGATAGGCGGTTGTATTTAATAGGCGAATGTTTGAGGCAGATTTTGTCGCCCCCATCAAGCATAAGAGCCCCCTGTGGTGTGCAGATTTTCTTGGAGTGTCAATCTAAATAAATCTAATCACAAAAACTCAGGTTTTTAAATACTACTATAAGGTAGCTATCCAATGGATCAGCTTACCATTAAAGACGGTGTTTCTACTTCGCATCGTTCACATACATCGATTCAGGAGAATGATACGATGAAAAATTACAATACCCCCGTGAAAGCCCGAATTTTGTTCGCAGCTATTTCAGCTGTGATTTTGTTTTTCACTTCAGTCGCGTCTTATGCTGCACCAGCTAACCCTGGGCGCATCGTGGTAGCAAGTCTAAGTAAGAATAAAGTACGATCTGCTAAACCTGCTCCCGCCAAGCCAAAGCCGAATCCTCAGGCGCTAATGGCCGCGAGTCTTCGTGGTGATCTTAGAACGGTACAGAGGCTAGTTAAAGAACGCGTAAATGTTCACCATGTTAATGCGGATAAAGAGACTGCTTTGCATATGGCGGCTTCGCGTGGCCACTTAGCCATTGTGATATTTTTGCTGAATAACAGTGCTAATATTAACGCCAGGACTCGAAATAACTGGATTCCTCTGCATCATGCAGTGAGATTCAATCGGCCGCAGGTGGCAAATTACCTGATGGCGAAAGGCGCGCCCCCTCACTTTAAAACAGGTGATGGACTTGATTCTTTTGATATTGCTGTAAACATGAGCAACGTGAGAATGATCAATATGGTTCAGGGATATATGAACCGTCGTGGGCGCAGGTAAGCTTTTTAGCTTGTGTTGAGCTTTAGGTATTGTCTGTCATTTTCACGATGAAGAGATAGGCGTTACCTAAAGCAGCTCAAGCTATTCTCGACTAAAAAACCGTTTTGGGGATCGTTGGTGCTCGATTTAGTAAATCTGAATCGGTGCTATCTTCCCTTTGCGGTTGATTCGCAAACTGCCATCCGGTCCAGGGTTGTTTCCTGCTACAGGTCTCAGTAGATTCATTATCATAGGATTTAAGCTGGGACTTGCTCTAGCGATCAGGTCTGACTGGTATTGTCCTTCGCTGTTTATACTCGCTTTGCCATTTAGATTTAGTGGTGAATCAGCAGAGCTTATATCTGCAATCAACGAGTTATCTTCTGACGTAATATCCGCCCGGTAATTTCCTGGTTCTACCCTCGGAAAAATCACACCCAGCTCTACCATATTCACCATGCCATTAACGATTGGGAAACCGCCGGGCTGAATTTCAGCGTTATCAATGATGCCTTCAAAGTTCCCAGTCAGCGCAACTTGCGGTTGAAAACGTTTGACGATTGCGGCGTCAGCTTTAAACTGCATTGCATTCAAACGAATACTTTTATCGAGTCCATAGGCTGCGTTGCCGTTAGCCTCAAGCTCATCGCCATTAATTTCCAAGTCAGCGACCACAGACAGAGAGAAAAGGCTTTTAAACGGACGTAGCTTCCAATCAACGCTTCCCACATTAAAATTGTTAGCGCTAACTGAGCCTGCTTTACCGTTCCAGATAGTTCCGGAAGCATTGGCGATACGGACATTAGGCGCGAATCGCTCAACGTAAGGCGCTACGAAGGCTGCTGGCATTAACCAAACAGCTGTTAGGATAAAGGTGATTAATCCCAGTAAGATTAGCTTAAAGGTTCTCATTGAGCCTCCAATGTCAGTGAGGCATTGGCTCGGCCAATATCCTTGGTGGGCTTGAGCGAAGCTTCTTTAACCGCGAATCCATATTTTGTCTCAACATCAAATAAGAATCGCATAATATTGTCTGCCTCAGCCTCCCTTAGGTTGAGCTTGACCGTCCGGCTGTTGGGAGCACTCATAACACCTAGGTTGGGCCGTAAACGCCAAGTTCTCAGAGCACTTTCAACTTTCTGCTGAGGATTTCCCTGGTTTACTTTTACATTTTTTTTACCGCTGGTTTGAAGCATCTTTATCTGGCCGCTTTGCAAGCGTACCTTGTCTAAAATTGCCGTCCGATCTTTAATCTGGTCTTTTAGTGCAGCGCTTTCTTTAAGCATAGGCTGCAATAACACCAGCCAGATTAGCAGTAATGGAATGAGCACCGCAGCGATACTAACAATCGTCTTCTCCCGCGAGCTGAGCATCATAAACCACTGTTTCATAATACCTCCTCGATAACGAGGGTAGAAGCGACGTTGTCCGCAGTTGTTTTAGACGAGCCTATGACGACGTTTAGCTGACTGCTGGCAGCTGCTTGTTTAAACTGATCTAGCATGCTCAGATTGGGCGTTTCAACTTTCACCTGAAGCTTATTTCGCTTGAAGCCCAGCTCTTTGATGGACATTTTATTAAACTGTTTGAGCAACGGGGCGACTCTGGCGATAGTCGGTAGTGGTGACACGCTGGCTGCATTGAGGTTGCCTTGCAACTGTGCAAGTGTGCTAGTCATCGAAGACAGTTGAGCATCTGCATCGGTTTGAGTTCCACCGGGAATTGCTGAGTAGTAAACGCTGGTAATTTGTGACTCAAGACTTTCTAATTGCTTGCTGGTTTGATTGTTTTGCCACATAAACATACCAATCCACGTTGCAAAAAGTAAGCCGCCAATAGCCGCAACGGGTTTCCACGGTGCCCAGTTAACATTTTTGAGTGCGCTTTCGCCGCGGCTAAAATTGTTTAGCAGGTTTAGCTCTAACGCTGGCTGCAGGCTTTCCATATTAATGGTCAGTGAGGAAGTGCCCGCACGAATGTCTACTTCCTGATTTTGTAATATCCGGGTTACCCTAAGGCTATCGCCACTGACATAGAGAGCTTCGGGTTCATGCTCCTCGATCGCAGAAGGTAATAAGAAATCCAATAAGTCGAGACTGCTGGCAAAACCATTAAATGCACTTTGTCTGACCTGAGCCTCATCTTCACCAATATCAACGGCCCATCCCTCTTCAGGGATTGATAAACCAAATATCGCAGGCAGAATATAGTGAACATTCACATCGTGCTCTTTTAACAGGTCAATCCAAAAACCTAAGCGATCCCGATTAATGATTGCGGCTTTGACTTTGGCCTCATCATTCTCCCGGTAAACACTGAAATGCAGGTCGTCGATATCCTCAGCCAGCGTTTCCTCAAGGGCAAAGGGAACAGCCTGCAGCATTTGCTTTTTATTCTTACTTGGAATCAAGGTTTCTGCGAGTGAAACGTCACTGTCAGGGATCAGTAGCACGACCTTGCTGCCACGCTGGTGTTTCTGTACATCTTCCCATTCGCAGGCGACGAAGGTCGACTCCACTTTTTTGCTGGTGAGGCCTGCAAATAAAGGCTTAGCTTCTGGCGATGTGAGTTTAATGATGAGCAGTTGCATTATTCTTCTGGCTCTTTATCTTGTTCGATTTGTTGATTACTGAAATCCCTTGAAACGACCTTAACTTTACCATCGTTTCTATGCAAAATACTATTGATATACAGGCGGGCGGTGCCTATGTTGATCACACCTTGCAGCAAGAAGTAATCTGAAGTGACCGATAGGTCTTGTTTGTAGACTTCAGGGTCTTCGTCTTCAGCACTTTGGGTTGCTGCACTAACAACTGCCAGATCCAGAAAAGACTCCATGCTACTAAACGGCTCATCTTCTCGCACGGTAATGATATTTTCAGCGGCTTCTGGCGTGAACCCGAGCGCTTGAATGACTTCGATGGGAGCTGTATTAACATTCACCGCAGTATATTGAGGTAGTGTAGTGATGTATTTTCTCAGCAAATTATAAGCGTCAGTATCTATGTCTTTTAATAATCGCAGTTCAGTGTGACTCACTAAAAAGCTGTTAGCCGTGTTGTAAGCAGGGTCTTGAGATTGATAATAGTCCGACTCTGCGCCACCTAGGCTAGTTTCAGAGTCTTCATCTATCCAATCCTCAACGGTATCGGCAAAATTTAATGCAGGCCCAATTTCTTCTTCAGAGTCTATCGTTTCCATCAATTTAGTCACACGTTGTTTGGCAATGAGGTAGCGATTTTGATCCTTAATTAAACGGAGCTCTTCGGGAGTGGGCGGTGGCGCGCCTTCTACCGGAGGATCTGGATTTTCTTCTATCGGTTTCTCTGGTGGGTAAAGATTGTTGAGATTTAGCCCAGCCTGTAGATCAAACAGTCGCCCCGTCATGCTACCGCCCGGAATAGGAATCGGTGGAATTTCAGTTGCCCAAGGCTCGCTTAGATCATCACTTTCAGGTGAATCCTCAGTATCACGTGACAAGATTGTTCGTGACCAGTCTTCAATGGCAGTTGCATAAGGATAAGCTTGCTCTAAATTACTGATATTACTGGCCAACCGAGTATGCAGTTGCTGACGAAACATAATGTTTGCAGCAATACCCATGGAAATAGTCATAATCACCAAGGCGATCAGAAGCGCCGCACCTTGCTGTTTATTCGGTGAAGTGCTGCTTGGGGATTTAGATAATGGTCGTTTAGCGAGCATAGCTTGGTTTGATTGGGCTCAAGCGATCACTTAGTCTGGTCACCTTAGACTCGTTACCGCCATTGAGTTTGTATTCATAAATTGTCATATAACCAAGTACCGCCTGAACATATTTTCGGGTTTCATTAAACGGAATGCTTTCTACCCAACGCGCTGCCTCTAATGGATAGTCTGGAGCCCATCGTGGCATACGGTGCGGCCCTGCATTATATGACGCTGTAGCCAGAGCGTAGTTCTGATCAAATCGTTTCAGCAAGGTTTTAAGATAAGCGGTACCTAATTTGATGTTGGTCTCTGGCTCAAATATTTGTTTCTTACCTAGCCGTGGCAGTCCAAGTCCACGAGCGACTTGTTTCGCTGTAGGAGGAATTAATTGCATCAGCCCTTGAGCTCTGGCACTTGAAACGATATTCGGATCAAAGGCACTTTCTCGTCGGATCACACCATAAATCAGAGCAGGTGTAACGGTTTGTTGACTCGCTTCCATACGCACTAGAGGTTCATAGCCCATAGGGAAACGCAGCTGAATTTGATTCCATTCTTTGGCCTTGGATAGGGTTAGGATTGACGTGAAATAATAGCCATTATCTTGTGCCAATCTAGTTGCGGCTAACATTTGAGTATTATTGCTCGCCTTTAGTGAGTGAAACCATTCGGCACGACCTTGTGACTTCATGTCCAAGGCTAACAATTCAAGCGCTCTTTGAATCCCCGGCTTTTTTGAAAGCTCTGCAAGGTTGCTTTTCAGATCAGGATGCTGTTTATCAAGCATCTTGTAAGGTTGCTTCAAATGATCCGCTGCCAGAAAACCATAGAAGGACGCGTCATCGGTAATCGATTCATATAAAGCTTTGGCTTCTTGGTTTTTATTTACTGCTTCCAGGCATCGTGCCTTCCAGTATTTCCAGGTGCTGGAGTTTTGCTCTTCAGTTGGCATTGAGTCAATAGATTCTAACGCTTTTTGCCAGTTTCCTTGGCGCACAGCCAGCCTAACGATCCATTCTTTAGTTTGAAGATCCTGATGCTCAAGTGGGACTGCTGATAAACTCATCAGCGCATGTGTTTTGTGATCTAACGCATCGCGAATAGCAATGTAGCGGTTAATATCTGCTTGTTGTGCAGTGTCAAAGCGGTATTTTTTTGAGGCCTTACTAAATTCAGCTTTAGCCTGACCCGTATCCTTACGCGCTATCCGTTTAAGGGCGTAAGCTACGACATCACGTGAGCGAGCGTTGTCCTTTTTGAGAGAGCGATGTTTAAGCGCTTTTTCAGGCTTGGTACGAGCCGTTATCCAGGTCTTAGTAAGTGACTGATCGCTGCGGCTGAGTGCCTTGGAAAGGCTTTTAGCCAGGCTCGTTGCGCCTCTATCCATTGCGAGACCAATACGCTGCCAGTGGTCACCGCCAGATAATTGTTTACGTTGCTTGAGTTTGGCAAACAGGGCATTGCATTGGCGAGGTCGGTCACGGCCAGACATCCAGAGTTTCTTGGCGTCAGCTAAGGCATTTTTCTCATCCCCTAGCTCTATACGAGCCTGAAGCAATAGGCAGCGCGACTTAATCGAGCTAGGTTTTTCACTAAACTGCAGAAAGGTTTTATCCCATTGTCCTTCGTTGTTGTAGCGCTTGACTAGGTGTGTACGCAGTTGTTCGCTTAGTGGTGAGTCAGCATATTTTTTAATAAAACGTTCCATTGTAGCAGTTGATGTGCTCGACAGATTTTGAACGAGGTATTCGTATTCTAAATAAGGGTAGAGTAAGTAGTTTTTAAATAAACTGTAGTCGGGGTTCTTACCAGCTTTTAGCTGAGAATACATTGTTTTAAAATTGACGCTATCTGCTGTCGATTTGGCATAACTGAGTGTGCTTAAGAATAGTGTTAAGCAAAGTAAAATAATTCGAGAGGTTGGCATTTAGCACCGTATTTTTATATTAAGTCCGGCGGCTATCATCGCATTTAGGCGTATAGTGAAGCAATAAAAGAAGATTACAAATTATTCAGGGCGTCCAAATATCGTTGGTATCTGCGTGGTGATATGCTGTCCGATTTAGCTGCATTGCGCACGCTGCACTTAGGTTCATGATTGTGTGTACAATTGCTGAAATGACAGCCATTTAAGAAGGGTTTGAATTCCCGATAGCCATTGGCAAGCTTAATTGCATCCAGATTGTCCGGTACATAGTCACGTACGCCCGGTGAATCCATAAGATAAGCATCATTGCCTAAGTCGTAAAGTGTCGCAGTCGTTGTAGTATGTCGACCTTCGCCAGAATCAGAAATGTCAGCGGTCAGAATCGCTGCTTCAGGCATAATTCGGTTGGCAATTGATGATTTACCGACACCGGAGCGACCCAATAAAATATTAGTTTTGCCACGCATGCGCTCTTGCAATGCCTCAGTGCCGATATTTTGCTTGGTGTTCATATGCAATACCGTATAACCAATCGCTTCATACTCGGAGAGGGCTACCCAATCATCTTCTGTGGCATATTGTTCAGCCAAATCTTGTTTGTTTATGACGATGACCGCTTCTGCAGAAAGCTCTTCCGCAGCTACTAGGTAGCGATCAACTAAGTCCCAAAATGGCTCAGGTAACCAGGAGCTAACAATAATTAATTGGTCAACATTCGCTGCGATAGTATTGACACGACCTCGATAGGTGAGGCGGTTGATGGCGTTTTTTCGGGGAAGAATTCTGTTGATTCTGGCTGTGCCAGTCGGATTGCTTTGCCAGTCAACCCAATCCCCGCAGGCAGCATTGTCGAGTTTTCTTTTGGTGGTACAGCGAAGAGTTGATTTATCGCTACATTGAATCAGTAGTTCGGCTCCAAACCGGGTAATGACCCGGCCGGTTCCTTTGCTTGCTACCTGAGTTTCAGTGCTCATGTAGCGATTTTATTAAGCATTATAGCTGTCCATTATTCTGAAACCGGTGTTGGGAATTTGTAATACTGCTGATTCAGATAAGCGACGACGTCGTGAATTTCTGTATCGAACCAGTTGGTATTTAGGTTTGAGTCACAGAGTCTAACCTGTGTATCGAGTGCTTTCAAATCAATAACCTTGCGATCAGGTGCTGTAAAAACGTCTGTCCCGTGACAGGATAAGCATTCTGAGGCTGCGAATAGTTTTTTGCCGTTGTCCGCATCCCCCGCTCCAAAACTTGCACCTGCAAAGGTGAGTAAGGCGATAGCGAGTGGTATTTTTAACATTTATCTCTCCCAATAGTTGATTAACCACCTAGCTACAATCGCTTTTTCTTGTCTGGGCTCTCCAAACTATTGCCTTCTCAAATGGGCAATACGTATCGATGCAGGTGGATGTGAATCGTAGAAGGCTGAATACAATGGGTCTGGTGTCAATGTGCCTGCGTTCTTTTTATATAGACCGACAAGTGCACTGATGAGTTCCTCAGCACTTGATTCTTTTGCTGCAAAGGCATCTGCTTCGAACTCATGTTTACGCGACCACCATGACATTATTGGGCCAATAAAAAAAGTAAATACCGGACTAACGAGTATGAATAATAGTAGCGCCATATAAGTAGTCTGGTTATCAACGCCAAGCTGAGTATAAAACCATTGTTGCTTCATCAAGTAAGCTAAGACGGCAAAGCCAACCAAGGTCATCGTCATCGATACCAGCATGCCTTTTAGCACGTGTTTGTGTTTAAAGTGGCCAAGTTCGTGCGCTAATACGGCTTCTATCTGAGTGGGGGTGAGCTGTTTTAACAGGGTATCGAAAAATACAATACGTTTGGTTTTACCAAAACCCGTAAAATAAGCATTTCCGTGGCTGGAGCGCTTGGAGCCATCCATCATAAACACGCCTTGTGAATTAAACCCATTGCGCTCTAGCAACGTGGTGATTCGATCCAGCACTTCGCCAGACTCCAGTGGGGTAAATTTATTAAATATCGGCGCAATAAATTTTGGGTATGCCCACATCATTATTATGGAAAAGGCGGTAATTGCTAACCAAGCGTAGACCCACCACAATGTACCAGCGGTATTCATTAGCCAGAGAATCAGTAAGATAAGTGGTACACCGATCACAATCGATAGCAGCGCGCCTTTAAGAAGATCCCCCATAAACGTTTTTATGGTGAGCTTGTTGAAACCAAATTTTTCTTCGAGCACAAACGAGCGATATAACGATGCGGGTATGTCAATCAGGCTCGAAATCAACATGAAGCTGATAATAACGGCAGTCCCTTTGATGATTTCGCTAAGTCCTGCCTCGCTCCAAAGGCCATCTAGCCAAGCCAAACCGCCACCAAGTGTCCAGACAATTAGTAAAACAGTGCTTATTAAAAGTTCTTTACGACCAAAACTGCCTTTGGCCTGTGTATAATCAGCAGCCTTCTGATGCTCTTCTAAAGTAATTGACTCTGTAAACTCCGAAGGCACGGCGGGTCGATGCTCGGCAACGTGCTTTGATTGGCGAATTGATAGCCACAGCTGGGTGCCGATAGTGGCGATTACTGCTAAAATAAAAATCAGTGTGAAGAAAGGCATTGGCAAAGATTGTCCTAAATTCTAATTGAGAAGAAAGTATAAACCATGACTCTAGACAACAATAATTTAATCTGGATCGATCTGGAAATGACTGGGCTTGATACCGTTAATGACCTTATTATCGAGATCGCAACCATTGTGACCGACAAAGATCTCAATATACTCGCAAAAGGCCCCATGATTGCTATTCATCAGACAGATGAAGTGATGACAGGGATGGACGATTGGAATACCAAGCAGCATGGTGGTTCAGGTTTGACTGATCGGGTACGCAGCAGTACCTATACTGAAGCTCAAGCAGAGGCAGAAACCATTGCTTTTCTTAGTCAGTATGTTGATAAAGGTAAGTCACCCATGGCGGGTAATAGTATCTGTCAGGATCGTCGCTTTATGGCGCGCTGTATGCCAGAGCTCGAAGACTACTTTCATTACCGCAATCTTGATGTCAGCACGCTAAAGGAACTGGCAAATCGTTGGAAGCCAGATTTAGCAGCAGGCTTTAAGAAAAAAGGTTCGCATCTGGCGATGGATGACATTATTGATTCGATAGAAGAATTGCGCTTTTATCGCGCCGAGATAATGTCTATCTGATGCTGGTATTTTCTGAAATATCGATGCGGCGTGGTGGCCGCGAGCTGATTGGTGATAGCAGTTTTAGCATTCATCCCGGGCAAAAAGTTGGTTTAACCGGAGCGAATGGCACCGGTAAATCTTCCTTGTTTGCGCTCATCAAGGGAGAACTGTCGCTTGATGCGGGACAATTTAGCATGCCGCCAAACTGGGTGATGGCGCATGTTGCGCAACACACGCCAGATAGTCAGGAAAGCGCGCTGTCGTACGCCCTGTTGGGTGATCATGAGTTTGCATCCTTGCAGGTAAAAATGGCCGATGCAGAAGGTGAGCATCTTGCACAGCTGCTTAGTCAGCTTGAAGCTATTGATGGATATACTACAGAGAATAGGGCGGCAGCCTTGCTCCAAGGCTTAGGATTTAAAAATGAGCAGTTAGCGCTGCCAGTCTCAAGTTTTTCTGGTGGCTGGCGCATGCGGCTCAATTTAGCACAGGCATTAATGTGTCGATCTGATCTGCTATTGCTGGATGAGCCCACTAACCATCTCGATTTAGATGCAGTGATTTGGCTTCAGCAGTGGTTAATTCAATATCCCGGCACCTTGATGTTGATCTCGCATGATCGTGAGTTTCTGGACGCAGTGACCAGTCATATCTGCCATGTTGAACACCTCAAAGCGACCTTATACAGCGGAAACTATTCAGCATTTGAGCGTTTAAGAGCAGAGCGCTTGGCGCAGCAGCAAAGTACCTACGAGCGACAGCAGCGTGAAGTAGCCCATATCAGAAAATATGTGGATCGCTTTCGGGCGCAGGCGACTAAGGCTCGTCAGGCGCAAAGTCGTCTTAAAGCGCTGGAGCGAATGGAGTTAGTCGCTCAGGCACATATTCATTCGCCATTTAAATTTAGCTTCTTTGAGCCCCGTAAATTACCGGATCGGCTGTTTAATATCATCGATGCATCTATTGGTTATGGCGACACTGCTATCATTAATAAGATAGATCTACAGTTGATGCCGGGTCAGCGAGTCGGATTGATTGGTGCTAACGGTGCCGGAAAGTCGACGCTGATTAAGTGTTTGGCTGGAGAACTAGCAGTGATGCAAGGTGAGCTTTGGACAGCTCAGGATTTGCATATCGGCTACTTTGCTCAGCATCAAATAGAGCAGCTGCACGTCGACCAGTCGCCTCTGGCACACATGCGCAAGCTTGACAAAGAGGCGCGCGAGCAGGATTTGAGAAACTACTTGGGCGGTTTTGGGTTTCAAGGAGAGAGAGTTGACGAAGCAGTCGCGCCATTCTCTGGTGGAGAAAAGGCTAGACTAGTTCTTGCGCTATTAGTGTATCAGCGACCAAACCTATTGTTGCTTGATGAGCCTACCAATCATCTGGATTTAGACATGCGTCATGCCTTGAGTATGGCGTTGCAGGGTTTTGAGGGTGCTATGGTAATAGTTTCGCATGATCGTCATTTGCTAAAAACGGTGACTGATGAATATGTGATGGTCGATGAGGGGACTGCCAAACCATTTGATGGTGATTTGGAGGACTACTCGCAGTGGGTTAAAACTCGGGAACAGGTGCGAAATTCGGTAAGTGGGGTTGATAAACCTGCTAATCGTAAGGATAAACGTAAGCTTGAAGCGGAGCAGCGTAAACAGTTACAGCCGCTTAAAAAAGTGATGGATCAGTATGAAAAACAGCTCGATAAACTCGCACAAAAAGCATCGATACTTGAAAAGTCTTTGGCTGACCCCGATATTTACAGCGAAGCAAACAAAGAAGCGTTAAAGGCGTTATTATTAAAAAAACGTGATATTGATGCTGAAATAGAAGTCGCTGAAATGGCTTGGATGGAAGCATCTGAAGAATATGAGCAAGCGATGTGTTAAAATTTTGTCACAAGGCGACTTTGTTTTGCGATTATGCCAAAGCGGTTTATACTGTAAGTTATATATTATTTAGGAGATAAATTATGAGTTTTTTGGATGCCAGCACTGGCCAAATTGTTGCAAACGCGGCTGAGAGCGAGCGCGCGGCGTTTATCAAGCGCTGCTACCTGCACTTAGGTGGGGCAATTGCTGCTTATGCAGTGGTAGTTTCATTCTTTATTCAAACCGGAATTGCTAATGCGTTCATGGGATTCTTAAGTGGATCGCCTTGGATGTGGTTGCTGGTGATGGGTGCCTACATGGGTATCTCTGTACTAGCTGACAACTGGGCACGCTCGGGCGTTTCTCGTGAACGCCAATACATGGGGCTTGGCCTCTACATCGTTGCATTTGCCTTCATTTCCACATTGCCGATTGCTCGTGCGCTGATGATGGATGGCAATATCCTGATGCATGCTGCATTGATTACCGCAGCACTTGTCGGAGGCCTGACCTTCACAGCATTTTCGACTAAGATTAACTTCTCATTTATGGGACGTTTCCTTATGATCGGTGGTTTTGTTGCGATGGGTATTATCGTTGCAGCGATCCTGTTCGGTTTCTCACTGGGTCTTTGGTTCTCTGGCGCAATGATTCTGTTTGCAGCAGCTTCAGTCCTTTACAGCACGTCCAACATCATTCATGAGTACCACACTGATCAGCACGTAGCTGCTTCATTGTCATTGTTCTCTAGCGTTGGTTTGTTGTTCTGGTATGTGATTCAGTTCTTAATGGCCTTCACCGGTAACGACTAATTATTTAGTTACATGACAAGTGAAGCGCCTGTAGTTATCGATTAGGTATGCTTCGCTTACCAAACATAAAAAATCCCGCAGCTGCGGGATTTTTTATGTCTTCGTATCTTCCCCAAGTAGCCACTTGAAGTAGGTGTCTGATATTTTATAAGGCGACTTCCCGATGATTGTCATTGGCTTGCCAATGGCAGGAGAGGAGGAGCCATTAAAATATCAGACGCCGAATCTAGCAGCGAGAATTAAAGCTCATACCCCCGCTCATTATGGTCAACCAGATCCAATCCCTGCGACTCTTCATCATCCGACACCCTCACACCATTCGTGATCATACCGACTGCTTTGAAGATCAAGAACGTTGCGATAGCCGTATACACAAAGGTCGAAACGATACCCACGAGTTGAACACCAATCTGGGCACCCATGCTTTCAATACCAGCGGCAAAGCCCTGCCCGCTAAATATACCCAGTTCGGTAGAGGCGAATATCCCCGCTAGAAATGTACCTAATATGCCGCCGACACCGTGAACCGGGAAGACATCTAAAGAGTCGTCGATTTTAAACTTTTGCTTGATCATAAGTGTCGCATTAAAGCAAATAACACCGGCTAGGAAGCCTATGATCAAAGCGCCTGCCGGGCCAACAAATCCAGAAGCAGGAGTAATAGTACCTAAACCGGCAACCATTCCTGTAACGGTACCTAGCGCGGTTGGCTTGCCATATTTCTTCCACTCATAACACATCCAGGTAATAGCACCAGTCGCGGCTGATATATGCGTTACGAGCATTGCCATGGCAGCGTCACCGTTTGCCGCTAAAGCAG
>ENA-ORXR01001103-ORXR01001103.1-marine-metagenome-genome-assembly--contig:-NODE-1103-length-30368-cov-9.618699_pt1 | contig 30368 bp, 19 predicted proteins | sample MGYA00237866_ERZ511479 | MGnify/ENA metagenome assembly ERZ511479
CTATCGCCACGATGGGCGCCCCTATTACTGGCGCCTTTGCTCCCAGCACGCTGCTGGGCACCCGCGTGTCCTCCCCTGCCGCCAATGCCTGGGCGGCCGGCCACGCGGCGGTTTGTGGCGGCCGGCCAGCCCCAAGACACGCGGCCGCCGCGGCCGCCGCCCCCCCCACCCGCCGGACAACCACCCCCACGGCCCTCTACCAGACGGGCTGGGCCGGCGCCGTCACGTCGGCCGAGCCCCGCTCCTTTACCATCAAGGTCATTAGCGGCAGCAAGACGCGAGAGATTGAGGTTGACACAGAGACGGACCTGCGCAAGGCCCTCAAGGCCGCCAACATTGGCGTGTACACCCTCAGGGGAAAGATGTCTAACTGTGGGGGCAACGCCAGCTGCGGCTTTTGCGCGATTGAGGTGGTCGAGGGGCTGGGCAACACCAACTCATCGGGCATGCGGGAGCAAAAGCTGCTCGCCAAGAAGCCGGACAACTACCGGCTGGCGTGCCAGACCGTCGTGCACGGGCCAGTGACCATCCGCAACAAGCCGTAACGGGGCGGTACCAGCGTTTTTTTTTCTCTCTTGCGTCGCCCTCTTTGTCTTGCCCCCTCCCACTCTTTTTTTAATCCCTTTTTGCGTTGGCAATGATCTCTTTTTTTGTGGCGTGCCTGGGCACCATTGTGTGTTAGATTCTTTGTGCTCGCGCACCCTCTGTGCACAGCAGTGAGCTGGTGGACGATGTATGGTATTGGATTTAATGGTGAGCGGCGGAGATGGTGTCTGCGCTGTAGCTCTACCAGAGTCCAGAAAGCAAGCCCTCCTTTATTGCTCCGTGTTCGCACGCTGGGTAGCCACGGCGTTCGCACCCCGTGGGAGTTGGCCGCTTGCCACGCGCTAACCGATTGTGGCTGTCTTGGTGATTGAACACCGCCGTTTTCGGTTAGCCGCGCGACGCCCAAGCCATCCACCGGCGGGCGCTCGGGACAATGAAACCCGCCTGTCGGCATGTTCGCGCACCCGTGCGCACAGTCGCCGTTGTCACTGCCGTTGGCAAGCGCGTCGGCCGCCCGTGGGGCGTCCAGCTACGACGGGCCATTGGGGCGGCCGTCGACGAAACCGCGCGCCGCGCCGCAGACCCGACGTGCGCTGGCTGTATTGTCTTGGCAGCGCCCTTTGCGACAACGCTCCATCTGGAGCGGGGGTGCATCTCACCGTACCCTCCCGGCCTGTCTCTCGGTGTCGCCCACACGCCCAAAAGGACCCACTCCAGAGGTGCTCATCCGACGCTCAACGAGGCCGTAGCTTGCATACTAAATATAGCTAAATTTTTAGGTATGTGCCTAGTGGTCTGGGAGTGTGCGCTTCTTCGAGAATTCGTGGCAGAGGAAAAGACCTCTATCTCGCTCATCCAGATTGTCCACGTGGCCGTTGGCGGTTGGTGCTCTGGTCGGGCCATCCTTCTTGGTTTTGGTGACTGGGGGATCTCCGAGCACCCTTTCATGTTGAGGCCCAGGAGCGCTCTCTCTCACCACCACTTCCCTTGTCGTCCTCACGCCGATGTCCGCCACGTCCCACCCATCCTCCGCCCGTCTCCCTTCCCCATCCGCTCCCACTATGGCGGCCTTTGTTGCCAGCGCCGGCTGCGGCCGAGTCGGCAACCCCGCCATCGCCGCTCGCGTGTCGACCTCCCGCCGCGCCGCGCCTTTGGCGGCCGCGGCGGTGACTCAGCGGCCATCCGTGCCAACCATGGTCGCGCCGTCCCCGACCAAGGAGGAGCAGTTTGTATGCATGGACGAGAGCCCCATGACGCTGACGCGCTATTTCATGCAGCAGGCGAACGAGAAGCTCGACGAAGAGCACGTGGTGGACCTTCAAAACCTGATGGCGTCGATTCAGATGGCGTGCAAGAAAATCGCGTCGCTGGTGAGCCGGGCGGGCATCTCCAACTTGACCGGCTACGAGGACAGCGGCTCCATCAATGTCCAGGGAGAGGAGCAGAAGAAGCTTGACGTGCTCTCCAACGACGTGCTCAAGCACGCCCTCAAGTGGCGGGGCGGCAAACTCGGCATCATCGCGTCGGAGGAGGAGGACGAGCCTATCATGGTCGATGAGCTGGCGTCTGGCAACTATGTCGCGGTGTTTGATCCACTGGATGGGAGCAGCAACATTGATGCGGGCATCGCGACCGGCACCATCTTTGGCATCTTTGCCGAGTCAGCCGGCTGCCTGGCCAGCGATTGGGAGGCAAAAATCAACGAAGAGGAGCTCACCTGCCTCTACAACGTGCTGCAGCCGGGATCTAACCTCGTGGCCAGCGGCTATTGCATGTACTCTTCGTCGTGCATGATGGTGTTGACGACTGGCAGCGGCGTGCAGGGCTTCACGCTCGACCCGCAGATCGGGGAGTTTGTGCTGACGCACCCGTCCATCACCATCCCGCCGCGCGGCACTATCTACTCGGTCAATGAGGCCAACAGCCCGGCGTGGGACCCAGTCCTCCTCGACTACATCAAGTCGCTCAAGGACGGGAGCAATGCGTCGGGGAAACCCTACTCATCGCGCTACATTGGCTCCATGGTCGCCGACGTGCACCGGACACTCATGTACGGGGGTCTGTTTGCCTACCCCTCCGACGCCAAGAACGTCAATGGCAAGCTGCGCCTACTGTACGAGTGCTCGCCGATGTCCTACCTCATTGAGCAGGCGGGCGGCATTGCCACGACCGGCAAGGAGCGCGTCCTCGATGTCATCCCGTCGTCGGTGCACCAGCGGGTGCCTCTTGTGCTCGGCTCCCCCGAGGACGTGCAGGAGCTGCTGGACAAGTACTACGAGGCGGACCAGTGATCGGGTGGGGGAGTTCATCTCGGCAGACTCTTTATTTCTTCCTTTTTTTTATATGTTTCTTTTTCCCGCTCCTCTTTCTCTCTCTAGTATGTGCGATGTGACCGTCTTGCTCGTTAACCCCAGGATGTGTTGGGCAATCACTTGTGTCGTTGCCGGCGGGCCCAAGCATGCTGGCACACGAGCCGAAAGCCTCGCGGTCAGGACGATACAGTGCGCGTCGCACCTGTTGTCGGGCGCGCTTCGGGCATCAGAGAAGACATTGGCTTGGCCATCATCTTTTTTGCAGACAGCGTGGCCCGGTAACTTTTAGTGGGTAGTGCCCGGTTGCTCGATGTCTCGTCATGCTCGACGTTTGCAGGTTGGATGGAACCAAAACTTGTGCGTCCAAGAAACCTGTGAAGGAGCAGGGCGCTCGACATCAGGCCACAAGATGACGGAGCGATGAACACAGACGGCGAGGCGGCCCATACTACACACGAGACCATGGAGGGTCCGAGCCAGCTCGATGCAAGAGGGGACAACCCTCCAAAGAGAAAAAAAAGGGTACGGCGGTAACGGTACCCCGACAGGGCGCCGCCCAGGAGACGCAATCAACTGAGCCAAAACGAATGTGTACGCTCGGCAACCTTGCTAGTGGCGACGTTCGTCTCCCCCTCCTCCCCCCCGTTGCTCCGCCCAAAGTAGAATCGCTGCTTGGCCTTCTCGTACGTCCGGAGACCCTCCTGGTCGGCGTCGTCGAGCTTGAGACCGACCATCACAGGGCGCTTAAAACCCGCCTCATCCAAGTTGAGCACCGTAAAGCTGCCGACGTGGGAGCTAACCTGCGGCTCACCGCTAACCCGCCGGTCAAGGGACACGTGCACCTCCACTTCCACCGTGTACCGCCGCACGTACACGACACGGGCAACCAGGTGCAGCACATGCAGCGGCAGCACGGGGGCCTGGAAGCTGATGCGGTCGAGCCCAATGACCACCATCGTGGCGTTGCCGCTAAACCGCCGCGCCGTGTACAGGGCCGTCTTGTCCATGACCGCCAGGATGTCCCCCCCAAAGATGGCGTCGCCGAAATTCTTGTGCCGTGGCAGGTACTGCTTCCGCACCGTCACAGCAGTTTCAGCCATGGACAGCGCGTACGTCTTGCCGTCGGCGTTGATTGGGTCCTCGACTTCCGCAGCAGTCCACGCTTCGGCCCGCTCGTCCACCGCCTTTTGCATTCGCGTCCAGGTGGCGGTGAGGGCTTTGCGTCGGGCGGCTTCTGCGTGGCGGCGGGTGTCGTCGGGGGATTCGAGTGTCAGGGCAGCGACGCCGCGGAATGGGCGCCGCGTTTCGGGATCGACGGCGACCATTGTCACGTACGAGATGACGGCGGGGATGGCCTGCCGAGTTGCGCGGTCCTCCCGCGTCACCCGCACTTCCACGACCATGGAGGAGGCGCCGACGGACACGACCCGCCCGTGCGTCGTGACCAGGTCCAAGTGCAGGATGGGCTTGAGCATATCCACCCGGTCAAAGGAGACGGTCGCAACGGGGCCGCCGCCCCGGTGGGCGTACGCAACGCGGCCGGCAACCAGGTCCATCATTTCGAGGACGACGCCGAGGGGGAGGAGCTTGCCCGACGCCGCCTCGTCGCCAACCACCTCGGCGAGGAATGTCGCACTTGCCGAAGGAGGGCGGGCCGTAACCGCGCTCCGCGCCGGGGCATCCGCGGGGAGGCACCCATCGCTATCGCTGCCGCCGCCAGCGGGGCGGTCAGTGCCGGCAATGCCGGACACATGACCGCGCCCGCCATTCATGGATGTCGCGGGCCGGGGGGGGGTTTCCATGACTGCCCAGAGCCCACCCGTCGGTGGCGGTGTGGGCGTTGGCAGCGTCGGCGCTGGAGACAGGCAACGGTAGAAAACTGGGCGAGGGGTGGGGGGGGAGGCGCAAGCGAGAAGCTGTGTGCGACAACCAGACCGAAGGCGGTCACGTTCCTGGGCTAAGGCAGTGAGTGGGTCACATTCACGGGCAGTTGATCCACCATGCTGTGCCTTGACGTTGCGCATTCATTGATGGCACGGAACGAGCGAGGCTCGCTGAGCTGCTGAGAGTAGCCATCAAGAGCGAATAATAGGGATCAGTTCTTGGTCAATTCGAGATGTGGATTGGCTTACAGTATAGGTTTTTCCTATACAATACACTGCATTCCAGTCATTGGATGCCAACCTATTCATACTAAAGTGTAACGAGAACACGCTGTACAGTGAATCAGCTCTCTGTGGTTTTGGGAATGCGGTGTAATACGTGGCCACTTGAGTGGAGAACTGTCCCGCGTTTTGGAACATCACAAACCCACACCAGCACGATCCTCTTGCCCCGCCGCCTCTGCACCACCGCCGCCCAACCATCGTTCTTCGTGTTCCGCCGTCGTCCGCTTTGCCATTCTTGCTGTCAAAAACTGGACGTTGTGGCACACCCCAGACGGCTTTGTACCCTTGGCCTGATTGCCGCGGCCTCTCCCCTGTTTTCTACTAGTTGCACCCTTGATTCTCGGTGCCGCTCACACAACCCCTTCCACACCTGTTCTCTGGCCTCATCCTCTCTTCCCTTTTTTCACTCTGCTCCTTCCACTCTTCCCGTTCTCCCCCCCGCCTTGCGCTTTTCCCCGTCACCATGACGACCAGCCCGCCGATGCGGGAAATCCCAACCACGGAGCTGGCCGACCACACCTCCCGCTCCTCGGCGTGGATGCTCATTGACGGCAAGGTGCATGACATCACCGCTTTCCTGGACGACCACCCTGGCGGTGACGAAATCCTCCTGGACGCCACCGCCCGGGACGCGACGCAGGAGTTTGAGGACGTTGGCCACTCGGGGGAGGCGCGTGCGCAGCTGGCCGAGATGGTCATTGGCGTGGCGCGGCCGCCGACGGCAGAGGAGGCGGCGGTGGCAGCGGAGAAAGCGGCAGCGGCGGGGGTGCGGATGGCGTCGGCAGAGGGGGGGGGGATGAGCATCGTCCTCAAGGTCGCCCTGCCCCTGCTGCTCGTAGTCGCGGCCGTGCTCCTGCGGATGTACACGACGTGAGGGGGCTGGAGGGGGGCGTGGTGTTTTTTTTGCGCTCGCACGGCGGGACTTGAGGTAGGGCGTTTCGGTGGGCTCATTCTTTCTTTGCTTGGGCACGTTCCCGGGTGGTCGACCACCAACCCACGCGGGTGGATACGGGAGGCTTCCGGTGGAGTCTGTCGGTGGCGCGAGGGGGCAGTGCACTCTGGCCAAACGCGCGTGCATCCCTGTCGCTCGGACCAAATGATGAAAAAAAAGGAGGAAGTAACACGAGCAAGCATCCAACTCCACCCACACTGTCCACTGTTCACGCGGTAGACTCCTTCATGCCGCCGCCGCGACCGCGGGGGTCCCCCGCTCCGACATCGCCGTCGCGCGGCGCCCCCGGATCAGGTGCTCCAAAAACAGCTCCCCTGCGCGGTAGCTCGACCGCACGAGCGGCCCGCCGGCGGCGTACGCAAAGCCCATCGCCTCGGCTTCCCGCACCCAGGCGTCAAACTCAGACGGGGGCACCCACTCCTCGACCTTGAGGTGCTTTGGCGTCGGCCGCAAGTACTGACCGAGGGTGACCACGTCCACATCCGCCGCCCGGAGGCGGGTCAGCGCGTCGCGCACCTCCGCGACCGACTCGCCGACGCCGAGCATGATGCTCGTTTTGGTCAACACCCCCGGCGACGCCGCCTTGACGCGCTCGAGCACCTCGATCGACTGCTCCCAGTTGGCCCGCCGGTCCCGCACCGCGCGCTGCAGGCGGGGCACCGTCTCCACATTGTGGGCGAGCACGTCGACGCCCGCCTCGACGACCGCCTCGGCGCCGCCCGAGCCCCCAAAGTCTGGCACCAGCGCTTCGACGAGCAGGTCCGGCTGCGCCGCCTTGAGCGCCCGCACCGTCGCCGCAATGTGCGCGGCGCCGCCGTCGGGCAGGTCGTCTCGGTCGACCGACGTCAAGACCACGTACTTGAGGCCCCACGACGCGACCGAGGCGGCCGTCGCGGCCGGCTCCCCCGGGTCGAGCGGCGGCGGCGCGCGGGACGTTTTAATCGAGCAGAAGCGGCAGCCGCGGGTGCACGTGTCCCCCATCAGCATGATGGTGGCGGTGCCACCACCCCAACACTCCCCAATGTTGGGGCACCGCGCCTCCTCGCAGACGGTCGCGAGGCCGGCGGCGCGCACCGTCGAGCGGAGGCGGTTGTACTCGGTGGCGGCGGCCGGGTCGCCCGCGGGGCGGACGCGGAGCCAGTCGGGCTTGCGGGGCTGCGCGTACGCATCCACGCGGTCGCTCGCGGGGGCGGTGGGGGACAAGCGCCGTCCGCCGTTGGCGCCGCCGTCCGCATCGGCGGGGGGGGCGGCGACCGTCTCGGCTGCGGCGCCAAAGGTGGAGAAGGGCGCCGCTGACCGGTTGGCATTGTCGGCGGCGGGGAGGAAGGCGCCGATGGAGCTGTCCCCGTCGGGGTCATCCTCGGCGAGTTGCTGCCGGAGGGCAACCAGCCGCGCGCCGTACGCGCCCGTCGACGCCAACCGCCGGGGGGGGGGGGCGCCCGGGCCGGCGCGCCCGCTGGCGGCGGCGGCGGCAATGGAGCGGAGCATTGTGGCGGGGGGGTGATAGGCAAAGAAAAAAGGAAGGAGAGGGGGCTTGCAGGGTCAGCCGCCCCGGCCGACGCGGGATGAAGGCACAGGGCAACTGCTGCGGAAGGGTGGCGGGCCTCGGTTTCTGGCCGTGACGGGTGGAGTCCCAGAGACTCCTGAAGGGAATGGACTGGAGTGTCCGTGGCACAAAGCATATCTCAACGTGTCAAACAAAAAATTGCTGTTCGATGGCCACTGGAAAACTTCTGTGGCGAAAAGTCTTGGCTTCAGCTGAATTAGTGACTGTACATGCGCAGCTGCCAAATCAACCCTCCACGGGGCAGGTCCGGCCCTCCCATCAAGCACCGGCTCTTCCTCCTGAACTTTCTCTAGTCGTTCAGTCGCCGCAAAGCAAGCGACCGCGCCAGTGGCGGTGTCTTCTGCCTCCCCGCTCTGGCGGCGTGCAAGTCGGTCGCCGTAGCCGGCGGCGGCTTGTACGCGTCATCATTGCACTGCTCAGCGCTGTGTTGATGAGCCACATGCACCCGCCATGACTGATTGCGGTATCCTCTGTCTCTGGCGTGTGGTCGGCAACCAGCTGAGTTGCGCCGAGGGTGGTCAGCGTGCGGTTCATGTCTGCCCTGGATGGCCGGCATGCATCGCAGCAGCGTGCGTCTTTGAGGTCGTTGCGCGGGGAGAACTGTGATGTGCGTTGCCGCAAGGCGCTGACGGGAACAAAGCGTGGACCGCCTCGACCTTCTGTGAATGGCTGCCGGGACAGCGTGCGGGCTTCCACGACGGACGCTCGGCGGCCGTCGCAGCGGCCGCCGTCGAACGCCGCCGCGCAGCCCGACGCCGACGGCTGCGTCTGGCGCGCCGGCAGCGTAACAGTCGTGGTCTGTGCCGCGTCGCGCCCGCGTTTGGTGAGATCGGTCACTCTGCAAGCCCCCATTGTGTTTTTTCGGAAAACTGGAACCATACCCAAGGCATCTGTTCGAACGAGCAGCCTTTCAACCGACGGGATACGGTAGCCAATGGGTTTGGCTGACAAAAACCTAGTCTTGAGTTTTCCCACAGCAGTCAAGATGGGTCAGACACCGCACGAAAGAAATCTGCCCCGTGCTGTCATGGCGCGAGAGCATTCCAGAAACATCTCGTAGAGAAAGCCGACAGCTCACCACCGCCTAGCCGACCAATGAGCGCCGTTGAATTTCTATTCTCCCTGGTGTCGCTGCCATTGCGCGGGTTAGCCAATCGATAGACGTTGCTTGACTGGGACACGCGCGCCACTGGCGTGCCCGTTTCAGACCTCGGGGCCACGAGTTGGCTCCACAGCCCGTTGTGGAGGCCTGCTGCCCTCGGCCAACTGAAGCAACCGCGCCCGAGAGTGACGAATGTGCACGCCAGGCAGGCCTGTGCCTGGACGGGCCTGGGAGGCTCGAGGAACTGCACCTGCGCTCTGTGCCGCGTGTCACGCGCGGAGCCTCCCTCTCGACAGCCAGCGGGGCCGCACCTGGTGGGTGTGTGGGGCGCAGGCCGCAGCGCCAGGGCCACAACGGGCGCCAGCACTCCCATGGGCCACCACCTCGGTAGATAAATGCCAGCGCTGCAGCTCGGTCGACAGGCTGCGTCTCCCCACTCCTTTGCTACCGCTCTTCCTCCCGCCACATTGCGGACTACGCCCAACACGCGACGCCCTTCACGCACCGCACGCATCCCCACTCCCCTCAACTGCTCCAGCCATCCTCGCCCCCTGCCACCATGCAGATTTTCGTGAAGACGCTGACGGGCAAGACCATCACCCTTGAGGTCGAGTCGTCCGACACGATTGACAACGTGAAGTCCAAGATCCAGGACAAGGAGGGTATCCCGCCTGACCAGCAGCGCCTCATCTTTGCGGGCAAGCAGCTGGAGGACGGGCGGACGCTGTCGGACTACAACATCCAGAAGGAGTCGACGCTGCACTTGGTGCTGCGCCTCCGTGGTGGATTGTAATCTGGGCCCGGGGCTGCCTCGGTGATGGGTGTCTTGTGTCGGCATGAATAGTCTTGTTTGTTATATGTACTCGTCGACATGGCCGCAAAAGATGTTGTTTGGCCCGTTCTTGTGTGCCTCTCCAAGTCGTGTTCGTGAGGTGATGCGCTTCTTCTCGAGCGGTGGGCATTGACCGTTATGGCGGTTGTCAGGTGCGCTGCTGGGATTGGGTGTGTTCGGCTTGGCTATTCGTGAGCATGCTTGAGGCACGACTATCGTCCAGGACGACAACCATGTCGGACGTGTGGTGGGTAACCGCTTGTTCTTGAGCGGTTGTCCGTGTAACTGGTCCCCGCAAGCTCATTTACTTCCGTAAAAAGTTGAAGGGCGCAGTGGTGTACAAGCTGCGTACCAACGGAAGCAGGAAACAATAGTACAGTTGAAGTCTATCCCTGCAGGATAGTCCGCGCAATTTGGTCCTTTGCAATCTGCAGCGCCTGCGAAAGCGTTTGCTCCCCCATCGGCACATTGTCGATGAACGAGCTTGACTGAGCGCCAGCGCGTGACACCAGCTCCACCGGGTCCGACTCCATGACGACCCCCTCTTGGTCCACGAGCTCGTCAATGACCAGCAGCACGCCCTGCAAGTGGAGGAGCACGTTTTCCTCGTACACTAGACCTCGCAGCAGAATGTTGAGCGACTCGTCGAGGGAGCCCAGTACCTCCGCGAGGATGAGCTCGTTCTCCGACGCCAACCCTGTCACGAACATGAGCAGGTCGTCGCATTGGGTGTACGCCACGATGTGCCCGCCAAACTCCATGATGTCGACGCCTGTCACCGAAGAGGCGCACAAACAAAAAGGCAACACAAACCAACGCAAACACAAGACAAGCAACCACGCACTGTTGTTAATACTGACTCCCGCTCGGTGTGCATATCGAGCCAGACATGACGACACACGGAAACAAGAGAGGCGCATACACTCCATGGACCATAACATGCACGAGCACAGGGCTCACCACTCGGAGCCGACGCACCCCTCCCAACCTTGGTATCACAACAGCCCAGTGTACGGGGACAACGTACCGTGAGAAATCTCCCCAAGCGCCTGCACCTTCTTCAACAGCGTGGCCTCAAACGCGCGCTCCGTCTCCAGGTCCGGCCACATGACCTTGTCGCAGAAGCGTGAGCACACGCGGCCGCCCTTGGTGTTGACAATGACCACCGCCTTGACCAGCGGCTGGGACACCATGTTCTACCAAGCGACGTACGTCCCCGGTGGGGGTGCGGAGCACGAACGTGAAGGGAATACCAGCCAGAACACGGGGATGCAGATAGAAGCAGACAGAGAATGAATGCAGGAAAAAGAAAATGTTTGACAGGGGTGGGGAGACGTTAGGGACTATCAAGGCAGCCGCGCAGCGCATGCAGCGCGCGACGATTGCTCAGTTTCGCTTCAAAGCACACGGCAAGCGCACACCGCATATGGAGGCCACACATCCCATAGCCGATACGGCATCAGAGACAGCCCACTGGTCTCCTCATGGCAGCACTCTGCTCGCCACTACAGCCGACGGTGCGACGACATACCCCCGACGGCTTCATGGTGGCCGCCAGAACAGCACCGCACGGCAACACAGCAGAGAAACCAGAAGAGACAAGCTGCAAGGAAAGGAAGCAATGGAGTAGAGGTGCCTACGACACTGGCAGAGCCGTGGTGCTTTTCGTACAAACGTACGAGCAACCCGCGGGGGTACACGGCGCGGACCGTCCGCGAGTGGCGCTGCACGGGCTGACGGTGTACGTGCCCAGCGATGAGTGCTAGTGCCGACCGCCCAGTGCCAAATTCGTTGGAATCAGTGGTGTGTCCTCGACAGAATTGCAACAGTTTTCATATCATACTACAGCCGTTCTCTCAAAAACCTCGCACGCCAACTGTCACAGAACTCTTACAAATCGGCCTTCACGGGGTCGCAGAGGCCGATTTGTAAGAGTGGTGCAACAGTTGGCGTGCGAGGTTTTTGCGAGAACGGCTGTAAAGACGCTCTCGCGAAGATACAATACCCTGCCTGTTTCAACATAAAAATATATTTTCAAACGATTCAAGAGACATCAGACTCGAAAAGACCCCGCTCATCGCTTGAAAAGTAGGACCCACAGTTTCATTTTCGCTATGTTGACCAGTACAGCCGACTTCCCAACTGGATTGTGGTACTTGATCGGCAGTTGGACCTGCCCAAACCGCCGTCCAGTCACTGAAGTGCACGTGTGCCACGATGCGTGTGCCGTCGGGGCAGCACTGTAGGCTCCCGTCACGTTGCGTGCCGCCTTCCCCAACGAATGCACGTTTTGGCGCAGTCCCGGCGCCACCACCGAGCCGCCCCTCGCCGCAGCGCCCCACCGGCGCGGTGCCCCCCGCCAGCCGCGTCTTCCACCGGGGCGCGGTCATGCTGGGTGGCCCCGCCGCCCGCGTCGCTCCTTGACCCCAACCGCCACTGCCGCCGCCTCAGCCGCGGCAGTGGCCAACCCCCCCAGGGCGCCTGCCCCCCGCCCCTGCCGCCCACCCGCCGCTCTTTTTTTCTGGCGCCCGCCCACCGCCGGCCTCCCCCCCCCCGCTGGGGCCACACGATGCCGGCGGCCCCCCCCGTGCCAAGAGCGGCGCCCCCCCGCGATGACCCCGCGGCGGTCAAGGTGTGGTCGGCGGCGTTGACCAGCGGCTTCCCCCGCCGCGCCTCTGGGCGCGTCGCCGGCTACCGGCGGTTCGCCGCCACCCCGCTCCCGCCGTCCCTCCGACCGTCCGTGTGGGCGTTGCTGCTCGCCGCCCTTCCCCCCGGCGCGGTGTCGCGACCAACGGGCGAGGTGCGCGGCGGCACGCCCGGCGGCGGGCGGGAGAAGCGCAGCTACGCGGCGCTCGTGGCGGCGGGCGCCGCCGCGCTCGACGCGGACGCGACGCACACGGTCGAGGCAGACGTGCGGCGGGCGGTGCCGGGGGCGGCCGGCTACGTTGCGGTCCGCGTGGGGAGCGCCGCCGCCACCGTGACGGCGGCGACGGCGACGGCGACGGCGGCGGGGGCCCCCGCCGCCGCCGCAAATGGCGGCGCGGCGCCCGCGGCGGGCGCCCCCGCGCCGACGCCGCTCACGCAAGACGCGCTGCGGCGGGTGCTCCACGCGTACGCCGGCCACGCGCCGTCGGTGGGGTACTGCCAAGGCATGGGTGACATGGCGTCGGTGGTGCTCTCGCAGGCCCCCTCCGAGGCGGCCGCCGCCGCCATGTTCCGCACCCTCATGGACGGGTACGGCTTTGCCGAGCTGTTTGCGCCGGGCTTCCCCGCCATTGGCCGGTGGCTCGGGGACGTGGACACGGCGACGCGGGCGGGTGCCGGCGGCGCGGCGTTGCTCGACGGCCTCGCGGCGGAGGGGGTGCCCCTCGAGATGGTTGCCGACAAGTGGCTGCTGTCGGGGTTGACCTACACCTGGCCCCCGTCGGTGGTGCTCCGCGTGTGGGACGCGGTGCTGCTGCGGGGCACGCCCAAGCCGCTGACGCGCGCCGCGGCGGCGGCGCTGCTGTTGGCGGCACCCCGCCTGACGGGGCGCCCGTTTGAGGAGGCGGTCGGCTACTTGCAGCGGGGCATTGTCGTGCCCGCGTCGGGGGGGGTGGTGACGGACGACCCGCCGGCGGTGGCGGCGCTGCTGAAAACGGCGGGGGGGTTGAAGTGGAAGCGCGCGGCGGTGCCGGGCGCGCCGCCGCGGCGAGGGGGGTGCCTCGCGTGTGGGGTGGGGGGAGGGGCGGGCGACGTGCCTTGAGGGCGGGGGGGGCGCGGCCGGCAACGCGCGCCGCGCGCGGGGGGGTTGGGCAACCGCGGGTTGGCGACACACGGTCGGGGGAGCAGCAGGGGACGGTAACGTCGCAAAATCTGTGGAGCGGGCAACATTGGAGGCCGAGGCAGACAATGGTGTCATGACCAGGGGGTGCCAATCGATCCAAGCGCCGCCGTTCTTGCAGGGTGTCGGACGAGCACCGTGCCACCCTTCGGAGGGCGGTATGTACCACACGGAGGGGTTGCCGCCAATGCCGCCGCGGAGGTTGGGGTCAAACGGGATGCGCCGGCAATGTCGTTGAGCACGGCGCATCCACCCGAGCCCGCCACCACCGCGGGTGCTCGGTGTCGACCACCCCCCCCACACGCCTCTTGCGCAGTGTCGACCCCACCCCGTGCAGCCAGTGGTGGCTCGTGCAACCGACGGTGGCCGCCTGGACGCGCCGCGCAGAGCGCTTGATTGGCCGCGCCCGGGCGCGCCGCGGGCGCGACCGCCGAGCGATCCAGATCCCGCGCCAGCGCCCCCGTGCGGGGTGGTCTTCTCTCTGTGAAAAACGCCGGTTCGGCGCAGCCGCCGCCATACAAGACGGGCAGCCAATCAGCTGCGCGAGACCGTGCCGGCCCAGACACATTTGGGGCACGCCCATTGGGCGAGGGTCCCGGACCCAAGCGCGAAAAATAGGACGTCGTGCGCGTCGGCACGCCGGCCGAAGCACGGTGGCAATCCAGGATGGGACAGCCCCCCCCTTGTTTTTGACCCCTTCAAGGGCCTTTTTGTGTCCTTGTCACCCAGCCCTCTCGGCGGCGGCTGGGGTGTGGCGGTCGCCGACCGCTGCGTCTGCGGGCGTCGCGCCGTCGGCGCCGAGGCCCGCCCGGTGCCGCCGGCCGGCCGGGCGCAGGCCCTCCACGGGGCAGGGGCCCGAAACGCTGCGGTCGGCTAGAAGAGTGGTGTCGCCGGGGGCCCCGAGAGGCGTTGAGCCCAACACAACGACGCACCTCGACTGCCAACCCGCACAGAGGCCCCCCCATTGCCCCTCGTTTCCACCTCCGCTCCGCCGCCTTGCTGTCTCTGCCCCTTCGACGACCCTGGTACACGGCCCGAGACGGACGCGCGCGCGCGCCCCCGCACCACATTGTCCTTGCTTGGTGCACCCCGCCGCCGCCCTACGTCGCGTGTGTTGGGCACCCCCTCCTCCCTGCTGGTCCCTCCCGTCCTCGTCGTACGAGCGTGCAAGCGCGCACCCCTGTCGTCCCCCTCCCACCCCCCGCTCTCCCCACCCCCCTGCCCTCCCGCCGTCGTGCTCAAGCCGTCCCCACCCCACCGCTGCCATGTCGTCCCCGTGGCCAGACCCGTTTGGCCCCGTCGGCTCAGCGCCCCTGGTCGATTCCGCCGACGACAATGGCGACGACGGTACTGCTGTGGCAGGTCTGCTGCACTTTGCACAACCGCCGTCGCTGGTCGACACGTTCCTGCAAGGCGCGCCCGTTGACGATGACGGCGCGCTCCCGCCGGGCGTTGCGGCGACGGCGCCGCCGCCGTCGCCGTTGCTGCCGCCCGCGCGGGTGCCCGTCTGGGCGGCGGTCGGTCCGACCGACTGGTCGGCCAGCGCTGTTGCCGTCGCCGCCGCCGCCGCTGTCGCCGCCGACTCCCCGCCCGCCTCGCCCGCTCCGCCCGCCGTGTCGGTCGCTCCCCCCTTCGCGGCGGCTGCGACCCATACACTGCGTCGAAAAGCGCCGTGCGCCGCCACGTCGGCGTCCAACATCGCCATGTCGTCTGCCGCGGCGACGTCGGCCCGCAAGATGGTGCCTGGGGTGGCTGAGGGCGCCGTCAAGAAACGCCGCGGTCGCTCCGACGGCTCCCTACAACGCGCCGAGGCCGTGGCCGAAGCCGCCCGCCTCGCCTTCAAGGCCAAGACGGTCGCGGAAGCCGCGGCCGTGACGGTGGGCGGTAGCGCCGGCTCTGCCACCGCCGGCTGCGCGGCGACGGGGGCGGCCAAGGCGGGCGGCACGTCGAGCGGCGCGAGTAGCCGCGGGGGGGAGGACCCCGGCGACGTGTCCAACGCGGCCAAGTACACGCGACGCCTGCAGATGAACCGCAACTCGGCGGCGGCGAGCCGCATCCACCGGCGGGCGTACATGGCCGCCTTGGAGGTGTCGCTGCGGGAGGCCGACGCGACGATTGCCGCGCTGCAGGCCACCGTTGAAGAGGTGCGGGTGGAGAACGCCGCGCTCAAGGCGCAAGTGTCGGTGTCTTTGGCGGTCAGTGGCGCCTCCCTGCGGCGGGCTGCAGCAAAGGAGGCGCAGGAGGGTGAAGCTGTCGGGGAGCTGGACGGCGGGGAGCTGGATGACCTTGAGATGCGCGCCCCATTCTTCACATGACTGGTCGTCCACATGACTGGTTGAGCGGGCGGGGCGCACCAGGAGTCTTTTTGTTGTGCCTCTTGTAGATAACGCGTGAGTGTAGGTCGTGGGCCGCACTTTTTTGTTGTTGTTGTCCTTTTGTCGGCAGGGCTGTGCTTTTAAGTCGTCCTTGACTTTACCATTGCTTTTTGTTCTTGAGTGGAGTCAGCACTTGGCAAGCGTACATTGGGCTGCGGGGTGTCCCATTGTCGGCCTGATGACGAAGGAGTCTGACTTCGTTTTCTGAACTGACGAGTGCCAGCCCCGCCGGGCTCGCAGAGCCGGAGTCCTGCCGTTACGTTCCACCATGTGCAACGGTGTCAACAGGCAACATGTCATCGAGCTGTGCCGCGATATCTCGCATGCATTCTCTTGGCACGTCTGCGATTTTCCAGCACCATGAAGTGCGGCGGAATGGGGGGAGGACCAGAGTCTGAGGGGGGGGGTGGGAGCCTCTCTCGATTCCGTACACAGCCGTTCTCTCAGATATGGAACGAACTACTCGGATTCTTGAGAGGCCGACTGTAGTACTTCACGTGCTCTTTTTTTGTCAGACGACCAGACCTGCTTCTTTCAACGAGGTGAACGGCAATGCACGAGACGCAAGTAACCACGTGCCTCATACCGCGTCAAACGCAGAGCAAGCACGGCAAAAGAGAGCCTCTCCCATGGTATTCACGCCTGAAAGAGACGGTGCCCTGCTGTCTTCTTCGCATGCTTGCGAAAGCAAAGGGGCAGGCTGCGCGAGATGAGTGGCCACATTTTCACTACAGAGACGCTCTGAGCTCAGCTCATGTGTCCGTCCGACACAGACATGCCTTCTTGTGTACAGTTGCACAGGAGTGCTGCTCACAAAGAAAATAGCGCTGCGAGAAACGCGAAACTGTAGATGACCAAGTGCCTGCATCTTCCCAGCCGAGGAACTCGTCTGTACCAGCCTCCTTGCCAACAACTGAGTGTGTTGCGTTCCACCCGCGTGACTGTTTTCCTTGTGCGTCCGCCGTAGCTTTCACGAGGGACCCTACTTCGGTGTGGCAGCAGCAGAATAGCGCTGCGTGTCCTGCGCGGGCGCGGCGGTCGCCGGTGACGCTGCCAGCAGTAACCCCCGCTCGTCCGCCGCCCCCACTCCACCACGCGTCGTGGCGCTGTACAAGCCATCCGTCCGCCACCCCCCCTCGCGCCGGGCTTTGCGCGCGTCGCGGCGATTGACACTCCGCAACGACCGTGGCGGTCGGCGCACTGCCCCACAACCCACGGTGCAGTCACCAGCGTGCCCCCCGCCGACGCCTCCCCGAGTGAGGCGCCGGGCGCTGGGCGCCGGCCGACGCACCGGACGGCCGCTGGGGGGGGGTGGGGTGGCGGGGGAACTTCCGCGGGCCCCAACCGTCGCCACCTGCGACTGCCTGCGGCAGCGGCAAGGGGTTAGTGACACGCGTCACGGCTGTGAGTCGGGCGGCCGGCGTGGCAAGGGGGGGCGCGAGCCCCGCCCGCCCGGCACGAATGGGCGCGCGTGGACCGCGATCCCGTCAGTGGGAAGGCCACTGAACAAACTGACGCAACAGCGCGGACCGTGCGGCCGGAAGCGCGACCGACGAGAAGGCGCCGCGGCAGCGGGCAGACAATAATGCAACCAGTCCAGGGGCGGCTCGTTGGCGGCCCCTGGCAGACGGCCGTCTGGGCGCAGCCGATGGAATCGCCATCCATCGGCGGTTGCGGTTGCATCCGGCTCTGTGCTCGTGGCGTCAGCTCCACCACACTCGTGGGTGACCCACCGTTCAGGTGTTCAATGACAATCCCTCCAGCAAGATCGCACCTGCCATGATCGACCGATCATGGCCGAAGCGCGGCCTCGATCGACGCACAGCCCCGCCCCGCACTCAGATTTGGCTGGGGAGATTGGGTGCCGTGGACGAGTCCGCGTCGTTGCGTGCCTCCCGACAGGTGTCGCACCCCGTCTCTCGACTGCCGCCCTGACAGCTGCAGCGACGGCCGCCACCCAGCGGCCAGCCGCAGCGCACACGAGTGAGGAATCTGCGTCGGGGCCCGCCCTCGTTCCGCTTCCAAAGCCGTCACGCGGCGACTGGCAGCGGCAGCGGCACACTGCCACCGCCACCGTGGCCCAGTGTGGGTGGCGTGGCGCTCCCCCCACACTGGACGCCGCGGCACGGGTGGACGCGCCCCGCCGGGCGGGTGGGGTGCTCTCTGACGTCGGGTGCCCCCCCCCGTACTGTACTCGCCCCGTCCCCCCCCACGCCACCAGATGGCCGCAGCCAGACGCGGGCAGACGGGGCGCTGCGGCCGTGCATGCATCGGCGGTACGCTCCGCCGCCCGCTGCGCACACGTGCGCCGCCCCGCCGCGGGCCCGGATGCACTGGCGTGGGGGCGCGTCGGCGGTGCCGGCAGCGGCCGCTGCGCGGCACGGCGGCGGCCGTTGCGGCTGCCGCGGCGCGCACGGCGAGTGCCGTGGCCACCCGCAGCGGTCGACTCACGCCAACGCCCGCTGGGCACTGTCGCGTGCGTCTGCCACTGCGGGGCGGCGGATGTGCGCCGCGGTCACCCCAGCTGCTTGGTGAACTGTGGATCGCCTCGACGTCTGGGCGTCTGGGCGTCGAGACGCTGCTCCGCAATCCACTGCGCGTGGCCCATCCCGCCCGCCCGTCCCCATTGCGGGGGCGCACGCCCATCCCCTATTTGTCAGCGATCTTCTCCCCACCCACCCCCCCCTCCCATCCCCAAGCATCCCCTCTCTCTATTCCCCACGCCACCTTTCATCCCCCCTTCCCACACTCGCCCCGCGCACCATCCCCCGCTGTCGCCGGTCCCCACACCATGGCGTCGCCGTCGAGACGGGCCGGTCGTCGGCTGGCCACCGTCGCCGCCGCCGCCGCCGCAGCTGTCGCGCTGGTCGCCGCCATCGCCGCCGCGGCTGCCGCCATGCCGGGCCTGGATGCCGCCGCCCGTGCGGCGGTGAGGAAGCAGACGGCATCGATGCCGGGGGCCGCCGCACAGCGGACATACGGCGCGCCGGCGGCCAAGCCGGCGGCCAAGCCGGCGGCCAAACCGGCGGCCAAGCCGGCGGCCAAACCGGCGGCCAAGCCGGCGGCCAAGCCGGCGGCCAAGCCGGCGGCCAAGCCGGCGGCCAAGCCGGCAGCCAAACCGGCGGCCAAGCCGGCGGCCAAGCCGGCGGCCAAGCCGGCGGCCAAGCCGGCTACCAAGCCGGCGGCCAAGCCGGCTGCCAAGCCCGTGACCAAGCCGGCTGCCAAGCCGGCTGCCAAGCCGGCGGCCAAGCCGGCTGCCAAGCCCGTAACCAAGCCGGCTTCCAAGCCCGTGACCAAGCCGGCTTCCAAGCCCGTGACCAAGCCGGCTGCCAAGCCGGCTGCCAAGCCGGCTGCCAAGCCGGCGGCCAAGCCGGCGGCCAAGCCGGCTACCAAGCCGGCGGCCAAGCCGGCTGCCCAGCCCGTGACCAAGCCGGCTTCCAAGCCCGTGACCAAGCCGACTGCCAAGCCGGCGGCCAAGCCGGCTGCCAAGCCCGCGCCCAAGCCGGTTGCCAAGCCCGCACCCAAGACACCCGCGCCCAAGCCCGCACCCGCTAAACCCGCATCCAGGCCCCGCCCGTCCCCTTTGCCGTCCCGCTCGCACGAGGCCAAGGAGATGGCGCGGGCACAGGCGGAAATCCGTCGTGCCGACGCCGAGATTCGGCGCGCCCTGGACGAGATTGGTCGCGCAAAGAACGAGATTGGTCGCGCCATGGCCGAAACGACCCGCGCGGTCGCTGAGCAGGATCGCGCGCGCATGGAGGCGATGCGCGCCAAGGCGGAGCGCACCCGCGCGCTGGCGGTGGTGACGGAGGAGCTTGCCGACACGGCGGTCAAGACCGCTTCGGTCGAGACCAAGACCCCAACCCGCAGTTTGACAAAGTACCTGCTGCCCGACGGGTCGCCCGACTATGCGGCGATCGACGCGGAGGCCAACGCGGTGCTCATGCTCATCCAGGAGAGTGCGGCAGTGACGTCCAAGACGGCAAACGCTGAGCAGCAGCGGGCGGCGGCGGAAATCGCGCGGGCGGAAGCGGAAATGCGGCGCGCCGCCGCCGCCATCCTCCGGGCGCTCGCCGAAGCGGGCCGGGGCGTTGCCGAATCACAGCGCGGCGTCGCTGAGGGCGTCCGCGGCATGGCCGAAGGCACCCGCGCGGTCGCCGAAGATATCCGCGCGACGGCCGAAGTCATTCGCAAGCTGACGTACAAGCTCCTCGAGCCGCCGCCGGCGGACCCCCGGCGGGACGCCAAGGTGGCCGCCAAGGCTGTTGAGGCGGCCAAGGCCACGATGGTCGCCCGCTCGGCCGACGCGGCACGGGCGGCGCGGGCGGCTGACGAGGCCGAGGCCGTCGCGGCGACCGCCGCCGCAGCGGTCGCCAATGCCAAGACGCCGGCTGCCAAGGCGGTGGCCGCGCGCAAGGCCGAGGCTGCCGCTGCGAATGCGGCGCTGCTGCGCGACCGGGCAGGGGTGAAGCAGCTCATTGCCGAGGTTGCCGCTGACGTGTTTGTGCAAGTTTCGACCTACAGCAAGCACACCGACAAGCGGGCGGAGGCAGCCAAGCCGTAGCGTGGCCACCGGAAATGATGACCCTGGGGAGTGAATGTGGGTGAGCCGCGGGATGGCAGGATGAGTTGCAGCGGATGCGTGGTGCTGGCGCCTGGTGCTGGAGGTCAGTGGCACTTGACCTGGTCGCATCTCGGCGGCTGTCCCGAGTAGAGTTGTGTCACGGAGGGACTGGCGGTGAGCCGACCACATGCTCGGCGCGGCTCGTTATTTGTTGTGCAACCGTTTGACTGCAAGTTACTTTCTCGCTGCTGGTCTCCGCCTTCCCCTCTCCTTCCTCGGGCTCGTTGTCAGGTTGTTCGTGCCAAGCCACCAGGCTGTAAAGGTGCATGGCACTGCTTTCAGCGCTGGTATGTTCCCTCCCTGCAAAAACGCTCTCTTTCGTCTTGAGTGTACGTGTTGCCGAGCTTCGGCAGTATCTCAAAAACCACTCCCACATCTCGGACCGTTCCGCACTGGACACACACAGCACCCCAGCAGTTTTGCAGCTGCAGCAAAGAGGGGCTGCAACAAACACGTTCTCACAAGCAGAGAGCTCGCATGCGCTGTCGTCTCACAATGACTGCAATCCCAGCGGCTTCCGGGCCGACTCTCGAGCACCAATGGAGTAGAGGCGGCACGAGGGGGGGTGGCCACCCTCTTGGCAACCGCCCAAAACCGTCGGCAGCGGGGCGCGGCCAAGCCAAACACGACGCTGCTGTGGTGGTGATGGCCAGCAACTGCCAGCCAAGAGCCCGACTTAAAGCGAGCCAAAGCACCACTCACAACAGAATCGACAGGGTTGTGCCCAGCACCACATCACACAACAAGAACGACGGACCGCGCTCGCAGCCCTCAACAAACGTGCGCCAATACACACACGACACAAAAAAAAAGAGAAAGTGGGAGGAGAAGCAACAGCTTGTCACGTGCACCCACAGACGCGCAGAGGCAGACGTGTCCGACCTGCCGGCCGTGCCAACCTCACAGCGGCGCCTGCAGCTCGTGGTTGACGCTGTTGGGGTCGACCAGCCCCGCCCGCGTGTACGCCTTGGACGCCCACGCCGCCCCCCCCGAGCGGCAGCCGCCCTCCCAGACGTGCACAAAGTGGTCCATGCGCGGGTACATCTCGTCGAAAATGCCCCGGTAGTACGCCTCTTCCTTGGTGGCGGGCGGGTTGGTCTTGGCCTGTGCCGCCTCAAACTCCTCGTCGCTGACCAGCGACTCACAGTGGCTCTGAATGGCCTCCACCCAGTTGCTGCCGACGCCCTCGCATTGCATGGCCTTTGTCCGGTACAGCAGCGCACTCGGCAGGCCATACTCGGCAGAGGAGAAGAGGTCCCGCAGCATCTGCTTCTCGATACGCCCGTCCTTGATGACCTTGCGGTCTGGGTCTATCCGCATGGCCTGCCGGGGTCAACAGCCAGAAAGGAGCGCACGCACCAAGTGACGAGGCAGACAACAGCACAGAGACACCAGATGACAGAAAACACCATGGAAAGAAGAGCGAGGCAAACAGCGTCAGCACATGTGACTGTTCGGTTCACCACACCACACGCTACTTGCCCGATCACAAGCCGACACAAGCAAGGGAGACAGCGGCAGCGCCAGGAACAACGTACAATATCGACAAACGTCGTGTCCAAGAACGGGACACGCGCCTCAAGCCCGTGGCTCATCGTCATCCGGTCCGCGCGGAGCAGGTTGGCCTGGTGGAGGTGGCTGAAAATGCGACGATTCTCTTTCTGCAACGCCTTGCCGCCATCATCCGATGGGGCGTCAAAGAAGTATTGGTAGCCCGAGAAGAGCTCGTCAGCGCCCTCGCCGGTGAGCACCATCTTGACGTACTTGGAGGCCAGCTCCGCCAGGAAGTAGTTGGGAATGCACGACCGCAGCAGCTCCGGCTCATACGTCTCGGAGCGGTACACGATGGTGGGAATGAGCGCCAGCGCCTCCTCAGCCGTGAAAATGCGCTCGTGGTGCTCCGTGCCGAGCACCTTCGCCATGGCCCGCGCGGCCATAATGTCGGGCGAGTTGCCCATGCCGACCGTGAACGTGTGGAAGAGCTTGCCCTTCGGCACATCCGTCGAGTGGAAGTCAAGGCCTTGCTCCTCGGCCAGCTTCTTCATCACGCTGTGAGTTGCAACATCAGGTCGGAAGTGATTTGGGGACGAGACCCAACGCCACAGAAGAGCAAGACCCAACGCCACAGAAGAGCGTCAACGAGAGATAACAAGACGCGCGGGTCAATACCAGGTGCGAGCAAGGAGGCATGGTTCCACAGACCCATAGCGAGCGGCACAAAGGAGTCGTCATCGAGACACCATCCCGGCCCTCGAGAGCAGCTCTCACGCACGACACGCGTCCGTTTGCCCGCCCACACCCTCTTCCCCACCTCACGTACCTGCACGTGATGCAGCTGTCCAGTCCACCGCTCAACAGCGCCCCATAAGGCACATCGCTCATCATGCGCTGGCGGACGGCCTCAATCAGCCCGCCCCGCACCTCGTCGTCAGTCACTGGCGGCAGGTCCGCGTCGTCTGCGTCCCACCGCGGCGAGTAGAATTTGACAAAGCCCGTCGCCTTTGTGTAGTAGTGGCCTGGCGGGAAGAGCTGCACGCTGTCGCAGTGGTCGTGGATGGCCTTGAGCTCGCTCGCAAACATCTGCCGCCCGCTTTTGGTCGTCCCAAAGTACAGCGGCTTGATGCCGACGCTGTCACGGGCAGCCACGTACTCACCCGTGGCCTCGTCAACGAGGACGAGGGCAAACATGCCATGCAGGCGGGGCACCCACGCCGCCGGGTCGGGCCCGTAGGCGCGGGCCAGGTGCAACACCACCTCGCTGTCGCTGCCCGTGCTTGGCGGGACGCCTAGGGCGGCGACCATGGGGTCACCGAGCAGCTCCTTAAAGTTGTAAATCTCCCCATTGACGACTGCCGACAGGCCACCAAAGGTCGTGTGGAGGGCAGAGCCGACGAGCGGCTGGTTGGCCGTCGGCGTCGGGTCCATGATGCTCAGCCGCTCGTGGGCGAGCGCGTACGTCGGCTGGCAGTAGACGGCCGAGTGGTCGGGGCCTCGGGTCGTCATGCGCTGCGACAGGGTCTTGACGGTGGACTCAACCAGGAGGGGGGAGCCCTCCCGGTCAAAAATGGCAATGATGCCACACATGGTTGCGGGGGTGACTGGCCCACCGCGTCGCCCACAGCAGAGCTGAGGGAAAGGGGCAGGGCGGGTGAGAGGCAGGCAGGAGAGGGAGACACCACCGTGCCGGGAACGGCGTGATGGTGGCTCAGCAGATGGCTCTGGCCGGTCTTGTAGCCCGGGCGCCAGCCAGCGACTGGCCAGGCGGCCCGCACCGCCGAGCCGCGCCGCTGCTGCTGCCGCTGCCCACACGCAGCCGTCCTGCGGGGGGTGGCGCACCCAGTCACAGCCTGCTGGCGCAGGATGGGGCGGGGCAGGGGGGGCGGGTCGGAGAGAGCAGAGACGCTCGGGAGGACCGCAGGCGCCTACATACAGGGCCAGAGGGCTGGCGGCGCACGAGCGCGTCGGCAATGGCGGGCATGTCGGTTGGGGTGGTGGTGTTGGTGGGTGTGCCCGCCGCCACTTCGGCGAGCGACGCGACCGCCGCGGCGGAGAGGGCGGCGGGCGTGAACACGTACTGGGACGGGTGCCCGACGCCGAGGGCGAGGGCGAGGAGGAGGGCGGCGGCGGTGGCGGCGGCGGCGGTGGAGGCGGCGGCGGCGGCGGCGGTGGGGACGCCGACCGGGGCGGCGGCGGTACTTTCGGCGACCGAGGCGGCGGCGGCGTTTCGGGCGGCCGAGGCGGCGGCGGCCGAGGCGGCGGCGGCGGCGACGGCGGCGGCGGCGGCGGCAGTGGCGGCCGAGGCGGCGGCCGAGGCGGCGGCGGCGGCCGAGGCGGCACCGGCCGAGGCGGCACCGGCCGAGGCGGCGGCGGCCGAGGCGGCACCGGTCGCGCTTGTGGCGGCCGCGGTGACGACAAGGGAGGTGGCGCCGACAGAGGCTGGTGCGGCGGTGGCGACATTGCCAGTGGCGACGCCTGCCGTGGCGACGCCGGCTGTTGCAACGCTTGTCGTGGCGGCGCCTGTCGTGGCGACGCCGGCCGTGGCAAAGCCCCTTGTTGCGACGCCCGTCGTGGTGACGCCGGCTGTTGCGGCGGCAGCTGCTGTGACGCCAGCTGTTGCGACGCCGGCTGTTGCGGCGGCAGCTGTTGCGGCGGCAGCTGTTGCGGCACCGGCTGTTAGGGCGCCGGCTGTTGCGGCGCCGGTTGTTGCGGCGCCGGCTGTTGCGACGGTGGTAGTTGGGGAGCCTGCCGCGGAGGTGCCCTCCTCATCCGCACCTGCCGTCGATGCGCCACCGGTCGAGGCGCGAGCCGCGGCGGCACCCGTGACAGCAGCGGTGGCAGCGACGGTTCCCGCAGCCGCCGCGCCTGTGCCGTTCGCTCCATCTGTGGTGGTGCCCGTCGCGGCGGCAGTGGCGACGCCAGCGCCAGCACCTGCAACGAATGCAACAACCCCATCGTTGGTGGCGGCGCCTCATCGTGTCCTGCCTCTGTTGCCCGGCGGGGTGCCGCCGGCCGTACGGGCGGCTGCCATGACGACGGCTGCCGCGGCGACGCCTGCCGCGGCACCACCTGCCGCGGGGACGCGGGCAGGGACACCGCCTGTCACGATGGCGCCGACGACGGCACCGGTGGCGTCGGCACTGCCGGCGATAGCACCACCGGTGACGGGACCTCTGGCGATGGGACCTCCAGCGACGAAACGTCCTGCGACGGCGCCTCTGGCGTCGGCACCTCCGGCGACGGCACTAGTGGGGACATCACCGGCGGCAACGACACGGCCTGCAACGGCACCGCGGGAAACGGCACCGCCGGCAACGGCACCGCCGGCAACGGCACCGCCGGCAACGGCATCGCCGGCAACGACACCGCCTGCAACGACGACGTCAGTTGCTGCTACGCAAGTTGCTGCTACGCAAGTTGCTGCTACGCCAGTTGCAGCCACACCGGTTGTGGCCGGCCCATCTGCGGCTTCGCCGGCTGCGGCGGCGCCTTTGGCGTCCAAGCCTGTCGTTGCAACACCGCTGTCGGCGCCATTGCTGCCGGGTGTGCCGCCGCCTGCACCGGCGGCGGCGGCGCCGCCGCCGCCGCCGCCAACGCCGACGCCCCGCCCACCGCCCGCCGCCCCGCCCACGCCCGCCACAGCGCCGCAGCCGACGTTACCGCGGGCGGCCGCGCGCGCTCCCGTTGCAACCACGCCGCCGCCGGCCGCACCCACCCGACGGGCCCCCGCTGCACCCGCGGCTGCCGCTGTGGCGCCTGCGCCGCGTGTGCCGGCAGCGCCTGTGACGCCCGCTGCGCCCGTGGCGGCGCCGGCGTCCGCACCAGGCCCGCCCGCACCAACCCGCTCGCCGCCCGCAGTGTCCCCCGCTGCCGCGTCGGCCCCCGCCGGCGTCGCCCCCCCGGGGCCGACGCGCGCACGGCCGACGGCTGTCGCGCGCGGGCCCCCTGTGCCCGCCGGGGCGGTGCCCAGACGCGGCGCGCCCGCCCCCGCGGCGCCGTCGCCAGTCACACCACCCGCCGCTGCGGCGGCGGCGCCTGTGGCATCGAGGTCGGCGGCGGCGGCGGTGTCTGGTGCGGGCACGCCGCGCGTCCCCGGCACGGCGGTGCGTCGGACCGCCGCGCCAGAGGCGGCCGCGACACTGGCGGCGGTGGCGGCACCGGCGGCGGCACCGGCGGCGACACTGGCGGCGGCACCGGTGGCGACACCAGCGGTAGCGACACTGGCGGTGGCACCGGCGGCAGCATTGGCGGCGGCGGCAGCGTCGCCGACGCCCGCCCAGAGGGAACGCGCAGCCGCTCGGGACGTCATCCCCGTTCACGCGTCGACGGGCCCCGCCGTCGGGACGCCCGCCGCCGCCCCCGTGGCGGCACCAGGCACGCCGGCGGATGTCGCCGTGCCCGTGTCGACGCCGGCCGCTGCGGGACGCTCGCCGCGGGGCGCCGCCGGCGCCGCGGCGCCGGCCGTCCCCCGCGGCCCCGTCTTGCCGGCGGCGGTGGCGCCACCGTCGCTGCCGCAGGCGGCTGCGCGCATGCTTGTCACGTCGACGCCGGGGGAGGCGGCGGCGGCTGCACCGGCGGCGGCGGCGGCTGGAACGGCGCCTGTGGTCGCCGCGCCTGCGTTGTTTGGACCTCTTGCTGTGGGCGCGGCTTTGCCTGCAGCTGTTGGGGCGGCAGTCGCCGCACCCGTGCTGGCCGCGACGCCGTCGCCGGCTGTGTCGCCGGCAGCTACCACCTCGGTGGCAGCTCCCACTTTGCCGAGTGCTCCTGTGACAGTAGTGGCGGCGCCGGCGGCGGCGGCGCCTCAACATGTGTCACCGCCGAGGTCCGCGTCGTCGGGCGGTCGCTCAGCCGGCACCATGCCTGCGAGCGCTGCTCCGGCTACGGCGGTACCCCCTGCAAGTGCCCCGTCCCCTGCCACGCCGTCATTTGTTGGACAGACGCCCACGGCGTTGACGGCACGTGGACCACTGGCGACTTCTTCGCCAGCCGAACCAGCAGTTAGAGGGCCAGCCACACCAGGAGCTCGTCCCTGGACCTCGTCGGCGGCTGCCCCCTCGAACTCGTCGGCAGCTGCTCGCCCGACCTTGCCAGCTGCTGCTCCATTTGCCGCGCCGGCGGCTGCCGCTCTAGCGTCACCTGCAGCTGCCGCTTCGGTGTCACTTGCAGCTGCTGCTCCAGCATCACCTGCGGCTGTTTCTTCGGCATCACCTGCGGCTGCTGCCCCCGCGTCACCTGCAGCTGCTGCGCCGGCCTCGCCTGCAGCTGTTCCACCCGTCTCACCGGCGGCTATTCCACCGGCCGCACTGGCGGCTGTTGCGCGGGTCGCACCGGTGGCTGCTGTACCGACCGCACCGGCTGCTGTTTCATCGACCGCACCAGAGGCTGCTATACTGGCAACGTTAGCTACTACTCCACGGGCGACACTGGTCGCTACGCCATCAGCCGAAGGGTCTGCTGCTTCACCAGTTGTACCAGTGGCTACGCCACCACCCGCGCCGGTGGCTACTCCACCAGCTGTACCGTCGGCGGCACCACCAGGTGCCCCGGCGGCTGCTTCACCAGCCGCGCGTGTGGCTGCTCCACCGGCCGCACCGGTGGCTGCCTTGCCCGGTGCATCGGCGGCTGCTTCACAAAGCGCACCGGCTGCTACTGCACCGGCCGCACAGGCGCCTGCTGCACCGGCGGCTGCGGCGTCATCATTGACACCACGGGCACCCACGGTGCGGGACCCCCCCTCGTCGGCGACTGCAGCACCGGCGCCAGCTGCCATTGCTCCCGTGCCGACGCCTGCTCTTCCGGCGCTTGCGCAGCCTGCTGCACGGCAGGGTGCGGTCGCTGTAGGGATGGACAGTGATGCCATGGCGGTGGACACCCCGGCGGCGGGCGGCCCGCCCGCACCCGCCGCAACGGCAACGGCGGCGGCCGACGACGCCATGGTCGTCGACGCGCCGGCAACGGGCGCGGCGGCTGCGGCGCGCGGCGGCGCCGCCCCCTCTGACGCAATGGACGTGGACGTGACCGCTGCCCGTGCGCCGCCGCCGGCCATTGGTGCGCCCCCAGTGACGTTGCCGCCGGGCGGCGGTGCTCTGGGTGGGGCGCCTCCCCCGGCGTCGGCCGCGCTGCCGACGGTCGTGGCCACCCCGCCGACCGAACCCGCGGCCATGTCGACCGTTGCGGGCGTCGCGCCTGTACCGGCAGCGTCCGTCTCCCGCGCCGTGCCCGCCGCCGTCGCACCTATACCGGCAGCGTCGGTCGCCCGTGCCGCGCCCGCCACCGTCGCGCCGGCGGTGGCGGCGCAGGTGGGTGCCGCCGCGCCCGCGTTGGTGGCGGCCCAAGCGTCGCCGCCGGCCGCCGTGCGGCCGCCCGCCACAGCGGCGGTCGCCGCCGGGCCCGCGGCGGCGGCGCCCGCGGCCGGGCCCGCGGCGGCGGCGCCTCTGGTGGCGCCCGCGGCGGCGGCGGCGCCCGCGGCACCTGCCGTGCCGACCGTCACCACCGCGGCGGCTGCGCCGGCAGCGGGGGCGTCGGGCAGCACTCCTGTATTGGCGGCAATGGCGCCGCCGGCCACCGTGTCCGCCCAGCCCCCCGCGGTGGGCCCCGCCGAGGCGGGCGTGGGTGACGGCAAGGTGGAGCGGCCGCCTGTGCCTGCGCCTGCCGCGCCCGTGGCACTGGCAAGCGTACTGGTCGGGGCGGCGGGCGCGCAGCGGCCGTCTGGGGCGGCAGCGTCGGCGGCGCCTGCCTCGCCGGCTGCCGCATCGCCGGCAACGGCCGTGGCCGCTCGGCCGTTGGCACCAGTTACTGCGACTAGGGCGGCGAGTGCACCCGCAGCGCCGCCCTTGTCGTCGCTGCCGGCCGCGGCGACGCTTCCAAGGACGGCGGCGGCGACGGCCGCACCTACCCCAGCCGCTGTCGCGTCGTTGCCCGCGGCGGTGGCGGCCGCACACGAGCCGCGGGTGCCGTCGGCCGTGGCGGCAAGTGCACTGGCGCCGCCGCCAGTGTCGTCTGTGCCGGCAGTGGCGGCGGCACCGACCACGGCTGCGGTAGCCGCGTCGCCGGCAGGGCCCGCACCGGCGGCAGCGCCGGCAGCGCCGGCCGAGCGCGCCCCGCCCGCGTCGCCGCCGCCGCCGCCATCGCCGTTGCCGGCGGCCGCGGCAGCGCCGGCCGCCCCCGTGCCGCCGCCGCCAACGGCGCGGCCGCCAGACACGGCGGCACCCGCTGCATTGGTGCCGACGGCGCCGCCGCCGACTGCGGCGTCGCCCGCTGCATTGGTGCCGACGGCCCTGCCGCCGGCCGCGGCGGCGCCCGCTGCTCTAGGCCGACCGACGCCCGCCGCGGCGCCGACGACGGCGCCCCCCCCGCGTGTGCCGACCCCGCCGCCGCCGCCGGCAACACCGCCGACGTGGACGCTGCCGCCAACGGTGGTGCGCGCCGGCGGTGCGGGCGGCACGTCGCCGGCAACGCCGGCGCCCGTGGGGACTGGGCCGCCGCCAGTGGCGGCCGCGTCACCGCCGGCGCCCGCCGCGGCGGCGGCGGCACCGGTCGCCTCTGGTGGTTGTTTGCCTGCGCCCGCCGCCCCGTCTGCGGCGGCGGTGACCCGAGCGGCGGCCGCGCCAGCGGCGGCGGCGGCCGACGCTGCGACAGCGGCGCCGTCGACGGCTCTGGCGGCCGCTCTGGCGGCGGCCCCCCCCGTGCACCCGGCGGCAGCTCCGCCGGCGCGCCCGTCGGTTGTCGCTGCGGCGCCGTCGGCGGTCCCGCCGGCGACACCTCGGGCAACGTCGGCGGCCGCCCTGCCGACCACGCCGCCGGCGGTACCGGCAGCGTCACCGACAGCGGCGCCGTCGACGGCGCCAGCGGTGCCACGGTCGGCGGTGGCGCTCGCAACACCGTCCGTGGCGCCGTTGGCAACGCTGCCGGCGGTACCGGCGGCGGCGACGACGGCGCCCGCGCCGGCCGCCGACGCGGCGGGCGCGGCGGGCACGGCGGGCACGGCGGGCGCGGCGGGCGCGGCGGGCGCGGCGGGCGCGGCGGGCGCGGCGCCGTTGGCGGCTGCGCCAGCTGCGCCGGCTGCCGCCACGGCGGCTGCCACGACGGTTGCCGCGGCGGTGGCGGCACGTGTTGCGCCGAGCCCGCCCGCAACCCCGCTGCCAGTGTCGCCCGCCGGCGGCGGCGGCGGCGCCTCTGCCGCTGCCGCCCCCACGCCCGTGAGCGTGGCGGCGCCCGCGGCGGCGCCTGCGCGGCAGCCGGCCGCCGCACCCGCTGCCGCCGCGCCCTCTGCTGCCGCGCACGCTGCCGCCGCGCCCGCTGCCGCCGCGCCCGCTGCCGCGTCGCCTGCAGCCGCCGCGTCGAGTGCGCCCGGCGACGTCAGTGCGCCCGCCACGGCCCCGGCTCTGGCGGCGACAGCGACGCGACAGGCGACCGCCGCGCCCGCTTCCGCGTCGCCCGCTGCCGCCGCCCCCAGTGGGAACGCCCCGGCAAGTGCGCCCGGCGCCGCGCGCGCAACCCCCGCCGCCGCCGCCCCTCCGTCGCCGGTCGCGGCGGCGGGCGCACACCCCCCCCCCCCCCCGGCAACCCCC
>ENA-ORXR01001104-ORXR01001104.1-marine-metagenome-genome-assembly--contig:-NODE-1104-length-30349-cov-24.763346_pt1 | contig 30349 bp, 34 predicted proteins | sample MGYA00237866_ERZ511479 | MGnify/ENA metagenome assembly ERZ511479
TAGACCAATGGTTGGCCTGTTTTACAAAGCAGTCGCAGTCTTGGCCGATGAGGACAAAATTGGGGGATCAGCAATATCACGCTGTCTTAAAAGGGAGAGAGGCGCGAGTACTGGTGAGAAATTCGTGGCCAACGCGTTCTGCACCTTCAAAGACGATCGCGTACGGCTAACTGAAATCTTGTGCGTGGAGCTCAATCTGTAGATCGGTGCTAGTGGCACCGTGCTCCACATTTTCAGTGCGGCCAGCGTGCAACCGCACGAGACACGCCAGACTGCTGCAACTCGAATGTCGCACGAGCAATGTGAGGTGGATATGCCAGTAGTCATTTTGCAACTAGACGAGGGGTGCTACAGAGGCCCTTCAATATCATCATCTGCGCCACCGGTCATCGCAGTTGAGGCAAGAAAATTTTACATCATGGCGCCCGTGTCTGCAACGATCTGGCAACTTCCTCTTGTCCCAGCGCACGCTTCTACAGTGCATAAGACGCAGTCGCTGACAATTCCACAAATACTAGTTGACGGTACGCGATTTCGAGCAGCACCGTCATGGTATGTGTCATTTTCCCGAGTCAAGGAACTATGTCACTTGGCCGTGTCTCACCCTTTGACATGGAGAGATCCTGAGAAGCACCGAGAAGAAATACGTATGATTTTCAGACATGTGAAGACATTCCGGGAGAATATCACACGCTAGTATTGAGTTGTTATGCCGCCTTTAGAGCCCGTTCACCATGTGTTCTAATTCTGTTGTAGATCAGGCAGTTGCACTTCATGTCAGATTGGGATCGACCGCAAACGGGCTTGCCCACTAGAGCTGCTCGCGAGAGAGGTTACGAGTGCCAGGCAGCATCTACTCTTTTCCCATGCAGGCGCCAGATTCCACCAGGTGTCCTATCTAGCTTAGGGAGCTCAAAATCTGAGCGGGGGCTGACCTCCTCGCTAGTTCCATGGACCGCTGGTCGATTCTCGCAGAGGGGGCATTGCAGGGCTCACCGAGATCCCCCACGCGTGGGCTGCGCGGCGCGCTGGGGCATCGCCGGTGGACCGGCTGTGGGCCACCAATCCCAGCATCTGAGCAGCACACGGAGTACAAAAAGCGCAACGAAAGGGCTTTTCGCTTCCCACAGAAGCTGACCAGCAGCACCCGCTCGCATTGCTACGGCCACCGTCCTCACGCTTCCCAATATGCACGCCCACCTTTCTACATCAGTACCCTTACCCAGCACTATGCCTTCCACGCCCATCAACAAGTTCCTGGTCCGAGATGCACGGCACCCCCGTGCCCACGCCAGCCCGGCTGCTGTGGTTGCTGCGTCGAAGCTGTCGGACATTTCTTCCTCCCTCGTTGGGAACCTCGCTTTTGTCGCATGCCTCTCTGAGGCGTTTGTCCCCGCCGGGCTGAACCAGAGCACAATTGATGACTACAAGAAGGGCGGCGCACTAGTGTTTTATGACGCCTCGGCACCCTTGAAGCTGCTCCTCACCCAGGACCAGAACCGCAAGTTCTTAACTTCTCTCATGAGTGGGCCGTTTAAGATTGGCGATGTACGTTCAGTTTCTTTCTCCGAATTTCACTGTGGGTACTCTGCTATGTGCGCAATTCGCGTTCTTCTGCATTTTTTGGTCGCGCGTTTCGCGAAATCAAGTTCTTCGACTGACAACACGTTGCTCATGTTCATGGCTTTTTGGCACTTTCGAAGGTTGTCACTGTCAAAGTGCACACGTCTGCCCTGTCTCGCCCAGATTCCTGCACGATCCGTGCTACAAGCAGCTTGGTGATTGCGCGGGTGCCGGCGCACCAGCCGTTCACGTTTAAGGGCCGCATGCCCGTCCCCCTTGCTTGGCGCAAGTGCCTCCCACCGTGGTGTGTTTTTGCAACAGTCCTGACGATTAATGTCAACACCGTCGTGCACCTGGGGTCGAAAATCATGGTGCAGGTCGTTGACGCCGTAGGTGACCGCGCCCTCCTCCAGCTACCGTCGTCAAAGCTCTCCAATATCCTCGGCGAGCTCAACCGAATCAACGGCAAAGATGTGCTCTTCCACTCCCTGTGCACCCCATCGACTCGGAGCCGCGCTTTCGAATTTTTCGACGGATCCGAAATCGGAGGTGTTTTCAAGGAGGTTACTTTTCTTACCGCCATGGCATTCAACCAGGCGTACTGGTGGACGGGCAATGCCGCTACTCCTATCGACGGCCCCCACGCCGAGCGTGTCGTCCGCCATTGGATGGCGCTGGCCGACCCCGGCGCCAACAACGTTTTTTAGGACCTCGTTCCTGCTTCTGTAGGCGACGCGGCGGACGCAGTGGTCAACCTCGTGCAGTCTGACGGCTCCTCGAACTCGGCGGTCGACGGCACTGTCGACATGCTCCCGGTCGCAGAGAGCGGGGCGAGGAAGAGGCTTTCTGGCACTGGGACGGGCGCCGCGGGGGGTGTGGATGAAGTCGGGGAGGGCGAGACGGCCGCTAAGGGGCGGCGCACAGACAGCAACGACGTTCTCGAGGAGGCCGGCCGAACTGCCGAGGAGACGGCAACGGAGGCGTTGATTGATGCACAAAGGAACCTCTGGAATCTACTGGCAAGCGCGGTGCATCTGCCTTGAGGCGCTCCAACAGCGCCGTCCACGGCCTGGAATCGCACTTTGGCACGGGCACTCTGGTGCCAATATTCCCGTGCCACTCCATCGGCCAATCAGAAGCCAAGATTACACCTCAGTACAGCTTATCTGGCGGGGGTTTACCACCGGGTGCTGGCTCACGATTCTTGGGGTGACGCTCGCCTGTGTCAGCCGTCACGGTCACATTTCAGGGGCCTATCGCCGGTTGCACCCACCCTGCCTCTGATTGGCCCTCCAAATTAGACCCCGATTTCTGCGCCGTTGTCCTCCACGAATCGATCGGCTTCCGCACCACAGGTCTGGGCGCCACCAAATATCCTGGACCACTGCACACCACACATCCTGCGCTTCCTGACCGCACGTTTGGGCGCCACCATATTGCGCATGCAAGGAATACAGTAGGTCCCCTAGATTTCCAGGTGCCCCTCGAATCCGCCACCGTGCTGGCCACAGCCGAGATCGCCTGATGCTTGCGGCACTGGGTGGTCCCGTTCCACACCCCATACCGCGGCCGGCAGGGGCCCCGGAACAGCGCTGCAGCACCTGCAGCTGTGGTCGCGGGCCTGGTCGGCCGCCCCGCCCCGCTCCCCGGCACCGTCGGACGCCCCGCCCCGCTCCCCGGCACCGTCGGCCGCCCCGCCCCGCTCGCTGGTACGGTGGGCCGCCCCGCCCCGCTCCCCGGCACGGTCGGCCGCCCCGCTCCGCTCCCTGGCACGGTCGGCCGCCCCGCCCCGCTCTCTGGTACGGTGGGCCGCCCCGCCCCGCTCCCCGGCACGGTCGGCCGCCCCGCCCCGCTCCCCGTCACCGTCGGCCACCCCGCCCCGCTGGCTGGTACGGTGGGCCGCCCCGCCCCGCTCCCCGGCGCGGTCGGCCGCCCCTCCACGCTCGCTGGTACGGTCGGACGCCCCGCCCCGCTCCCCGGCACCGTCTCCCGCTCTGCACCCCTCGATGGTACTGTCGCCCGCCTCGCCCCGCGGCCCGGCACGGTCGGCCGCCCCTCCCCGCTCGCTGTCTCGCCATGTCAGATAATGATACGGTACCGGCCCGCTCAACGGCGCTACACTGCGGCTTCATCGAGGACGCACCCGTTTTCCTCGACCGTGCGGCCGATATCACCGAGCCCGGAAGCGCGTCGCTGGCGGAGCTATTCGACTCGGCGCGTCATGCGTGGATGGATGCTGTAGCGGCGGGCGAGATGGACGAGAGTGACTGGCAGCAGGACCCGGACGAGACGGCGGACAACGACCAACAAGCCACCGACGACGAGCGGCGCGCCAGCGCATTCGCTGAAGACAGAGACGGGGAGGACAGCAACCGCGCTCCGTCTCGGCCCACAACGACGCGACCAAGACGACGACCTGCAAACATGTTCGACAGCCACAACCACACCGACGCCGGGGACGCCCGCTCTAGTCGCGCGCCACAGCTGGGGGCCGCTCCATTAACGGTCGAGGAGCTGCATGCGGACTTTACCACCGAGCTCCGCGTGGCGCTCGGCCTGGCGGCAAGAATGATGGGTGTCTCGGACGACCCGACTGTCACCCCGCACTGCGTGAGCGGCGCTCGTGTGATCGTCTTCGTAGAGTTGTTCGACCCCATGTGCGTGTGGTCGTCGACGGTGGCGGGCGCGTTGTTGACGTTTTGCTCCTGCGGAAGCATCCTCGGCAGCGGCAGACACACCTTCACCGGGGAGACGATTGAGCACGTCAACCTGCAAGTGGCGCGCAACAAGTCGTCCACGTGCCGCCACGCGCGCGCTCTGCAGCTGGCGTACGACGAGCTGGCCTCCGAGTATGAGGCGGTCGACATGAACGAGCTGCTCGACCTCTTTCCCGATCTGGCCGGCGCCGAGGACGACGAGCAAGCGGCGAGGGACGAGGACACGGCCGTCCACCTGGCCTCGCACTCGGGCAAGAAGGGGGACGTACCCATCTTTGCTATCTTCTACGAGGGCGTGTGGAGCCCTGCCATTGTCCGCCGCCGCAGCAACAAGCATCACCTAGCAACGTGCTTCCTGTTGTCGTGCTCCAGCCGGCCATGGGGCTGTGTACACTCCCAAGCTGTCAACGAGTACAACAGGTTGGAGGCGGCAGCAGCGTCGGCTGCTGCGGCCGAGTTCAACGAGTCGCTGCAGTTTGGCCCCGCCGGTGACCTTAATGACGACGGGGAGGAGCAGCAGCCAAGTGATCCTGTGCCGCCGAGGATGGCTGCCGCCGCCACGCCTTTGCCAAGCCGGCTGCGCCGCGCGCGGAACATGTTCCCGTGCGCGAGCGAGGTGCGCAAGCGCGACCTGTACGCGGCGGTTATAGACGCGTGCAGGACGGCGGAGGGAGCCAAGATCCTCGACCACACGCACGCCGAGATCAAGTGCATGTACTGCGACACCATGCGAGGCGAAGAAACCGAGGTGCTGCCCAAGGAGGTGGTGCTCTACTGCATCCGCGGGCGGTTGACGATCTACATCGGCTCGTGGGTGTGCGTGTGCGAGCGCATGGTGGAGTACGACGGGTCCCCCGACGGGCTCTTTGTCTCGACGCGAGGGGGAGTCTACACGCGCACCTTCTTGGACGCGGTCCTGGAGCTGTGCGTAATTGCGCGCAGCTCCATGGCGGCGGCGAGTGAGTTCTTGACGAGCTTGTTACGCAACACGGCGGCCTACTCGGAGTATGAGCCTGGGCAAGCGCGGCAGCTGCTGTCGGACGCCTGCGGAGAGTTTTCAAGCACGCTTGTCATCCCGGAAGCGGCCTTCAGGTGCCACCACTGCGGCGCGGAGGAGCGCATGGGCGGCCGCTTCCGCTGCGTCATTTGCGACGGTCAGGTGCTGTCGGTGCTTCAGGAGCACGTTGTTGAGATGCTGCGGCCTTCCATGAACGCCCCGCGGGTGGACTTCTCTCTCGTCTTTGCCTGCGCCATACGCAGCGCCAAGGTGCGGCGGGTCGTACGGAATCGAGTGCGTGCCACCATGGAGGATGACACGGCGCTGACGAGTGCGGAAGCGACGGCGTGGCGCGTGTTTGAAGCCGCCCGGCTTGGCGCCCGCCCCACGGAGGGCCGCGTCTCCATCTCCGCCCGCACCGGCCCCGCGAGGGCGGCCGCGCTGCTGTGGGCATCGTCCACTCTCTTCTCCTTCTTTTGGGAGGTGGTCGCGAGCAGCGGGGAGCAGCCGGGGGAGGCGGGTGCGCCGGCCGCGGCGGCAGGCGCCCCCGGCGCGGGAGTCGGTCCGCCGGTGGTCGCGGGCGGAGCAGCTGCGGACTTGGCCGCCGCAGCCAGCGATGGTAGCGAAGCAGACGACTTGGCCCCCGAGGCGGAAAGCTCAGATGGGTCTACGGTTGACCTGGTGGCAGCAAGTGGCTCGCCCGACGGCAGCGCCGACGCTGTGGGTGCCGGTGCGGGGGGCCTGATCGCTCAGACAAGGCACCTGTCGCTGGCCGTGACCGTCAACTACAGCATCGGGAGGGGGTTATCTGGCGTGGACTCTGGCGGGCCCTGCGACGCCGCCCCCGTGCCTCCGGTCGCAGATGGGGATGCTGACGTGGAGAGGGACGACAATGGCGTGCGGTGCACGCCCGACACATGGAAGACCCCGCTGTCCTACATTTCGGAGGGCACGGCGCGTGGCGCTGACAGGTTGACGGTGTGCGACCCCATGGATCCTTTGTCGCCCCTCACGCCCCACGCGGTGTCGGTCACCGCGCCGCTCAAGCCCTACCACGGTCGCACCGAGGCCGCGCCGGCTGACCAAGAGCCGCTTGTCGTCATTGACAACATCCCGCTGCGGCTGTGGGACTTGAGGAGGGTCCCGCCCACCGTGATGATGCATGACGAGGCGATGAACGCCTACATCTCCCTGCTCGAGCGGCGCGAGGCGACGTGGGCGGCGGTTGATCAGCGCCCGCTGCGCTTCCACTTCTTCAACACGTTCTTTTTCACCACCCTCACGTCGGGCAGGGACGAGGCGTACAACTACGAAGCGGTCGCCCGCTGGTCGAGGGACATCGACTTCAAGGAGTACGAGACGGTCTTGATTCCCATCAACGTGGCCAACATCCACTGGTTGCTGGCTGTCGTGCACCCACAGCGGCGCGTCGTGGACACGTACGACTCGCTGGGATCCGCCAGCGACTGGATGCTTCAATGCATCGTGCAGTGGGGGCAGGATGACGCCCGGACGTACGGTCACCCCCGCGGCAGGTGGCGGAAGCACAAGGTGCGCTGCAGGAAGCAAGACAACGGCAAGGACTGTGGCGTTTTTGTGTTGAAGAGGATGGACTACATCTCACGTGGCATAGCGCCCGAGAGAATGACGGGTAGCATGAACTACTACCGGCGGCGGATTGCGGCCGAGCTCTTGGCGATGACCCTCTTGTAGAGCGGTGCGATCCGTTGCTTCTCTGTCTTTTCATGCCTGATTGTCCTGCTTCTACTCTTGTATACGTTTTCTCATGTGGTCATTTACTAGCGTGTGTCCTATGTATCCTTATGCTTCCCGTGTTCAAAGGCTGCATCTCATGGTTGAAGCGTGTCCGCCGCTCTTGTTGGTACCCAGCGTCCAGCAACAAGCCACGACCTGCTAGGTTGTATTCCAAGTTTTTTGGCTATGTCTTTGGCTTCCTCTGTTTCTTTATTCACAGTCAAAGCATCTTGCACAGGCAGCTGTCCGGCAACAGTGTCTTAGATGCAGTGTCGCTCTTGTCCCACTCAAGTCGGCCGTTGCTTCCAGCGCGCCTCCTGGGGCCCTCGCCCGTAGTCACAGCGCTCCGTGTCAAGTTTGTGTCTGCTTGGTGTCTGACTGATGCCTTCTCACGTCCGTGAGAATGCATTGCACACTCAATTTGCGAAGATCACCGGTACTTCCTAATATCATAGCAGAAACTCCACTAATGATGATCGTTCAAGGCAATAGCCGCGACGGGTTGACGTCTGCCTCGACCACCTCCAGCCGGGGGGGGGAGAGGCGATGACAGCGTGCCGACATGGGTGGCGGAAGCGCAGTTTGAGCGCACGTTGCATCCAGCAGATATTCCGGCTCCCGTGCTGCATGGCGACAGCGAAAGGGGACTGTTGCGCATCGCATGCAGGGGTCCTCTGGCAGCTTCCGTCTGTGCAGTGTGGCTGCTCTCGTGACAGTGGCTCGACCCTGGCTGCCAGGCGCAGCGGCGGTGCCCTTGTGGCTCCACCCGTCGGTTGCGTCCCCTCAGGGCGGATGTCCGGACAGGAGAGTGGGCGGGCGGGCGGGTGGTCGGTTGAGCGGCGAGCGGCTGCCGGAGTGAGTGGTTGGCGGGGCAACGCGGGACCGCAGCGCGCGGCGCGTCTGTGAAGGGTCCCCCTCCTGCCGCTCGACACGCAACTGACGGCCCCTGTCTCGCGGACTGCGACCCCGGCGACCCCCCCTGTCATGCTCCTCCCGCAGTGACTGTGGCTGCGCTCCTTTTGTGTCTGTGGCCACCATGACATCTGGGATCGCCGCGGTGGTCATCTATGGACCGCCGATGCCGTCGCCCTGGCCGCCATTGCGCCCAACCTGGGACCACTCGGACGGTGGACGGGCGCCAACCGCCGCACGGACTGAGCGTCAACCTTCCAGAGGCGCAGACACTCCTGTGTCCGTGCCTCCTCGGTCGCGATAGCGTGGCCGCCAGGTGTGTTCGCCGCTTTTCCTTGACCTGGTCATCCCAGCCGCGAGCTCTGCGCCCGTGGGCCCCTCCTTTGTTGGTATGTTTGCCTTTCTCCGGCTTCTGACCTTCTTCTCGCCGTGACGCCCGCTCCACCACTTTTTCCCTCGCTCGCTCTGTCGCCGACTCTTTTGGCCTACCCTACTCTCCTCCACCGACGATCAGCCCCCGCCATTTACCCCTTGCCTTTACGGCTCTTGGCCGCTCCCGCAGCTGTGGCTGCATGCCGCCGATGCGCACCATCAACTCCCCCTGCTGCCTATCTCCTTTATCGCTGCCGCCGCAAGCACAACCATGCCTTCGTCGGCGCTGCCCGCGGCCGTCGATTCGCCGCCATCGTCTGCCCCCGCGGCCGTTGATAACAGGACACCCGCTCTCCCTCTCCCTGCCGAGTCTGTGCATCCTCTTCCTCCTTCTGGTAGCGCGCCTCTACCTGGACCTCGTGGTCTCCCGCCCGGTGCTCCGGTGCCGCCTCCTCGCCGTTACCCAGCGCGGGCTACGGACCCATTTCGCCGTCCTCGTGGTGTCTCGGCCGGTGGTCCGGGTGTGGTGCCGCCTCCTCGCCGTCTCCCGTTGGGTGGTCCGGGTGTGGTGCCGCCTCCGCGCCGTCTCCCGTTGGGTGGTACGGGTGCGGCGCCGCCTCCTCGCCGTGCCCCGGTGGGTACTCCGGGTGCGGCGCCACCTTCCCCACCCCCCCCCGACAGCGAAGAGGACAGCTCTTCCTCGTCCGACTCCGACGACGGCGGCGTCGCCGCGCCCGCCGCCCCGCCCCGCCGCGGCATGCTCGTGTGCGTGGCCCTCGCCGACGCCTTCCCACCGACCACCAACGTGGTCGTTGAGAAAGACCGGTGGCGTAAGGTGCGGCTGTTTGTGTCTGCAATGCTTGCAGAGCCAGCCTTCAACGTGTTCGCGGGGTGCAACACGAACGGCGTCAAGGAGCTGGCGCTGAAGATCATGGAGGGCGAGCGGAGCACGCAGTGGATGGGGCTGCTCGACCACATCCAGCCTGTGGTGTTCATCTGGGAGTTCTTGCTCCTCGCGCGGCGCGCCATGGACGGATCCCGCGACCTAGCGCGGGCGGTTGGCGAGCTCCTCTTATTCTCTGTCGGCACAGTCGCGGAGGCCCTCTCCAAGTGGGAGGCGAAGGCTGGGGAAGACGCCAAGACGTTCCGCGACTACTGGAAGGAGACAAGCCCCGACAAGTACCAGGCCTGGCTACGCGAGCAGGGCGTGCCGCCGCCCGAGACCGACCTGTCGTGCGGGGACGAGTCTTTCGACCGGGTCGTAGTACAAGCGGACGAGGAGCGGACCGGCCAGGTCTGGCCCGGGCGGGCGGCGTTGCGCGCGTGCATGGAGGACAAGACGAGCGAGCGGGACCGCAAGAAGGCGGCTACTAAGCGCAAAGACCAGAAGACCAAGAAGAAGCAGCCGAAGCCGTCCTGGGAAAAGGACGACTGCCGTCATTACTACCCCCCCGACGTGTTGCGGGCGCCTGGCGTCATGACGTACATGTGCGCGTGCGGCTACATCATGGGCTTTGAGATGCTGCGGGAGATTGAGAGTCCCGCGCACGTCGTCGCGTCCCTGGCGCAGCGGTTCAAGAACTTCCCCAAGGTCATCTACTTCGACACTGCCTGCCAGGCGCAGCGGAATGCGCTCCGCCGCGTGCCGTGGATGCTTCACGAGGCTGTGACGGCGTGGTTCATCGACCGCTTCCACAGGTGCAACCACAAGTGCTCTCCAACGTTTGATGCGGACCAGTACCCGCAGCTTACGCGGGGCCACGACACGTCTGGCGCGGAGCGGCATCACTCAATAAAGAAGAAGTCAAAGAACTCGCTCTCCTACATGACGCAGGCGAACTTCATCGTGCGGTCCAGGTACATTGCGGCGCACAACAATGTGCGCGTGTCGCAGAGGCGGGAGGCGGCGCTGCTGGCCGGCGGGCGGCGGCGCGCCGGGGTGAAGAAAAAGCCCAAGGAGATCCAACACTACCCCGTCGAGACTTACTTCCACAAGGTGATTGTCTCCCACTGCGAGGTGCCCGGCTGTACCTGCCGAGAGTCGCTTCCTGTTGGGCCCGCACCGGGGCTGATGCAGAAGCTGTGACCCCACGTGGAGCGGGGGTGGTGTGTTGTGCTAGGAGCGCACGCGATAAAGTAAAGATGAAGAATCAACACAAACATTCCCGCTGTGCATCATCCCCCGCGACTGCTTTTGAACGCTGTGGTTGCGGTCGTGTCAGGCATCTCACTTTCCCGCGTGTGTGTCGCCCCAGATGATGCAAGAAGTATACTGAAGCTGCAGGTCCGACTAAGATGGTCGGACATGGAAATGCAAAAGACGTATGGTACACAGCGCACAGAAATAGCACTACCAACTCCCCACAGGTACCCCCCGTTGTGACCGAGGCCGCAACCCGCCGTAGGACTCCTCTCACGCCGCCGTAAACGGCGCCTAAACGTGCCGCTCCACCGTCACAGCGCCTTGGATGCCGGCCGAGGTTTAGTTTGAACCTCCTGCGCAGGGCGGCAACCCCGCAAGCGGTCCTGTCTGTTGACCGCCGAGGTTAAACTGGGCTCGGACGGCACCAGTAGCGGTCCACAACCGCCCCCTCGGCGCCGCCACACGCGCGCTACCCACACTCTCGCACTAACGCGCAGACGCCGTGTCTCCGCCGAAAGCCCCAGATCCAGCCGTGCGGGCGGCGGCGTTCACACCCTCCGCTGGCCCGGTCGACCACAACGAGACACGCTCCACCTACTGCCAGCGCCCGCAACAGCCCCGGCACAACGGGCGCGGCCAGGTCCCCGGCCTACCCGCCTCCTGCAAGTAGCACTGGCCGCAGGTAGGGCTGCCAGCACCCGCAGATGCGGGCGCTGCCCCACCGCAACCCGGATTTCGAGAAGGGTAGAGGCCGTTGACCGCCGTCATGGTGGCGGCCACCGGCGGCGGGGGCGCCCGTCGCGCCGTCGCAGTCGTCCTGGTCGTCGTCGGGGCCCGCCTCCGTCTGCAGGGGCGGCGCCGCCGCCCCGCCCGCCCTCATCATCCCCTCCGTCGTCCGCCGGGATCCTCCACGGAGGCAGATGCCCCCGTCCACCGGACAAGCCGCGGACGACCGGCCGCTTGCGGGCGAGAAGGGGGTCCTCCGCATCCTCCTCCCGAACCGGGTCTGCTGCGAGCTAGAACGGCAGCGTTGTCAGCGGCGAGGTGCCACTGAAAGGGGGGGCTGGGGTGGGGGGACGCCGCCGGCACCACGCACAGGGCGGTGGCACCACCCAATGGGCGGTGTCTGCGCTGTCGCCGTTCGGCTGCGGAGCCCGCTTCGCGGGCCCGGGAACCAGCGGATCCACTGGCTTCGCGGGTGCAGTGGCCTCAAGCCACGGCATTGGACGCTCATACTGCCCAACACGAAAAATCATCCGCAATTCACCACATTAATATGTACGTGGCTGGGCTGCCTCAATCATGCTCCTGGTCCACCGTCTGATCCAAGGTCATGCGGAGGGGCCCAGCGGAGTGTGAGTGATTGCGCAATGACAACTTGCTTTTCAAAGCCATATTGGCTGGTGAATGTGAGACGGGGGAGTACAGATCTTCGCTCCACTGTCAACGCCCGCACCCAAATGCTAGACCAAAAGATCTAAATAGGCTCGTGCGGGCGCTGACAGGCGATTACACCTCTTTCCCCTAGATTGATATATTTTAACAAAATTAAATAACTGTATTCTGAAGGCGCACGAGAACCAAAAGAGGACATGGACAAAAAATAACATTTTCACCAGAAGTACCTGACCCGTGGCGGCACATCCTTTCTGTGATTTCCCAGTGCGGGATTCCATGCATGGCTTGAAATGTCCTTCTGAGGGGGGGTGACGCGAAGGCTTGTGGAAGGGAGCGGTGCCCTGGGTGTATTGGACTCTGTGGCCATAAGGATAGGTACCACAGGGGGCACCTTTGCCAGCTACCGCAGCATGAGGGTGTTGGGTCTGGCGCCTTGCTGTTGGAGACGGCCGTCACGCCGCACTACCTTGTCTGTACGACGTCCGGGGCCAGTCAAGCGCCGACTGTGTAGCGGCCAGCATCAGGCCTCCCTACAGCTCGAACCAGGCAAAATTGTGGCGTCAGGAACCGTCGCGGATATGCTATCAGTGCGTCTGCCGGGTCTACGGGAGAGACGAGGTGCGGTGCTGTCAACGCAGACCCCAACCGTGTCTCCCTTGTGGCTGACGGTGGTTGGGAAGTCTCGCAGGGTGGCAGTCCAGGCAGGCAGTGGGGGTCGGACCTGACCACATATCTCATGCATAGGACGTAACTCATGCTCAGTGATCATGGTCTCCATTCCGAAGATTGGGAACGACAGAAGGTACCGGGCCGGGCGTTCAGAGGAACACTGTGTGTGTCGACCGCAAGACGCTGTATTGAGGCTGCATCCTGCCAAGCAAGGCCTTGACGGCGGTCGGGAGGCGCCCGACCACCGAGCGGCGCGCGTGGGCACCGTTGTATGTACCGAACACGCAGTGTGCACCCGCGCGCGGCATGCGACTGCCGCACACCTCAAATCATGCCACCTCCGCTGCACTCCCGGACGACAGTATGCGCCCCCACGCTGCGCCCTGGTGTGTGGCCGCACCCTTTCAGTGGTGTGCTGCAGGGCTCGTCTGCGCTCGCATGCGAGCTACAGCGCGTGCTACCGTGTGTCACCCGGTCACTTTTCCACATGTGTGACAGGTGGCCTGGCGCTATTCATGAGGCAATATGAAGCACACCCGTGTTCTACCATTGCGTGAGAACCGCCGCACCTCAGTGATTGCACGGCGAGAGGCGCGGAAGTTGTGCGCCGCAGAAGAATGCAGCGGCGGTCGCCTATGAACAGCGCCAACCGCGACTAGCGCCGCTCTTTCCGTTTCCCCACCCAGGGGTCTACAACAGACCCCTCTGTCCCGTCGCCCGAACAGGAGTACCAGCCATTCCCATCGTTATCTTCTCTTTCGACTGCCACTGGCAGAAATTGTCACCTGTTGTCTGTGTTCGTTTGACAGTGCATGTCGACCAGTGTGGCTCCGAATGGATTGTGGAAGGGCGTGGTTTGTTGTGATGCTGGGCTGTTTTGTCAGGCAGAGAGCGGTGTGCGAACAGAGCGTGTATCTGTTCTAAGAAACGCAAGTCATGTCTTTTTATCAAGCCTTCTAACGCGGGAACGAAGAGACAGAGAAGATAGGTACGGACAAGGTCGCCGCTGCCGCTCCCAACCAAGTATACATGGTGGGGCCATGCGAAAGGAGCCCGTCTCCGCCTCCTTGCTCCCACGTCAGCCGTGCCGACCAGACGCACCGCGATGCAAGCGACAATCAGCGCGGCGGTGGCGACCGCCAGCAGCAGGACGGCGGCGCCCGCATGGGAGGAGGAGAGCTGCTGACGGGGATGTCGTCCACGGTAAACGGCGGGGGTGCGCTCCGATTGCCGCCGCTGCCGGCCACCGCGCTGGCCGCCTTCGTGTCGCCTCCTGGCGGCGTGTTGCCACCTTCATCGTCGCCGAAGCCGCCACCGCCACTGTCCAATCCCTCTCCGGCAGGGCGGCGGCAGCTACCACGTCTCCCCGAAGTCCTCCGCCTCGGACAGGAGGAGTTCGTATCGATGAAGGTCCTCCTCCGCGCCCGGCACGCGGACGGCGCCGCTCGCGGCCGCCGTCGCCAAAGGTAGCGCAGCCGATGCTGTCGTCGCCGCACCCGCCGCCGCTTCCGTCGTAGGTGGTCCACCTCCCGACGTCCCTGCCGCGGAGCGGTCCACCAGCTCGCTCGCGGCCGCGGAACCAGTTGTCACCCCCGTCGGGGTCCGAGACGCTGGCGTCCCCGCCATGCACAAAACCGATGAAGCCCCCGCCGACGACGAAACCGCCAACGCCCCAGCCGAGGACGGTCCCGCTGGCGCCCCCTCCGTGGACAGACCAGTTGGCTCCCTCGCTGCAGCCGCAGCCGCCGAAGAAGGAAGCTCTTGATGGAGGGGGGGAGACTCAATGGGGGCGTGGCGAGCGTGGCACGGGGGAGACGCGCACATCACGACACCGAGCGACACCGGAGCAGTATCAAGGTGCCGCTCAGCGGCCACCTCAGTCGAGTCGCTGGGGGGAAGGAGGGACAAATCATAGAGGGGAGGGGAAGCGGACGAGGCAAGCTCACGTTGGGAGTCGTCGGGACGGGAGCCACCAGGGCCACGACATGCGACCTCCTCATTGCAACTATTCATCGGGTCAGGGTGCCAGAACGATAGCCAAGTGCGGAGGGAAAAAAAGCGGAGCAAACGCAGAGACGAGCGGCCTCGGACGCAACGAGTGGCGAACACGGCACTGCCGTCGGAGCAGCTCAGCGTGAACAAGGTTGCGTGGCAGGCAGGTCGCGTGGCGCGATACACAATGCATGTCGCAGGGGAGGTCCGGCGCTTTGATCAATCGGAAGCCCCACTGTATCCCCGACTGGATCGAAAAGTACACTCATTCTGGGACATCCCTCGGGCCAGCCGTTCGGGATCGAGTGCCTGGGGATCGCGATCATAATTTGCCACTAGTCGGCATCTCCGGCGCTGCTGCCGCGGCTGTCCCAGGCGTCCCTAGAAAAGCCATACAGAGCCTGTTCTGTCACCAGCCCCAGACAGAACGTGAAACGCACTGTTTTCCCTCTGTAAATCCCAGGCTCCCAGAGGTCTCTGCCTCAGCACCCCTGGAGAGGAACCTGATCGACAGACAGGGTCTTTCTGGGCGCGTTCAATAGGTGTGGCGGAGCACTAGAAGGCACACGTTCAGCGTCCATGGCCTGATATCGGCCTCTCGCAAGGGCCCCTCCCGCCTTGTGCCCCCCCCCCGCCCTTTCGAGAGTGTCACAAGACGCGCTGTCACCTTGCTTTCTGGCAGCCAACAGCGTCCGCAACGGCTTTGATGCAGATCGGCGCATCCCCATTTCCACCGTCCGCCACCACCATGATGAGGTATTCCCCGCCGAGCCCGCCTGGCCCTGCCGCTGACAACGGCGCACGCCCCCACGAGATCGCGCGCCGATGCGAGTGCGGGCATGGCTCGCCATCTCGCTCGGGGTCCCCTGGGGTGGGGACAGCTCTCGAGTCGGCGGCGGTGGCGGCCCAGGCCCGCCTGTCTCCTGTGTGGACCACTGACGGCACGCCGCCTGGGCTCATACGCAGGCCGTTGTTCCCTGGGTTCCTAGGCCCTGTAATTCTTGCGTGAATCAACGATTTTTGCACGACCCCTCTGCCCCTCGTTCACCCGCCATCCAGGAGGGCTGGCACTCACAGCGAAAGCAGCAGACAGTCTCAGAAGGGGTCCTGTCGGAAAGCATGCGCGCCATCCATGGGGCGCGCAGCTCTTTGTCCCGCGGCGCGCCTGCCGGTTGCGACGGCGGGGGGTCAGCCGGCGGCGACAGCGGGGGAGCAGCCGGCGGCGCCAGCTGGGGAGCAGCCGGCGGCGACGGCGGGGGGGCAGCCGGCGGTGACGACGGGGGGGCAGCCGGCGGTGACGGCGGGGGGGCAGCCGGCGGTGACGGCGGGGGGGCAGCCGGCGGCGACGGCGGGAGCACTGATGGCGGTGACGGAGGAGAGGCGGAGCGCGGTGCGGGTGAATGCACTGGTGGTGGGTCGGTTTCTTGTCCGCGTCGTCCTTGCTTTAGCAGAAGTGCCGGTTGTAGGTAGGCGGGCGGCAGTGACCGTGGCAGCTCGCCACCTCCGAGGCAGTAGTAGCAACTCCCCGGCTGTTCCGTGTGGTGACGGTGCGGGTGGACGCACTAGTGGTGGGTCGGTTTCTGGTCCGCGTCGTCGTTGCTTTGGCTGAAGTGCCGGTGGTAGGTAGGCGGGCGGCACTGACCGTGGCAGCTCGCCACCTCCGAGGCAGCGTAGCAACTCCCCGGCTGTGCCGGGTGGCGACCGCTGTCGCGAAGCGGGGCTGTCAGCGCTAGTACTACCGTGCAGCCGACACGGGACTACTCTTTGATTGCTGCCCTAGCAGTACGAATATGATGCAGGGGACTTGTTTCCTTGGTGTTCCTTTCTTTAGTTTGTTGGCTGGTTGTTCTTTCTGTGGGTGACACCCGAGCATAGGCGGTGGCGCGGCCCCGCCTGTCGTGCAGGTAGTCAGTGGTGCAAAGCGCTCATCTCGTTTCACATCGCCGCCGCGTCCTAGTTTCCCTTCTTTCGTCGCCCTGCGTCTTCTGGCTGATCGCACACTTGGCGGGACGTTGGGGTCCTTTGGTATCACAGGCACCTATGGCACAAGGCCACGCGTACGCAATGTAAAGAAAGTCTGTTTCTTATACCATACTACTATAAAAGGCGGCGCTGCATCTGTCAACATCACCCAGTCCCCCTTTCGTCGACGACTCAGCCGTGCAGCATTGAAGACGCGCCTCCCGCACTGCCCGTCACACTGCACCCCCAATCACACTGCAGTGCTCAGTGACACCAAGCGCCCCAACGCTCCCCGCACCTGGAGCTACACGGGCTCCGAAAACGCACACCGCAGCAGTTCGGCCCAGTGAACAACCCACTACGCCAGTCCCGCCTTGCCGTCGCCACTTGGCGCGCGTCCACGCGTCACTCGCGGACTTGCCCTCCCTCGTTACCCGATGCGCCGGGGGGGGGGCGAGCAGTCCCAGCAGCATGCGCGTTAATAAACGCCTGCGGGATGGGAAGAGCCCGGGGTGTGAAGTTGATGTCGTCAGCGACGCGAAAGATGGCGTTGGCCCATGTCAGGCTGCCGGCCGACGCCGTCGCCCGGGTCCTCGCCAAGCTCGCGGCTCCTGCCGCCGCCAACGCGACGACGGCTCCACTCTCGTGGCACGACCCCGACAAAGCGGTCGACAGGTTGCCATACGACTCTGCGGTCTTGTCCGCCATGCACGCGGCGTGGGTTGCGGCAGCAGCTGCCTTGAAGAAAGCGTCGTTCGCCAGCAGCGCCGAGGCGGAGGCCTCCTCCGACGCTTGTTGCACAGAGATGTTGAAATTGGTGGGGGGACGTGGCAGCGTCAGGAAGGGGTAGGGCGGATTGACCGCCGCAGCAGGGGCAGCCGGCACCACACCAGGTGCGGGAGCGGTGACCGCGGTGGATGTTGGCGCGGTGGGAGGGGGAGTCCGCGGGGGGGTTGTCAGAGGGGCGGGGGCCACGAGCACAGACACAGGGACGGGTGCCATGCGAGCGTGCAGCGGGGAACAGCGGCAAGAGCAGGGAAGCGGATGTCGACTTGGCAGGGAAGCGGATGTCGACTTGGCAGTGAAGCGGGAGTCTGGAAAGGCAACCTGGCCGACGATGCGGGCAGGCACGCCGCCGACGCACCGGGGCACGCCAAGACTGCCTGACTGGCGACAGATACAGGAGATGCAAAGACGCCAAATGCATCTACCTAGAGCATTTGTTTACGTATCATCAGATTGCCCATCCAGTTTGTCCGAACCTCGTCGAGACCACGCCATATGGGCCCGTAACAGATCATGATTGATTCACAAAAACATTCTCATTACCGGATATGCAGGGCTACTTTGGACTTGTCGAGCCGTTCTTCCTGATGCAAACCGTCACCATGGAATTCATTGTGCACGCTGTGCGCGCCCTTTTTCTGGAGCCGGAGCCGTCTCCCGCTTCCCGTTGCGTGGCCAGCCAGGCCGCCAGGCGGCCTTCTCATTATCTGGCCAGAGCAGGCGGACATCATGAGAGGCCCGGGTGTTCTGCGGCCTGGCATCGGGGCAGCAAGCTCGTCACTGACCCCACGGCACCGCGGATTGGGCTGCCACTGCCGCTCCTTGATTCACATGGGACAGAGTGTGTACCCGGCCACCCGGTTGACTCCTGGACCTTCTCAAGCGACAGTCTCCGAGAAAGCCACCCGCTCCGGCCCATCCCGCGCGCACTGTAACCGCGTTCTGTCATCGACCGCGGCGGCTGCAGCCGCACGTCGGACAACCCACGGACCAAGCCAACTGTTTAACTGTAAAATTAGACTACCCCAATGTACTTGACACGTAGAGGTGTGCAATACTCATGACCTGGAGTTGCACATCTGTTGATTGACCGACAGTGAGAAAATCTGCAATCGTGACCTGTGAACCGTGAAATCGCGGGCTTGGCAGGGAGCTGCAGCCACGCCCGAAAGGACAGTGACGCAGAGTAGAGGGTATGAGGAACACGACGCACAAAAACACAAGGAGAGAGATATGCTCAACAAGATATATGTACCATACGCTACGAAGCGAACGCAATATGCTCGCAGGACCACACAACCTCGCTCCCAAGCAGGTCTGCCAGGCGCTTCGCTCTGCGCCGCCGACCGGGTAGAGCATACCGACTCTGTGAAGGATACTTGTACAATGCATCAGACACGGCATGGACAGAAACAACAACAACATCAGGATCTACAGGAATGCCGTGAAAAACCTTTCTGCTGTTCACGAGCCTCGCCTTGGCCACCACCTTGCAGGCCGACGACAAAAGGTCGCACTCAGAGGAGTCGGGGCGACCAGCGACCGACACCGCCAACCTTACGACGGGCTCCGCCTCCCCCGCGTCGCCTTCCTCGTCGGCAGCGTACTCGATGCGGCTCCGCAGCCGCTCGCTCAGGCGGCGCTGCCTCTTGGACGCGGGCGGCCTGTCAGCCGCGCCTACGGGCGCGCCCCGCGTGGTCGCGACACGTTTGCGACCCTTCCCCGGCGGGGATAATTCGCCGGCCGACATTGGGGAGTGTGCCAGGTGCTCCTTGACGACCGGTAAGCCCGTCGTTGGCGAGGAGAAGAACGACACGCTCCGGGTATTGTACCCACTCCGTCGCGTCGACGCCGTGGCCGTGGATGGTTCCCCGCTATGAGCCGCCTCGAGCGGGCGCGGCTCACATGCGCCGGTGGGACTGGGTGGCGGTGGCGTGTCCGTCAGGGGAGGTTGTAAGAGGGCGGCCAATGGGGCGGATGCCTTGTCGACCGACGGGGACGGCGGCTTGGGCGCAGAGGCAGAGGCGACCGTCAGTGGGGGAGTTCGCGCCTTGAACGGGTTTTTCCTCCGGGCGCGGCCGCTCATCGCCGCTGCCGCGGGTACTTCCGACGAGAGCTTGCCCGTCCGGGTCGGCGTCGACGTCGCGGCGGTGACCAAGGGAGCTGCCTCATCAGCAACCGTCGGCACTGGTGGAACCGGCGTCACGTTCACGCCTGGTGTTGATGGCGGCGGTGCCATCCCCAGCGCCGCCGCAGCCGCGGCTGTTAACGTGTCACAAGAAGAAGGCGCCGCCGGTGCCGTCCATGGAGCATCTTGCTCCAGCTCCCCCCGTGCGGACAGCGTCACGGCCGGCGTGGACGATGGTGGAAGTGTAGTCAGCAGCGCGGAAGGTGGTGGAGGTGGAGCGGGCGGCGCGGACGGTGGTGCCGCTGCCTTGGCAGGAGCCGGCGGTGGTGCCGGTGCCTCGGAGGGAGACGACCCTTGTGGCGGAGCCTGAGAGCTTGGCGGCGTTGATCGACGTGCTTGAGACGGACGCGAAGATGGCGATGGTGCCTCGGGCGGAGCGGAAAGTGAGCGTGGTTTCACCACAGCAGGCTGTTGCGGCGACGCCAGCCGTGTGGTCGGCGCCGACGCCGACGCTGACTGCGGCGGGGACGCAACCACCGACGCTCGTGGTGCGAGTGGTACAGCCGGCTGCACGGGTCGCGGGGGTGGTTTGGCCGCTGATGCTTGCTGCCGTGGCTGCACGACCGCCGACACAGGCGTCGGTGGTGGTAGGGCCGCCAACGCGGGCGGCGGTGGTTGTGCGAGAGGTACAGCCGGCGGCACGGGTCGCGGGGGTGGTTTGGCCGCTGGTACTTGCTGCCGTGGCTGCACGACCGCGGACGCAGGCGTCGGTAGTGGTAGTGCCGCCAAGGCGGGCGGCGTTGATGGTGCGACGCGAGCCGTTCTGGAAGTTCTTGGAGCCGCGGCCCGTGGTGAAGCAGCAGATGCGGCTGACGCCGCTGAAGCAGCCCGCACCGGTTTGCGAGCAGGTGCCTTCCCGCGACCGCTCTCGGTGGATCTAAGAGCGTAAGGTGTTTCCTTACCGTCACCTCGCCCGGCTGGTGGGAGCTCAGACGTGGTTGCCGTGCTGGCGGCGCGGCCTGTGGCCGGGGGTGCCAAGGGTGGCAGAGGTGCAAGCAATGGGGGTGGGGGAATGCGAGTGAGGTGAGTAGGGGGGTTGGATCCTTGGAACACGTGGTCGCGCGGACGAATCGGAGTGTTGGAGAAGGTTGCATCGTCGGGCAACGGAACGACTTGGAGGGCAGCGAACTCCGATGCGGAGGGCGCCACCCGCGGTGCCGCTCGAAGCGCTCTTAAGGATCCCAGGGAGGGCGCTTGTTGACGCCGACCGCCAGCGAGCTCCTTGGGCTTGTGCTTGGATAGATAAACGTCAAACGCCACCCGCGCCGAGTCCTCCATCTGCAGCATCACAACGAGGTGTGCGAGGCGAATGTCTGTCGTGACCTTGTCCCGCGGGCAGAAGAAGCCACGTAACGACACCGTCGTCGGTCGCGCGAACGCGTCCACGCGCGTGCGGTTGTCCGCCTTCTTCCGCATCTCGTACGAAAGCTGGATGCGCAGCGACCACACCTCCTTGTCCGCCTTGCGCGGCCACCACTCGAGCCTTGTCCTGGCCAGGGGCACGCTCAAACCAAGGGCATCCGCAATGGCATTGCCCAGCACGGGCATCAGGTTGCGCAGGTGCGTCCTCACGTTGCCCATGTCCATGAGCTTTTTCATTCTCGCGAGGGTCTCCCGCGATGGCGCAATCTCCGCCGGCTGGCGCGCGACAATGGGCGCCTTGCTTTGCGTTGACCGCCAGGTACCGGGGCCACCGGCGCGTAATGAGGGCACCACTGCTCCGCGGAGAGCCTCCTCCTGCCCCCCCGCCGCCGTACTTGCTGCCAAGGAAGAGGTACGGGCGGCAGCCCCAGAAACAGCAGCGGAGGAAGACCCGTTGTTGTTGACAGCAGCCCGTCTGACGGCTTGGTCTCTAGCTCCTACTCCGGCGGCACCGGGTGCGGCGGCAGTGGTCGCCGCAGGTGTGAGCGTGCCGTCGGTGAGAAAGGAAATGGGCGTCCGGCCGGCTACAGCGGCACGGATGACGGCGTCGGCCAACTCGTCATCGTCGTCGCCCTCGTCGTCCGTGGCGTCGTCAACAACCGCAGCGGCAGCGGCTGCGGCGCGGGCCTCGGCGTCCTCCTCCCCAGGCCCATGGCCTTCGTCTGGCGTCGTTGGCAGAGCGGTGCTCGGCGAGGCTCGTTGGACCGCCGCGCCACTGGCGGACCTCACGAAAGTCCCGCCCCGGAGGTCGGACGCACTTGTCGGGTCGTACATGCTCCTCCGTCGCTCCTCGCCACCCAAAGATCTTGCGCGTCTTGAGCCGCCCGCACTTGCTTCCCCATCGTCCAACCCCCCACGTGGGTCACTCGTTGCCGCGCGTCGACGCCGAGCGCCGTGGGAGCTCGGGAGCTCGAATGCGGCGCCGGACAGCATTGCACTCCCCGACTCCACAAAGCGGTAAACCATGTCCAACACCCGCTTTGCGGAGCTCTTGAGCACTTGCTTGTCCTCAAACACCGGGAGCCAGAACACGTCGCCCTTGGTGTCGTGGCCGGAAACGTGCACGTGCCAGCTGAAGTTGGGGTAGTCTGCCGTCAACGCCTGGAGCAGGGTCATGATCTGGACGATGCGCCGGACGCCGGCCTGTGTCATGGGCCGCCGCCGGGTAGATCTGGCGTGCAGCTTGCAGGCCAGGTCCGCAGCCAACTTGGGAATGGAGGGGGGCTTGGTGGAGGCGGGTGGGTCCGTAGAGGGTCGGTCGGGGCCAGGTTGCGTGGGGGCGGGTCCGGCGTGGGCAGGAGTGGCGGCCGCCGGTCGGGCAGGGCAGGGAGTGGGGGCGGCTCTTCGGACAGGCGCGGGAGTGGCGGCGGCGGGCGAGACGGGGGTGGGTCGGGCGGAGGCCGGTCGAGCACTAGTGGTGGGTGCGGGGTCGGCCGACGAGTTGGCCATGATGAAGGGAGTCCGGTTCCAGCCCGATGTGGAGAACAGGGGGTGGGGATGGCCGCGGGGAGAAGGAACCGAGCAGCAGCAGCAAGCTGCGTACGCACGGCAGGAAGGGGAGCCTGGGCGGAGGCGGGTGTGGGGAAGCGGGTTGCAAAGCACGAGGAGGGTCAAACATACACCATGCAACACACGATTGCACGCATGCGTGCAGCCGACCAACGACCGTTGTGCACGCACTGTGCAGGGGCCATTGCTCCACAGGTCCGAGTCCGTGGTGATCGGCAGAGGGCGGCCGGTCGGTCGCCGGGGCGGCGCCAGCGCGTGGGCTGCGGCGGTGCGGCGGGTGGCCCGCTCCCGGTGCCCCTGTTGCTGTCTACCGAGCCATGCCGACAGCGCGGCCTCGACCGCAGGATCTCGCTTGCACCGCGCCGGAGCGCGCGCGCGCGCGCGCTGACAAGCAATCGCGCAAGCCTGGCGATTGGACGACGTGGCATGGCCTGAATATCGGGCCGGGGTCGAATCTGACCCCATTAGGTCCCATAGAATTGCTGGCGGCGGGTAGAGAATCAAGGATGATGCCAGCAAATGAATGGTCAAGCGCAAAGGGATCTGGCGCCGGGTAGCCAATCAAAGCCGTGGGCAGCTGCCCGGCGGCAGCCGGACCAGCTGTGTACGGAGAAATGGTGGCCACTCGTTTTTGGCACGCCGTGGAGCAGAATTTGGCATGTCGAGGTCACAACTAGTGGGTACCAGAGACGGGACGCCGAGGGGATCAGGCCGGAATCGTGAGCCCCGACCGGGCCACAGAAGGAGCAGGTAGGGGGGGAATACTGGCACGTCATTGGTTGATACTATTGGCACGGCGAAAATGGCACGCCAAAGCGCGTGCCAAAGTGCATCTGGAGGCCGTATGGGCGTCCAATGCCGCGTCTGAAGGCCACTGCACCTGCGAAGCCAGTGGATCCACTGAGTTCCTGGGCCATTGATGACGTCATCGGGCCGGCGGGCGCGTCGTCGTCCAATACCCGCCAGGCATTGACGTGATAAGTACTCTTACAGGTGGGAAATTAGCTTATTACATGCCTACATATCTGATACCGTCACTGCGCATCAGCATTGTTCTCCTCTACACGATGCGTCATACCCACTTTATGGCCACAAAGAATCCACACGGTTGCGTCCCCCACCCCCCTGCACCCCTGTCGGCAGTAGAACCCCTGCCCCGGCACGCACGAGCGACAAAAAATTGGGATTGACGTCAGGGACGACGTACGACGCCGCCGTCAGCACCTCCGACTTGCTGCCGAAGACAGCAGCGGACATGTCCTCGTCGTCCTTGATGACGCCCAGCACCCCCGCGCACACGCAGACACCGACGGTGGGTGGCGCCCTTTGTCATCGTGCAAGAGGCCAGCTTGGGTGCCTGCAAATAGTCTCGGTTCACATTCGAGTGTAAGGCATGCGAGAGGCACTTGAAGGAGATTCGCTAATAGCCCCCCCTACCCCAGGGGGGGCTTCTATTGATTATTGGCATCCCGACATTCAGATGGTCCCAGTGCCAGAATGTCAAGCTTCCACCTGCCCCTGGGCGGTGCTGAAAAGCCCCTTTTCTTTGGTCAAATTGGGAACCCGGATAGACACAGTAGCCCCCTTCTTTCAGTTCTCTTGCATTCAACAGCTGAAACCAGGTGCGTTCATGGCATGGGGGCCATAGTTCTTCTCAGATTTTGAAGTGTCGGTTACAGACATCTCACTTCATCCAAGCCAAGAAGGAAAACTGGATGTGCGAGATCCTGATTTCCAGCGCTGTTCAGCTGTCTGGCCCCCCCACTGATGGGTGTCACCGGATGGTCGCTATCGGCGCGAGAGGCCCCGTTGTCCCTTTCTCGTAGGGGCGGGCCGGCCATTATAGCGGCCACCCCGGGCTCTGCTGCGCATGCTACCCGAGCGCCGTTGTGTGCTCTTCGTGGCGGTGCCGGCTTTGCCAGCACACACGCCCCCACCCCCTGGGTCCTCGAGTGTGCTGTCTCACCTCCTGCCTTGGTGGTGCACGGCCTTGGGTTCTCTTGGTAATCTTCGTTGGGTTCTCGTGGTACTCCTCTGGCGGTCCTCGTGCCCCCCCGCTGGTCCGTGTGGTGCAGGTATTTAAGCGGCACCCTCTGGGGCCCATGTCCCCTCTGCCCGCTCACCGTCTCCCCCCCTCTCCCTGACGCGCCGTCCCCGTCGTTCGTGCCCTTCCTCCCCTGGACGTGTTGGTCTCCCCCCCCCCCCCCCCCCCCCCCCCCCCCCCCCCCCCCCGCCCCCCCCCCCCCGCCCCCCCCCCCCCCCCCGGCTCCCCTCACCATGGCCGCCATGGACGCCACCGCGCCGCTGTCGTGCGTCAACCCCGCCACTGGCGAAAAGTACGCCACGCAGGCGGTCACCCCCCCCGACGCCATCCCCGGAATCGTGGCCGACCTCCGTGTCGCGTCGGCCGAGTGGGCGGCCACGCCCGTGCGCGCCCGCACCGCCGCCCTCAACGCCTTCCTCGACGATTTCGTCGCAGGCGGGCAGGCGACCGCTGCTGCCGTTGCGGCGGCGACCGGCAAACCCCCCCCCGCCGCCATGGACGAGGTCCTCCTCGTCAGCGCCGCGGGTCGCCACGTTGCCGCGCACGCGGGCGGGTGGCTGACCGAGGAGACCCGCGGCGGCCTCCTCGCCACCGGCCGCCGGTGCGTCGTGCGGCGGGTGCCCCTCGGCGTCGTCGGCGTCATTGGCCCGTACAATTTCCCGATGAGCTTGACGCTCCCCGTCGCGCTCGCGGCCGTCACGGCCGGCAACGGGGTGTTGCTCAAGGTGTCGGAAGCGACGGCCGGCGTCGGGGCGGCCGTGGAGGCCGCCCTCGCAACATGTGGCGGGGGGGTGTACGCCCGCCTCGTGCGTGTCGTGTATGGGGCGGCGGCGGTCGGGCGGGCGCTAACGTCGACGGTCGACCACGTGGTCTTTGTCGGCAGCGTCGGCGTCGGGCGGGCGGTGGCGTCGGCGGCGGCGGCGCGCGGCGTCGGGTGCACGCTCGAGCTTGGCGGCAAGGACCCGGCGATTGTGCTGGAAGGTGGTGGGGCGGCGGGGATGGCCGCCGCCGCCCGCGGCATCGCGCACGGCGCCTACTACAATGCGGGGCAGCTGTGCATTGGGATTGAGCGGTGTTTTGTGCTCGCGCCGGTCTTTGACGCGTTTGTCGCCGCGCTCGTCGCGCACGTGGAGGCGAACGTGAAAGCGGGGTGGGTGCCGCCGGGCGACGCCGCCCCGCCGGGGGGCAGCTACACGTACGGCCCCGCGATTGTGCGGGGGCAGCTCGACCACGTGGCCGCGGTTGTGGCCGAAGCGGTCGCGGCGGGCGCGACGGTCGTCACGGGCGGCCGCCCGTCGGCGTGTGGCCGCTTTTACGAGCCGACGGTCGTGACCTTCCCGTCGCTCGCCGCCGCCGCGGGCACGCGTCTGATGGAGGAGGAAACGTTTGGGCCCGTGCTCTCCGTCGTGCCCGTGCCCGACGTGGACGCGGCGGTGGTGGCGGCCAACGATACGCCCTTTGGGTTGAACGCGTCGGTGTGGACGCCCGACTTGCGGGCGGGCGAGGCCGTCGCGCGGCGCCTCCGCGCGGGTGGGGTGCTGGTCAATGAGACGATGGTGACTGGCGCCGAGCCGTCACTGCCGTTTGGCGGCGTGGGCGCGTCGGGGATGGGGCGCGTCGGCGGCAAGGAGGGCTTTCTGAGCCTGACGACCACGCAGGCGGTCGTTGTCGGCCGCGGGCCGTCGGCGGTGGAGCGGCGCATGGGCACGTCCCTCGCCGCCCGGTGGGGGATGGTGCGTGCGCTCTATGGGCGGCGGTGGTCGGGCCTGGCGGTTGTGCGGGAAGCCGTGGCGGCGGCCGTGGCGGCGGCGTGGCTGTGGTGGAGGGGGGGGGATAAGAAGGCCGCGTGAGGACAGTCAGAGGGTGGCGTGGGAGGGGATTCATGCAAGTGTGAGCGAGGACCGTACTGTGTGTCTTGACATGTTGGGTGGCTGCACATAGAGACGAGGTGCCACGCGTGAGTGGGGAAGGGTCGTTTGCACGTGCGGCGCGCCTGCCGCTCGGCTGGGCGTCCGCACAGGAGTACAGTATTAATAGCTTGGGTTACTTGCATAGGGATAGTTTTCGCGAAGGATGTGCAGGTTAGGATTCAACGATTGTAGAGGAATCCTATCCCTGCGATGGGATTTCGTAACGTTTAGTTCAGAAAGTACGAATTGATTGTCTCTTGCCACGGCGAATGTTCGGAGATTTGGTGTCGCACGCAATGGTGCGTGGACGCGGCACGAGTCGTGTGTGGTCTCATGTGTCTGCCAGGGAGGGTGGCGCGTGGATAGCATCATCGACGAGTAGCGGTTCTCGTTTCTGTCCTTGGGGGGGTGGGAGCACGGGGTGTTAGGGTGGGGGCTCGGGGTCATCCGCGGCGCTCGGTGTGTGCCGTGCCGTGAGGCTTTGCAAAGGTTGGTGATCACCCGTGCTACGATTGGGTCATCAAGAAGGCATGAGAATATTTATCCCCCGGCATACAGGCACACACAAGTACATCACTACCGAAAAAAAGCAAGAAAACACACGTGCACGAACAGGAGAAAAAGAAAAAGAGGAAATGTATGGCAAGGGCGATCTGCTCATGGCGTCCGTGGCGTCCGCGGTTTGGCCGCGGTGGCTTGGTCGGGGCTCGCGCGCGTCTGCGTCGTCGGCGGCTTGGTCTCATCGTGGCTCGCACCCAGCAGTGCGCCCAGCAGCGCTTGCTGCTGGGCGCTGACACGCAGCTGCTCCTCTGCCACCGCCACCTGCCGCTCGCCCGCGGCCACCAGTCGCGTGATGTCGGCCGGCGGCGTCTGCGGTGTGGACGACCGTTGGGATGACAACGCCGCCGCGCCTCTGTCCTCTCCGGCGCCGGTCGAGCTGCGCGGCTGCTCGGCGGGGGGGGGGGGCAACGACACTAGCGGGGGGGGGGGCCCTGGCGTCATGAGGCGTTTGGTCCGTTTGGCGGCGCCTCGTTGGTCCTCCCCCCCGCCTTGCGGCGCGTGCAGGATCGTTCTCGGCTGTGTCGGCGTCAGCAAAGGCGTGGCGCTGGCGGCGACGGCGCGGACGTTCGGGGTGGTTTCGGTCGTGGGCGTCGTGGAGCAGTCCATGGTGCGCAGCTGCTCCGGTGAGGTCGTCTCGGTCTCGTTGCGGGCACGTTTTCGGGCGGCGCATTGGCGGGAGTCGTGCGTGCGTCGGGCTTGGCGGGCATATCGTAGCTCTGCATTGAGAGGGCGGCTCCTGTCGCTGCCACTATTACCGCGAGCGTAAAACTCGTCCATGGTCATCTTTTCCATCGTCTCGTGCTGCATGATAACAAGTAGCAGTTGGCCGGGAGGGGATTGCGTCGTGTTGGAGTGGTGCGAGCTCTCTTGCTTGTTGGTGGTGGCGGGCACGGCAACGAGGAGGTCCCCATCGAGGCGGCTGTAGACCCGAGGAAAAAGAAGGTGGCGGATGATGTCCCGGTGCGCCCATTGAGCCCAGTCGCGCACTTTCTTCAGGTTGTGACGCATAAGGTCGTTGAGCAACGAATTCGCCTCCGACAGCGTTGAGACGATAGATTGCGCGTTCAGCAGCCGGTTCCACAGGTCCTTGTCCGCCCCGTCCCGATCCAGCGGCAACCGTTGTACAGAGCGCTGGTAGTGCACAACGCACCCGCGCAAAAACGCGCGGGCGGCGTCGACGACGTTGGCAAGCCCCGCCTTCTTCTCCAGCGCAATAGCAGCCCCATGTGCCTGAGCCATACAAAAATCCAAGGTCAAAGACACAAATTCACGCTCACGCAATCCTCCCAGCGTACGTCCGGACACAGCCGTCCCCACGTCCGGCATAGTTTGCCCCCTCAGGCCACACTCCCTCAGAAACTCCTCGAACAATTCTCTGTACAGGTCCATCGACTCACCTAGCGTCGCTGCCTTCAAAACAGACACGGTTCGATGGAGACATTGCGACCACGCAGTGATGGAGAAGAGGTGCCATTGTTGGTCGGTGCCGGAGGGAGCGGGCGTCGGCGTGAAATCCTTGAAGCTCATATCCGCGCAAAAGAAACTCTGTAGGGTGGCGACGTCAATCATAGCATCCAAATAGAAGGTCACGTAGCAGTAGGGATTCGCGGGGCTGTCATGAGGGCGCGCACCAAAGACAACTTTGCGGATGTACTGCGGTCCGCCGGCGGAGGCGGCCAAGCGAGCCATGACCCCCACTTGGTCTTCCCCAAGCGGATTGCAGGCGAGTCGATAGTCGGCCCAGGCGTGGCAGATGGCGGCCGAATTGGGCTGCAGGCCCATCTCGTTGCGGATTCGTTTGGCAAGTTGCGCTCGGGTGCTTGACGGGTCGTGTTGCAGGAGGTCAAATACGCGGCTGCGGAGGTGACCTCGTGGAATGGCCCGGATTGCTCGGGGGTGCGAGTGCTCGCCGGTTAGTAGTAGGACTGCATAGACAGCGACGGCAGGTCGGGTAAAGGAGTACACGGTTAGTCGCACGGGACAGCTTCCGTCGGAGTTACTTCCACAGGGTACCAGGCGCACGCCCAGCTCGGGCTCCAGAGGGCAGGTGTGGTGGCGGGCCCAGCGCGACTCCATGTACAGGCACGTGGCAGGCGGGTCTGACGGCGAGTTGGCGACGTCCGCGTTCTCAATAAGGTTGCTCAGCATATCCAGGTTGACGGACGTGGGCACCAGGACAAAGCGGTGGCCGTGCTCGTTGTCATACGTCGTGCACTCAACGAACCATTGGCCGCTGTGCAGTGGTCGCAAACGCATCGTACCCGCGCAGGGCTTGCGCGTCGTCGTCGCCAACCGCGCGTAATTTTGGTACACATACGGACAGGGGCTCGCCGCTTGCGCGCGATAAAAGCTGCGGGTCTGCTGCTTGGCCCTTGTACGCCGGGGAGCGCTCGAGTTCCGCGCGCTCGATGGCGGCGGTTAGGAGCGCGTCGTCCGCGTCGTCGTCAGGCATCGTGTACGGCGCCAGCCGCAGGTCCTCGGGCATGTTGGGGCAAACGAGGGGCGCTGCGCACGTGCGGCTGCTCATGCGGGCGGCCTCAAGCTTGCCGTAAAACATGATGCTGCTGCTCCAGGTTCCGTGGCTGCCCCGCCTTTGCGTCTTGGTGCCAGCGCCCGTGATCAGGGAGGGTTCCGCGTGCGCCGCTCCCCCAAGTCGGTCGCACAGTCGGTCGATGGCCGTCTCTGCCGTCTCGCCCTCATTGCAGTGGTAGACAACAGCGACGCCGTCACGATTGGTGGGCGGGTACATGGGCATGTCGTCCAGGTGCCGCACAGTCTTGACGTACACCTTGCGGTTGAGGCGGAATCCCCGAGGTGGGGCGGCCTCGAACGGCTCCATGCCGCTCGGGCCGGGCCACAACGTCGCGCACGGGCTGCGCGCCGAGCGCGCTAGTCGCGGTGGTGACGGTGGGCGTGCACACAATCGGGGCACAGTTGTTGGCGGGCAGCAGAATCACAAAGGGGGGGTGGGAATGGGGCGCCCAGTGCGCGCTGGCGGCGCGCGGGACGGCAGCGGTAGTCGACGGCGGGGTACGGGTGCGTGCAAGGGTGACGGGTGGGAGCAAGAGGGAGGGGGGTGGGCGGAAATCCTAGTCGGATGCGCGGTTCCCGGGACCCACCCCACCTCTCCGAGGGTAGAATGACACTCGAGTTCTCGCACCACTTTTCGACAGTGTGAAGGCGGGGGAGGTGAGAGCACCTCAGCTGGCTCAAATCGACGTTTTTCTCCTTTTTTCTCTCACCCGCTCTAACCTTCTAACGGGGCCTTCGGCCCAGACAAGGTCCCCACTCCCAAGAGCCTGTCTGCACAGCGCTGGAAATCGGGATCTCTACAGCCAGTTCTCGTATTTGGCCTGGATGAAGTGAGATGTCTGTCACCGATCCTTCAAGATCTGAGAAAAACTATTACGCCCGGAGATCGTCGCACCACATGCTAGAAGCATCATGGC
>ENA-ORXR01001105-ORXR01001105.1-marine-metagenome-genome-assembly--contig:-NODE-1105-length-30329-cov-5.932666_pt1 | contig 30329 bp, 28 predicted proteins | sample MGYA00237866_ERZ511479 | MGnify/ENA metagenome assembly ERZ511479
CACCTTGATGTTGGAGGCCCATGGCTTGTTAGAAGTGCGGCCGAGAAAAGGTGTGCGTATCAAATCCGTATCCACCGAAAACATGGCAGACATTTATGAAATTATCACCGAGTTGGAATGCGTAGCCGCTAAACGAGCTGCCTCTGCGGGATTAAAAAAAAGCGATTTAATGGCCCTTAAAAAGGCTATTGCCGACATGGAAGTTGCACTGGGTAATGAAAACCGAGAGCAATGGGCACAAGCCGATGAGGCGTTTCACTCCGAACTCGTAAGACTTGGCGGGAACCAATACATTGAAGACATGGTCAATGTTGTTAATGATCAAGTAAGACGAGCCCGATCTATCACGCTGCACATGCGCCCCCTTCCAGTGAAATCAAATGAAGATCACAGCGAACTTTATTCTGCAATCCTCAAAGGCGACAAAGATCTTGCTCAAAAAATTCACCGTCAACACCGCCAAAAAGCCAGTGAGATGATCATTTCAATTTTAAACAAATCGGGTTTGCGAAGAATTTAGGCACTACAGGCAAATTGGTACTAACTAGTGCCTGCCCATGAACTGATAACTGCTTGACTTAGCATAATATATTTTCCGACAAACGTACAAAATTCTCTTGGTTTGGTACGTTTGAGTTGCGAATCGTAAACACACACCAAGAGGATTTCCGCATGCGACAAAGCCGACACGCTCAGCTTAGTATATTGGATTCTGGTGCTAAGTTTGTTGCGTTGAGCCAGCCACCTTGGGTGGCTCAATCGTAGGGGCCGAGCAGCGACCCCGCAGCCGCTTTGAGCGGCTCACCAAACGAATACTCCGGCTTTGCCAGAGTGAACCTTATTAATCACGCTTAGTAAGTTCATAGACCCCACTGATACTTGCCCGATGGGTGCAGTGCCGACAAACATCAGTCATAGTAGTCGGACTGACGAAATCTACACTTCAATTGAAGAATATCACCTTAGTGCACTTGGTCGTATGTCCGGATTTTTTCCAAACTGTGTGAAAAGTTAAAATTGTAGTGATGTAGGGGGGACCTTGAAAACTTGCTCACAATAAGAGCGTTGCTTACACACGATCTCTCGACGGCAATCCATATGATTGATTTTCAATCAGAGTTTTTCCAAACTCCGGCCCGAAAGCAGCGGTTGGTCACCATGGGTACGTAAGATAGCCACTCTCCTCCATATTTCAAATATCCGATATTGAAATATATCGGATATTCGAGGCTGTTTCGACTACTTTGATAATCTGGCCCAGTCCGACGTGGCGCCCCCTCTATGCTGGTTACTGTGACGCTGACTGTGTCGAATAGATACTGAGCAACTGATTCAGTCTGTTGACAATTTCTTTCAGCGTGACAGCTGACGCATCAACATGCTCAGCGCTTCGTCTTGAATTAGATACCTTCTCAGCAATCATTGCGATACCCTGGCTGACATCATCACTACCTTTGGCACTACTACGTACGTTGTTACTGATCTCGCGAGTCTTTGCCGTCTGCTCTTCGACCGCTGCTGACACCGTCGTCTGATAGTTTTCGATTTGTTCAATAATCCGACTGATCTGTCCAATGACATCACCAGCATCGTTGGCGTCTGCCTGAATAGCAGCAATCCGTATGGAAATATCTTCTGTTGCTTTTGCTGTCTCTTTAGCCAGCTCCTTGACTTCGTTGGCAACAACTGCAAAGCCTTTGCCTGCATCTCCTGCCCGTGCTGCTTCTATAGTGGCATTAAGTGCCAGTAAATTAGTCTGTTCAGCGATGTTGGTAATAACTTTCAGTACATCACCAATACCAGAACTTGAAGCGCTTAACTGCTCAACAGTAGTGGTGGCTTTTGATGCCAGGTTTACTGCCTCCTGACCAACGCTCACCGCCTCGGATGCACATCGCGACACTTCGCGAATCGCCTTATTCATCTGCTCGGTTGACGTTGCTGTGTTCTGTACTCCATCGTTAATCTGCCTGGCACTGCCAGACAAGCGTTCAACCTGCTGACTGGCTTCCACCGCATCTTTGCCCACGTCTGTGCTTGTAGCTTTCAAATCACTGGCTGCGTCAGATAGTGCATGCGCATTGACTCTGATCAGATCAAAGTTGCTACGCATTGATTCAAGCAATTTCTCAAGCGCAATACCGACTTGTCCAATAGCATCATCTCCCTTGACGGTGATCTGTGCGTCAAGATTGCCACGAGCAGCCTCGCTGACAGTGACCAGAAGTGCATTGACCTGCTGCTTCAGATTTTGCGCGTCTTCTGCCTCTTGCAACGCTGCTGCATCAGCAATGTCGCGTTGCTTCTGCTCGATGGCACACCTGGCTTCCGCGGCTTCGCTTGCTTCGCGTCCCTTTTCCTCGCGCTCTTCCGTGACCAACTTGTTTTCGTCCAACAGCGTGTTGATCTGTTTTTCTCGAAGCCGACTGACGGCCAACTGTGACGCCGACCGATGTTTGTCACCATCAATCAACACCGAGGCGTACAGCAGCACGGAGCCTTCAAACCCGACCCAAAGCACGTGCCGGAAGAGCTGAAACCACGGACTTTCCAGAACACCAAACACCGACATTGGGAACATTAGTGTACGCAAAGCATGATCAAGGGCACCAACAACGATGGCTGTCAGCACAACTTTCCAATCAAAGTACAGCGTAACAAATGCCATCATCATGAAAAAATGGAAGTGCCCCTCATCACGCCCACCAGACAAGTGAATGAATAATGCAGTAAAGATCATGGTGGAGGCTGCGATAACGTGACGAGTGACTGCTTCCCCAGGGCGACGCCAGGCTAACCACAACGGAAACAACGTGGCCAAAGCGCCCAAACCAACAGACATATATACGTGCAGATGAATCGAACTGTTTGAACCTGCCCACGTCGTTGGTGTCATAAAAAACGCTAACGCAATTGCAGCAGGCCACTGCATGCAGAACAGCGCAATGAAGATCTTGTCGATCTTGGCGTGATAGACCTGACGCTCTTCTTCATACAATACGTCCGCATCGTTTTGAGCCTGCTGATCAAAAAGCGTGTCAACGTTCTGATTTTCGCCTTGGGAAGCAATCGAATTACTCATTTCCAGAACCACTAGTAAGATTTAGAAACACACGGTAGACCCGTCAGTGAGAACTATTTTGGACAGAAACAAAACGATTCAACCGTCGCCACGCAAAGCAATGGGTTCGACCTTGATCTTCAAATCACCCTCTTGCTCTTCATGGAGGCTGCAACCGAAAACAGGATTGCTACGTGGAGCCAGTGGATCAACGCCCTCGTCACTTAAAATGGCACTGATAACTGCAGCTCGCCCTGGATTGGTTCCCGTATGTCCACGAGATGGTGTTATCCCCCCGGCAAACTGCAAATCACCGTCGGTGCCATATAACAGCACCTGTCCTGATGTGTAGGCACCGAAATGTCGGGCAATACGTCCTTCCACATCTCTGTGAATATAAGTACCGGGCAGTCGGGCAGTCATCTTTTTCAAGGCTGATGCCTCCCAGATTGCAGACATAGCGCTGGTGTCCTCAGGCTCGAAAAACAACACATGCAGATCAACCATGCCGTACAGACGATTGGTGATCGTTTCAAGCTCCCAGAGACTGGCTCGTGTGCACGGACATAAAGGGTGGGCAAACAGAACCAGAGTGGGCCTGGCAGGGTCAGGCTCAATCATGGTTTGCAAGCCATTTGGCCAACGCGCGGGCACTACACCTGCTTTACCAGGCTCTGTGCCGTAGTCCGCCATCGCAAACAACGCACCGCTTGTAAGCGCTACCCAGACAGCAACTATTACCCATAACGCTCTGTCATGTTTCTCGATCACCTGCCTTCGTCTGTCCACATCACCAAAATCATACTGGATAGCGGCTAGATAAGAGAAATTTTGAGCCAATGAGGTTCCTAATGTCGTAATCACCAGTTACCAACGGCTAATGGCCACCCTATTGCATCTGTCCTATTATAAATCGATCGGTTCTTCCAAATCCAATCGCGCTTGGTTCTGATCATGTTGCTGAGCATCCAGTTCCGCCAGCCAATAATCGGTTATCTGATCGCCATGGGTATGCCAGAGTCGATTGCGCAATTCATCAAAGGAAGCTCAGCGCGGTTCAAGCCTCTTCGGCTGACCACGAGGTGTTGATTCGCATCACTTTCCAGCTCATGATTTCTTTGCTCTGGGTTTACTTGTCTGCCTTTTACTGGCCCGTTCAGTCGCCTCATGCATACGGTAGGACTTAGCGTCGATGGACTGTATCTCTGAATGATGAACAAGACGATCAATGATTGATACCACGCACGGGGCATTGGGAAACACCTCTCCCCATTCACTAAATGGTCTGTTTGTTGTCATCACGATCGGCTTTTTTTCGTAGCGTCGGTTGACGATTTCAAACAACAGGTCGGCATGCCGGTCGCTGTACGAAAAGTACCCCAGCTCGTCAATCACCAACACATCAGGACGGGCGTAGGCGCGTAGTCGGCGTTGCAGGGCAGCTGCACCGTCCAGCGCTGTTAGATCTCCCAGCATTTTCGCAGCCGTTACGAATAGAGCGCTATGGCCTTGCAATAGAGCGCGGTGAGCCACGTTCTGAGCCAACATCGATTTACCAACCCCATTGGGACCGACAAATATAACGTTAGTCGCACGGTCAATAAATTCCAGGTTCATCAGCTCATTAATCCCAACTTTGTCACAGTGAGTAGGCCATGACCAGTCAAAGTCGCTAATGGGTTTGAAGCTGCCCAGATGCGCAGCCCCCATGCGTCGCTCAAGACCGCGTTGGCGCCGAGCATGCTCCTCCCAGGAGAACCACTGTGCCAGCTGCGTAAACTGTTCATCGCTAAGCTCGCTCCAGTGTTCAAGCAGGCCGGGCAGTTTCAAGCCTTCAGCTCGTAGGCGAAGTTGGCTTCGTTCATCACGATCCGGTGTTGTCGTTATCGGTGGTTGTGTCATGTTCGGGTGTTTCCTGTTGAGTATGTGTTGTTGTGGGTCGGGGTTGGTTAATCTGGTCGTAGGCGGCCAGCGTGTGTGTTCGCACGGTGAGATTGCGAGCTTGTTCGTTGTCAGGTAAGACCAGCGCCAGCGCTGGTGGCAGTTGCTTTTCTTCGCGCCGTCGCTCAAGTGACTGGCGCACTGCATTGTCGTGTGGCACGCCACGTTCCAGTGCTTCAATGCAGGCCAGTTCCAGTTCGCTGGCACCGTATTCATCGAGCAGGCGCTGTAGTGCACGCACCACAGAGCGCAGGCTATGTCCGCGTTCACCTGCCTGTTTCAATAACAGCTCACTACCGGGAACGGCAACGCGCAGGCGATTCTGTCCACGTTTCTTCGTCCCAGCTCGTTTGGCAGCAACCAGTGCTGCCAAGTGCGCCTGATCCTCCACTTGCTGACCCTTGTCCCAACTACGAGGATGACTTGCAAACTCGTCTTTACCATAAAAAAGCGTAGCACATTTGAGTAAGGCGATTGATGAGGTTCGTGCAGGTGAAGCCAGACAGATGAAAGCCGATGGCCTTGAGCCACTGCTAACCAACTCGCGCTGGCTACTGTTGAAGAGGCCAGAGAACCTGACAGAGAAACAGGAAACCAAGCTTGGCGAATTGCTGCAATACAACCTGAAGTCGATCAGAAGTTATCTACTCAAGTTAGATTTTCAGCCGCTGTGGCAGTATACATCACCAGCCTGGGCAGGCAAGTTTATCGATAGGTGGTGTACACGGGCCATGCGATCAAAGATTGATCCGGTGAAGAAGGCGGCAAAGCGAATACACAAACACCGTGAGCTGATTTTAAAATAGTTCAAGGCCGACGGGCTATTTTTCAGTGGCATTGTGGAGGGCTTTAATAACAAAGCTAAACTGACTATGAGAAAAGCCTATGGTTTCAAATCCTTACACACCATTGAAATAGCGCTGTAACACACCATTGGTGCTCTTCCGGAGCCGAAAACTACCCAAAGATTATTCGGACGAGCCTGATAACAAGAGCTCAACCCAATTAAGCTTAATCGACTTAGTCTTGATTAGCGTTTTTCAAATCGCGCAAGATGGGTAAGGGGCGGTTTGAAAGAGGCAAGCTGACAGATTCGTTAGTCTCGGCGGAAACATCAGCTGCAGAATAACTTACTAAAACCAATTTCGCATGCTTAAGTGAAGGGCGAACGATTACCTTATAAACTGATCGACATAATCTGCGCCTAAACCAACTTCCGTATAGTGCGCCCGGCACATTTCGATTTTGGTAAAAACATCCTCGTAGCCTAATACTTCACCCCACGGGTCTACATAACACATGACACCGTTAACTTGAAAATAAGTGATCATCTCATCGACGCCTTCGGGCACAACCAAGGTGTGTGTTTCTCCAGGTGGCTCGTACACATACGACCCCTCTTCCGCCATCCAATCATGTTCAAGGTAGTGCCATCGACCTTTCAATACCCAGCCGTGAACCGGTTGCGGATGGCGATGTCGAGACAACACACCAGACTTAGTGACTTTGAGTAAATTAGTCCAGTAACCCTGTGAGCGGTTCAGGCACAGCGGCCGTAGCCATACATTTTCAGCTTGCGGCACCCAAAGTCGATCATCTTCAGGGATTGCATTTGGAATGACAATCTCATCTTGTGCATCATTTGGAAAAGGCAATTGATATGGCGTTCGCTCGTCGTACTCTTTTTTACCGTTCATACGTTTAATAGTTCCTGTTATAGAGCCTTGTAACCACCATCAACTGGATACACTGATCCGGTGACAAAGCTTGCGTCATCCGACAATAGCCACTTGACTACGTTACCCACCTCTGTCGCTTTACCCCAGCGTTTCATAGGGGTTCGGCTTAGAATCGCATCGCTTCTGTCTGGTGCGTCCCTTAATCCTTGTGTCATTTCCGTTTCAATCCAACCTGGTGCTATGGCGTTCACCCGGATACCATCATCGGCCCAACCACCACCCAACGATTTAGTTAATTGCGCAACGCCTCCTTTCGACGCCGAATATGCCGGGACCAATGGCCCACCAAAGGTACTCAGCATTGACGCTATGTTTACAATAGCGCCGTTACTTTTAGTTAACAAAGGATGGGCTGCGACACAACAACGCATGGTGCCGGTTAGATTGACATCAATCACTCTTTGGAAAACGTCAAGATCATATTCAGCGCCTCGTTGCAAAATACCAGCACAGTTAACCAGTGCATCTACCGTTTTCAGGTTGGAAAAAAGTGCATCTACAGAAGCTGCGTCCGTGACATCGAGCAGCTTCACCGCAATATTATCAGTGGTTTCAAACGCATCGATCTCATCCTGCGAATTACTTGCCGCGATAACATGCCAGCCCGCATTACTAAGCACATGCGATACGGCGCCACCAATGCCACGTGTTCCACCCGTTACAACAACAGTTTTGCTCATCGCTCTTTGAATTGGCCCATTGCAGTGATAAAATGACCGGCGCGTTTACGTAATTCGTCCAAACTATAATCAGGCTTAAACAATGCCGAACCTAATCCAAATCCGTTGGCGCCAACGTTTAGGTAATCTGCCATTTTTTTAGGCGTAATACCGCCGACAACAGCACAGCGGGCATCAACTGGTAACACGGCGCGCATTGCACCTAAGGCTTGCACCGATACGATTTCGGCTGGGAAGAACTTCAGCATATCTGCACCGTGTTCTAGTGCAGAGAATGCCTCAGTTGGCGTTGTTACACCTGGACACCACTTAGCTCCAAGTGAGGCCGCCTGTTCCCCAACTTGAAAATTCAAGTTGGGCGCAACGATGAGTTGACCACCGGCATTGACAACGTCACTTACGGTTGCGGCATCGATAATCGTTCCAGCACCAATTACTGCTTGGCCGGAGTATTTACCCGCGATACGTTCAATTGAAAGCAATGGATCCGGTGAGTTCATCGGAACTTCAATAATTCGAAACCCGGCCAGAAACAAAACATCGGCTACATCGATAGCGCGTTCTGGCTGAAGGCCGCGTAATATCGCTATGAGTGGTATTTCCGCTAGTGCTGCATCCCATAGTTTCACTAAATTATTCCCGCTAATTTGGCTATAATGTAATGACCTCGAGCCACAATATGATCATCCGCCAACTTTATATTTTGCTCTAATGTTTGAAGCGCTAGCGCGTATCGATCAGCAAGAGAATGTTTACCTATGATTGTAATTTGATCCGGCCCTGCACCTTTATCGATTGCGCCATTTATTTCAGCACCAATCAACATACCAGACAAGTAGTCTGACACCTGTTCCTCGCCAAGCAGTTCAAAGAGCGGCAACGTACGAACTTGAAACAATCGATGCAACAATTTCGAGCCTGCACTATAGCCATCGCTAACGCCTTGAATAAAACCTTGCTCATTAAAGGCTCCATCTTTCATAAGCTTTCCGAGTATAGTGTGTTCACGCAATGCTGCGAATATTTCGCCGCTCATAAACGTAGTAAAGGCGTCTATTCGGCCCTCTTGCACGATTACCCATTTACTATGAGTACCTGGTAGAACCAGCAAAGCATTAACCAGCCCAGCGTCAATTGCTCCGATTATCTGTGTTTCCTCGCCACGCATTACATCAGGTGCACCATTGTGATGGGTGGTAAGGCCCGTGACGAAGTGCAGATCCAGTCCACTCGACGTGCGTACTTTTTCAAGTGAATTTGCAAGATGATTAGCACCTGCCGGGACAGGCAAGTAAGTAGTTTCCATCCAACCGTTTCGACTTGTGATCATTCCAGATGCGATAACAGGCAACGCAGCCTCCTTTAACCACGGTTCAAGTAAACGAGTTAACGTTGCCTCAAATTCGCCATTTTGTACTTCCATAATTCCATCAGAAGTATGCAACATATCCAAAACAGCTCTTTGTGGATCGATCAGGTACGCGCGCAGGCTTGATGTGCCCCAATCAATACCAATAAGTGCTGCGTTAGATGCGTCCGAATTCATTTAGAAGATCTTCAATTGTTTTGCCTTCTGCTACCCACTTACGAGTTTCTTCTTCTCTGTCCGCTTGCTCTTGAGCGAGTTTGACTACCTCTTCTGCTTTTTCTAGCGGAACGACAGTGACACCCATCAAATCAGCCACGATAAAATCACCAGGGTTTACGACCACACTACCGCATTGAATGGGAACGTTTATAGAAAGCTCTTCTTTGCGACCAGAAAACATAGTGTGAGTACCACGCGGTGTTATCGCTCGTGTCCAGATTGGCCAGTTTATCGCTTCGAGTTCGTCAGTATCCCGGCCAGCTCCATCAACGATCATACCGCGTATTCCTCGGTTTAACGCTAAGCCTCCCATCAAACCTCCACAAACAGACGTATTAGGATCGCCACCTGCATCGACCACAATCACGTCACCTTCCTGACCCATTTCCAACGCTTTTAACGGATCGACAAGATCACCTTTTGATAATTGGACAGTGACAGCCTGCCCAGTTGTTTTCGCTCGGAAGGCGGGTTTAATTCCACTGTCCATAACGCCTAAACGATATTGTACATCGGCAAATACGGCAGTGGCCGAGAAACATTCCAGCACCTTGTCGAACTTTGCAAGCAAATCCGGGTTACGTTCAAAATCGTTATAAACCTTCAGCATTTGTATTCCTTAATGATTATCAAGCAGTTAGTAGAGTGAGTTTATTAACCGGAAAGCGAGGTTTACGTTTAGTCAGCACTCGCGCAACTTCGGTAGCGGCAGTTTCTCGCGCCGTTAGAATTGATTCTTCTGAGTAGTAAGCCGAGTGAGGAGTTACGAGTACATTGGGTAGCTCGAACAACGGATTGTCAGCTGGAGACCAATGCGCTTTTTTTGCGGGTTCTTCTTCTGGGTCGTCTAATGCTGCACCGCTTAGATGGCCGTCTGTTAACGCGATATACAATTCGCGATTATCAATTGTTGGCCCTCTACCCGTGTTAACCACAATGGCCCCTGGCCTCATCGCCTTAAACTCAGCACCAGATAGAAAATGGTGTGTATCAGGGGTCATGGGCGCTTGCATCAAAAGGTAATCCGAGCGCGCTAGCAATTCGTCTTTACTTACCAGCGCAACATCTTTTTCTGCTGCTACCTCAGCGGGTAAATACGGGTCATATGCAATGACGTTCACACCAAATGCCTTCGCCCTTATAGAAATGGCTTGGCCAATTTTGCCGAACGACACCACACCCATAGTTCGCCCTCGTGTCCGGTATATTGGTTGGCCGCTTTGCCATTGCCAAATACCATTGTGAGTATCTCGATTGTAGTCAAGTAACTTTCGAACCAAAGTAAGCCACATAGCGATGGCGTGGTCGGCGACTTCTTCTACACAGTAATCTTGAACATTGGTTACCTGAATTCCCTTTTCAGTTGCCCTATCCACATCAACAATATCAACGCCGATCCCGTAACGGGCAATGACCTCACACTGCTCCATTCTGTTGATAGTATCAGCACCAATGCGTGCATACTGGTTTATCATTGCTGCACAATCGTGAGCAACATCGAACAAGGCTTTCTCGTCTTTGCATTGCATTCCGGTTACTTGCGCACCGATAGATTCCAGTATTTCACGCTCTACATCGATATTTCCGAAGTCGTAGTCGGTGATGATGACTTTCGGTTTGTCCGTACGCTTCAAGAACTTGTCCGAATTCGTTGAAACTGAATCAGACATAAGCCCCTGCCGAATACGTCAATTCATATGAGTGACTGTATAACTCAAATATATTGCCGAATGGGTCTTCGCAGTAGACCATGCGATAAGGCTTTTCGCCTGGAAAGTATTTGCGTACTTTTTGCATTCGTTGCTTGCCACCAAGCGATTCGATCAGCTTGACTCGACCTTCAACATCATCATCCTGGAAACAAAAATGAAACAGGCCTCGTCGCCAGTACTCAAATGGGCGCTCCTCGTCTATCGTATTTGGAAATTCGAACAATTCAACTCCGGTTCCATCGCCGGTTGATAAATGCGCTATGCGAAATGAACCCCAGCCTTCTCCGAAAACGTCGTCACACATCTGCCCAATAGCGCTTTCATCGTGTTGAATCTCTGTAGGACCCATGATTACGTAGAGACCAAAGGCCTTGGAATAAAATTCGACCGCTTTTTCAAGGTCGGGAACTGTTATACCGATATGCGAAAATGTCAGTGCAGCCATTAAAATCTCCTATTAATATTAGTTATAAAATACTGCGAACAATCCCACCCTCAACTCGGTAGGCGGCACCATTTTCAGCTTTGTTTGCAGCGACAGTTACTATCGTACGCGCCACTTTATCAGCCTTAACAAAGCGTCGGATCAACGGTGTTGGCTCGTCGACTAAAAAATAATTCTGAATGATGTCATCTAGAGGTTCCGCTTTTTCGATAGCCAAACCATCAAAACAGGATTTCACTCCTTCTGTCCAAGTTGGCCCGGGCAAAACAGAATTGACACAAACTTCAGTACCTTTTGTTAACTCAGCCATGCCCCTTGTCAATTCAGGCATGGCTGTTTCGGTAACGGAATAATGTACCATCTGAGGAAGGGGTTTTACTCCGGCTTCGCTAGCAAGATTAACTATTGCGCCTGAGCCGCGTTGCAACATCGTTGGCATAGGCGCTCTGCTAATTCTGCCTGCGCTTATCACATTGACATTAAAAAAATGTAGCCAATCGTCGTCAGTCAGGTCTTCAAACTTCTTTACAGAATATATCCCAACGTTGTTAATCAGCACATCAATATAATCGCCTTTAAGTGCAAATTGACAAAGCGCATCGGCGCTAGCTGAATTTAATAAATCTGCTGCGAGCCCGGTGACATCGCCAAGTGATGAAAGGTCTTCTACATAAGCATTGAACTCGTTATCTCTCAAATCATGCACAAGTACCCTAGCGCCTTCTTGCAAGAAAGCTTTTTCGAATGCCTTTACAATACCTGAGCCCGATCCAGTCACCTTCACGCGCTTACCTGCCAATCCTGAATCCAAACTAATGTCTCTCCTCGTGAGATCTTCTGCGAAGAATCCCACTCAATAGTTCGGATATCTCGGCACGCCACATATCAATTCCTACAGCAAGCAGAATGATCAAACCGAGTACGATGTTTTGAACTGACGAAGGGGCTGCGTTTAGATTCAAACCGTTTTGAACGATAACAATCGTCATTGCTCCCATTAATGTGGCGAGTATATTTCCACGCCCTCCCGCAAGACTCGCCCCACCAACCACCGCCGCTGCGATCGCTTGTAGCTCCAAGGTTTGACCGTAATTGGGCGAGCCTGAGTTGAGCCGAGCTGACATCAGCACCGCACCAACTGCTGTCATAAATCCTGCGATAATAAAGGTTTTGGTTTGAACTTTTTTTACATCGATACCTGTCAACTTTGCAGCTGCTGGGTTTCCCCCAACGGCATAAATCTCACGCCCCAGCCGCGTGAAACTCATCATGATTGTAGCGCACAAGTAAAAGATTATCAAATAGAAGAATGGCAGAGGTATGCCAGCTAACTTGCCGTAGAAAACCGGCTCTAACATCGGGTCTATCGAAAAAATTGGGGAACCATTGTTAAACGTGAGAGCGAGCCCACGAAAAGCGATCAGCGCGGCTAAGGTTGTTATAAACGAAGGTATTCGGCCATACGCAGTAACTAGTCCGAGAAAAAGTCCTAATAACCCACCCACTAGTAATATAAGAGGCAGAGCCAGTGTGAGTGGAATGCCCATAAATTTCAACATTTGCGCCAAAATCATTGTCAACAATGCCACCATCGACCCCGAACTCAAATCAATGCCTGCTGCGAAAATAACGATGGTTGAACCAATGGCTATTAGGGCCACAATACTCACTTGTAAGGATAAGTTGGATAAATTACCTGGGTATAAAAATCGGTCGGTTGTTAGTGCAACGATGGTCGCCACAATCAGCATGGCAGCAAAAGGACCTATCAACTGCGCGTCGAAAATTCTCTTCATACCAGCGCCTCTGTTTCGTTATATTTGTTACTCAGTGCAGATGCTCGTACTAAATCGTCTCTCGTCAGCTCGTTAGCCGCTGCCAGCTTAACCACTCGCCCGTGCCGAACAACGGCGATGCGATCACTCATAGCCAACAGCTCATCATGATCCGAACTAATCAGAATCACCGATTTACCTGCTTTGGTTAGCGTATTGATCAATCTGTAAACGGCGAGCTTTGCTCCAATATCGATACCCTGTGTGGGTTCATCGAGTATTAAAATCTCAGCATCAGAGAATAACCAGCGGGCTATTACTATTTTTTGTTGGTTTCCTCCAGAAAGGAAATCAACAGTTTTCGATTCTGCCAGCGCAGATATTTCCAGATCTTTGATAAGCTTGGACGTGCCTCGCTCTTCCTCATTCAGATTGAGAAAGCCAAATCGAGATAGCGAGCCCAAAGAAGACGCGGTGATATTACCACTGGCGCGGAAGTTAAAAAACAAGCCATCAAATTTTCTGTTCTCAGGCACCAGCGCCAGACCTGCCTCAATAGCATCGATTTCGTTCCTTATGCTTACGGGCTTTTGGTTCAGCGTTATTTCTCCGCCAGTGAGCTTATCGACACCAAACAACGCTCGTGCAATTTCGGTTCGACCACTGCCTAGCACGCCGCCCAATCCTAACACCTCACCTTCGCATAAATCAAAGCTGATGTTCTTTACGCCGTGCTTGGTGCTTATATTTTTTGCTTCCAACACAACCTTGGGACTTGCGTTAAATTCTTTCGGATATTGTTCTGTAATCTTTTCACCAACCATGGCGCTAACGATCTGCCTCACATTGATCTGTGTTTCACCACTAGCTCGCACTACCTTGCCGCCTCTTAAAATGGTGACTTCATTGACGATTCGCTCAACCTCGTCTAGACGATGCGAAACATATAAAATAGCCCTCCCCTTATCTCGCATTCTGCGCAGTAGCTGATGTAAGGTCTCAATTTCTTCCTGGCCAAGTGCTGCCGTAGGTTCGTCCAGAATGATCGTCTGAGCATCAATTGCAATAGCCTTAGCTATCTCTACCAATTGTTGTTCGCCAACTGATAGCCGATCTGTTATCGCCTCTGTTGGGAGATCGACATCCATCTCTTTTAATACTGCGGCTGCATCCAAATGGACTTTCTTCCAGTCAATAAGGCCTGATCGTTTAATTGGCATATTCCCGAGAAACATATTCTCCCCAACAGACAGTGTTGGAACGATTGAGAATTCTTGAAATACAGTGGCTATGCCTTTGTTACGCGCATCTTGCGGGTCGGTTACGTGGATAACTTTGCCGTCTTTAAAAATGGTTCCGCTGTCTGGTTGTTGGACGCCTGATAACATTTTAATTAGAGTGGATTTACCGCAGCCATTTTCCCCAAGTAACCCATGAATTGATCCACCAAACAATTTAATGGATACCTTGTCGTTAGCCAGCACGCCTGGAAAGGCTTTACTGACGTCGACAAATTCCCACAGTGGTTCAATTTTTTGCACGAATAAAATCTACTTTTATAGCTGTAAAATACGGCTGTCATTCTCCGGCAGGCAATACAGAACTGCCGAAGAATGCATACCGTACATTGAATCAGTACTTCTTAGATGGCTGAGGAAAGAGTTTTTCAGGCTCCTGCAAAACGGCTATAGCGCCAGCCTTATCTTCTATCGACGTAGGCGTTTCAATCCACCCACCTGGGTAGGTCCCTTTCAAGGCATCCAACGTTGCACTCATTGCCGCGCGCCCCATTAAGAAGGGAGACGTGTTTACCGTCGCCGTTATATTTCCCGCAGCGATTTCTTCTAAGCCTGACGTGTCACCGTCATTACCCAGTAACACAAGATCTGAGCGACCAAGTGCTTTAGCGGCAAGTGCTGCGCCGATCAACATATAATCGTTTGCGGCAAATACCATGTCCAGATCAGGATGCGATTGCAGAATATCCATTCCGGCAACATTGCCTCCTTCTACATTCCATTTGCCATCTATTGAAACAACCACCTCAAAGTTATCGTTTCCTTCTATGCCATCCATGAATCCACCGACGCGCTCTGTTGAGTGATAACCTGGCTGGCCCTCAATAACTCCAACACGTAATGGCTTATCACCATAATTCTCTATGGCCCAGTCCGCCATAGCGTGTGTACCATTACGTTGCGAGTAACCAACCACACCATGTATAGGTGTTGGAAAGTCAGGGATATCAGAATTGATCATAAACACTGCTATTCCATCATCAACCGCTTTTTTGAGTAAGGGTGCTGCAGCAAACTCATCGTGCGTACCGAAAATAATGGCATCAACCTCCTGTGTTAGTACGTCTTGTATCATGCCCATCTGGCCATTAATATCGGCTCCACTTTGCGGTGCAAGCATGAACAATTCCACACCTGCTTCCGCCGCTACTGCTTTAATGCCTTCACCAATCGCGATGTAATAATTGAATTCGGTGGCCGGCGGCATATAAGCTATGCGAAAGTTTTCATTCTTTGGTTTAATCGCGTCAATAGGCGCTTGTGCACCGTCCTGGAGTGGTACCGGTGCAGGGTAATCATCAGCGTAAGAACTACCAGCTAGAACCGTCATGCCGATAGCCATCGCGCAGGTTTTAATCAATCTATTCATGTTTCTCCTCACTTGGTTTAAAGGGAAAATTTATCCGCAGAATGGCGTGTCTAACACTCCAGCAACTCCCGGCTTAACCGCAAACAAACCACCCGAAAGTGGCTCATTTGCAATGGATTTTTCATCGCTTAAGAAACGCGACGTTGTGATAAAAAGTGTGTCAAGCTCTGCTCCACCAAATGCACAACAGGTTGGCTTCCACACTGGTACTTCAATGACTTGATCGATCACACCATCAGTGTTTACTCTGACCACACGCCGCCCCTCCCACTCAGCATTCCAGACACCACCTTCAGCATCGACGCAGGAGCCGTCTGGCAACCCCGGCTCTTCAGAGAATGAGCAATGCACGCGGCGGTTAGACACAGTTCCGGAATCGCAGTCATATTCGTATGCGACAATTTCATTATCAGGCGTATCTGCAAAGAACATGGTTTTGCCATCGGGTGAGAAACAGGTTGAATTTGCACAGGCAACACCGTGGATTATTTTGGTCACACTCAAGTCAGCATCCACTCGATAAACAGATGAATTTGCACTGCCGTCTACTTCGTTCATACCACCAACAATGAACCTGCCCTGACGGTCGGTGCGCCCATCGTTTACGCGCGTCGCATCATTATCTGGCTCAAAGCGCCCGATGAATTGTTCCTCACGAGTAGCCAAATCAAACAGTGAAAGTCGGTCAGCGAAACCGATAATCAGCCCACCTGATTGGCGAGGTGCGAAACAACACACCCGGTCGTCCATAGGAAGTTGGGAGCTTTGTGCTGTACTCGGTTTATACGACCAAATGCTTAGGCCTTCTATATCAGTCCACCAGATACAGCCATCCGATTGGTTCCAGAAAATCCCCTCACCATGGTGGTTTTGGCAATCCAGTACAAGCTCTGCAATCATCAACAAATTCTCACTTTAAGTTAAGAATCTCTTTTGCGACCTACCATCTGACATCTGATATGTCAGATTGCATCTGAGTGTATATCAGATATTATGGGTCTAGCAATAATTTTTTTATAGAAGATCAACTAAATGGCACTTAAACGACCGCAATCACTACGGGAGCTTGCGCTGGAGCACTTACGCAAGAATATTGTTAATGGCAACCTGAAAATGGGACAAGTCTTGTCCGAACGCAGTATTTCGGAGGAGCTTGGCGTTTCAAAGTCACCTGTCCGTGAAGCATTGGCTCAGTTGCGCGACGAAGGCCTGGTTATAATAGAACCGCAGAAAAGTGCAAAGGTATTTTCCTTAAGCAATAGGGAGGTTGAGCAAATATGCGATTTTAGACAAGCTATGGAAACAGCAGCATTTGAGCTGGCGCTTGCACGCAATCCAAAAGAGCTTGCAAATGACATGGATGATGTCGTTGCTAAAATGAAAGAAGCCCAAAACAAAGGGCGTATGGCAACTTACTTGGCACTGGACACGAGCTTTCATGAGCTGCTTTTCAAGCATTGCCATAATGATTATCTAGCTGCCAGCTATGCAAGGTACGAAGGTAAAATCGCTGCTCTGCGTACCCATTTATCAGAACTACCGCAACACACTGAGCTCTCGTTTGACGAGCACAAAAAGCTTGCCCTAGCGGTTCGGAAAAGGGATGACAAGAAAATTCGCCATCTACTCGCCGAACATATTGACCGTACCAGACAGGTGTATGCAAATGCGAACAACGATCAGTTAGTGCCTTTCCATGAACTGATAACTGTTTGACTTAGCGACATATATTTTCCGACAAACGGAAAAAACCTCTTGGTTTTGGTATGTTTGAGTTGCAAAACGTGAACACACATCAAGAGGATTTTCGCATGCGACAAAGCCGACACGCTCAGCTTAGTATATCAGGTGCGACGTTGAACAAGAGCATGCTCGACAACTGCGTGAATTGTCTGAATTTATCAGACGAACACCCGATAATTCTGACGCTGATCAAGCGTGATTTTATCAACGGTGAGGTCGCTAATACGGGCGCCTGTGGTCTGGGCATGAAACTAATTTTCGCTGTTTGTTGCTCAAGAAAATTCTTAGAGTCAGCTACCGCAAGTTGGCATTCCCTTTGTCTGATTCGCCCGGTTACCGAGCATTCGCTCAATAGCGCTGGGATGAGGTTCCGGTTGCATAAAATTTCGAGTCCAGAAGCTTATAGAGCTATATATAAGTATCGGTGGCGGCCCTTAGATGCTGCTATAGAAGCAGCGAAGCGGTTTTGGGCCGGAATTTATGCAACACTAGGGTTCAATAAGCTGAAGAATTTTCGAGCAGGTGTTGAAGGTAATATCTCCGAGCTCAAGCGCTCACTTTGCATTGATAAGGCAAGGTGGAAAGGCTCTGATGGATTTAACGCTTAAGTTTGGTCCTCTGCATTTAGGGTTCGTCCCATAATAAATTGAGCATCTCAGGTGCTCGTCCAGCAAGGCCTGAGAAAGGCGAATAGTGGGCTATTTAACCGCCGAACAACGCAGCGGGGCGAGATACATGGACGCCTGAGATGCTCAAGTTATTGTGGGACGGGCACTTAGCTATAACCTGATGAGAATGGTTCGTTTCAGTTCTGAATAATCAGCGAGGATGTCGCCGCTGAACAGAATTTCGGCTTGCTAATGGCGAGTCGGTGTCGGCCCGTGACACCAGATTGCTCTGAGAATTCCGGTTTTACAATAAGTCATGCCTTTTCTCAACAGTTCGACAACGAATAATGGGCTTCAGATTCGTCAAAAGTGATCACTGAGGGATTTGCTCAAATCATCCGTTTTCGGACAGACACTAGGTAGCCTGCAACTTTTCAAGTTGTTGCTTGCCACTGTTAGTCAGACGGCTAAGATTGATGATCTTTGTGCGGCTTCCTGCGGAACCGCGAGGTTTGCTGTGTTCAACGAGTCCGTTATCGATAAGAAACTTCCAATCATCATAGTCAGCCTGCTTGTCGCTAATGTTTACGTTTCCAGTAAGCACTTCGATGAGCAAGTCGTGCAGTCGATCATCGTTCATTGGAATACACTTCAAGTTGTGGAGAGGGTACGCCGGTATAATACGTTGAAAGGATCTGTTTGGATAGAGATTTCTGACTCAACACCGTTGCGCATTGGCGAATCGATACATTGCCCAGTTTGTTGGCGCATTGGTAGACGTCTCGCTGCTTCAGGATATGTTTGTGATCAAAAAACTGGCCGATAATATATGGTGAGAAAGGCCTGCCTGGATTGTCAATACCCGCGAGCGGCTTACGGATCCTGTAGCCTATAGCCAGCGCAAAAAAATAGACTATTGTAAAAATCCGCGGTCGAGCATATCTATCGCAGCCATATCCCGTCCCGACATTGAGAAAGGTTGTCGACTGATGGAATCAAACGCGCCGCTGGAACCGCAGCAAAAAATTGCGTCACCTTCATATGGTCTTTTTGACCAGTACGAAATACAGGATTTAATCGATTAGCTGGTTTTGGGGCGTTGCGCTTGCTCAGCAGTGACACAACGATGCGCCTATAAGAGGGTCCGTTACATTACTCTGTACGTCCAGAATGTAGCCACTTCTGTTCATACCCTGGTAGATATCAAATCGAGCCATAAGAACTGACGATACTTGTCGAGTGGCAGTCCATATTTTTCTACGTAAGCATTAGAGCTTTTTAAAGCCTCAGATTTATTTATTGCCCAACGTTCTGATTTCGCCTCAGCAACGGCGGCTTTTACACGCTCTTCGGCTGCACGAGACAAGTTCACGTCCATCGCTTTTGCTTCTACCAGCAGATTGCTGTCAGTGGACAGATTGTTTGGTTTTCGAAAAGGCTTGTTCTTGAAAAAGGCTTCTTTGGCCGCTTCAAATACTTAAAATTTAGTACATGCCCTGCACAATTCATGCGCAAGATGTTGCGCATATAGAGCAACGGGCTGGTCGCCTGGGAATAATCAGACGACGCTGTCGTAGCGTCGTCCGATCATAGCCCATAAGTTCCACACGATGCTGCGTCTAATCACTTTAAAGTTCCAGAATTTGATGTTGCCCTATACGTTCCTGAACTATTAACCAAACTTTGCGCTGACTAAAGCTGCACGTCGTAGATAACTATTGGTTAATCACATGTTCCCGTGAGAAGGTTAAGCCTGATGTTGAAGCCTGCCACTAAGTATTTACCACAGCGGATAATGATTTCTTGATATATGATGAACTCCTACCCTAAAAATTATATGTGACTGAAGATTCCACACTTGACTCATTCAGGTTAAACGACACAGAACGCTCTTGTACCCATGGACTTATGAATTCGTTGTAATATTTACAAGTCTTTGATTCTGGCTACTGACCAGATTACTCTCCCTACTTTTTAATGAGTGTACCTTCGGCCATGACTGGTAACAAAACAGTAAGTGAGATTGTATCCAAGGCCGATAGCCCAGCTAACCTGGCGCTACTCGGAGTTAGCCTTTTTGCTGGTGCCTATCTGGCGTATACAGCGACTCGTCCTTCTGCACCGACATCACAAGCTCTGCAGCGCGTTCGGCATACTCTGGGCGATGCCCGTGAGGAGGTTAGCGAGCTTGCGCAGCGAACGGTTGACGACGCAAGACATACCGGCAGTGGTCTTGCTCGGCAGGCTTTGACCGAAGTTGTAGATGCAGGTCAAACGTTACAAGATCAATTTTTGCAGCACACTGGGCGCAGACAGTCTGCAGGTATTAGTTCGAATTTAAAGAGGTCTCTGGCTGTTGTCTCAGCAACCCTGCTCACTGCCAAGTTGCTGAGCAGCTATATGCGCTGGAGCTCTGAAAATTCTGCCAGAAAGCCGGGTGAGCATCAGCGGCTCAAGGCAGCCATAGATGATCAGAGCGGCTCTGCAGAAGAGGTATCATCGGCCGAAACGCTGCAGGAACACACGGTTGTTGAGCTACGAAAGATGGCGTCTGATCAGGATATTGATGGACGATCAACTATGCTCAAGAGTGATCTGGTTGAAGCATTATCGGATGAAGTTGTAAACGATCCTGGCAGCGCCGGCTTGAAGACTGAAGACTGAGTTTGCTTACCGTGATGTGGAACGATCAGTTGCGTGGAGCCATGTTCGATAAAAAAGACGCCCTGTTTCAGGTTGCATTAACGAGCGCCCATCTGCGCTACCCAAAACCCATTAAGGTGATCGTGCAGTCAAGCCCCTCCTGTGGCAGCAATCAGTCCTTGTCGAGACGAAACTGCTTATGACATCTTAAACAACTTTTGGCAGTTTTAAAAAATACGGTCCGTACCGCGCGGCTCTGATCGTCGACGCTCTCAGAACTGCTGCTCAAATCAGTAGCCATAGTGAGTAGGGTCTGGCTGTCTTTGGTGAACTGTTCTGCCAGCGCTACAAAATCGTCCCAGTTATCCCAAATGGCGGGTAATGCCTCGGTGACGACGCTCTCCCGGCTGTCTTTAGTATCCGGAAACAAAGAGGGGATCTGATCTCCGTGGTTCACGAAGGCCTGCGCTGCCTCCTCAACCGCCAGAAGATCAAAAGACGCCTTGCCTTTGATCATATCCCCAACTGTTTTGGCGTGATCACCCAATAACGACATTCCATCCATGCGCTCTTTCACAATACCCATGGCACCCGTATGCGCCCGAGTCTGCCCAGCGATGGCTACGACGCATAATGGAAGTGCAAGCAATTGAGCTCTATTTTTAATGCACATGATTTACTGTGTAGTCGTCGATAGATTCGTTATCAAGCACTGTGTAGAAACGCGACAGCTTTCACTGACACGGCATAGCAACGGAGAGTGTTTTCAAGTTGCTCGTTCGATGACAATATTGCGCCATGACCACAACATCGCCTCTTGTACCAGCCTCATAGTGACCAGGCCGCAAACAGGCGACCCGAAACTTACCCGCATAGCTGAATTGCCAGATCACATGGCCAGACTCGTCGACTTTGCCAGACACAGAGTTTAACTCATCATGCGCCTTGCCCGAAAAACGTTTCAAAAGCTTGTGATGTTCCGGTATTTTGGCCTCTCCCCCAATAGTGAACACCGTCTCTGTGCGTGAACACCTGTTTCTCGACCCTTGCTTTACGAATGATAAGAATCTGATCGTGCGTTGCCAGCTGTGAACCGTCGTCACCTTCAGGCGTTTTCGATGGTCTCGCCAGTTGTTGCCTGCTTTTGACTCGGGAACCCCGGAAGACCCGCCTGATGTTACGCAAATTGGTACAAAGGTGAGTTATGCGAGAGATTTAACACGGCAATGCCATCAGGGCCCGCCTATTGAAAAATATCAATATCAGCAATACTAAACATTGACATTCCAGTCACTGGAGCCTTTATCATTAGTTATCAAGTGATGATTGTTGAGTAGGTAACGACCATGCAGGCAAACAAAACACTGGCCATACCGATAGAAGGGATGAGCTGCGCGTCTTGCGTGTCCCGCGTGGAGAAGGCCTTGCTTGGGGTGGAGGGCGTCACAACAGCATCAATCAATCTGGCACAGGAAACAGCATTGATCAGCTTTGGTGATGGGCAAGTCATTATACCTGCGGTTACAGCGTTGTCTGATGCGGGCTATCCAGCCAGAACCCAGACGTCGGTACTCGATATTCGCGGTATGAGTTGCGCATCATGCATCGGCCGAATCGAGCAGGCATTGACCGCTGTGACTGGTGTAATTGAGGCAAACGCCAATCTGGCAACAGAATCTGCTGATGTTCGTTTCATCGACTCGGTCGTCAGTGCAAACACGATTGCTATTGAGCTTACTGCGGCAGGCTATGAATCGAGTGTCCGAAGTAACAAGGAAGGGACTGGTAACGATCATCATGCCGACCAGATTATGCATCTCAAAAAAACAACGCTGGTAGCTGCTGCACTGGCACTACCCGTTTTTTTGCTGGAGATGGGAGCACATCTATTCCCGGCTTTTCGCGAATTTATCAGCGCATCTATTGGAATAAGGTCTAGCCATTACATTCAGTTTTTTCTCACATCTCTGGTACTTTTCGGGCCGGGGTTGCAGTTTTATCGTACCGGGTTCCCTGCCCTGTTCCGCGGCACTCCTACAATGAATTCCCTGGTCGCCTTGGGTACGTCTGCCGCCTATGCATTTTCAGTTGTTTCAACGTTTGCACCAACACTGTTTCCGCGTGGCACGACGAATGTCTACTTTGAAGCAGCCGCAGTCATCGTCGTATTGATTCTTTTTGGTCGTTATCTCGAAGCGCGTGCAAAGGGTCGCACTGGTGTGGCTATTCAGAAATTGATTGGTCTGCAGGCCAAAACAGGTCGTGTCGAGCGTGGCGATTCAGTCGTGGATGTGGACATTGATCAAATTGTGCATGATGACAAAGTACATGTACGGCCAGGTGAGAAGTTCCCGGTTGACGGTACCGTGATTGGTGGACGATCCTATGTCGATGAAAGCATGATTACAGGCGAGCCCGTGCCTGTAGAGAAACTGGTTAAGGCCTGCGTCATAGGCGGCACTATAAACGGTACAGGTGCGTTGACCTACCGTGCAACAGCTGTGGGCAAGGAGACGCTACTGGCTCAAATTGTGGCAATGGTTGAACAGGCACAAGGTGCCAAACTTCCCATTCAGAGTCTGGTTGATCGAGTAAGCGCCTGGTTTGTTCCACTGGTTATCATTTTCGCGTTTATCACTATGGCTATCTGGTTCACTGTCGGTCCTGAACCCTCACTCAGCCATGCACTCGTGGCAGGTGTGGCTGTACTTATCATTGCCTGTCCTTGTGCCATGGGTTTAGCCACGCCTACCTCTATCATGGTAGGTACGGGCACGGCAGCCGAGATGGGCGTGCTGTTTCGTCAAGGCGATGCCTTACAGCGGTTGCAAGGGGTCGACGTGATCGCTATAGACAAGACAGGAACGTTGACACAAGGACGCCCTGAATTGACTCACCTGGAATTCGCAAACGGTTTTACAGAGGAAGAAGTACTACCTATGATTGCTGCCGTGGAGGCTTCATCGGAGCATCCGATTAGTGATGCCATCGTACGAGCGGCATCGCTTAGAGATCTACCGATACCAGAAACAGATGACTTTCTTTCGCATACCGGCTACGGCGTGCAGGCGCAAGTCAATGGTCGTAAGGTCCTCATTGGTGCTGATCGTCTGATGACTCGCGAACACGTACCGATGGGGCCATTGAAGGAACAAGGCGATGCGCTTGCATCGAGTGGGGTCACGCCACTCTACGCCGCTATTGACGGTCAAATCGCCGCGGTAATCGGCGTGACAGATCCAGTAAAAGAGAGCGCCTATTCGACCATCAAGACCCTTCATAAAATGGAATTATCGCCAGTTATGATAACAGGGGATAATCCGCTCACAGCACGCACAATTGCGAATGAGTTAGGTATTGATCGCGTCATTGCTGGCGTTCTGCCTGATGGGAAAGTGAGTGCCATAGAGAGTCTGCAAACCGAAGGATCTCAGGTAGTATTTGTCGGCGACGGCATCAACGATGCACCAGCTCTTGCATCGGCGGATGTTGGCATTGCCATTGGCACAGGGACTGACGTTGCTATTGAGGCCGCTGATGTGGTCTTGATGTCAGGCGATCTGAACGGCGTGGTGAGCGCGCTACAAATCAGTAAGCGGACAATGCAAAATATACGGCAGAATTTGTTCTGGGCGTTTGCCTATAATATCCTGCTGATACCGATAGCTGCCGGGGTACTGTATCCGGTGAACGGCATGGTTTTATCGCCCATGCTGGCAGCTGCCGCTATGTCCTTATCCAGTGTTTTCGTACTATCGAACGCCTTGAGATTACGATGGTTGAAATCGGCGATAGCTACGCATCACACAGATGATAAGGACCAGAATCACCTAATCGAATCAACCGCTCAGTAAGCACGATCAATACCATGAATATTAAACATGCCTCTCTTGATTGCGGATTGCCAGTTAAAACTATTCGATATTATGATGAAATAGGCCTCATCAATCCAGCCAGAGATCACAATGGCTATAGGGATTTTCACGATACCGATTTACACAAACTCAACTTTGTGGCTCAAGCGCGTTCACTGGGCTTCACGATCGAGGACTGCCGCACGTTGCTGGCGCTCTACGAGGATGATGCTCGCGAGAGTGCTGATGTAAAACGAATCGCTAAGCAACATCTGATACAGATTCAGGAAAAAATAACTCAACTCAATATCATGAGCAATACGCTGTCACATTTGATAAGCGAATGCGCAGGAGACGAGCGCCCTGATTGCCCGATATTGGACAAATTTAGTGGATGTAACTCGAGGAAAAATGGAATCAAATAGCAGTGCGATTTATAAGGAACTGTTCGGCGACAATTAACGAATCACCTCAGCTGAAGACTTTATCGAGTTAGATGGAACCCGACGTAAACTTACAAGATCTTGCGGTGGCAGAGGTCGCTGCCAACTTAGCCCCAAAAAACGGCGCATCATGATTCTCGTTGTATCAACTAACGATACCGCATAGCAATTGTTACGTATTACCTTTTACGTGTGCAAAGGCGGCATGCAAATCGCCAGGTGAATGTTCTTTACCCAGATCCAGCTTGTCTTCAATACGCTGCAGGTGTTTAACCATCTCAACTTGTGCTGCCTTGACATCACCCTTGGCGACGATATCAATAATGTCGAAATGTTCCTGATGAGAGCACAGTGTATGGTGCGGGGTTTGATACATCGCAATAACCAACGAGGTTTGTGGCACCAGCTCTTTCAAGTAATTTTGCAGGGTCGAATTGGTTGAGAGCATGGACAAACGGATGTGAAAATCCCCTGACAAGCGCAATCCACTACCCACGTGTTGCCTACGAACTTGATCGCGCTCATCATCTACACATTGCCTGAGTTCATCGAGTGACTTTTTTGTGGCGGCAACCACCGCCTCACCAATCAACTCACGTTCAATAAGGCGCCTGACGCCGAGTATCTCACGAGCTTTTTGAACATCAGGACGGATGATCGTTGCGCCCCGGTTCGGTTGAATATCGACAATACGATCATGTGAGAGTCTCAGGAGGGCTCGGCGGACAACCGTTCTACTCACAGAGAAGATGCTGGAGAGTTCGTCCTCTTTCAGCTTCACGCCGGGGCTCAGCCGATGATCCAGAATGGCATCGAGAATTTCATTGTATAGCCGCCCATCCTGAGTCGCGTTCAGCGATTCCACCAACGGTAGTACAGCTGGCTCCAACGTTCTGGTGGTTTTCGAAGCTTTTTTGGCAACCATTGTGCTGGCTTTATAGAGCGACAACAGTATTGTACACAATAATCGTCATTATTCGCTCATCATATGGGTAACCTTGGAAACAATAATGAATACTACAATGATCTCAAAAACGATTCGTCTCAATATACTCGGTGTCTACTATCACGTGTGAAGCTCCACTAGCCAACCACTAGCCAACCACTAGCCAAGGCTTGTCAAAGACAAATTCTTCCAGATTGACACCCTCACCAATCCAGTCAATAACGGCAAAACGCGCTGCATTTTTCAGTGGCGTCAACACGCCATGCCATACGTTGCGGTGAATATTAACGCCTTGCAGGCGCTGCATGAGAAACGCTCTGGGTACTGTTGGTGTCCCGGCGTTATCACCTGCTACAACGACTAGAAACGGCGCATCGGACATGGGAATAAACGCCTGACTACCCAGCGGATGACGCTCCACCAGCGACAACGCATGTGGCAACGTATACGGTTGGCCCTGAAAGATACTGATGCCCGCTTGTCCTGTTGGGTCAAAATTCAACTGGGCAAGATTGTTATACCGAGCGCACATACCGTTGTTGATCATGGCTGTCGGTTCACCCGATGCATCAATGATGTCACCGTAGGCGCTGAATGCCTCTGGGGTAAGTGGCTCGATGACAATGGATTGGCTCATAACCCTAGTGTTTCATGCATTCGGCTACAAAGCCGGATGTCGGTTAACATCCTTGTATAACAGATAACGAAAATTGTCAGGCCCACCGGCATAGCATGCTTGCGGACAAAAGGCACGAAGCCACATGAAATCCCCAGCCTCCACTTCGACCCAATCCTGGTTGAGTCGATAGACACCTTTGCCTTGCAGCACATACAAACCGTGCTCCATGACGTGAGTCTCCAGGAACGGTATGACAGCGCCTGGCGCTAACGTCACAATCGTGACATGCATATCGTGGCGTAGATCATCAGGTTCGACAAACCGTGTGGTTGCCCATCGACCTTGTGTGTCTGGCATGGGTGAGGGTTGCACGGCATGATCACTGGTAACAAAGGCGTTCGGTTTCTCAATACCTTCAACAACCTCATAGACTTTACGAATCCAGTGAAAGCGTGCCGGTGCATCGCTTCGGTTATGAACACGCCACACAGCCCCTGCAGGTATATAAGCATACCCACCAGGCTCTAACGTGTGTTGCTCATCGTCAACGCTCAGTTCAATGGATCCTTCAACAACAAACAGTACCCCTTGTACTCGCGAGTCCAGCTCGGGCTTATCACTGCCTCCACCGGGGGAGACTTCCACGATATATTGAGCAAATGTGGTCGCGAAACCCTCGATTGGCCGCGCAATGATCCATGAACGCGTTTTTGTCCAGAACGGGAGCAAGCTGGTGACGATATCGCGTAAAACCCCTTTGGGAATTACCGTATACGCCTCTGTCACGACAGCCCGGTCACTCAGCAACTGCGTTTGGGCAGGTAGGCCGCCGTGAGGCGCGTAGTAGCTGTTTTGACTCATTTGGTTTTTGCACCAGATTGGAACCATTGATCGATCAACATGCGCTCGTCATCAGTGATCTGAGTCAGATTGCCTATCGGCATCGCCTTGGTGACGAAGGTTTGTTGATGCACAGCCTGCGCCTGCCTTACTATATCATCTGCACTTTCCAGAATCACACCCTTGGGCGGTGCACTAAAGCCAGCTTGTGTCGGTACTTTCGCATGGCAGTTAGCACATCGAACCTCTACCACCGCTCGAACCTTGGCGAAAACCTCTGCGGTACTTACACTTGGGTCACTCGCAACTGGTTTGGTTGGTCTGGGTGCGATGGCTGCAGCAACACCCATGATCAGCACGGCAGAAACAATCAAAGGTATAAGTGTCTGATCACCTTTGTGTCGTTGAACAAAGTAGACACGAATCAAAGCGCCTGCGATAGACAGGGCGATCAAGATAAGCCAGTTATACTCGTGACCCCACGTCATGGCGTAGTGATTACTGATCATCACGAACAACACGGGCAAAGTAAAGTAGGTGTTGTGCACTGAGCGCTGCTTGGCACGGATACCGTGAATAGGATCGGGGGCGCGTCCTTCACTTTTCGCTGCCACAAGATCTCGCTGACCCGGCATGATAACGAAAAATACGTTCGCCACCATGATAGTTCCAAGCATGGCGCCGTAGTGAAGGTAGGCGCCTCGCCCACTGAAGATCTGACACAACACAACCGCTGCAACTGAGACGAATACCAGCATCAAAGCACTGAGTTTGGCTTCCTGTTTACCCACGGGTGATTTACACAGCAGATCGTAAATGATCCAGCCCACCACCAGTGTCAGCACGCCCAATAACACCGCCACGGGTTTGCTCAATGACATGACGCTGGGATCAATAAGGTATATCTCGGCCTGATACCAGTACATCAACGAGATTAAAAACATACCGGTAATCCACGTGGTGTACGCTTCCCACTTGAACCAGTGCAATGTCTCAGGCAGCTCGGGCGGCGCTACCTTATATTTTTGCGCATGATAGAAACCCCCACCGTGTACTGACCAAATCTCTCCACCGACACCTCGCTCGACATCAGCACCGTTTTTGGGCGTCTCCAGACTGTTATCTAACCAGACAAAGTAAAAGGAAGCGCCGATCCAGGCAATACCCGTGACCAGATGAACCCAGCGGCCCAGGAGATTGAGCCACTCCAGAATATAGCCTTCCATAATCAGAACCTCGATTCAATCGGTTATCAGAGCAATAGTCACTTAGCTACCTCGATACGTCGAGTAGCTGTACGGCGTTATCAATAACGGGACGTAATAATGCTTATCGGCAGCACAGACCCCGAAGCGGATAAGCACATCGACCATCGTCGTTGGTGAGCACGCTCGCAAGGCGTAGCCGCTGTTCGCCATTGATACAATACAGGGCAACGGCTATCGCGTTTCCAGGCTTACCGCGAGTGGTATCCAGCACGTGCGTTGTTAATCTACCCATAGGCGTCGCTCGAGACGTAATGACCCTGTGGGCCGAGGTTCACTGCTGATTGCGTGGACATTACTGAGTTGCCCACAATATGTCAACATAGTTGTACTTGTAATTGTATTTATATTTGTGTACAAATGTTATGTATTCTATGAATAACGGTGGTCGCCAGAGCGGTCGTTGTCATCTATACGACGATAATCGAGTTGTCACTCAGCGTTCACCCCTCATCGCTTAAGGCCTCAATCGCTATGACAATCAGTCTTTCCGCTTCACGGTTCAGTCTCGCACCAGCGGCACTCACACGCGCAGCTTTTGTCGAACGCTTTGGCGGTGTGTATGAGCATTCACCCTGGGTGGCTGAGCGGACCTGGGACGCCGGTGTCAATGAACATCACAGTGTTATTGCCACACTAGGCTCAGCGATGGCCGAGGTATTGGCCAAGGCCCTTGATGAAGAGAAGCTGCAGTTGATTCGTGCTCACCCTGATCTGGCAGGCAAAGCGGCCCGACAGGGTGAATTGACAAACGAATCCTCCGATGAACAGTCCAGTGCCGGACTTGATCAGTGCACGAGCGAAGAGCTGGCGCATTTTCAAACCATGAATGATGCCTACAAAGCAAAGTTCGACATACCCTTTATCATGGCTGTGCGAGGCGCTAACCGTCATCAAATTCTGCAGGGTTTTGAACAACGACTACCTAACGAGCCTGTTGTGGAGTTCGCCCGTGCGCTGGAGGAGATCAATCGAATCGCGATGCTCCGGTTAGAGTCGCTTGCCGAGGCCGACTACCCGCGCAACTTAATTGGCTATGGCAATCGTCCACCGATAGCTCAATGGCCAGACAAGGCGCGTATCGCCGTTCAGTTTGTTGTTAACTACGAGGAAGGTGCAGAGAACTGTGTGCTGCACGGCGATCCTGCATCAGAGGCGTTTTTATCAGAGATTGTCGGTGCTCAAGCGCTGCCCGATGTTCGGCACATGAACATGGAGTCTATTTACGAATACGGATCGCGCGTAGGTTTTTGGCGGTTGCATCGTTTATTCACTGAACGCGCGTTACCTGTCACTGTATTCGGTGTTGCCATGGCGCTGGAAAGAAACCCGGATGCCGTGACCGCCATGAAAGAGGCGAACTGGGAAATCGCCAGTCACGGGTATCGATGGATCGACTACCAGTTCATGGAAGAATCTGTCGAGCGTGCGCACCTGAACCTTGCGATCGAGGCGCACACGCGTGTCACAGGAGAACGTCCATTAGGTTGGTATCTGGGGCGATGTAGTCCCAATACCCATCGCCTTGTTGCAGAAGAAAGTGGCTTCATCTATAACGCTGACAGCTATGCGGATGACTTACCCTACTGGGATGACTCACACGGTTCTCAACCGCAGCTCATCGTGCCGTATACGCTGGATACCAATGACATGCGCTTTGCATCGGCACAGGGATTCAACGCAGGGGATCAGTTTTTTAACTACTTGAAAGATAGCTTCGATACGCTGTACGCAGAAGGTGGTCACACACCGCGCATGCT
>ENA-ORXR01001106-ORXR01001106.1-marine-metagenome-genome-assembly--contig:-NODE-1106-length-30326-cov-15.938279_pt1 | contig 30326 bp, 32 predicted proteins | sample MGYA00237866_ERZ511479 | MGnify/ENA metagenome assembly ERZ511479
GGGGGGGGGGGGGGGGGGGGGGGGGGGGGGGGGGGGAGGGGGGGGGGGGGGGGGGGGGGGGGGGGGAGAGAAGAGCAGGGATAGGGAGCAGCTCAGCGTGCTCGAGTCAGCGGTGGCTACGGGGGGTTGTGGACACCAGACAACACGGCACTCACGCTCGCCGAGTCGCGGTTATGTACCATTTCGCAGTCGCAAGGAGACCCCTCCAGTGGTGCGGGCGACCCACCCACGCTCGCGTGAGGTGCGCCGTCGTCAGATGATGTGCCGGGGGCGTCCTGGGGGGTGTCTCAAGCGGGCGAAACGGTGCGCAACCCGCCAAAGGCGAAAAAAGGCCGAAGCAAACGGCGTCCCGGAGGGAGTGGGGACGGGGCCTCCAGGAGTGTCGTCTGGGGAGGTGGGTAAAAAGCGCGCGCAGCCCCGCAAGGCGGGAATCAGGGCAATGCAAACGGCCCAGGCGGCCGCACAGGAGGGGGGGGGCGACTAACACCTCTGGGGAGGGGGGGTGAGTGCGCCCAGCAATGTCGGCCGGAAAAGGCTGAACTTCACGACGCCGCCAAGGGGGGGGGGAGAAGGTGCTCAGTGGGGTGAGTGTGCGGGGGAGAAGAGGGAAAGCCCACCAAAGCACGACCGGAAAACAGGTCCCACAAAGACAGTCGACAAGAGCGCAACAGGCAGCCTCAAGCGACGGTCCAAGCCGCTCGGTGCGGATGGCCAAAGTCAACCGGGCGGAGGCGTGCGTGCTTTTCGCGCTCCGCAGCTGTCGTGGGCAGCTTGGCACGTTGGGCGATCAGCAGCAAGGGGGGAACTCGGCATCGTCACTTGGGCGAGAGGGCCGTGTGCCGGTGTGTCGGGGCCAAGACGCGCCGTCGTGGCCCAAGTCGAAAAAGGGCGCCACTTGGGCGAACTGCTGACAGCAATCAACCGCGCTTTGTATCCGACTACAATCACAATGTGTACTTGAGCCACACGTAAGGTCTATCATGGTGCGGAAGACTGGACAGGAGCGTCCTACAAGTGAGCCGGTCCAGCCCTGAATGCAATTTCTACAATCAAATTGTACTTGGATTCTCGTCAGGAGTTACAAATTATAAAATGGCGCCACACGATCGGTTCAATTTAATGCTCGCCAGGCGGCGCTGGCCGCTTGCAGAGCGCCACTCGTGTCACGTGCGCACAAGGACGGTCTTTCCCATCGGGGTTTCTGTGGATGGGACCTGCCGTCGTCGAGCACCTTCCGCCACGGCGGCCCAACCCGTGTCGCGTCACGATGGCGCCCTGCCACTTGTGGCGGTCGTCCGCTCAACGTGCGCCCCTGCTGCCCTCGACGCCCGCCTCTCTGATTCGCTGGCCTGCGGCTTGTCGGCGGCTGAGTGTGAGCCACTCCTGGGGCCCCCGTCCTCCCTGCAATGGCGCAGCCCCACGTGAACCAAGCCCCCCGTCTTTCTGCGGCCATGAGGTATGCGACACAGACGACGGCCGACCAGCGCCCGCCTGACAGAAACATGTGTTTTTACGAGCCTGCGTGTCGCTTGTGTTTGTGGGGCGTCGGAGGGGGGGGGGTGGTGGACGCAGGCGTGGGGTGGTGCTCTTCTGGTGCTGTGTCGCGGCGTTTCGGTGTATCCGGCTGCCAATGTCCTTGTGGTACGCGAGGAAAAGGACCGCCGCCCAACTGAGTCTGCGTGCTGTTCGGCAATGCCCTCTCCGACGTGTGCCCTTGTAGCCTAACCACAGTGGCTGCTGTTTCCTTTTGACCAACGCTCGCGCCGGTTACGGTTTCGCTCCCACGCTGGTGCTCTTGAGTGCAGGTGTCCAACCGCATCCGGTGACGTGTGCGAGCCACCGGCGGTCGACCTGTGCACCTTGGACAAGAAGGCCACCCGACGTGTTCCAGAGGAGTGCGGCGCGGCTCCCAACGTCTGCGACGCTTTCATTTTCGCATAGACTGTACGTGACCTCCTCGTGTGTTCGGCTCACGGTAATGGTGGTGGCGCGGAGGTGTGGAGCAAGAAGCGCACGAGGTTGATGGGACTGCGGGGATGATCGTACACGGTTGTTTCCGCGCCCTCCCCCATAGAGGCCATGTGCTGACGCCTGTCCCCTGCATTCTCTTTCATTTGTGGCCAGTGGTCTGCCATTTTTCATGTCATTGCCATCGTCTGGTTGCTATCCCTATGTGGTGTGTCCGCAGAGGCAGGCGACATGTCGGATGTGCCTCCAACCCGGCCGTTTCTCGAGTGCGACTGCGGCTTTCCCACCCCGTTTCTCTCGGGGCTCAGGCGCCATCAGTACGCCATCCACGGTGGTCTGATTGGACACAACACGCAGCTGCCGCGTCGTCGGCAGCCCAGGGGGTTGACGGAGAGCAGTGGCTCTGACGGTGGCGAAGGACGCGTGGCCGGCCGCTCTGTTGGCGACGATGTGCCGGGAGCCGCGCGCGGGGCGCTGCGCGGCGGCCATGCGCCGAACACGGACGGCAACGTGGCTGATGACGAGTCGGACGCCCCGTCCGGCCCGCCCTCCCCGCCCACCCAGCCCGACTCATCTGAGTCGGGCTCGACGGCTCACAGCGCGGTGGAGTCCCAGCTACGGACGCTGCTCGAGCTCACCCGCATCTTTGTGCCCGCGGTTGACGGCGGCGGTGCCGCCGCAGACGCGGTTCCCGAGTACCTCTACTCGTCGGTGGGTCTACACGTGCGTGCGTTGTACGAGGCACTTGGCGACGCGCGGCGTGCCGAGCCGCTCGTCCACGTTCGCAAGCGCGCCAAGACTGGCCGCTTCAACACCGTGCGCTTACGGGCGTTGCAGCGGTTTGTGCTCCAAGTCGGCGGGGCGGGCTTATCCGAAAAGGACCAAGAGTTTTTGTACGAGTTTCTTGACTGTTGGGACGGAACCAAGGCCGGAATGGCCAGGGACGCTGGTCACCACAAGACCCTGAGGCACACGTTCCCCTCCGTCAAGGCGTTCAAAAACGCTCTTCGAGACGACCTAGACGACGCGGCGCTTAATGCCGGTTGGCAGAAGGTCAAGCTTGTGGAGGGCGGGGTCTCGTATGAGGCGTACTTTCGCGACGTGCTGCAGGTTATCAGGTCCCTGCTCAGGTCTAAGGGCAAACACATTCAGCTGTGGAGCGGCGTCTCGGGGCCTGCCCCCCCCAGTGACGTACGCGAGACGCCGCTGGATGGAGACGCCTTCAAGATTTGCGAGGAGCTCGTGATGAAGAACAGGGACGAGCTGTCGTGTGTACTCGGCCTGCACGTGTTTTCTGACAGCAGCCAGTTGTCGTGGTCGGGTGGTACGTTGTATGCTCTGTGAGTGTGAGTGGCGTATGCCAACCATAGCGCCGCGTGCTTATACTTGGCCGGTTTCTTCGTGCGTTCCATGGGCCAGTCACTCACTGGACACCTTCTGTTGTCTGCCCTTTGTGTTGCTTTCACTTTGGTTGGTCTCCTCTTCTCAGCGCACAAACTCTACCCTGTTCGTGTACGTCTCGTGAACGACGTGTCGGGAACCATCGAGTGGGTGACCGTCGCCTACGTACCCATCGTCCGCAAGCTCCAGGAGCCTGGGGCGGACGAGCGAGCCCGCATCAGACGGTGCGGGATTTTGCAGCGCGTTATTTACGCCGCCTTCACGCACGTCATTGGCCGCAGCCACATCGGCTTTCGCGTGAAAGTCAACGGCCAAAAGGCCCTGGCCTTCCCCCGCGTGCTGCTGTACTTGTGTGATCAGCCGGAGGAGAGGGCGGTGCTGGGATTGAAAGGTGGCCAATGCCCTCATCCTTGCACGTCGTGCATGGCCAAGATCGAGATTGTCGGCGCGCCCCAGGCGGTCAACGCCGCAGATCGCAACGTCATCAACACGGTCACCAATCAGGTGGAAGCCTACGAGCACATGCGCCGCCAACGTCAGCGGCAGCGGCGCGTGGCCCTCAGTGCGCTTGACTCGACGTCCGGCGGTGTGCCGGGACTGGCCGGTATGGCTGGCCTCGGCACGGCACCGCTGCTGTTGTACAGGATGATTGGGTTTGATGTGCTGCATGTACGTTGTTCCTGGTCGACGTCGCCCTCCTTTTGTATTGAGGCCACCGCACGCGCCCCGCTTGCTCTCTTGCACCGTCTTCTAAACGCATCTGCTGCTCCCCTGCGTTTGGCGTGCCTATTTTCTCCCTGTTTTTGTTGCAGGTCATGGACCTGGGGGTCACCCGCATGCTGGTGCACCGCCTCGTGCGTGTGTTCCCCTACCTTTGCAGGGGGAAGAAGCCTCCAGCGGGTTCGGGCACGGCCACACGTCGAGTTGCCTTTAAACGACTGCTGCGCCTGCATCGGAGGAGCAAAGCATGCCGGACGCCGCCTGGGTACGTTGACCACTTTGTGCTGCACTGCTGTTGAGCCTCATGCATCCTCTTGCATGGCGAATAACCGTGCCCGCGAGCACCCGCTCGAGTTTGTGCTGACTTGTCTCTGTACCAGTCCTACCCTGCTCTCTTTTGTGCTGTCTGCCCCCCCTTTTTTCTTGGGTTTTGCGGTGCAGGTACATCGTCAGAGCTAACGAAAAGCAGGCGGTGTTTACCGGGAAGCAACAGCGGGACGGCGTCGCCATCCTGGCGTTTATCGTGGCCGGCCTCTTCGGCCCGCTGGGCGACGAAAACGGCGCTGGCGCGTTTGCTGCCGAGCATGCCGCGGAACGCGCAGCGGTCGACGGCTCAGCGGACGCGGCGGGCTACGAGGCGGACAGCGACGATGACGCCGCCAAGGTGGGGAAGAACTTTGTGTTCGATTGGGCGGCGTACCACGAAGTGTGGGGGGACACCCCCATTAACGTCGCTGTGACGTCCATGTTCGCCGAGTACGCGGTGCTCTACGCTCGCATCGCCGGGCGCACCACCTCTGCCGTGCCGCCGCCAATGACCCTGACGGAAGGCCGCGACATCGGCGAGCAGGCCACGGCCTTCGTGAACAGGTTCATCACTCCTATCCTCGGGCACATTGCCTCTGTTAAGGTGCACAAGCTCCTATGCCATGTGGCAGAGGCCGTGCGGTGGCATGGCAACTTGCAAAACGGCAACACCGCCGCCAACGAAAGCGGACACAAGGCAGACAAGCCGTATTACGCGCGCACAAGCAAGGATGGCCGCTCGTTCACTCGTCAGCTCGTGAGGCATGCCCACGGCGCGCGGGGTATCCTCGACCGCCATGCGAAGGCGGACAAGGCAGCTGATGCGGCGTGGACGGCCGACCAGCAAAAAGCTGCGGCAGGCCGCGGCGCTCGTGGTGCGGCAGGAGTTCGGGTGCCAGAGGCGGCGACCAGCAGCGCAACTGCAGTGCGCGGCGTCGCTGCGGCCGACGGCGCCACGGCCGCGGAGGAGCACAGGAGGAAGCAGAAGCGGAGGGTGTACAACGTGGCCAAGGTGTCGGTGGGGGACTTGGCGACGAGACCAGACTTGGCCAACGTTGGGGCACTGTTGGGCTTGGCGGCGCACCGTCACGTGCGGGTCGCAACGCGCACGCCGGTGATGGCGCGCTTTGACTGTGGAGCGCGCGAACAGCAGCACGTTCGAGCAGCCGAAGACTACCTCAGCGCGCCATGGTATGATGCGGTGCTGTACCACCCGGGCGGTGACCAGGCGCGGCTGTGCATTGGGGAGCTCCGCACCATCGTGAGGGGGCCAAAGGGGGACGCCGTCGTCCTCGTACCGCTGGAGGTCGTTCCATCGGAGCGGCTCTGCCCCTTTGTAGCGCTAGGGTGCCTGCGCCTCAAATGGCGCATCGTGGACCATGCCTCTGACGTCACGCTTCGTCTGGTACCCGTCGAGCACGTGCGGCGGCTGGCCTTTGTGGTCAATGACTTTGCCGTCCTCGCCGGTCGCTGCGGCGTGGACGCGGACGTACCCACCATGGACAGTCCACTCCAGGAGCGCCTGGACATGAGTTTCTTTCTTAACGCGTTTTTTCCTTGGGACGCGAAGTAAAAGTGGTGTGTTTGTTGTGCTCGGTCGGTCGAGGTGAAGCACTATCCCGAGAGCATAGCGCGCGGCGTCGCGCTACGGCGCAAATGCGACATCTGCCAGCGCCGCCGGTACTACTCCAACGTCCAACTCGCACAGCATCGCGCAGACCTCCAGCCCCTTGCTTGTTTTCGCAGAGCCCGGTCTCCCCCCCGCCCGTACGCTAAACAATAGCTCAGTCACCGCCCAGCAATCCTTGAGCCTCGCCCAATGCCCATTTCTGCCCGTGCGGGAGAGCGGCGGCTCACAACGCTGCCCAGGCACCCGGTGCCGCCCCCCCCCGCAAGCAGGTGACGCCGTCTGTTCGTCCAGCGCCGCCCCCGCTTGCGTGGCCGTCAAACGGCGCCCCCTCCACGACGGGGGACGACACTGCTGGTCCGTCCAGCGCCGCCCCCCCGTTGCGCGTCCCCTCAGCGCCGCCCCTTCCCCAACGGGGGACGACGCTGCTGGTCCGTCCAGCGCCGCCTTACGTTGTGCGTCCTCCCGGCGCCGCCCAGCCCCTGGCGGGGGGCGACGTTGCCCGTCCGCTTAACGCCGCCTCTCCCTCTTCGGCGTGGTCGCAGGTGTCCCTGCGGGGCGCTGCCGCGGTCTTGCAGGCCGAGCAGTCTTGAAGCAAAGTCGAGGAGGTGACCCGCGTGCCTCTGTAAGCTTGAGCGCACAGCAAGGATCGGATTCTCACCCGAGCCTGCTAACAAGTGCTGGCCCAATCACATCACATAGGCGCTCCGCGGTCTCGAGCAAGGCTGGAAAGAAACGGCCGTTCCGCGACTCCTTGCGGCGAGGCCCAGCCTCGCGTGAGGCCTAAAAGCCCATCCAAACGTTGTTCCGTTGGGGAATCGGAGGGCTCCCACAGAGGTCGAACACGCCCATCCAATCGTTGTTTCGATGGGCGATGGGCTTCGATGGGAACCAATGGGCTGTGCGGGGAGGCGTGACGATTTAGCAGTGCTGCCCTCTCGTGATACCCGACCGGCCAGCTGGTCTTTGCGTTGCACGGCTTCTGGAGGGTTCAAGGAAGAATTTTTGGCGCTGGCGCGAGGGTGGCGAGCGCCCACAGCTGCACGTGTGGCGTGCGCTGCGCTTGGACTGCCGCCTGCGGTCTGTCAGGAAGCCTCTACGTCTGTCTGAGGCGCTGTGCGGCGAGAGGGACCTGGCGAGTGCGCCCGACAGAAGTGCGCCTGGCGTCGAACTGATTGCTGCTGCACACTGGAGCGCGCCCGCCACCACACCCGCGTCTGAGACGCGCCAGTGAGCTGCTGTGTTGCACCGGTGCCAGCAACAGCTCCCTCGCCCTGGGCACTGACCGACGCGAGGGGGCGCGTAGGCATCCCAGAAGATGGCAAGCGTGCCGGGAGCGCAGTGCGACCGCCGCCATCTGGCCGGCACCTCGGCCGCCGTCGCGCCGCTGCCGTGCGGCCGGCACTCCGTGCCCGCCACCGTAGCAGGCTGCCGCGGCCATGTCCCCACACGCTGCCACGGCCGCCCCAGGCCTGCGCCGCATTTTTTTTTCACCGCCGCCACGACCGCGGTGCCCACCCACCCTCGCCACCGTGGCGGCGGTGCCCACCTACCCTTTGCACCACGACGGCGGTGCCCACCTACCCTAGCTGGGGCAGGTCGCCGCCGCCGACGTCGCTCCCCGTGGTCGCCGCAAACGTCACCGCACGCGGCAAGCGCGACCCGCGCCCGCCCACCGCGGATGGCGACGCCACCGGCGGCGTCTGCGCGCCCCCCCGGCGGAGCAGGACGCGCCTACGGCAAGCCTCGCGGCGGCGGGCGCCCTACCGTCCGCGGGCGCGGCGTGATCTACCACCTGGTTGCGGTTCTGTCCTCCCGCCCCGCCGCTGCCGGCAGCGCTGCCGCTACCGCTGTTCGCCGCCGCACGCGCGGGCGCGATTGCGGGGGCATGTCTCGACGCCGTGACCAACGTTGCAACGGGGCCGGCCGTCGCGTCGTTGCTCGCGCTCAGGCTATTCTTGTGGGAAGCGGCCTCGGCGAGCAACGACGGGGGGCCGCCATTTCCAGCGGCGGCTGCGGGCGCCGCCGCCGCCGATGCGTCGGCATCGGCCTCCGCGTCGGCGGGGGCCCGCTTGCCGCGCGCGGCTGCCGCGGCAGCCGAGGTCAACCAGGAAGCCGCAGACACGCATCTCGGAGTGGCGCTCGGCGGCGGCGTCCTGCGCATTACGCCGGGATAGCGGGGGGACTCGGCCACTGCGGGGTGCGGGGCTTGTGTGGGCTGGGGGGGAGTGTGATGCTCGTGTTGAACACGGAGGGGGGTCATGGCGGAAGTGGAAGCAGGCGCCATTATTTTGTACGACCGAAACGGCTGGCCGCGACTGTGACCGCCGCGGCGCCGCCGACGACGGCCCAGGCGGCGCCGCCAACGCCGCTGCCGCCAGCGACGCTTCTGGGGCGACGGGGGGGATCTTTCTGGCGGTAAACGAGCCAGGCGGGGGCTGTGCCGCCTGTCGCCTCCGACGCATCTACGGTGGTGGCGCCGACGCGTGCGGCGGCGGGTGCCGCAGCCGCCACCGCCGCCGACCCCGCCACCGTCCTCGAAAGCACCAGCGTCGCAATTTTCGACATCTTGTACGGGGCCAGCTGCCACGTCGCCGCCATGGCGGTGCCGCACGATGGCGTGGCTGCAGGCCTCGTCGCCCTTCCATCCGCCGCTGGGCACGCGGCGACTGTGGTGGCGCTGGTGCTCGTGGCGGTGGGGGGGTGACCGATTGGGCACCAGTGCGCATGCGGCTGCCCTGATGGAGGGAATTTGATTTGGGACCCAAGAAAGGTGGGGGTGGCCACCCGGGGTACGTGGAGCGACCTTTTCGGTGGAGGTGGAGGGTACCGCGCGTGGATTCTCTTCCAGATGGGTGTCTGTGGAAGAGGAGATGAGAAAGGTAGCTGTCCCGACATGGTGCGGCTGTGGGCAGGGAGGCAAAGGTGGGGCGGCGGGGGTGTCGCCACGTATTTCGGGTCGTGTCGTGAAAGCACCTCTTTATTTCTCAGGTGTGGGGTGGAGTTTCCCCTGCGTCGCCCCGCGGCGACGCGCCGCTCGCTCACTCGGTGGGGGGTGCGGCGGTGGCGGCGGCGGTGGTGCTGCCACGAAGAGCACCAGGGCGTCCGCCGTTGGTGTCCCGCGGCCATGCGCCGCCATCGTGCTTGGGGGGGGGGGGGGGGCGGCGGAGGCGGTGGCGGCGGCTACGGTGGCGGCAGTGGCGCGTACTCGCCGCCGCCGCCCACTGGTGGGGCGCTTTTCGTCACGCCGCCCTACACCGACACGTGGGGATAAGATGCCGCCGGCGAACTGCCGCCGCTGCCGCCGCCGCTTCCTTCACTGCCGGCGCGCGTGCGAGGGCCACCTCCCGCGCGACGCCAGGAGCGTCCCTCTCCCAGCCGCAGACCGTGCCCGCCAGCGCGTGCAGCGCGCACCAGAACACGCGGATGGGGTCCTCCTCCGTGAGTGCACACGCGTCGGCAACAGACCCGCCGTACCCCCCCCCGATTCCGAGCCACACCGCCCGCGTCCGCAGCACCACGTCCCCGCCAACCGCCGCCCGGCGTGCAAAAGCCGACGCGACCCGCGTGACGCGATCGCGCGCGGAGCCGCCGTCGACGGCGCCATCAACGGCGCCGCCTGCCACCGTCGCTGCCGCCATTCAGACGCCTCCACCACCACCCTGCCGTTGGTCTTCAGCGTACACCCGGCCATGCTGTGCGCCGTCGGCGCGTCGTACACCCACCGGAAAAAGCGGGTGGTGGCGCGGGGTAAGCCCTCGGGGGAGTCGTTTGCCGTGACCGTCCGCGCTCCGACGACCATGGCCGTACCGCGGACGGGGCCGCCGCAGACGACCGCGGGCACATAGACGATCGACGGCAGGCGCGCGCAGCCATAGTCGACGACGGCGGGCTCGCGCGGCCGCCCGACACCACCACCGCCACGACGGCTGCCATTGCTGCCGCCGCCACACAGGTGTGCGGCCGGCACGGCGGCGGGCCCGCTGCCGTTACGCCACGGGCGCGAGCGGCCCGCCCGTTCGGCTCGACTCAGTCTCCGCTGAGGCCGGGTCGAGGCCGGCCATCCACGCCGCCGCCGTCGCGGAGCGGGTGACGATGGAGCGCTCGCGGAACCTCCCCCGAGCGCTCCAGGTGTGCGCATCGGGTGGACGGAGGCGCGCCAGCGTAAACGAGGGCGGCGGTGGCATCGGTGCGCGGTGTGTGGATCCGTCGCCGGCCACCGACGGCGCTGCGCGCGGCGGGACGGGCCTCGCCTTGGCGGCGGCCGCCGGTGCGGCGCCGGCCATGCCCTCACGGGCGGCCTTCGCCGTCTCTCCCGCCATGTGCCGCATCATGCCGGGGAGAAGCACCACCCCGTGTGGGTGGGGGTGCGGTCCAAATCCGGCGGGCGGTCCCTGAGGCGAGTGGTGCATCCTTGCGGGCCAAGCAGGGCACCGCCGTTGCCGAAGCGCCCGGCTCGAGCGCCTCTGCGCGGCGGCATCGGGGGGAGCATTGGAGGAGGTGGGGGGGTCGACGCGTTGCCGCGCTGGCCGCGAGCGCGACAGAAGAGGCGAGCGCGGCGGACAGCTCCGTGGCCGAGGTCGGCGTCGTGCCTTGCGGGGAACCGTCGAATACGGGAGGGAATGACGGCGCCAACGGAGGTGGGGGCGTGATGGCGTCGACTGCTGGCGCGCCGACACACCGCGCGCGCGCAATGATGAGCGCCAGCCGCGCGATTGCAATGATGACTGCCGACAGCGCGCGCGCCGGCGGGCCCCATTGTCCCCGCCGCTGGCGCCGCCGCCGCCGCCGCCGCCGCGGCGCCGTGGTCAGCCATGCCCACCCCCGCCCGCTGCGCGTCGGCACAACGCCAGCGCAGCCGCCTCGCCAGGAATCGTGCCGCCGCCACCCCTCGGCTGCGCGACGGATGGCACGCCCGCGCCCAAGGTTTCTGGACGGAGGCTGGAGAGGGGGGGAGGGGGGGGTGCGTCAAGACGCCAAATCTCAAATATATGTGGGCAAGCGCGGCGGGCACGCTGCTATATAATTCCCCCGAGGCGCTCCCCATTGGCCGATGACGACGGGCCTCGCCACGCGAGCCCAGCGCCTTGTGATCGACGTTGGCGCCGCCACCCGTTAACGGCGGCACGTTGCCCGTGTCGGCGCGGGCGCCTGCGTCTGTCGCCCAAGCAGCGTACCTGGTGTTGCCGTCCGCTGTCGGCGGCGTGTCGCCGTCGTCGGCGGCGCCAGCCAGGAACGTTGGCGAATGTCGACCATTTGGTGGGCCCCCGCGGTCTGCAGAGAGTCATCGCTCGTTCCGCTGTCACCCGCACGCTGCGACGCGTCAGCGTCGTGCGCGCCGCCAGCGGGAAGCCCGTAGTTGCAGTAAACGCCACCGCCGGCTGCCCCCGGCGAGTCCGCGGCGTTGGCATCGGCGGCTAGCGGCAGCGACGCGTTGTCGTAGGCTCCTGCGCCGCCCGCGGGCAGCCCAAAGCTGCCAGCGCACTGTCCGGCGCCTTAAAGCGGCGCCGCGTCGTCTACGGCTGCGGCGCCACCCGCGCGTGGTGGCGTGCCGTTGTAGACGCCGCCGCCGCCGGGCGGCGGCGGGCAGCCGCTGCCCATCTCTGGCAGCGTGTTGTCGGTGTTGCCGCCGCCGCCCTCGCGCGGCGTCGCGCCTTCGGCGTCGGCACCGCCGCCCGCGGGCGCAAGGTGCACGTCTACGATGAGACAGGTCGCCCGTGAGCAGCGGGGCGCAGACTCCGGTGCCGCCGCCGTCCATGCGCGGCGTCTTGCCGTCCGCCTCGGCGCCGCCACCCGCGCGTGGAACGTCTTTGGCCGTGTCGGCGCTTGTGCCCGCAGGCGGCGGCTCCTGGTCGTCGTCACCGGATCCGGCCTCTAGCGGCGGCTCGGTGTCGGCGGCTGTAGTGCCGCCCGCAAGAACCAGCTTGATGCAGGCGTTGCCAGCGCAGTCAGCCAGCGCCGACACGTCGACCTTGTTGTCGTCGCTGCCGGCTGACGGCGGATACTCTCCGTCGCGGGCGCGGCGGCGCACAGGTGCAGGTTTGTTGGCTTCGGTTCTTGCGCCGCCTGCTAGCAGCGGCGCGTAGTCGTCGGTGCCGCCACCGCCGGCGTGCGGCGGTGAGTCGCCGACATGCGTGGAGCTGCCCGTGGGCTGCGGCGCGTCGTCACGGTCGGCGGTGGCGCCCGCGGGCGGCTGTGTGGCCGCAACCTTGTTGTCGCAGCCCACGGGCAGCGACGAGATGTCGTCGTCGCCGCTACCACTCGCGTGCCATCGAACGATTGCGGCGTCGAAGCCGCCGCCTGCCGGTGCGAGCTCGCTGTTGGCGTCGCTGGTGAGCCATCCGATTCCTGTCGCGCGTCGGCGTCGAGCTGGTCTGGAAAGCAGGCAAGTCATTGCAAACGGCTGGCGTTCTCTAACCTATCGGTGCGACAAAAACAGAAGCCATTGCTCGAGCACAACCAAAACGCCCGACAACACGGCTAATGGAGCCCACGCATAATTCTGCTCACTCCTCCTCATCGGTGCTCTCCAAAAATGTGTCGCTGTCGCTCGACGTCGAATCCCCCGACCATTCACAGGCATGTCAACCGAAATGGAACGCATGCTAGTGCGTGCGCCTGACCGGTCCGCTTGGGTCAATACAGGGATAGCCGACAAGTCAGAGGGAACGAAGTGGGCGTTGAAACGCACAAAGAAATGCATCTCTACGTGTGCAGCGAGCAGCGTCGAGCGGTCCTTGCGCAGTACCATCCCGGCCGCCGAGAAGTCCCGCTCCGACGCGGCAGACGACCCGGATGCCCCAAGCAAGGCGCAGGCCACCAGCATCAGCAATGGGTACTCGTCCCCGCGCGCCGACCAGAACTTGAGCACCCCGGTGTTGACCGAGGCAGAGAACGTAGCCAGGAAGCTGTCGAGCTCTCGCTTGACCAGCTCAGCTCGCGCGCTCTCGGCCGCGCCCCGGCTCTCGTCCGAGTCCCAGTCCACAAGCATAGTGCGGCATCTTTTGCGTTCGTGTTCGAGCTCCTGTTGCCGTGCGGGCGCGGAGGAACTTGCGTCAATGAGGCTCTCTGCCGTGGCCACGACAGCTGCGTGGGCGCGGTCGATAGGGTCATCTTTCCCAACGCGCGCAGCGGCCTTGCGCATCATCGCGGCCCCGCCAGGTGTGACTAGCGTGGCAGCCAACACCGCGTCGTTGGCAAGCCAATTTTTGCTAGGATGCGCCGGGTTGAAGAAGCGACGGTCCAACTCGTGCTGGACGACGGACATAAAGGTTGCCGCCCCGCTGCGGAGACCGTCGACGGTGCGCGTTGACTTGACCGGCACCGTCTGGTGCTTGTACAACCGATTGTCAAGCTCCATCACATCAGATCTGCGCGCATCTTCCTCAAGGAACTTCAGGATGTCGTCCCGGCCGACAGCAAGGGGCTTGTCAAACGCCTTTGGGCACGGAAGCTCGGGAAGCCGCATCGTCCGCCGGAGGCTGGACACAAGCTTGAATGCGTCCGCAACAGATGAGGACGAGCTCTGGAGCGCGATGCAGGCCTCGTACGCATGCTGGAGGACGCCAATCAAGTGGCGCAGCTGTCCCCAATCCTCACGTCCAAGCCGTTGACGCCGCTGGGCCACCGTTAGGTCACGCAGGTCTCCGAACCCGATCATTCGGGGCATGAGGGTGAAAAGTCGGACGAGTGCCAAATACGTTGAGCCCCAACGACCTGGTGACTCGGTGAACAGCTTCCGTGGCTCCGCATCACCGGGGAGCGAGACAGAGTTCAGCATCCCGAAGCCAGCCGACGACTTGTGGAAGTGGTTAGAAATCTTTCACGCACGCCCAGGGAGGTCGGCGGCCGCTGGATTCCCGCTGCTTGGTCGCGTCTCTGATGATCGAGAAGGCTCGCTGCGACGCTCAACCCTTGCGGTCGCCGTCTCGCCCGTCGCCCCGAGCGCCGCCTTGACCGCAAGGTGCAAGGTGTGCGCTGCACAGGGCACCCAACGTGGCCAGACGCTAGATAACGCCTTCTTGACGTTCGAACCCGAGTCCGAAGTGGACGAGCAGATGTCGCTGCTACGCACACCAAAGCGACGAAGAAGGCGGCTCTTCCACGCTTGAATTTTGATGTGGTCGTGGCGCCCTGCAAATGGCACCACACCGAGATGAAGATCGAAGATGGAGACACTGTCCGGGTCCACACAGCGTAGCAAAAGGGAGCCGTACGATCCAGAGCCGTGTCGCTCTGTCCACAGGTCCGTGACAAGGTGGAAGAATGGAAGACCACGGTACGGCGCCTGAAGGAGCTTGATCTTCGCCCGAAGTTGATCCGTCAGGAAGACGAAAAGATCGAGCAGCACATCTCGGACGGTAGACGCCGCCGGCGGATCATACGGAACGCCGAGACCCCGCACAAATTCCAGCAAGTATTGATTTCCCGCCAGCGCAAAAGGTGAAAGCGACATCACCATCAGCAGTACAATGCGTAAGTGGTGGGGCCGAGCTTGAGCTGGCGTCATGACACGGGAACGAGCAGTACGTAGGAAGCCGTCAATCGGCCCCGCCGTCACACCTGCTGCTGCCTTGCGCGGATGTGTCTTGGAGGCGCGGTACACCACAACCGCCGCATGCCGGCGCCGCTGCAGGTCACCGACGTGTGCCCACGCCGCGTAGTTCTCTAAGTGGCGCCATGCGTTGCTTGAATTGCCGCCGCGAAGAACGTACGTGGCTGTGTGGCCGTAGATCGCACACACGCGGCAGCGCACCACAAAGGCGCCCCCATGGGCGCCTCCGTCCCCCTTGAATGTGTCAAAAATGCCCGACGAGTGACCTTGGGAGGTCCAACTTTTCTCGCCGACCTTGATGGCGTGCCACGTTTCCCCGCCGTGGATGACTGTGGTAGGGAAGCTCAAAGCCCCAGTAGGCACGAACAGGACCACTATCCCCTCCAAAAAGGTCGTGGTGCGCCCAGACGACGACGAGGCTGGGTCATCAGCCTCCTGGGAGCTTGGAGGCGTCAGCTGCTGCTGCAGCAGCGCGCCTGAGCGGCGGACAGGTGCCATTTCATCCTCAAACGTGTGGGGGCTCCTGCATCCGGCACTTCCGGTGCCCGTCGACATGATGAGACGGGCCGGGGCGTGCTGTGGAGGGGCGTCCCAGGAACTCGCGGGGGAAGGTGGAGAAGATGGCACAAGAGGGGTTGGGGTTGGGGCGGACTCGAGGGGCACGCCTTCGTCCCCGGACTTCGGCCGCCGTTGCCAGCACATCCGTTCTCGACGTGCCTCCTCGAGCGGGAAGGGTCGGAGAAGCCGACGGTACCTTTCTGAAACGTTCCATGCCGCCACAGAAGCTGACAAAGTGCTCTAGACAGCGGCCGCCTGCGCCGCCGTCGCCAGCAGCTGGCGCGGAGCCGGATATAGACGCAGACTCTAATTCCATTCCGATTTGGATATACTCTGCGCCTTCAGTTCCGATACAGATCAGTATACTCATATGAACGTAACAAGAGTAGGATAAAGAATTCAAGCTTTGGGGCTGATTCCGGAAGAATAGGAGTACTCTGCGCGGATATATCCATCTCATGTTTATTCACGTACGCCCCTGCTCAGAATGCGGTTCTCCAGCTTCTGTCAGCCTTTGTCGGCCCAAGGGCCCGGCGAACCTGGTCGGGATGCTTAACAGGTCACAACCACCTGAAGATATCATGGGTTTCCCAACAGGACGGGTCAATGCTCGCAGTGGTCGGGTGTGCATGTTTGTTTGCGCAAACGTGCATGCTCCATTTCTCAGCAAAGCACCATACAATGCAGTCTTTCTCCATTCTTGTAGGGTCCTTTACTACATTCTGGCCCCGCACTTGTTCCGGGGGTAGGCCATAACACGCCTAGTCAAGGTGGCTCTTCTTGGTCGGAACTTTACAGGCACCGTCCGAAAGCCCATCTGCGACGTGCAGGAACATGAGTGCCCGAAACGGAATTGCGTCGCGACGCAATTCTGCCTCGCTCCACACGGCCGCTCTGAGGGGGGTGCACCACCACTAACAATCAGCGGTGGATCAACTCGTGATCCTTCATCCATCTCATCGGCGAAAGCGTCTTGCACAGAGGCGTCACCGATCCCGCTTTGATGGTTGCGTCAGCTCTCAGCAACCGTGACCCTGCGGAGGGTCCCGTGGTGACTAATACTGGTGCAGGAGAGATGTACGCTCTCCTCCTTTCCCCTCGAGTTGAGCACCGAGTGAAGGGCGACACCTCTTGCACTGTATCACTGAAGGACACTTTTTTCACGCCGCCACCTGGTACCACCATGCCTGACTCTGATGCGTTGCACACCCCTCCCTAGCTCTCTTGTTCTGTGCCGACCCCCTGCATGAAAATTATGTACCCTTACTCAGGGCCACGGCGGCGGACCTGCCACTGGTGCTTTCTGGATGAGTCCATCATGCATAACAGTGTCGTGTGTGCAATCGTCTCTCTCTCAAGCCAACCGGGGGTATGGAAGAATGGCGAACCGCGGCCTTGGACAGACAAACCGGCTCGTCTGCGCGGCGCGTTGCAGCTCTCCCTTCGGCGAGGTGCCAAAACGGCACCTGTGATCCCTGCTCCTCGCGGATGCGGCGAGCAGCCCACCGCGCGACGCCGCCACCGGTCACGTCGAATACTTCACTACCCCCTCCGACCCCCGCTATCTTCCCCACTGGTCAATCGCCCCTGCATCCTCAACCCCGGCAGTCCCTTACGCCACAGCAACAACCCTCCGTGCCTCTCAAGCCGACCGTAAATCGGGTCCTCGGGTTTGATTGTGGCCGATGCGCGGCAGCGAGGCGGAGTGAGGCTGATGCTCGGCGGGCGGCCGCATCTGCAGCCACACAGGTGAGCCTACTGGAGGAGCAGGTGGGGGGGTTTCGTCGAACGAGTCCTCCATCGTCTGTCGTGACTCTGGGGGGTGATGTCGTCGTGAACGGTGGACACTCTGATGCAGCACCCAGCTGTCATGTCTTCCTGGAATTTCTCATTTCAGGGGTTTTTGATGAGGCGGGGCACGCCGACGTCCTGTGGCGCATCGCTTCCGCAATCCTGCTGCGACTCGAAGAGGACCAGATTTCTGTGAGGCAATCAAACGGGCAAAGTACGGTGTACGTCCGATAAGCTTCTCCCCGCAAGATGGTCGTTAAGAAGAGCCAGAATAACAAGCGACGGGAAGCAGCGCGACGCCACCTCGCTGCAGCCTGTACCATCGCAGGCTCTGGCCGGAATTACGTGGCGGGCGGCGGCTAGGATTCCGGTACTGTGGCTGGTGGAGTGACAGGGGCTGCCAGTCTCTCATTGCGGGAGCAAGTTGGATTGGTTTTTGAGCTCTGCGTGAGCTGTTTTTGCCTTGGGGGGGAGAAAGAGTGGGCCTGCCAGCAGCCACGCGCTGCGCGACGCCAAGCGAAAGCTTGCTGCATCTCCGGCCAAGAAGGTCTTGGTCAGCAACACGGGTGTACACCTTTCCAGCTTGTCGCTTGCGGTTCAAGAGAGAGTCACAGCTCTCTGCGACGCTGACCAGGTTGTGGAGCGGTTTGTCTATGGTAGCGACCATCGACCGCTGCGGGCAGCCGACGCTACTGTACCCGACAGCTTCGACCCGGGAGCCTGGGGCGGGCGCCCCCCACCGACGTTCCCGGACGTCCACATGACCATTTGTTTGGACAAGGGCGGGGATCCGGGGTCGGAGAAAACCGTTGTCAGTATTGTCAACCAGAAGCGGCCGAACAACCCGCGCAACACCATCCTCGCAGCGGTTTGCCCGTGCAACAAGAACAAGTACCCCGAAGTGTCCGCAATGATGGCCATCCACTCGCCGCGCATCTATGAGTTGCTGGAGCGAGGGCTGGATGTGCGCGGCGAGCGACGGCCGGTGCGCTTGCTGCTTTCGGGAGACTTTGAGCCCCAAACGACAGTGGTAGGGCACAAAGGTCCGAACGCGACAATGCCATGTCTGCAGTGCAAAAGCACAAAGGCGCCTAGCATCGCACATGCCACCCTAGATGCGAAGTATGGGACGCTCCAGGGCGTGTCGGGTCCTTGGCTCCATCGAGACGCCGATCAGTACGCCCAGTGCTTGGATAACTGTTCCAATTGCGGACAGGATGACTACCTTTCGGTGACGCGACCGGCTCTCGTGTCCCCTCATCCGCGTCAAATTGTTCCAATTTCTGTTCACATCACACTTGGGGTCAATTCCCGCGTGCTACGCTTGGGCGTGGAAGAAGTGATCCGGTGGTGTGGCCAAGCTGCGGGTTCTGCCTTTGCCTGCGAGCCTTCCGAGGTGTTTCGTGAGGAGGCGCGTGTGCAGCCCATCCCTTACCGCGGCGGACTGTTTATTGGGCGCGACTTTCATGCAATCGGCCATCACAGCGACGGTTTGTGTGCGGCCCTGGAGACGAAGCTGCGGGCTCAATGGGGAGTCTGCTGAGCGTGCCCATACATACCTGACGGGGTACAAAGCCGCATGGGAGTCGTGGAACCGGATCAGGGCAGTCCTCAACCGTGCGACCATTGCCACAGCGGACGAGGCGGCCGCATTTCGGTCGGACGCAACCAATTTTGTCGCTGGTTCGAAGGCCACCTTCGGGTGGCTCAACGTTTCCTCAAAGCTACACATCCTGTTGGCGCATGCACCTGAACTTCTGGACGAGTTTGGCAGCATTGGGCTGTACGGCGAGCAAGGCCTGAAGGCCTGGAACGGCCGATACAGCCAAATGGCGCGGCTGTACCCAAGTGAGACGGAGCTCGTCTCTGCTGCTGCCGTTATGCGGGCGATGGCTGTGGCCGGCGACGCCAGCTCCGCTGCTTTGGAGCGGCTTCCACCAAGGCGGGCGGATCCCAAGAAGGAGGTGCACAACGCCTTCAGTCCGGGCGAAAAGCGGCTACGCGCCAACAAGCCGCCGTTGCCCCTTTGTGACGAGACGAGAGAAAAGCTCGAGCGCGAGTTAACTTTGTGAGCGACGAAAGTGTTTGCAGCGGCGGCCGAGACTATAGCTACGCATGAGGGACGTCTGCGGAAGTAGTCTAGTTGATCTAACGCATCGTCGTTATTGATCATGGTGGGAGGGTGTGTGAAGTGCTGCTACAGTTCCAAGGCTACAACAGCGTCCTGGAGATCCGCCGTGCTGGCCTCATCGTGGAGACAAGGGCGCTTCGGTTCCGATTTTGCTCAGGAAGGGGACCCTGCTAGTGTCTATTGTACCACTGTGACCAATTGATCCCAAGGGGATCGTTTGATCCCACTTTTCACTGCCGTACACTGAGGAAACCGCCGGCCGGGGAGAAATTCTGCCTGAAGAAATGCGCTCAGCGGTGACAGTTTAGTCGTGGACCAGCATGTGGAGCTTGAACTCTCGGTCAAAACTTCTTAAGAAGCGTGGTTACGTCAAACTTTCGTGCGCCCAGGAGGAGTACCGCAGGGTTGGGGAGAGGCCGCTTCCTGGGCGTAGAAAGGCGCGTCGCCTGCGCCCAGGTATCTCGAAGCACCTGGGAAGACGTTGGGAAGACGGTAGCACGCCAATGTGGGACTCACTCCGACATCTTGCCGGTTTTTTCGTGGGACAGTCCCCGTCCAGAGGCAGTGAACGCTCGGGCACACAGGGGGGTCAAAGCTTGCAGAAGAAAGCACAAAAACAACGAGGTGGTGGCCTTGTGGATGGTAGAAAGGCGTATGAAGATATCAGGGGCAAAAAAAGAGAGGGGAAGGGGGGGGGGGGCTGGACGAAGGTCAACTCGTATCGTCCCCCACCACCTTTTTTCAGCCCAGTCGGAGTACCTGCTGGTTGAAGTTCCGGCAGCCCCCAGTGCGCCAAGGGCCTTAAGAGGGAGTGTACATGGACTCCCTTGATCCTCGCGGTCATTTTCTCACGTAGAGAGTGGCAGTGAAGGACCACGGTGGTGCCAACAGGGCGCCTTTTTCCAGTCATTGCCAGAAGAAATCGCCGCTGGCTGGCTTTCTGGGGGGGAGGGGAGGGGAGGACCGACGTTGGGCCTACCAGAATGGGCTTTCCTTGTTCACTTCTTGCGGGGTCTTTCTTTAGCAACCATGCGAAGGGCGTTGTCCTCTCGCAGAGCTTGCGCCGATGCTCCAATTCTGCATGGTCTGGAGGGGAAGCGCGACAGCCCGAGTTTGTAGGCACCGAATCAACCGGTTTCATAGGAAGGAACGCTGGGATCGACGATTTCCACATGGGATCAAATGATCACATCGTTGAGATCAAATGATCACAGAGCGTGGTAGAATAGACACTAGCAAGCCCCCGGCCGCGGCAGAGGCACACCACGAGCGTGCGTGCAGCGTGGACGGTTCCACCGCCTCTTCCGCAGCTGTTGCCCAGTCGGGCTCCGTGACCCACAACCTTACGTGCATCCCAGCGAGGTCAGCAGGCCTAAAATCAGTGCCGCAGCCATTCTGATTTCGAAAACTACGGGCGAGTCAGTTGTCGAATTGAGCAGTGCAGCTGTGGTCTGTTTGCTAATTGCGTGCAAACTTCAAGCATCCACCACCTGGACTCGTGGAAGGTGCCAAAAAGCTCTGCACGGGAGCTTGCGGCGCCAGACACGGCGCCTCGGCCGACACCCGCCGCGGCTGATCGCCTCGGTCACGTTCGTGGTGCACCGGTCGTTGCCGTCGCTTTCGCCACTTCCGCCTCCCCTTCCCCGACTTCTCTGCAGAACCCCAAACTGACGGACACTGCTGCCGCCGCTCCGATTGCCGTCACCCGCCATGGCTTTCCTCGCGCCACTCGCCCCCACATCGTTCCCGCGCTTGCGCCGCTCGTCCACGGGGGGCCCCGCCGGCTTCTTGGCGATGCGGAGCTCCTCCCCTCCCGGCGCCCGCACCAACCGGCCCCCCCGTCCCCCCCCCCGTCGCGGTAGCGTCGGTGATCGCGTTACCGCCGACGGCGTCGATACGACTGCCGCCGCCGGGCAAGCCACCTGGCAGGAGCAGCTGCAGCTGTTCCTGTCCCCCTCCATGAACGGGTCTGCGCGGGCAACGCTCGGCGCGTCGCTCCTGCGGCGCTCCCCCGAGGTGCTCCGCGACGTGCGCGCGTCGGCGTGCGCGGCGGTCGGCTCCGCGTCGCGCGCGCCATCGTCGTCGTCGTCACCGCCGCGGCCGGGCGGCCATGCGACGGGCGGTGGCCTGCCAGTGCCCCCGCCGTCGGGTGTGGAGGGTGTCGTACGGCAGCTGCGGGAAGACGTGCTCCCAGATGTGTTGCGCAACGGGACGGCCAACGCGCGGCGGGCGGCGGCGTCGCTCGCATCGTCGCTCGCCGACGTGGCCGTCGACCCGGCGGCGGCGGTGGCTGGGCTGTCGCCCCCGACAGGGGGAGGCGGTGGGGGTGGCCGCCCGCTTGGGGGTGGTGGCGGCGGCGGTAACGGCCCATACGGCTTGGAGACGCCCGACTATGACGTGCTGTCCAGCCGCCCCGCGTACGAGGTTCGGCGGTACTCACCCTTCACCGTCGCCTCAACGGTCATGCCCGACGGCGGGTCGGCCGGTGATGGGGAGGTTGCGTCTGCACTTGCGTCGGGCGGTGGCTTCAACACCCTCGCGCGCTACCTTTTTGGTGGCAACGCGGCGGGGGAGGCCATGGCAATGACCACCCCCGTCATTTCAACGACGACGACGACTGGGAGTGGCGGCGGGGTGGCGCGGCGGGAGATGGCGTTTGTGCTCCCGGCCGCCGTGGGAGGGGTCGCCACCGCGCCCGCACCCCGCGGGCCGGCGGTGACGGTCGCGGCGGCCGGGGACGACGTGCTGGCGGTCGCGACGTTTTCGGGGTGGGCCACTGAGGGGGAGGTGCGGCGCCAAAAGGCGGCGCTGCTCGCGTCGCTGGCCGCGGACGGGGTGCTCATTAGCCGCGCGGGGGAGTTGCTGGTCATGCAGTACGACCCGCCGGGAACGCCGCCGCTGTCGCGGCGCAACGAGGTGGCCGTGCGGGTCGCATGGGAAGACCCGCCGGTGGTTGTGTGACGGTGGACTTGTGTTTCTGGGAGGAGCCAAGGTGGTGGGAGGCGGGAGTTTGTGCATGTCGGCAAAGTATGGACACGTCACAGGTACCTGGTGAGCGTGATAGGGGGGTGATATCGCCTTTCGTCGGCAACACCGCCGCCATGGGCGGCGCCCCACACGAAGCATAATTGTCCGGTGGGTCGTGCGGACGCCGCCAACCGTGGCATGGAAGCAGCACTAGCGGCGCGGACGCCATCCATGTCAGCAAATTCCGGCCGACGGTGACGCAGCAGGGCGTCAAGCCACCGCAGCGCATCGCTGCATGTGGCTCGGCGCGGGAGGTCAGTCGACTTGGCGTTCCCTCGTACTACCGACCCGCTTCCACCCCAAGACGCCTGGTGGCGGGTATCCACCGGTCGGTTGCGCCATAACAGCCGCTGGATGGCAGTGGGTCCCCAGTCGCCAGCCACGAGCGCGGGTGGTGCGGTGGTAGGGGCCGGCGCGCAACACCGACGCGGATGAGGTTGTCGAATCGGTGTTGGCCACCTGTCACTCTGTCAAGGCTGTTGGGTCAGCTCACCAAACTCCCCCGCCCCTGATCCGGTGGCCCGTGAGCGGTGGGGCGGCGTTGCTGTCGGGTAGCTATGTACTGTCGGGCACGCGCTGCTGCACCGTCTCTCGCGTCGTCAGCCGGCCGCGGACCACATCTGGCGAGGGGTCCGCTGCGAACCTGCCGCGGACCTTCTGCGCGGTCCACCACCGCTCCCATTTTAGGGCAGGCTGCCACCACCGCGGGACTCTGGCGTGCCCAGTTTCCCAGGACCCTCCAACACAAGAACCGAGTCGATGAGGGCCCCGCCGCGAGTGGTCTGCCACGAGCCCTGTCGAGGAAGTCACCTGTCATTGGAGCGCGGCACGTGGAAAGAGATAGATGGCCACGGCTCCTGCGTGTTTCTATCCGATGTAGAGGACGCCACCCGGCGTCCTCTCTGAGCCGCGGGCGACGTTCCTAGTTTTGGGACCAAAGGCAACCCTGTTGGTCGCCCCACCCGCAATGCGGCTCGGCACAGCCCAGCAGCCGGGGAAATGAAGTCGAAAAGAAAAACAAATATTACTGGCACTGAAAAAAAAAAGATCTTCACTCCTCCAGAACTGCTTCATCGTTCACTGATGTAAAAAAGCTAAGGACATGCCCTGAATAGAAAGTGCTGTTCCGGGTCACTAACAATGGTCTCGAAAAGACCAAACGGTCACGTTCCGGATACGCAGCACGGCAGCGGTGTGAGAGACAACACCGGGTGCAGTCTGCCTGAGAAATCGAGCAATGGTACGTTTCAAGCTACAATGCGCATCCGAATAATGAGACAGAAGCAAGCCAGTGGTTGCTCTTATTGCTTCTAAGGGTAGAAGGGAGGTGGAGATGGTTTACGATGCCAGGAGACGGATGGGCAATCAATAGAGTTTGCAGATGTGCGTCTGCTTCCTGAGCAAGAAGATGCTCTGGAGCTCTGTTCCGTGCGTGTCCCGTCTCAAGCGCCTTTCTCGCGCCGTATTGGCGACTTTCTCGTCTTGCACCGAATACGCCGAACTGCTCGTCGGTGCGCTGCCTATCGCTTGCTTTGCGATGCAAAGCAATGACAGTTACGGCTCTGTTTCTGCCTCTTGACTTGCAACTTTTCTCTCGAAATGGGATTTCTCATATCGTTTTCACCCTATTTGTTTGGATTCAGTACATCTCAGGTATTTCTCAAATCTGTTTCTGTCCTTTTCTCAATCTTACTCCACGCATCCCCGTGTCCACTGAAAACACTTTTTGCTCCACGTTCGGTCGTCCTCCTTCCACTATTTTGAGCAGAGAGAGCGGTCCACAGAGGCCCGCTGCCAGTCCCTCCGTGGCCCCGTTGTTGAGCGCCACGGGTGGGCGAGCCCCGCACGAAGGCGGGCGGTTGGAGCTGCCAAGTGAACCGTCTTCGTGTCTCCTAGCCACACGAAACTGCTGGACGGGCGTGGCGGACACGGCGGCAGTGTAGGGAAGCGGACTGAGGAGCTTTCAACCGGGGCTCGGTCCGCACGTCGCTGTGGTCGCTGGGCTGGATGGCGCACGAGCATAGGCTCGCCGTACGGAGCCCGCGGGTGCACGCGTGCTGCATCCAAAAAAGCACAAAGTGGGCCTGCTGCGGCCCGAGGGCCTCCCAGAGTTGGACTGCTTGCGCCCAAAAAGTAGGTCCAGGGGCCCGTCAGACGGCGTCAGAACAAAAGACTGCGGCCGCACTGCGCAGGACCGTCCACGTGCGCCCTCCCACCGCCAACTCCACGGACGAGCGCAGCGGGCTGACGCTGCATTCCTTGCTGTGTTTGGTGGGCCTGGCCACCGCGTCTGTGGTTGCATGGCCTCCCCGGCCTCGCAGGCGGATCCATCCAGTTGTGCACCGCGTGGCCAGTCGAGGTGTCCGCCGCGGCCGCGCCGCGGCCACTGGGTCCACCCGTTTGTCGACAGCAGGCGTCGGGGCCGGACCTGAGCGCCCCGCCCGAGAGCACATACCAAGCACGCCAAGACAATCAGCTTTTTCGTGTGCTCTGGTGACCGAAAGGGTGGGACGAGGCAGGGCGTGCCGGGGCTCACCTCAGCGCGAAGGCCGCGTGGCACGCCCTGGAGGCTGCAGCGAATGCAAGTCGACCGGCGGGCGTTAACCCTGTCTGCCGCAAGACTGATGCGGGGGTGTGCGAGGAGCTTGACTCCGCTGCGTGTTTCCCGCCTGCGCTGCACAGGCGCGGCGGGTTTTGCGCCAACTCTTTTACATGAGCGGTGGGGACGCGCCGATTAGGTTGTGAGCCCACTCCCAGCCTGTAGTCGCTCATCGACTGTGACCGAGTTGACCCTCATCCCGCCGCCAGATCCCACCTCCCTGACTGACTGCGACGTTTGCCGCGGGTGCGCTCTTTGGCATTCCTCTTCACCTCGTTGGGCGTGCTTGGGTTGACGACAACGACCCACTCACCGACCTGGCGGGGCGTGCGACATCCTCCCTTTTGCGGTTATTCTTGTGACGGCGGTTTGTTGGTGCGTCCTGACCGCGCCTCCGACCGCGCCGTTGACTGCGCTTGTGGCACGCCGGCCCCCGCTGACCGTCGACGTCGCGCGCAAAGACGTGGCCACTGCCCATTTCTTTTATTCGATCGGCTCTCAAGACCATTGTCCACGTTGTCTGCCGCTCTCTCCCACCCACGCTGTTGCTGTCCCCTGCTCGCGTCGCCTCCATCGATCTCCCACGCACCGACTGGGTGCGTGCCGTGTTACTTCTGCACATCAGGCTGGCGGGAGCTTTTGTTTGCCGCGCTGTTCCGCTGGAGGCCCTCGCCTGTGGCGACACCGCGGCCAGCGGAAACGCCGGATGACGACCTTGTAGGGGGCATCATGGCATTGACGGTGCTCGACACGGCACCTTTTGCAGATGACAACTTTTTGGCGGCCGTGGCGGCCGCCTCGGCTCACGGCAGGGGCGGCGACGTCAGCGGCGAAGCGCGTGCCCTTTGCAGCACCGGGGTCGTCGAGTGCGGGGCCAAGGATGGCAAGGCAGTGGCGAGCGGCTTCCAGGCGGATGGCGAGGCCCGTCGCCTCCGGCTCATGGCGGCAGTGGGGGCGGCGGCGGTGACGGCAACGCCTCCGGCGCCGCCTCCCGTGGCGCCCCCTCCCGCACCGCCACCCCCACCAGTGACGTTTTGTGAACTTCCGTCTCCCCGGCGCGTGACCGCGTCAGCGACCGGTGCGTCGGCCGAGATCGGTGCCGCGGCGCGCGCCCCGTGGCCAATCGAGGCGATCAAGGCGGGGGCGGGGGCGCGCTGCTCTGCCCCCCCGTCCCCGTCTGACGGTGGTGGCAGCGGCAGCCGCAGTGGCAGCGGCAGCGTGGAGCAGGGCTTCCCCGTGTCGCACTCCTCGTCGCCCTCGTCGCCAACCTCCTCGCGGCCCCGCAACGTGACGCCCAAACACACGGGCGCCGCGTCCGTCTTTCTCCACCACCTCTACCGGCAGGCGGCCGGCGGCGGGGGCGTCAAGTGTGAACTCCCCGCTGCAGTCGCTGCGTCGCCGAAAACGCCGACGCCGCTTGACGCCATTGCCGCCGAGGTGTCGGTGCCGAGCCACAGCGCGCGTGGGGTGTCGCGCGCCCGCCGCGTTGCCGAGGCGGCGCGGGAAAACTTCAAGGCCGTCGCCACCGCGTCAGCCACCCGCTCCTCGGTCGGCGGCCAGGGGGGGTCGGTCGACGGCGAGTCGCCCGAAGAGGCGGACGCGGGCGACACGTCGCGCGCGCCGGGACGGACGCGGGGCGTCCGCAAGCAGCAGCGGCGGCTGACGCTCAATCGGGCATCGGCGGCGGGCTGCCGCGTCTACCGCGAGGTGTACGTGCGTGAGTTGGAAGCGGCTGTCGCCAAGGCCGAAGCGGAGCGTGACTCGCTCGTGGAGCGCCTCAACCAATCGGCGGATCGGGGGGTGGGGCAGCCGTCGGCCCACACGGACCGGCGCATGAGCGCGACCGTGCTGCCGCCGTCGGCGCACGCGGTGCCACCACATGGCGGGCAGGCGTATGGAGCGCCGCCGCCCTACGGCCACTTTTTGCCGACGCCGGCAATGGGCGACGCGGGCGGGCGCACCTACGTTGGCGCCCGTCACCCGACGTTCACTGCGGCGCACCACGCGCCGGCGACGGCGGCGGGCACGCTTGGCTGGCAGCAGGCGCAAGCGCCGCCGCCGCCCTCGGCGGCACCAGCCGCGCCGACAGCGACTTGGACGCGCTCTCAAGTGCCCGTATTTGTTGGGCAGTCCTCCGGCGGCGGCGCCCCGCGGGCATCGGCGTCGCAGCCGTTCGCGAGTGCTCGCGTTGTGCCTCCACTGCGCCAACAAGGTGCCAGTCCGGTGCTGCCGCGGTCCGCCCTTGTGGCGGCTGGCGGCGCTGCGCCGCTGTCTGGCAATTTCGACCTACTCGACGACCTCCTCAACGCTGGGAGCTTTTAAGCACCGTCGTGTCCTACCGGCTGCGGCCGCTCTCCAGACGGCCGCTTTGTATGCGTAAGTGCGACCCACTCCGTGTGACCTCTCGACGGTTGCACCTGTCCGGGCCTGGCGGTGTTCCGCCTATTGTCGTCTTTTCCATTGGCGAGCCGGCTCCTCCGGCTCGCGTGTGCCTTCCCCCCGTTTGACCCCCGTTGGGATCCATGACTTTCCGGTGCGGCACGGTTGTTGCGTGACGGCGGCCTTCATGTTCTCGCCGTTTGTGCGCATGTGTGTATTCCTACGTTGGTGGTTGTGTGACCGATGTATGTGGCTTCTTGGACAAGAGACGGTCGACGGAGCTGCGGCGGTGGAGCAGGTCCCCGATGGCTGTGGTGATGCTTCTTTCCCTTGTACGTTTGTGTCCCTTTTGCATAAAGCACAGCACCAGTGGGCCTTTGCCTGGCCAGCGGCGGCGCATGTGTCGGCCGCCGCTGACCTTCAGCTATGACAGCAGAGGAGGGAGGGACCCCCGATGTGATCATACTCACACAAGGCCGTCCTTTGTCCTCAGTTTGGCACTTGCAATGAGGCACGGGCTCCCAGCACAGGAGGTCGACACCTGTTCTGTGGTTGGGTTCCTTGACCTGCGGGTTGCTTCGGATATCTACCACGGTCATACAGCCGTTCTCCCAAAAATCCCGCACTGCAACAGTTCCAAAAGTGTCGCAAATCGGCCTTTGCGGGGTGGTTATACAGTATTGTACATAATCCATATTGTCGTTGCGCCAAAAAGTGGAAGAGTCCTGGCCTAACAAAGAGGCTCTTTTCTGCGTTTGATTGACCCAGACATCAATCGGCTTGACTGGGGCCTCTCCAGCTGTTGGCGCAACGACCATACAGTACAGTGCGTTCTCGTTATAAGAGAATCGTTTACAAGAGAATATGGGTCGCGAGTCTTCCATTCCGGACCATGTAGGCCACTTTTTACTCATTTTGAGCTGAATCAGCTGTCTCTTATAACGAGAACGCACTGTATTGCTGACCTCTAAAAAATGGCGGTTGAAGATTTTTGGGGAATTTGTAATAATTTCGGCCGTTTCCTAGTCATCCCGTTGGTCCACGTACGCTGTTTGATGATTGCAACCATTCTGAAGAGTGTTTGCAATCATCCAACAACAAACGTGGACCAATGGGATGACTAGTATGGGGCCGAGATCATTTCAAATTCGTCCGATGCCGCTCTACACACTAGAGTGTCTGTTCCCCTTAGATGATCAATTGATCCTTTAGCATCAGCTGATCCTCCCAGACGTCGGTTCATCTTTTTTCATGAGAAAACCAAAACGTTCCCGACAAGGAAGAATGATTCCCTTTTTGCCAAAGTATGACCAATTGATCCTCAGGATCAAGGGAATAGACACTATATAGAAATGCTCCTCAGTATCAAAAAAAGCTGAAGAATTTTGCTTATCTCTTGAGAACTCAGCATGAAGGCGGTTCTGGTCCAGACCTCTTGTTTCTCATGAGGTAAGCAAATGTCTTCGAGTTTCCTGAGATCCTGAGGTGAGTGTCTAGTGCATTGAGCAGCATTGGGCGAATTTGTCAGGATCTCGGCCGATTCCTAGTCTTACGATTGGTCCACGTGTGCTGTTGCATGATTGCAGCCACTCTGCAACCGTCTTTTTTTGTAGTCAGCAATAGCAATACTAGGAACAGATATTAATCTATTTCCCTTCACGCCTATCCTGCGTGGCACGTGTATGGCGCTTCCACGTGACACGGACAGGGTCATCAGATTTTTTCTTCTGCGAGTACAATAGTTATGATTTCTAGTTTATTTTATGCATTGCTGGCAGCTGACGTTGTGCCATGGCAAGCCACGTGTGCGCCCTCCGTCTCTGACGTTCCTCGTCGAACTGACGCGGCGCCTCATCGTTGTGACTGACGCACCGCTGACCCCTCCCCTCCATGGGCCGCGAGGCCACGTCAAGCCACCCGTGGGGCCTGACAAGCCGCGGTTAGACCCGTGTCTTTGCGGTCTGTCTCCCTCTCGCTCGGCCCGCAAAGGCGGTTTTTCCAGCACCGCAGGGGATGGTGCAACGGCGGGGGGGGGGACCCGGAGCGCTGCAACGGCCGTGGGCGGCAACCGCCGCGGACACTGCGGCGACGGGCCCTACGTCGACCTCCCCGGGGCGGGGCGGCGTTCCCCGCACGCCGCGCCGCTCGCCGCGACCGCTGCTCCCCGCGCTCCCCGCGGCAGCCCCACGCCGACCCGTCGGCGGCAGCGGTGGCCTCGGGGTGCGTCGGTCGGCGGCTGGGGGCGCCGCCAACCCCGCCCACCTGCGCCGCGACGCTGCCAGCGCGGCGCGCGGCCGCGCGGTCGCGCGCGACGCGTACGATGGGCGTGGCGAGCGCTGGTGCCTGCCGGCGGCGGCGCCGGGGTGGCCTTCCCCTGCCGGCCGCGGTCGCCGCCACGCGGTCGCAGCGGCGGGGGCGGCGGCGGTGGTGCGCCCGCGGGCGGTGCCGCCCCGCCGCTGGCGCGCCGCGTCGCGGCCGCGGCGGTCGCGCGTGCAGCGGCGCGCGCAGGGGCGTGCGGGTGCGCCGCGGGCGTGCCGGCGCGTGCCATGCGTTCCGAAATGGGGCGGGGCGGGGCGGGGCGCGCGCGCTGCCGAGGGCTCTGCCTGGCGCGTGCGCGGTGGGGCGGCGGCCCGTGGTCGGTGGCTCCCTGGTGCGCCTGCTTGGCCAACAAACGCGACCGTGGTGTTTGCTTTGCATCAATGTCTCGGCCCTCCCGGTGGCTCCAGCAGAACGTCTCGAGATTGTGTGCCTTACCGCAGCGGACTGCGGCATCCGCGGGGGCCTCGTCAGAACTATCCATATGCCGGTCGCCGGCTTTTTTGTCTCCTGCCCTCGCCCTGCCTGGCGGGCTGTCCTCGCCCTTCCGGGGCCGCTCGGTGTTGGCGATGCGGATGGCCCTTTACGTGTACGCTTTGGTCGGCTGTTGTCTGCGTCACCTCTTTCCCCAACGCTGATGTTTCGCGGCATGGCCTTGCGGCTGTCGCTGAACAAAGAAACGAGTGAGCTGGCATGGTCAGCGCAAAAAGGGCACGCACAGCAGACGGCCCCCAAAAATACAACATCGTGTACGATTCGGACGTTGGCTTCAACCTCCGTTGGTGCAAACCAGACTGTTCTCTATCCACTTTTGTACTCTGCGTTGCTGAGACACGTCCGATGGCGCAGGCGGGCCTGCCAAGACGGGCGTTGGCGTTGTTCGCTCTGAAGACCAGATACACGTTTGATGTTGTTGATGAACGGCACCAGTATGTTTTAATCGTGCGGG
>ENA-ORXR01001109-ORXR01001109.1-marine-metagenome-genome-assembly--contig:-NODE-1109-length-30308-cov-5.505044_pt1 | contig 30308 bp, 25 predicted proteins | sample MGYA00237866_ERZ511479 | MGnify/ENA metagenome assembly ERZ511479
CACAAAGATGGAATTGAAGATAGCTCCGTGCTTCGTCCAAGAACGTTGCACGACCGTCCCGGTCGTCGCACTCTGGGTCTATGACCGAGACGGTCATGCCACGGGTTTCACGGCGCGGGGGCTTCTTCCGAGTTGCAGCCCGAATTAATCAGACCTTCCCTAAGGCGGGTCAATACGCCGTCATTAAGCTCCCCTAAAACTGGGACGCTCGAACCGTTTCTCTTACTCTTTCGGCTCTGGCTCAATGACGCCGTAGTCGCCATCCGAACGGCGATAGAGAATACTCAATCGATTGGTTTTGGCGTTGGTGAAGACCACGAATGGGCGCTCACTGAGCTCCATGTCCATGATCGCTTCATCAGTGAACAGCGGGCGAATCCTGTAGTGGTCTTCGTGAATCGTGAACGGCTCCACCTCCGGCGCGTCTTCTTCAGTAGCCGGATCAAGTTCGACGAGTTGACCTTGAAAAACCTGCTCATGGATATGCCGAATGTCATGCTTGCGCGGACGATGCTTCTTCAGGAGGCGTGTCTTATGCTTACGCATCCGCCTAGCGATCTTGGTCATTGTCTCATCGATCGCGGTGTACATGTCTGCACACTCAGTTTTCGCCTCGATATGAATATGGTTGGCGCAAAACAAGATAACCTCGGCAATCTGCCCGTGGGTTTGGACGTCTAGGATGACACGTGCTTCGATGATCTTCGGGTAGTCCAAGTGGAGCCCTTCGATCTTTTTGTGGGCGTGATTGCGCATCGCTTCAGTAACGCTGACGTGGCGTCCAGTAACGGTGATAGGAAGATTGACGTTGGCTTTCTGCATCTGATGTTATTCTGGTTTCGATCGGTTGGTCATTCAGCACCGGCCACGAAGATCCCGAAAGAGGCAGACGAAGTCCACCACCCGTTTTCAATATCCCGTAACCGGTCGCCTTAGTGACTCTCAGTTGTCAGGGCTGCCCCAGAAACAGGGCTCGCATCAACGAGAAATCCTGCAGATGAGGTGGCCGCGACATCTGGGCCACCAATAGTATCCTACATACTGAAGCGTTCGCCAAGATACAATTCACGAGAAACCGGATCATTGACCAGAAACTCCTGAGTTCCTTCGCGCTCCACTTTACCTTCAAAGATCAGATAGGCGCGATCCACAATGGCCAAAGTCTCACGAACGTTGTGGTCAGTAATCAGAATCGCCAGACCTGCTTCACGCAGTGAGGTGATGATATCCTGAATCTCTCCGACCGCGATCGGATCAACGCCAGAGAAGGGCTCATCGAGCATCAGCAATTTGGGCTGAGAAACTAGGGAGCGGGCAATCGTCAAACGGCGCTTCTCACCACCAGAAAGGGTCAGAGCCGCGTTGTTAGAAACGTGGGAAATTCCGAAACGCTCTAGGAGGCTGTCGCAACGGAAGCGCTTCTCCTTGGAACTGAGTTTCAGTGTTTCCATCACCGCCATGATGTTCTGGCGAACGGTGAGCTTGCGGAAGATTGACTCCTCTTGGGGAAGGTATCCCATCCCGAGCCGAGCCCGCTTATACATTGGCAAACCCGTGACGTCTTCCTGATTGAAAAATACCCGTCCACCGTTGGGAGGCACCAAGCCGACGATCATGTAGAAAGAGGTGGTCTTACCCGCTCCATTCGGCCCCAACAGACCGACAATTTCGCCGGGCCTGACGTTAATTTCGACTCCCTTCACCACAGCTCGGCCATCATAGACCTTTCGCAATCCCTCGGTATGAAGGAGCATCTGGGAAGGATCCAAGCGCTCCATTTCTTGCTGAGGAATCGCCCCGCGCGCTGGTGCGGGTGTCCCCGTAGCTGGAGGTATTGCCTGGCCTGGGGCATTCATGTCGGTAAGAGAAGGTCGTTCGTCCATCGCAGGGCAGTTTGGCGATCTTGAAGCTATCGTAAATGCACGATTCAGAAATGCCAGAAGCGATTCAGTGATCGATGAAAAGAGCTACTGCTTCGCCATCTCAGTCCGAGTGCCGCCGATGAATTTCAGCTTTCCGTCCTGCTTAATAATGATCTGTGTGCTCTCCTCCGTGGCGATGATCAAGTCTTCGCCTTGTTGAATTTGAGGCCAGACTTTCATAACGAGATCACCGGTATCTCCGTCGAAGATCGCTTCGCGACACTGTCCGATCTGAACTTTGCCATCTGCGTTCTTTTTCTGAATGAAGACTTTGCGGCCTCGGGCATAGGCGACTTCGATGTTACTTCCTCCCGGCAGATTCATTCCACCAATCGCGTCTCCGGGTGCCGCTGCAGGGGCTGCTCCTTCTGCCTTCTTGACCTCTTCTTTGAAATGAACTTCTAGCTCTTCGCAAACGAGGTAAATTTGTGGATTATCGAGCTTTACCCCATCGGACTCATCGACAAAGACAGCAACTCGCTTGTCGCCATCGAAGATCCCCGTTCCATCAGGACCGGTTTCGATGATTGTCCGCTGCTTCTCTTTGACCTCCATCCGAATAGCCTTCGGTGCCGAAGGGTCTGGAGCCGCTGCAACTTCAGTGGGAACGGAGGTCTTCGGTGCGCTCGGATCAGCCGCCCGAATCTCTGAGGGAGCTGCGACAGTCGTCGCCGGTCTGTCTGCTGATGAGAGACGACGCAGGCCCTCTTCCGTCATGTTGCCCTTAGCCTTCTGGAGGCGGTTCGCAGCCTCCTTGTAACGCGCTAGCTCTTCCGGATCGGGGTTCTGATCGAGCTTCTCGAAAGCCTGGCGGGCCCGTTCTTCAAGATTGCCTCCTTCGAGGATTTTCTTGGCTCGAGGATCTAGGGAATCCCCTTTTTTGTCCTTGGCCTTTCTAATGACATCGAGCGCAGCCTTCAGCTGATCACTCTGATCCTGGGCCATAACATTGAAAGTCGTGGCAGCGATACCGACGAGCGTCAGAAGCGCCAGTCGAATGCGGTTGCGGTTGGAAGTCTTCATCTCTAGAAAATTGCGATGGTTACTGAACGTTATCGGAGGATTTGGCCCCTCCAAGTGGGCCGATGGCAGACGAGTCGTGAATGATCATGCGGACGTTCCCCGTCATTTTTCCGTGCTGACTACCGGTATCGAAGAGCATTGCATCACCCTCGATTTCAAAATCAGCGCGCTCGACTTTCGAACGTTTATCACTGGCGAGGACACCCGATGCGAGATTGTAAATCGCAGCCGGCATGGACACGGTCATCTCTTTGTCGCCAGTTTCATCGTACGTGGTGATCACCATGGTTGTCATCTCCAAGCGCTCATCGTCGAGGCGCTTCATGGTCTTAGCGTCGATCACCGAAGCCATCCGTCCACGATCGAACGAAGGGAACCGGACATCACGCTGCTCCTGCCCCAGTGGGATAAAATTGGCGATCGCGACCAACCCAGATGTCGCCTTGTTCGATTCCTCAGCAACAGCGTCCTTCTTCATCTCCTTAGATTCGGAAGTCTCCGAAGCGGTAGCTGTCTTTTCTTTGTTGGCGTCTTGAGCCTCAGCCAAGTTTCCAGGGAACGACGCAGCGAGACCGAGACCGAGGAAGACGACCGGGATCATTGATGAGCGGAGCAAGGTGGACATGGAATCAAATCACTAGGTGATGCGGGTCAGTGCGCAAGCGAGTTCGTTCTAACGAATGGTGATCGCGTGGATGTCGACCAACTTACGCAGTAGGTCTGGAAGGTCGCCTAACGGCACTTGGTTCGGGCCATCGGAAAGTGCTTCGGCGGGATTTTCGTGGGTTTCGATGAATACCCCATCACAACCAGCAGCCACGGCTGATCGAGCCAGTACTGGCGCCAAATAGCCATCTCCGCCCGTGGTTGTGCCCTCGCCGCCCGGACGCTGAACGGAGTGGGTAGCATCGAAAATCACTCGGCAGCCAGCTTCGCGAATCCACGCAAGTGAGCGCATATCAGCGACCAAATTATTGTAGCCGAACGAGGCTCCGCGCTCGGTAATAACTAGACGATCATTGCCCGCCGATGTCACCTTTCCGGCGATATTCGGAATATCCCAAGGCGCGAGGAACTGCCCCTTCTTAACGTTGACGACCTTTCCGGTTTCGGCTGCGGCAACGACCAGATCAGTCTGCCGACAGAGAAACGCAGGGATCTGAAGCATGTCGACTCCGGCATCTGCAGCAGTCTGGCAATCTTCGGGAGTGTGGACGTCCGTTGTGACAGGCATGCCAAATTCACGGGCGACCCGAACGAGCTGCTCGCAACCATCGGCGCATCCCGGACCTCGGAAAGAACTGATGCTAGTTCGGTTAGCCTTGTCGTAGCTGGCTTTGAAGACGACCCGAATGCCGAGTGCGTCACGAATCTGGGCAATCGACTCACCCATCCTTCGAAGAAAATCCTCTGACTCGATTACGCAGGGGCCAAGAATGAACACTGGTTCCTGCCCGTCGAGGACAACCCCATCGGCGATCGACACGATGGGCAATGCCGCCCCGCTAATTCCTCCACTCTCTAAGCTCACTTCGGTTCGTCTTGAAATTTTCCTGATCGCTGGCTCGATCGGGGGTAAACGAGGGCGGCTTCGATCATACCAGCAGGGCAGCGCTTGGCAACGCTGTTCCGCGCTCGACCTCAGTTGTGAAGTTCAGACCGCGACGCCACCAATCTGTTCAATGTCTCTTTTTGAGCGGGGCATCCGATGCCCAACTCCCCTATCCGACCTCAAGGCCCAAGAAGTCCTTGGCGTTCTGATAGCAGATGTTTCTCACCATCCCACCGACTAATTCGTAGTCATCGGGAACCATACCGGCATCGATATCGGCACCGATTAGATTGCACAGTGTCCGTCGGAAGTACTCGTGGCGCGCGAAACTGGTGAACGAGCGGGAGTCGGTGAGCATACCGATGAATCGCGACAGGAGCCCGCAATTCGACAGAGCATTGATTTGCCACTCCATCCCCTCCTTTTGATCGAGGAACCACCAACCGCTGCCGAATTGGATCTTCCCAGGAACTGACCCGTCTTGGAAGTTGGCTGCCATGGTCGCGAACGGGTAATTCCAAGCCGGATTCAAATTATAAAGTACAGTCTTCGGCAGCATTTTGTCCTCGTCCAGTCTGCCGAGGTACGCGGCCAAGGCGGCGGTCTGCGGCGCATCGCTCATCGAATCCGTGCCCAGGTCTGGACCGCGTTCACGAAACAATCCGGGTCGGTTATTCCGAATCGGACCGAGATGCATCTGCTGCGTCCACCCCTTCTCGGCGTTGAGATTGCCGACGTGAAGCATCAAATCTGAGGCGAATTTTCCAACTTCATCGCGGCTCGCGGCCGTGCCTGACCGGACTTTATCGAAGATCGTTTTTGCCTCGGCTTCGGTTGGGAAATCGGCGTAGGCGACCTCCATACCGTGGTCTGACAAACGCGCACCCAAGGTGTGGAAATCGTCGTGGCGTTTGCGCAGAGCGGCGTGCAAATCATAGAGCGTGGTGATGTCCATGTCAGCCTGCGACGCCAATTTGTCGCACCAACTATTGAAGGCTTCGGGATTGTGAGTCGCGAATCCGGCATCAGGACGAAATGTTGGGTAGGCCTTAAACCCGCAGTCGTCAGCGTTGATCGCCTCGTGAGCTTCCGTCGTGTCGCAAGGATCGTCGGTGGTGCACAGACCGAGAACTTTCGACGCCCGAATCGATCCCCGTGCGGTCAAGTCCACGCTGCTCTGCAATTGCTCGTTAGCGCTGTGCCAAATCTCTTCAGCTGTTTCCGGAGAAAGCAGTTTATCGATCCCAAAATAACGCTTCAACTCGAGATGCGTCCAATGATAGAGCGGATTCCTAAGCGTGTTCGGAACGGTGCGGGCAAACGCCAGAAACTTGTCGTAGTTTGACGCCTCGCTACCCGTAATCAACTCTTCGGGTTCGCCATTCCAACGCATCGCGCGCCACTTGTAATGGTCGCCTTCCAACCACATCTCGTAGAGATCATCGAAACGGCGATCCCCAGCAATCTCTGTTGGCGAAAGATGATTGTGGAAGTCGAGGATCGGCTGGTCTTTGGCGAAGCCATGATAGAGCTGCCGCGCGGGCTCGTTCGACAGCAGAAAATCGTCATGAATGAAGGCCATGGGATGAGAGATTGTGGTGGTTTTTCGGGAGCCTCCCTACCCTGCTTAGACTTTGCGCCACAGAATCGAGTCGACTTCGTATTCCCCTTGGAAGACGTCAGAGAGGAGAATGACGGGATCTCCTTTTTTCAACAACCCTTCCTTTTTGAGCAGATCGATTCCAGTCGTGATCATCCTCTCGGCGTCAGTGCCGAACGGCAGAAGATATGGAAAAACAGCACGAGCCATGAGCAGTCTTCGGACGACATATTCGTGCGGGCTGAACGCGTAAATTGGGGCGCTCTCAGGGCGCTGGTGAGCGAGGAGATGTCCAAGAACTCCCCGAGCTGTGAAGACGAGAATTTTTGCTCCCGGAATCGAATTGGCCAAGTCCGATGCCGCTTTGGCAGTCTTCTCTTTGTCAGTGAATAGCGGATTTTCAGCAGTCGGCCGCCCATTCGGAAACTCCAGTTCAGTGCGCCGAGCGACGCGATCGATGATCTCGACACAACGATCTGGATACTTGCCGACGGTCGTCTCGCCACTCAGCATCACTGCGTCTACTTGTTCGAGAACAGCATTAAAAATGTCGGTGACTTCAGCCCGGGTCGGCGACGGATTCTCGATCATCGACTCGAGCATTTGGGTCGCGACAATACACTTCCGTCCGAAGTAGGAACAGCGCTCGATGATACGACGCTGAATCAGTGGCATCTCTTCCAAGGCGCATTCGATCCCGAGATCACCCCGCGCCACCATCACTCCACCTGACGCTTGGATGATGTCGTCCAGATTATCGATCGCCTGATGGTTCTCGATTTTCGCAATCACTCGCGCCGTCGATCCACGCTCTTCAAGCATCGCGCCCAGCTGCCTAACGTGTTCGGCCTCGCGGGCAAAACTCAGGGCAACAAAATCGAATTCACCGATGTCGACAGCCAGATCGATGTCTGCCAGATCTTTTCGGGTCAGAGCGGGAATCCCAACGGCGACGCCGGGGAGGTTGACGTGTCGGCGAGATGTCAGCGTCCCTTCTGTAGTAACCTGACCACGAACGACGTCTGGATCGCAATGCGTCACGCGCGTGTGGATCAGACCGTTGTCGAGCAACAGCGCATCTCCAGGCTTCACATCCTCAGCGAGACCTCGATAAGCGACTTCGACCGAAGCCTTGCAGGTCGGTTTGATTTCAGGATCAAGTCGGAATTCGATGGGGTCACCGACCTTCAGAGGAATCGGCGCTTTAATGTCCCCTGTTCGGATTGACGGCCCGCGCAAGTCCATCAAAATAGCGACTTCGCGATTGGCCTTTTTAGCTGCTGCCCGAATGTCTTTGCAGATCTGCCGCGTCCAATCGGCCGTGGCATGGCTCATATTGAGCCGAAGAACATCAGCACCAGCTTCGATGAGCCGGGTGATCGATGCAGGGGTCTGAGTCGAAGGCCCCAGCGTACAGAGAATTTTAGTCTTTCGTCTCATCTTTTTTCGTCGCTGCTTTAGATGCCGATCTTCGCGCTTTCTTAGGACGCCTTGTGGTCTGTCCTTTCGCGGAAGCTCCTGCCACAAGTTCCAAAATTTGAAGAGATCGGCCGACTAATGCGACGTTTCCTCCTCCGGCAATTTCCTCTCCATCGATCTGAAATGCGTCATCGGCAGCAGTGTCTAAGACCGCACGCCACCTATTTCCTTTCTTCCCAGGCATCACGAAAGTCACCGGTTCTGACTCCGGATTCAGTATCAAGAGCAATAGCCCGGCCTTTTTGTTATCGGCTGGATCACTGATGAGCGACGGCTCTGGCGCACGATCAAAAATTGCCCCAAACGCCCGTGTCGATTCCGCGTGCCAGGTGTCGTGGCACATCGGATAGCATTCGGGAGAGATCCATAAAATATCGCGCACGCCGGTTTCGGCATCTTGAGCGCCACTAAAATACTGGTTCCGGTTGAAGCACGGATTCTCGCGACGGAAGCGGCTTAGCGAAGCCGTAAAGCTGACGAGATCATCCGCGTCGGGGGAGGACGACCAGTCGAGCCACGAGATGGGTCCGTCTTGACAGTAGGCATTATTATTACCGCCTTGCGTCCGATTGCGTTCGTCACCTGCGGTCAGAAAAGGGACGCCAGAAGAAAGCATCACCGTCGCCAAAAAATTGCGCTGCTGCCGACGCCGAATCGCGAGGATTTCGGAATCATTCGTCGCGCCCTCCTCACCATAGTTGGCAGAATGGTTATTGCCGGTGCCGTCTCGGTTGTCCTCGTTATTGGCCGAGTTCGCCTTCTCTGTGTAGCTAACCAGATCCCGCAAGGTGAATCCGTCGTGACAGGTCACGAAATTGACGCTTGAGCGCGGACCGCGGCCTGACGGACCGAAGATCCGCTGGCTGCCAGTCAGGCGACCAGCAAATTCTCCCGCCAATCCGCCGTCGCCGCGCCAGTAGCGGCGGACGATGTCGCGATAGCGGCCGTTCAGTTCTGACCACCCCACCGGAAAATTTCCGAGTTGATAGCTGTCCGCCTGACCGACATCCCAAGGTTCAGCGATGAGTTTCGTCGCCCGCAACTCGGGGTCTTGAGCGATTGCCTTGAAGAAGGCGGACTTGATTCGGTATTCGAAAGGTTCCCGTGCCAGCGTTGCCGCAAGATCGAAGCGGAATCCGTCGACATGCATTTCCCGAACCCAATATCGGAGTGAATCGAGCACGACTTGAAGCCCTCGCGGATGATCGACATCGAAAGTATTTCCGCATCCGGTGCAGTCCCAATAAGCGAGAGGGTCGATGGGCTTCTTGTAGTAGCCTAAATCATCGAGCCCGCGAAAATTGATTGTCGGGCCACCCTGTCCACCTTCGGCCGTGTGGTTGTAGACGACGTCCAGAATCACTTCAATCCCGGCTTTGTGAAGCGCTTTGACCATCCCTTTAAACTCACGAATCGCTTCGGCAGGGCGGGCCGATGATGACCATTCATTGTGGGGAGCGAAGAAGCCCACCGTATTGTAGCCCCAGTAATTTGTCAGCCCGCGCTCGATCAGGAAGCCATCATTGAGGTGCTGGTGAACCGGAAGTAGCTCTACCGCAGTGACACCGATTTCCTTTAGCCGGCTGATCGTCGCTTCGTTCGCCATGCCGGCATACGTGCCGCGCAGATCCTCAGGGACATCCTCCAACAGCTGGGTTTGTCCCTTCACGTGGGTCTCATAGATTACCAACTCCGACCATGGCAACTTGAGCGGTTGGTCATCTCCCCAATCGAAGGATTCGTCGACAACCACACCCAAAATCGTCGGCACTGTTCCGGGTGCCCGTGTCCCTGCCATCAACGCGGGATGCCAATCAGAGCTCCCGGTATAGGCCCGAGCATACGGGTCAAGCACCAACTCTCCCTCTGCCGGGTAGCCTTCACCGAAAAGCCGGAACCCGTAGGGTGTTCCGGGTGCCGCACAGCCGTTGACCACACCTGTCCACACGCTGCCATCGCCGCGGATGAGCTGCCGGGAAATGTCTGGTGGCGCTGTTCCCGCGTCTTTCGAAGCGTCGAACAGACACACGTCGACCCGACTGGCAATTGGGGCATAGACCGCGAAGCCCGTTTGTTTTCGGTCGGGGTTCCAAGTCGCCCCTAGTTGGATATCAGAGGCGCCAACTTCATCACAGGGATCGGCTGGTGGCGAGACTGGCTCGGGCAGGTCAACAACGCTGTTGCTGAGGTCACTACTGGTCTGTTTGGAATCGGACAAGATCTCTAGGGTGGTGGACTACTTAATTTCCTTAATGCGAATATTCCGCCAGCTGACCTGAAACGGCCCGGCACCCTTTTTAATCGAGTGCACTTGGAGGCCCAACTTCCCGCTGGGGTGGGTCTCAAAGATCACATCGTTGGTGAGATCGGCAACCTTGTTCCCATTGATCCACGTCTGAATGTTGTTGCCTTTAGCAACGATCCGATAACTGTTCCACTCGCCGTTTTTGATGTGGCTGTGCTGGTTGGTTGCCTTGTCTTTGGTCGAAGGCCCCGCCGAAAGCCAGCCGAGACCCGTCGCCTCGCCGTAAATCCATCCCGATTGACCGGGGCTCTTCTCGATCTCGACTTGTGGCCCATAGAAGCGGCCAACCGGCGCGCCCTTGCCCTGCTTCGCCCCTTTGATTGTCGGCTCGTCAGCGGTGGCGACCCGGGAACGAATCTGAACGCCAGAGTTCAGCGCGTCATCGACCTTGACCTCAAACTTGAGCTCAAAATCACCGTATTCCCCATCGCTGCACAGGAACGAGTTCGGACTACCCTCGACAGTTGTCCCAACGATGGCTCCGTCTTCAACAACGTAAGAAGCCGTGCCGTTGAGGACTTTCCAGTCGTCTAGCGATTTGCCATCGAAGAGTTTCTTCCAACCATCGGCATCTTGCGCGACACTGGTAGCTGCGACTGTTGCCACCGCGATCGCTGCGGCCAATTTGCAAAAGGGCTTCTTTTTCATCTCTCTCTTCGTAGGCGGACAGCAGCCCGATCGCAATCTTCGAATTGGTGGACCAAATGAACTGCAGCTAGCTAGCCCATGTCGTCATCGTCGTAGTACTCGTAGCCGAGTTCATCGAGCGATGCCGCTAACTGATCAGCAGCTTGTTCATCCGTTTCATTAGTTACCCGCAACGAAATCGAAACAACCACGCCGTCTTCGCCTAGCTCCAAAAGGAGCTTAGATGAGGCATCGAGAACGATTTCTGGGGCATCGCTATCACCAACAAGCACGGCTTCAAAACCCTGCTTCTTCAGAGCTTCGCACAACTCATCACCGCCCAGGAGGTCACCATCAGGGTCACTTGCTTGAAACGTCAAATCCATGGGTGATCGCTAGCCGAATTGGGCGGGACTTGCAATGCGGGAAATCTCAAACAACGCGAGCCTTGAATGAAAAAGCCCGGGTCGCTCAACAAGCAACCCGGGCTAACAGCGAATCGGATTCGATCAGACTGCGCTAGAAATTCTGAAGATGAGGCAGCATGAGCCCAGCAAATTCTCTGATCGAAGTCATCGCCACGTCTTCTTGAAGCGGATCAGCCTCAGTCACGGGAACCGGTGGCATCGCTCCAAAAACCGAAGCCATTCCCCAGCGATGATTGATGTTTTTAAAGACGCTATCGCGATGGCTGTAGATCACATGATTTCGATAGCTCGGAGTCGAAACCCCATGACCGACATACCAGTAGAGATTGTAAGCCCGGCTGCGCATCCGACGACCATCTTCGCCTTCGTAGTCTCGATAGAGGTGGAGCATTGTCGCTTCACCGCTTTTCCCTTCGGGTGACTCTAGAGTGACTACCTCTGACTTGCCAATTTTCCAACCCTGACCAGGCAGACAAACTTCGGGTTTGTGGAGGCTACGTTTCACCGGGCCACTCAACACGGCGGTGCACAAAAACTGCTTTCCATCCGCAAAGTAGACACTTCGGGCCATCTGAACGCCCTCATCAAAGGCCTGCTTTTCCTTCGACGACATGCCGATATCTTCACCATTGTAACCGTGTTCTGGCAGAGCTGCGGGGAGAATCAACTCGCCGACCTCATTGGTCACCAAGCCCGGATCGCTCAAACGGCTGCTCACTGTCGATGAAGCGCAGATCATCAACAGAACTACTGCGAGGGCGATAATCACGCTTGAGCGGATGATCGCGGAATTGAATGCCGCCTGTTCAGACATCGCGGGACGACTTGGCAGCGGCAGCGGCCCGGGTTTCCCTAAGGGCAACCGTTCAAGAAGTCGGGCAATCCCGAACATTCCAGCCAAGGCAACCGCGAAGACACAGAAGCCGCTAAACATGTGATAGCGGCTACTGTGAAGTTCTCCCGTGTGTTGATCATTCGTGCCGATGGCGAATTCCGTTCCAAAAAACATGGATCCAAACGTCAGCATCAGAATCCGGACAAAATTACCCAAGACGGCGAGCGGGATCGAACTCAAAAAGAGGAGGCTCTGCCGAATCCCTCCTCGCAGGGCGATGTAGCCGTAGAAGGCACTAATCATCATCAGCGAGAACAGCGACCGAATCCCACTGCAGGGGGCCTCAACATCCAAACTAAAGCGAGCTCCCTCCTCAAGCCCTTCGGCCGGATTTGCCGCCGAGACCAGAGCAGTGCCTGTCTTGACGTTTTCGACTCCGATCAGATTGAGAATCTGAGAAGACGCGTCGGTAGTGATTTGCCTGAGCGGGAACGCCAATTCCTCCTCTAAAGGCAGCATTGGCCAAGTGAATACCAAGAACATCCACGGAAACAGCATCATCTTAAACAGACGCCAACCGCCGAACCACAGCAGGATTCCACCGACCATCAGCTGAGCCGAAGCGAACCCAGCATAACGGGTATCCGCCTTGTACCCGAGCCAGTAGAGCGCGGCAGCCAGAACCAGTGGGACAATCGCCCACAGGCTACCTTCCCACTGATACTTCATCGCCAACTTACGCTTTCGGTACATCAAGAACCCGACAAGCAGCGGTATGAACGGACAGAAGATCCATTCGGTATCGAGTTCCATCAGCATAACGACGCCCCGAAAGACGCTGCTACGATAGTCAAGGTGACCATGTTGGTAAGGCCACCATGCGTAGAGCAGGACGATCGCAATTAGCGAACCGATCAACAGCACCATCACATTCCGACTCGACATCGGTGCGGCTTTGACCGCTTTTGGCGTAGATTCAGAATCCTCTTTTGGGGGGCGACTCATGGATTATAAGATATTCGTAACAGGTTGCAGATGTTAACGCGCTCAGATTCGATGGGTAAAAGGAAATCGACCGAATTTACAAGTATCGTGGAAAGAAATCCTGCAAAGGAAAACGAAATTCCCAAATCGCTCCCTTTACTTGAAAATCGAGTGGCCTAGATTGGAGTTTAGCCCCTGCGATCCCGAGAATCACGATGGAATCGACTGAAACAGAAGACTTCGTCCAAGACCGACTCCTTTTGGATGTACTATCACGCCCTGAAGAACGGGCGACCGAAGCCGACCTCAGTGGTCTGGCGGGAGCCGATGCTATCCACGACAAAGAGACCGAAGCGGATGGCCTGATTCGGGTCGATCCAGACGGTAAAAAGCGGATCAATCTGCGCCAACCAAAGGGCGGATCGACTGAGGAAGATCGGCAGCCAATTGAAGAGCGCCCGTCTCATGGCGAGAGTGACTCCGTCCGCGCTGAGCTCCCTCTTGAGAACGCAACCTCTCTTGAGAACAAGGCGCCCAAGAACGATCCAGAGCGCGAATTGCCCTACCGTAACGGCTTCGGACTGGGCTGGTTAGCCTTGGCCTTCCTACTTCAACTTGGGTTTATAACCGGTCTAGCATTAGTATTGTGGCCAAGCCTCTCCAAAATTGCCGGACAGGCCGCTGCCGACTCTAATGGAGTTAGTAATTCGCCAAGTGAGGCCGCCAATCAGAATGGCCTAGAGCAAGTCGATGCTGCTGCATCTAGGCTTCACGGTGCCTCTGTAGAGAATCTTCACCCGGAAATCCGGCAAGGGCTCGAAATTGAGGAGCAGTTGCGGATTCTTAAAGAGCGCACTCGGCTCACAGCGCTGGCTGATGAATCGATCGCCGAAGGCAGTCGAGCCGCTTATACCGAACTGGTTGAGTATCTGAAGGAAGGTATGGAATCGGGAGGGTCTCTCCTCCATGCGTCCAGAACAGAGATGCTTCGAGTGAAATTTTTCTATGCTGGTGGCAACCGTCTCGGACCATATCGCCTTCCCGTTAAGGAGCTTTTTGGCGATCCCGACCTCCAAGACGAAGCCGATCTTGGCACGCGCCAGGTCATCGGTCTGCTAAGGAGCACTGAGCACGATTGGCCAGTAAGGATGCGCGCAGCGGTTCTGCTAGGGGGGCGAAGCAATTCGCAGGTCAACGAAGCCTTAGTCCAAGCGATTCAAAGCGAACCTCACCTCGATGTGCTTCGGGAGTGCGTTTATAGTTTCCAAGAAAATACCGGCTACCGAGGAGACTTCTTTGATGTCGAATCCTTAACGTATTGGTGGGAGAACGAAGGTAACCCAGGAGAACTCTAGGAAAGGTCTGATTCAATAGGCAATCTGCCATTGCTGTTCAGATTTCGCCTAGCACGGCGCGAGGCGTCTGCGTCGTGGGGATAATCTTCTGAGGTGTGGAAACTCCGCAGCCCCGATTCGGCTCAGACGCGAGTATAGTCCTTAGACCTCGCCTCACCTAGCTAGTTCTGAAACCCCTTAAAGGCTTCCCAAGCCTTCTCGTCGTTTCCAGAGTCGCGATAGGTTTTGTAGCGCAGGTAACCGAGATAATCTGGCGCACCAGGAACACCTTCCAATTTGTCCAAAGTCCGCAGAGACTCGTCGTATTTTCCATTGCGAACCTGCGCATAGTAGAGCCGCAGCCCGTTCCCGATATCGTTGGGGCGAAGATAGAATTCGTTTTCTAACTGCTCAAGTGCCCCTCCTAATCTCATCGTAGCGATTTTGGGGATAATGTAATGGGAATCGACCAGCCTGAGCGCTGCTGTGTAATCGTTTCTCTCGGCGCTATTCTCCGCCAGGAACATCCAACCACTCTGCTCCCAGACGGCGTTCTGACTGAGTTGCTTGACCATCTCATCTCGATCCCCGTGCTCTGCCCAAAGTTTAAAGAGGCTCTGCCGATCGTAGTCGTTGAGTTTGTCGAGATTCGGATCGTCTTCCAAGATACGAGCCAATTCGTCCTCGAAGTCGGCCCCTCGAAGGCCATTCAGCAAACCGATCTTCAGCCTTGGCGAAAGGGTCGCGAGCGCTCTAGCCGATTTCGTCAGGCGGTGATTCCCCGCAGCTTGTTTGAGAATTCCATGGTAGTGCTCGGTCTGGCGACTGGGATCTCGCAACAAGGTTTCTCGCCACGCTGACACCACATAAGGGGGATGATATTTCATCCAGTGTTCCGCCTCGCGAACCGTCACAAAAGTAGATCTTTGCTCAAGAAAACGAGCCCGCCGAAAGTCTTCGCGAGTCTGCTGGGGACTGCGACCAACCCGTGGAGAAAGCAGTCCTTTCTGAAAATGATATTCCCAGAACAGAGGGCGTATTTCTGAGGCGCGATCAGCATACTCAAAAGCTTTCTCCGATCCTCCGCGATAGCCAGAAAGCAATACACTGAGCCCATAGAGTTGCTTGGCTCCTTCTCGACTTGGCAGCCCCCAATTCTTGAAGTGAGTCATGGTCATCACGACACCCAGAACAACCACCGGTATCGCCGCACCGCGGAACACGTGAGTCGGCCAACGAGTCGCGAACAGCGGGCTGCGATTTGATACGGCTAGAGAAATCAAAAGCATGGCTGGTAAAAGCGTGCCGAACACATGCCCTGGCACATCAAAAATTCCGTGAATCGGAACGATCAAAGCGGCAGCAGCAGCACCCATACGGAATCGATGCTGTCGACGTTTCGTCTGCTTGTTCGGACGAATCGCCCCGACCCTACGAACCACGGCGAGTAATAGCCAAATCGCCAGCGCAAGTCCAACCAGCCCAGTTTCGACACTGAGCCACACCCAGTCGCTCTCGGGGTGGATGACCCGATCAGTGAAGTTGTAGTTTTTTTGGCTGATCGCGAAAACCCCTTCGAAATTGCCAAGCCCGATGCCAAACAGTGGGTTCTGAGACAACAAATCGGCGCAGTCTTGATAGATTGGAATGCGGCCGTCGGACTGAAGAGCCTCTTTGGCTGAACCATCGACCATGAATCGCTCCATGAGTCCTCCTCCAAACACAAAGAAGGCGGTGATGCAGAGGATCAGAAAAGAGGCTGCGACTGCCAGCCGACGGGTCGACCGGGCACCCAATGAAACAATGGCGAGCCAACTTCCCAGACCAACAAAAAACAGCAGCACCCCAGCTCGCGAATTGTTGACAATGATCGTTACAAGAATCACCACAAGGAGAACCAAGTAGCCTACCCAACCGAGACTTTTCGTCCGTTTGAGGTCATAAGAACAGGTCGCGCAGAGCACCGCGCCCATGGCCAGAATCGTGCCGAAGTGGTTTCGGTTTGGGAATGGGCCAATGTTCTTAAATGAGCCCCAGAACGAAATCCAGGTATCCGAAAAGTGACAGACCAGCGCCAAGCTAGCGAGAACTCCGATCCCAATTGCCATGGCTTGAGACGCCCAAATTCGCTCCTCATCCTTCCAACGCTGCCCCAACAAATAAAATAGCCACAGCAACCCTACTCCGACGTGCATTAGCCCCTCAAGAGTCATCCACGGCTGCGGAGTGAGCATATTCGAAAGGGGTAGTCCCAAGTCTTCCGCCAGCGAGACTCGCCAGCCCGGTGTCCCAAAGAGCCCTAGTGGCAAGAAAGCCAAGGCGCAGACGAGAAAGAAACCTATGGCAACAAAGTTCAATCCGCGCCCGAGGGAGTACTTCGGCGGAAAAACGATCCAGCACACACCCATTGCGACACAAATGATCCCACGCTGCCAAGACTCTGTCGAACCTCCCATAAAGAGGGCAACAAGCGTCAACGTGATGAGAAACAGCCTAGAAAGGCTACGGTGGTCAGTTTTGAACATCGTCTGAAGGGGAGAGCAGAGAGAAGTTTTCGATCAAATGGAGCGTGAGGGATTAGCATCCTCAAGGGTGTTTCCACCAGAACTTTCTTCGTCTTGCAACGATTCAGGTGCCCATTTCATTCTCGCCATGACATAAACAGGAAGCAGGCATTCGGCCAATGTCCGCCAATCGGACGCCGTTCTAGCATGGTATTTCTCTGGAACGTAAAAATCCCAGCGAACACCACTGGATGAACGCAGATGAAGGGGAACGTAGTCGGGTTTTTCCACCGTCGACATCCCGATCCGTTCCATCGAGACCTTAAAAAATTCCCAAAACTTCGCTTCGTCGGGGCAGCGATCCAGTTCGACTTCCAAAAGTTGGCCGTGAATCATGGCATACTGCACCTCTTTTCGCCGACGCATCGCGTTCTTGAACTGCTTCTGCAGATTCTTCCAATCGCCGATGTAACCGAGATATCGGGCGGCAAACAACGCGACCAAGAACACGGCGGCCCCAGCAACTGGTAGGGTCATTCCCTTGCTCAAAAACACGCTGAGGCCGATGACCGAAAAAATGCCGCAGATCGTGTACATCGCGACCAAAGCGGCATTCTTTGAATACCCCATCACAATCAAGCGATGGTGAATGTGTTCGGCGTCGGCTCGGAACAGCGGAAGCCCCCGAATCCCCCGCCGCGCGATAGCAAATGCCGTATCGAGAATCGGAAGTCCTAAAGCGATCATCACAACGAGCAAGACCGCCGCAACGGTGCCTTTGTTGGAACTTGTCATCGAAACCGAAGCGATGAAAAATCCCAGAAAATAGGCTCCTCCATCACCAAGGTAAATCTTGGCTGGCGGAAAGTTAAAAAACAGAAACCCGAGCAGCGCACCCGCCATCAGAATTGCCATGAGAGCCACTCCGTGCTGGCCAGCGACGAAACCGACGACCCCTAGGCAAATGCACAAAAACATCCCAATTCCGGAGGCGAGACCATCCATACCATCAATGAGGTTGATGATATTCGTGATCGCGACACACCAGATCAAGGTGATCGGCAGGCTCAAACTGCCGAGTTGCAAACTACCGTCGCCAAACGGGATACTGACTATATCGATCGAAAGGTTCAGCCCGTAGGCGATCAAGGCGGCCCCAAGTTGGCCAAACAACTTCAGCTTGGCTCCCAGAGGGCGGATATCGTCAATGAATCCGAGACCAAAGATCAGCAGGTTACAGAGGTAAACCGGCCACCATTTGGCAAACTCCAGATTCCCCCGAACCGTCAGCGCAACGACTCCAGCGACAATCGCCACAAATATCGGCAAGCCTCCAAGTCTCGAAACTTCAACAGTATGCGACTTCCTGTGATCCGGCGCATCCTGACCGAACCCAAGCTTTCTGCGCACGAGAAACCACGTCAGACTGGCGCTAATCGCACAGCTGGCAACAAACAAAATGAGAAGATCGGTCGTGGTCATTCGAGGGCGTCAGTGGGGATTGGGACGCTCTTGTAAAGAGGGCATTACTGGCAACCAAGCACCGCACGACGCAGTATCTTCTCAAATCGAAGACATGCCTCTCGGCGTTCTTGGTGCACGGATTCTAAGCCCAATTGACCCCCTGACAAGCGAGCTTTCTTAGCACTTTGGGTAAGCACCCAATCGGCCAAAGAATCTCCATCGCCTGGCCGGAAGGCTGCGGAGTCGGGCTTCCTGCTTTCTAGCCAGTCCGATATCTCCCCCGCGGGTCCAACCCAAACGATGCCGCGCTCCAAATGCTTTAAGAGAGCCATCTTGCTCGGCCAAAGCATTCCCGAAAGGGCTTCATCGAGTGTCACGACAAGAAGGTCGGCTTCACGCAAACGACATACGAGCTCCGCTTCGGGCGCGTAGTCACGAAAGATACATCGCTTGAGCCCCAGCTCATTGGCCCGTGCCTCGGCTTCCTCACGAAGAGCACCCCGGCCCTGAAAAACAAGCTCAATGGCCACCGGAGGATCGGCTTCCTCGATCCTCATCTGAGCCTGAAGAAGGGTTTCGTATACATGCGCTCTGCCCAAATTCCCTGAATACAGCCAAGTGAAACGGTCGGGATCTTGGGAAGGTTCTGGGCCGACATCGACAGAGCCTTGAACCCAAGGTGGAATCACTTCAATCCGACCCCGCTCGGCGGCGCCTCCCATTCCAGCAAGGCGTCCCGCCATGGCTTCGTCGAGAGCAACCAGCGGATCCGATGACCGATAAATTCGCTGCATCAATTTTCCCAACTGCCTGACAATGGGACGCGTAGAATGCGGAACTTCATCGAGCTCAATGGCTAATTCCGGATACAAGTCCATGCACCAATGCGCCAACCGCGCCCGGTGAAATCGAGCGATAACAGACGCCGTCAGGGGCAAGAATGGTGGGTCAGTCAGACACAGGACGAGGTCGGCGCGCGGCGCACGAATCCCGCGCCAAATAACAAGAAGGTGGGCTCGCAGCCATCCGAGAAGCTTGCTCGATTTTTTTCCAGCACCAGAATCTCGGTAGCCTCCACGCGAACCACTCACTAACTCTGCATCCCAACCGTTTTCACGCAGGACTTCGGCCAGTTCCCCAATCAATCGACCAGTCGGGGCCGGGTCTGGAGGAATGTAGTGATTGAGAAGTAGAATCCGCATCAGAATTTCGGCTCAGTCTTTTGAGTCGTCACCAGACTCGTCTGCCGACACACCATGACGATTTGGACCGACCTGCGCCGGATTTCCTCGCACGTAGCTCCCTGACGGGCAGGATTTCATGAGAACGGTGGCAGCAGCAAGTTGTGAGCCTTGACCGATCTCAACCCCCAGACCGACAAACCCAGCGGCACCGACCCAACAATGATCCCCGATTCGAATGGGAGCCGTCCTGAGTGGAAATTTCGAGTCCCCAAATTCATGAGACCCGGAACACAAAAAGACCCGCTGCGACAAACAAACGTGCGAGCCGATTGTGATCTCAGCTAGGCTCAAAAGGTGGGCCCCGTCACCGATCCAAACGTGATCGCCGATCACAAGACGCCACGGAAAGGTGACTCTCACCCCACTCCGAATCACGACCTCTTCTCCGATCTCCGCGCCGAAAGCCCGTAGCGCCGCGACTCGCCACCCGGAAGGAAGTGGCAATGGGATCTCGAACAAAGGCCACTTCACCAAATGCCAAGCGAGCTCTTTCCATCGCGAGGCACCACGATCAAAATCGCTGTTTTCGAAAGTATCTAGTCGAATCGACATCGTGAAATTCTAACCACTATCGCGCTGCGATTTCTCGATAAAACGTCTCGTAGCGACCAGCAAGGTTCGCCCACAAGAACCGATCTGTCGCCCAGTTCGATAGTCGCGCTCGCTGAGGCGGCGACCAGACTCCACGCAGCCCTCCACATGCCCCAAGCCCTTCAACAAGCGATTCGGTTTCCGGCTCGCAGATCGTCAGCCCCTCCAGCCCCTCCTCTGCGGCCCAAGGTGTCTCTGTCGTCGTGATCGTTGGAACTCCGACGAGCAAGGCTTCAAGCACGGCAAAACCAAAATTTTCGGAATACGTCGGTAGACAAAACGCGTCCGACGCAGCCAAATAACGCCATTTTTCGTCACCCCAAACGGCACCAACCCAATCTATTTCAGGATAGTCGGGTGCTGAGGAATAAATGCGAATTTGGGCCTCAATCTTCGCCTTGAATGCTTCGTCGCCATCACCGACAACGATCAACCGATCGACACCAGAGGGAGCAATCGCTAATGCATCGACGAGAAGATCGAGCCCTTTTTTTCGATCGACTCTCGAAAGGTAAAGCAGAACCGTTTCGTCAACTGAGATGTCCAGCGCTTGGCGCGCGTCCGCCTGAGTCTCGCTGCCGCTGTCGGGTGGCGGATCAATACCGAGCGGAATGTCATGGAGTAACGACTTCAGTGTCGGTTGGTCTTCGGCAATGTGCCGCGATTCCATTTCACTGGTTGTCAAAATCGCCGCCGCGCCACGCATCAGAGCTCCCTCGAAGAGCCCCCAGTAAATCGTCTTTTTAAGCCACTTGTTGTTGCGAGCCCACGGCTCAAGCATCCCGTGAGGAGACACCAAATAAGGAATTTTACGCGCCGTGGCAGCCGCCGCGATCGCTCTCGACCGAGGTCGCCAGAGCCCATGGATATGAACAAGGTCGATGTCATCTTCGAGATCGCAATCTTCCTCAGCGACGACGACTTGAACTCGATCGTTGGACACCGATTCGGAAAGAGCGCCTGCCAATCCATCGATCGCCATGTCCAATCCACCCAGCCGAAGTGGCGCTGGCGGAAGGACAAAACGAACCCGCAGTGGCTTCAGGTCAGTATTGTCAGACATCACGCGATTGGGTTTCGGAATAGAGCCGCACGTGCTCCTCAATCATGGCGGTGAGAGAAAAATGCGCCACGTGAAGGGAGCGGGACCGCTCACTTTGTTCCCTGAGAAACTCCTGATCTCCAAGCCTCTCGATCCACCCACTTGGCTCTTCACTCAACATTGCACCGTCGCCCCCCAACGGCTTCGCCTCGTCGGTCACCGAAGACGGTAAAATCGCCGGAAGTCCGTGAGATAGAGCTTCTACCACAGCAAATGGCAGCCCCTCGAATTCCGCTGTATGAAGGAACAAGTCGGCAGCGGCAAACCAAGGCTGCACGGAATCTTGCCAGGGAAGTCGCTGAATCCAGTCCCCTTCCAGATCACCCGTCGCCTTGTCCCAATCCTCGGCCAAATCGCCGTCACCTACCCAGGCAAAACGGGCGTGGGGATGACGATCATGAATTTGCTCAGCCAATCGGACAAACTCCAATGGACGCTTTTGAGCAACCATCCGCCCGACACCAATAAAGCACAGATGGTCATCACCCCACCCCAACTCAGACCTAGTTTCGCGACGCCAGGTTTCAAGCTGTTGCGAAGTCGCTGACAACGTCACCCCGTTGTAAATCGTCCGGACGCCTCGCCCCGAAAACTCTTCCAATCCAGCCGAGCGAAGATCCGAAACCGCAGCGAGCTGAACATCGGCACAACGGCGGATGACACGTCGAGCAACAAGATCTCGGAGCCCACCACCGACCGCACCTAGTGATGCTTGAGTCTGGGTGATGTGAATCGTCGCTGCGGTCGGAATTCCGGATTTCTCAGCAACTTGAAGAAGATCCAAGCCGTCTTCCAAGTTCTGCTTGTTGATATGAAGCAGGTCAGGAGACCACTCTCGCCACTGGTTCAAAATCCGCTCTGCATCGACCTTTGGTATCCCGGAGAGACTGCGAAGCCGCCGCTGATAAGTGTTCGTGTATGCTCCACGAAGAACCTCCCCACCCTGTGCTTCGATCGAGGCAGCCAGTTCATCCATCACCTCAGCCGAAGACATCCAAACCCCCACGGAAATCCCATCCTGAGCCGACAATCCCTGACATAAATAGCGGAGGAAAATCTCGCCGCCCCCTCGAGACCCCGAACTGCTGCTGATGAGAAGAATGCGCATGATGGCCGATTAACGAGGTGTTGCGCAAATGTCTCGAAGGTAGCCAACGAGAGTTGCTGCTCCGCGCTCGGGTGCCAGAATGTCAGCGCTTTCGAGTGCAGCCTCACTCATACTAACACGCTGTTCAGTATCCGAGGCCAATTCGACAAGGGCACTGCGCAGATCGTCAACGGATCCGGCTCGAACAATCCTGCCGTTCACTCCATCTTCGACCAAAGCTACTCCGGCCCCCGCTCCATCGCTGGCGATGACCGGCATGCCCGCACCCAGCGCCTGATTGACCACAACGCCCCAGCCATCGTGACGGCTCGGGAGAACGAACACATCGGAATTTAAAAATACTTCCGGCAGATCATCGGGAGCAACAAAGCCAATCAAATCGACTTTCTCTCGCACCGAAGCCGAGAGAGAATCCAGCCAACGTCCCTCTGAGTCCTGCCGCCCGACGAGCTTGAGTCGAGCATTCATTCCGTCCTCAGTGACCGCCTTCTCAAATGCTGCAAGGAGAACATCGAGCCCCTTCCGCTCGATCATCTGGCCACAGAACAGGAACCGGATTGGGTCAGAGGGATCTCGGGATTCGTGAGGCCGATAGTCCGACAAATCGATATGGTATGGAAGGTTCTCAACGCGCGTTTCAGGAAACATCGCCGAGTAACTGTCGACAGCACCGCGCCCAACTCCGAGGATCAGATCGCAATTGTCGATCGGCGCTCGAAGAGCCCCTTTCAGTAAGCCTGGGATTCCGCCCCCCTTCGGCAACAGCACTTCCCCCCAAAACACTTTGCGAACTCCCTGAGGATTTGAGCGGAGAAGGCGTTGAGTCGTAAGGCCAGTCGTTGGGAGATTGACGAGCATCACATCAGCATCGGAACAATCTGGCAGTTTCCAATTCACGTGGCAGCGCAGCCGTCCCCGACCAGCCACTTTCCCGGGCAGCACCGTCTCAAAATCTCGCAGCGGCATCTTGCCCCACGGCGAATCTGGTGCCGCAGCTTCCGTGTAGTAGACACGCAAGTCGACTCCCGGATGCGCCGACAAAGCCCAGAAGAAATCCCGCTGATACGGCGAAGGAACAACCGAAACTGCGATGATGCTCAGCATTGATAGCGCCCCACTAGCAAAACGCGGAGCCTTGTCCCGTGATTGAACATCACATTCGTGGACAGAGGCTTCGTGCGAACAATCTACTCTTGCCGACGTCCGGGAAGAAGATGATCGCGGTTCCTAATCAAATAGTTCCCCACAAAGAGCAGGAACAAAGTTGGGAGAATCGCGGTGGTGAAAGTGAATAGACTTCGAATGGCGATCGCGAACGAGAAAAAGCCAGAAGCAAAGATAAGGATGCCAAGATCTGAATTCTTCGGAGATCCGGTACAGTTCCAGAAAGCAGAAACCCAACCCAATCCCGCAGAAACAAAGATAATCCCAGCCAACCCATAGGCCATATACGCCTCTCCCATGTAGGTTACAGACCACGTTCCCCCTGTTCCGGGGCGAAACAAGATTTCCTCAATGGTGGTAGTGAGGCCCACGGGTTTCCCCTTCCAAAGTGCACGCGGAATCGGCCGCACCACAGCTAGGTAGGCCACCTCCATTCCTAGATGATCATACTGGGCAGGCATCTCATCAACCATCCAGCTGAATGTCTGAAGATTAAAATCAACCTTCAGACTCTCTTCGTCAGTCCGGAAAACCGCGCCCGCCATCCGCTGGTCAAAATAATTTCTAAAGCCAATCTGGCGAAAACTCACCATCATGTTGCTGGTTACGTAGATTAGCCCGAGCAATGCCACACCAGTGAGGATAATTAGTTTCGGGCTGAACTTCTCAAAGTACATGAACCCCATCGCGAACATGATTAAATGAGCGCAAAAGATATGCCGCGTTCCACCCAGAAATGCGTGCGAAATCACGAGCAACACCGCGATTAGCACGAGAGTAGACTGCAAACCGCCGTAAATACGTCTACGAACTAAAATAATTGCTCCAAGGGGTGAGACGATAAACAGCAGCAACCCTAACTCGTAGAGCAATGCATGCCAGTCACCGAGCGCAGTTCTCGCCCAAGGCTCTGAAAATCGAGGTCCAGTCCAGTGCCAAAGCCATTTTGTGAAGTCAAAATCGATGGCGACCCACTGGTGCATGAACCCGACAATGAAACAAAACCAAAATAGCCTGACAATTAAGGACGGCGAGACGGGATCAACAAATACACCACTAGTCGGATAGGCCTTCCGAACCCCTAAGTGCCGGACGAGGGCGTATGTCCCATAGCCAAGCATCGAGTATGTCAGCCCCCGATAGATAGAATCATAAGAGTTGTCTAAGTTGAACTGTGGTTGTGGGAAAAGAAACTCAGCATAGAACAAACCATAAATCGCCAGCATTCCGATCAAATCGGCACGTACCATATTCCGGAGGCCATGGCGAATGTCTGCCAAAATACTCACAGCAAGGCTGAACCCGATCCCGTATGCAGCCCAAGTTCCGAGGGCAGCTGGACTATCACCGTTCAGTGTCATCCAGGTAAGAGCCAACCCCGTCATAAACAAAACCGTCCCAACCATGTCTGGTCGAGCCGGACAATCGATGCCCGGAAGTTCGACAAGGTGACTATCGGGATGAACGCGCATCGGGCGCCCATGTTGTGGCATCGGCGGCTGCCGTTGATATTGGTTCGGGTTCATTGGGGAGTTAAAGGTCTCTTGAGTCTGCGAAACAAATTCGGATCTTGGCTGCTAGTTAAATCCACTACGCCGACCTACGGCGAGCAATATCACGAAGAGCGAGATACATCCGCATAGGATCTTTGATGAGACTGACACTAGAGCCGCCCACTTCATGCCAATCGACAGGAAACTCTTCGATTTCGATTCCTTCGTCCACTAAGAAAGCGAGTAACTCCAGATCAAAAGCGAAACCATCGACTTCTAAGGCAGGCTCAATTTTTTCAAAAGCGGCCTTGGGGAGGACTTTGAATCCACACTGGCTGTCATAGCATTTAATTCTCAGGCTCATCGATCCCAAGGTCGCAAAGGCTCGCCCGATCAGGTGGCGATGCAGCTCTCGATCAACATTCCGCCCTAGCATCAAGACACGGCTGGCAAAAAAGACAATATCGCGCGACTCCCGAGACCGGATCTCTTTCATCGCCCGCAATACCTCAGCCCCTGATACAGAGCCGTCAGCGTCGAGAAACCCGAGCCATGTAGCATCTGGTGGGGAATTATTCCAACCAGAGCGCACGGCACCACCTTTCCCCAGGTTCTTAGGGTCGCATAACGGCTCCAAAAAAATTGGACTCGATTCAACGATCGGAGCAATCGCCTTGAGGGTCGCCTCCCTCTCTGGCCCGTCTCCAGAATCCTCGACAACCCGAACCGAGATCGGGTTCAAACCCTCCGCCAATTCCGCCAATTCCTCGAGAAGAGGACAGATCCGTTCCGCCTCGTGATACGCTGGAATGACAAGATGTAAATGTCCGCTTGGGTCAGGCAAAATATTTAGAATGTGGTCTTCGAATTCTCGATCAACCGCTCAGGCTCCCGGATCAGATTCATCCATCTCCAATAAGGGCGAAATGAAACCGGTGATCGAAGCGGTAGGATAACCGGAATTCCCGCAAATGCATCCCTCCACCACGCTGGCTCGCGCAAAACCCAATCAAAGCCTCTGCCCAGCGCATAGGAAAACTGGCGCGAAATACGATAGATCAACACGAACGGTAGCAGGACAAGTGGGCACCTAATAATCGCGCTCCACACCTCATTGCGCGCGTGAAACTGGTGTGTTCGCATCTCGTTTCGAGCCTGTCGACTGTAGTGGTGACGAATTCGGAGAGCGGGTTCGAAAAGCACTTTGTAGCCCGCTGCGATGCATTGGAGTGCGTAGTCAGGCTCCTCATAGGCATGTTCAAACGGATGAGGGTAACCCGGTAGGCGTTGGTAGACGCTCCGCCGGATCGCAGCCCCCGAATTCGTGAAACTTCCGACCGTCGCAGCAGCACCCTCTTCGGGGCGAATCTGGGTCAGGGTCTCTGGGAATTCGTCGGTAACCTGAGGGAAGGTGACGACAGCCACTGTCGGATCTTCACGGAAAATGTCCCGGAGCCGATCAACGATATCGAGTTCAATCGGATAGGAATCGTCATCTAAGGACAGAACAATATCCGATTGAGCCTCTTGAAGAATCTCATCTCGGGAAGGAATCGAACCTCGAAGACTGTTGTTCTCGATTAACACCACTTTGGGATGCCCCTCCCGAAGCATTTCGAGTGTCCCATCATCACAGCGATCACAACAGATAACAATCTCATCAGGCTGAGGATCTAACTCTTTGAGGGCTGCTAACGTCGAAGACAAATCCGATTTGCGATTGTGAGTTGTGATCGAAATAGCAACACTATCTGCGGGCGCGGTCGGCAACCAAGGCATCGGTCGTCTCGACCTCGAAGTGTATTGATCCCAAGCCTCAGGGTTCACTGGGTCGCGGCCTTCTGAGGTTTTCGGGAAATTCGACAAAAAATCGAAAATACCAGCGAACGATGGGCGGAGAAACCCCCACCGTCCAATCTGCTCAACCACTGATCGATCAAACGGATCGCGAGACTCATCGCCGCGCAGACCAAATCGAAAGGCGAATCCCAGATGGCTCAACAACTTCGCGGGCAACACAAACGGCAAGCTCACCGCAGGACACCTCCTCAAAGCGAAAGCCAAATCATTTCCGACCCCAGAACGATGCTGGGAGGCAACATCGCGGGCCGCCATCGTCTTGTCGTGCCAGACATGCACTCCGGGCAATCGCGCGACATCAAAACCCCTGCTCAACATCTGAATGCTGAGATCTTTCTCCTCAACACCATACGCACCAGGTGTTTCGGCATAGAAACCACACTCCTTAACAGCGTCAAGTCGAAGCAAATGGCCGCACCCAATAAAGGTGTGCGCAGCCTCCGCAGGACCACGCCCGCGGGGCTCAGGCGAGCCGGGATCAATAATGTCGAAACCGACTGCCGCGGTCTGTGCGTTGGCTTTGAGATAACCAACAGCAACCTTAAGTTCGTCCCCTTCGAGAAACCAACTGTCGTCGTCGAGACTACAGAACAGCACCGCCCCACCCGCCTTCATCATTTCGTTCCGGGCGTGGCGATAGCCTAAGGGCTCATCATAACGCTGCCACTTTACATCCGGATAACGCGCGGCCAAAGCTGGGGTCGAATCGGTTGATGCATCGTCAATCACCCAGATTTCCTTGTCGTCGTAACTCTGTGCAATGGCTGAGTCGATCGCTTTGGGAAGGATGTCCGCCCTGTTGTGGGTGACGATGCCGATACGGATTCTCATGGGGTTAATTCTACCGCTTTCGTGAGACCTTCGCTGGTGAGCCGAAGGCAATACTATTCTCGGGAATATCTGAAGTCACCACGCTACCTGCGCCAATGATTGCTCCCTTGCCAATGGTAACTCCTGGAAGGATCACACAATGACTTCCAATCCAGACTCCTTCTTCAATGTGCAAAAACTTTGGCTCCATGGGCTGATTCTTTACCAGACCAGATTGGTCGAAAGAGTGATCGGCATCGGTTAGGTAACAAAACGGACCGATGATGCAATGCTCTCCGATTCTCAGATCTCGGTGAGCGTCGAGGATGGTGAAGCGGTTGATGTAAGTGCCCTCAGCGATCCGCAAGCGAATGCCCTGTTCGCAGGGAGCAGGATGATCTGCTGTTGAGAGAAGTTGCACACCTTGGTCGAGCGCGACTCCAGCACCCAAGGAGATGGTCTCGCCATTGCGTGGAACCTCAATCTTTCGCAGCCACGCGTAACCTTCCAGTTTCACTCCAAGAGAGCGACAAACCAAATTCCTCCACCTTGAGGCGATAGCGTCCTTTACTCTTTTGATGGTGTATATGATCCTGTGCATCAAGTGCGACAAGTAGGGGGAGAATAGTGCGGGGGTAGCTTTTGCAGCCTCGACTGCAGAAGTCCACTAAAGATCCCCCGAATTCCCTGCCAGAGCTTTGGAATAGAACGAGTGGACATTCCAACAGCAAGGGCCTGATAGCCTTGAGAGAAAAGGAGTCGAAAAAGGTCTGCAGGCCCCTGTTTCCCGAGGATAACTCGCAAGACATAGGCGCGATTTCGAAACTCTTGAGCAATCAGCTTCGATTGATCAGCTTTGTGATCACCACCTTGGCTATCATGGAAAATCCTAGCGTCGCGATGGTTAGCCAATTCCCAACCACCCTGCACAACGACTTGAGAAAGGGCTACATCCTCGCAGACCGAAGCTCCTCCAAAATGAGGCGGAAAGGGCGGACTGGGAAGCGCCTTTGTGCGGTAGAGAGTACAAGTTGTGTTCAGCCATTCAACCTGTTGCACCGCAGGTCGCTCGTCGCTGTCCGCGGGGAGCACATTCCGGACGCCCGCAAGGAACCGCCCTCCATCACGAGCGTCTCCGGCACCACCGAGGAGCTTGATGACCGAAGCACTAATCGCTCCTGGTTGTTCATAGGGCTGGTTGGTGATCATCGACGAAACACCGCCAAATTCAGAGCCTTCCTGCATACAATCCCAGAGTGATCTCACGCAACCGGCTTCGAGGAGAATATCATCGTCTGCATACAGGAGATAGGGCTGGCTTGCCTCAGCTGTCCCCGTGTTGCGCTGACAAGCCGCACCAGGTGTGTGGCTCGCATCTAAATAACGAACACTTGATCCTCGCGCCTCGAAATCTGGCTTTAAAAGCTCCGAAGCACGAGATGTGGCATCGTCGTCCGAATAGTCGGCGATGAGGAACTCTTGCGGAAGCTCTTCTTGATTAAGGAAAGACTCAAGAGTGACACCAAGAATGGCCGCACGATTTCGAGTGGCGATCACCACACTGATAGGAAGAGGCATAGCCATCGATTAACTTCGCGGCGACACTGTTAGAATCTCGATCCATGCCAATAGATTTCCCCATAGCCGCTTCACAGGATTGGCCTTGAGTGTTCTAGCGGCACCGACAATCTCGAATACATTGCAAACAAAGAGACGTAGATAGTCAGAGGGAAGAGCCCGCTGCAGTATATCAGTCATAATGAAATGGCGGTTAAGAAGTTCCATCTTAGCATGGGCGACCTCGTCGGCCTTATGGTCACCGGGTTGACTGTCATGCAGAACTTCTGCTTCTCTCGCATTGACCAATTGCCAAGTCCTTCCCACAAGAAGAGACAGAGTCAAATCTTCGGTTAGCGAGGCCCCCACAAAGCGCTCTAAAAATGGAGGGTCAGGCAAGGCTTCCCTTCGATACAAGACCATTGTGGTAGGCAGCCAATCCACTGATACAATTGCAGGCAAGGTCTCACCCATCGCCGGATGAAAGGTTTTGGCCGGTCCAATACATCGTCCCGCATAACTGTCGAGTTCTTCCCGGTTTAACCAGCGAAACAGAACACTGCTAAATGTTCCTGGTGGCGAGTAGGTCTGGTTCGTGATCGTCGCACAAGCTCCTCCGACCTGCGGGCCTGTGTCCACTGCAGCTTTCATGTGAAAGAGGCAATCGGGGGACGCAACAATGTCGTCATCAACGAACAGGATATGGTTGCCCTTCGCCAACAAAACGCCCTGATTTCGCTGCGCGGCAGCTCCACGAACCTGAGCAGGGTGGTGCCGAAGAGGGACTGAGCCGCAAAGCGCAAGTAATTGCCCCGTTCCCTTGAGGTCATCGGAAGCATCGACAATGATAACTTCGTCGGGTGGCAACGAGCCCTCCACTAGGCTTCGGAGTGTTCTTTCGAGCGAACGTCGTCGATTCCGTGTTGCAATGACAGCGGAAATCATCTTCGAAATGCAGCAATTCGTTCGGCAGCCTCAAACCCAAAGAGCCGGTAGGCCATCTGATAAGATAGCGGAGCGGCAGGTCCCGTTAGCGATGGCTGAACAATATCATGATAGCTTTTGATCAGCGCCGCTGCTCTATCCAAATCACTACGCGCCAAAGAGCGCGCCCCCTCTAGGAGAGCCTGCCCCACGGCATTTCTATGAGATTCCGAACATCGGCCTCGCCCCTCCAACCAAGTGAGAAAGGACACCAGTAGCTTCATTTTCGTTTCAACCACCGCATTCGGGTCTTTCCGGCAAACCGTGCCCTCACTGTGAATCCGGTAGATCGCTTGAGGCCGAGAATCATAAGTGAAGTTGAGTTCTGCTTGAAGTCC
>ENA-ORXR01001110-ORXR01001110.1-marine-metagenome-genome-assembly--contig:-NODE-1110-length-30275-cov-10.673952_pt1 | contig 30275 bp, 31 predicted proteins | sample MGYA00237866_ERZ511479 | MGnify/ENA metagenome assembly ERZ511479
CCGCCTGTGGGCCTTCCACTTAATGGCCCCATCAGCTGTCAAGTCCAGATGGCCTCCGTGTGGCCATGCTGCCACAGGGGAGGCGAAGATATGGTCCGTGGTGCCGCTAGAGCAGAGGGACGACTTCGAGGCAATCTTGAATGCCCACCTGAACCCGATGGTTCTTAGAGCCGCGAATGGAGACGTCTGCAAGGTCCTCGAACGCAAGCGGGTGTGATTTCCGACCCCCATGCTCACTGACAGCGGCTTCAAGGTCACCTCGGTTCGTCAGGGAGTCGGCGACTTCGTTATCACGGCGCCAGGCGCTATCCACGCCGGCTTCAATTCCGGACCAAATGTATCCTCTGCTTCCTTTGCATGCTTCGGCTGGTTGCGGTTTGCAGAAGCGCATCGTGTCAGAGCTGTAGCCAGGAGTAAGGCCGTTCTTTTTCCCATGGAGAAGCTGCTGACGCTCTCTTGCCAGTGATTGTCCAAGGGCGAGTGGTGGTTTCAAGACGCAGCCGCATTGCGCGACTGCAATCCAGAGGAGTTCAAGAAGGACGTCAGGTTCTTTGTGGACTACATGGCGCAGTACCAACAAGCTACCTTGGACTTAGTCCTCGCGCACGGGACAGATCTGGTGATGCTAAAGCCAGAAGACGTTGACACGGATGTCCGCGCGTTCTTGAAGGCTGGGGCGGAGCAGAAGGAAGAAGGTGACGGTGTGCAGCATGTGGACTTCTCCGGCGACGGCACGCTCTGCTCAGACTGCAACGTCGTGTACTGGCTGGCGATTATTGTATGTCCCACATGCATCAAGGATTTTGGCGACGACGCACCATTCTACGCCAAGAAGCACTGCTGGCGCTGTGTTGCTGACGGCTTCAGCAGTGGCCATTTCGAGACGCTCGCGGGTCGCAGGCGTCGAGTCAAGGGGTCGCACAAACCGCTGCTTGTGTCTCGTTTGTATCCGAGCGCCACATTTTCTTTATTGTCACGTTTGCAACTCATTCTGGACAGGCTTGAGTGATTGATTGTTTTCTTTTTGATGTATTTTCCACAGTACTTAAACGTCTCATTGTTTCAAGTACGTATGCAGGCGTTTAATTGGTGGCGCGGCGGGCGTTTCAAACCTATGAGCACACTCCATAACGTCTGACGAGTGACACAGTAGCTGGTGAGGTTCACGATGGGCGTAGGCTCGACTGCATCACGTACAGGACTCACAAGAGAAGTGGCGTTGTGGACAAGAGGATTATTCCTTGGTCCTCACGTAGGAATTCGGAGTTGCTGTTTCCCAGCAGCTATCAAGGTGGGAGATAGAACGGAGGATGGTTCTTTGGGCAGTGGATCCAGAGGCGCGTGTCGTGAACGCTCTGCAGTAGGGGCACGTGCATCATCAGTGCACAAAACCAGGGTCCAGAGATTAGTGCCAGCGCCGAATATCCAGCGGACCACGTGCAGTATCTCATGAGATGGGAAAGTGTCCGTACGACACCCGTGCTGAGTGCACTTCAAGATACTCGCTCTGAATGCCATTGTGCCGGCCGCAGAGAATCGACGTGCCGACGATGTGCTCCGGGCTCAGCGTCGCTAAGTGCGTGTGCGGTTGTGGCTCGTCACTGAGGCTGTGCTAGAAAGAGTGCGACTCCACACGCCCAAAAATGCATCTGCTCCTGCGGCTTGGGTAGTCCTAGGTGGTGCTACTTGTCAGGCAGACAGTCAGGCGGCCGGATCTCGAAAGCTTGCCGTCCAACCGTATTGTCATTTTCACGTTGGTTGTTGTGGTGGATGTAGGATCGTAGTGGCGTCCATGGGGGCTTGATTGGGGCGGCACCGGCATAAGGAGGTTCATGTCGTTTCCGGCTTGCTCATAAGGGCGCGCTTGCTTAATGGGGTTCATGCTTGACGACTTGGTTCGGGGGATGTTGGTGTGATGATGGTGGTGTCGCCCTTGACCTACTTGTGCACCTTGCTCGTCTTGGTCATCTTGTTGCTTCTCGTCTGCTCTATAGTCACTACACAGCTTCCCATGCTACCGCTTGTATCTCACGGTGGTACCCATATCAGTACATACAGCAATCCCACGCCGTCCACGAGCCCTCCCGCCCCACACCCACATACTGTCTATGACACCCCTCAGAGCCCGATCAGCATCTTGCCACGAGTTGGCGTGCGCCTGAAGAACCCACGGATGTGGCGCGGGGTTCTCCCTTTGTCACAACACCGGCTGTGGCGCATACCCACCTTGTGGGCGCAGACGTTCGGAATCGCTGCCATTGAACGTATCACACGTCGTCAGCTCGGCCGCCACCGCCGGCGGCATGCGGCCCAGCCCAAGAACCACCCTCTTGTCTCGGGTATGACGGACTGGCACCCCACACAGCGCACGCTGTCGCCGACAGCCGCACGCAGTGTTCTAAATTCAGCTGATCGCAGTCCTGATGGACAGAAAAATCCTCAACTGGGCAGAGTGTACGGCTAGTGTGCACAACAGCAAGCAACAATCAAGCAATCTCGCGGCTCTTTGTCAGGCCCACCTGGACCCCCCGATCAGCCAGAAGGGTTCGCACCTAGCAGCGCAGCACCGCACATTTCCGTCTAAAGCATCCTGGTTGACCGCGAGCTCCTTGAATGAGCGACGGTGACTCGGACCCTCCCCCGGATACGTTCGCTAGCATCATCGGTGCGACATTCAACAGCACAGAGTAGTCCGACATAGACAGCGTGGTTCCGCCTATCTTCTCCGGCTCGAAAGATGAGAGAACAGAATGATACGGCATGCTTGGTGCTACTGCTCTCATTTGTAGCAAGAACGCATCCCTTTGTGATACGCCAAGTGCGTCGTACGCCGCCTTCAGAAGTGGTGACGCCATTCCATCGTAGAGAAGATGTGACGGGGCCACGATGACGTGCTCATGGATGTCAAAGCTCCCAGGCCCCCGGCTCTCTTCCAACACCATGAAGTGACTGCCCATGTCCTTCGAGATACCATTTGCTCACAGCGCTGCCTTTTGCCCTGCATTGGATGTGACGTCGGAACCCTCAACGTTCGATTAGAGGGCGATTGTACGCTCCTGAATGCGGGCGTATCGCACGTCACGAACATCAAAGATGGTTGTGCTGCTTATCGCGCGGTCGAGGCGGATGGACTTCGTCTTCAGGCCGACAATGTCACAGCTGGTGCAGTGCTCGACTCCGCTAGGGCATACAGAGTTCGAGAATTTTTCCGCCATCGGGAAGTCAATCAGACCCAGGCAGGGATACACGCGCACGAGTGCGTCTCTCTTGGAGAACGCATCATAGACCTGTACCCCACTCTTGGAGAGTGCCACAAGATCCTGAGCCACCAGTCGAACGAGCGGTCCGGCGTTTGCTCCGGGAGAAAGGTAGTACAAAGGCCTGATGCATGCTGCTCTGTCTTCCAGTGCGAGGAAATAGCACCCGTAGTATCCGACAAGGTCCCCGCGCCGTCTCTTGAGAACCCCGAACTCGTCGCCGTACAATCCAATGAAGACGACATGGGGGTCGAACTGCGCGGCCACTTCGGACCGCGGGGCAGCTGGAGTGATCAGCTTCATGTCAGACACGGAGCAGAGGCGCGCCCAGCAGCCTGTTTGCGTGGCACCTCCGACGCCGCGAACGTATACGTCTCCTGAACGTGTTATCCGTGAACAGAAGGTGCCATCCTCCTTGAAGTACTCCTTCATCTCTTCTGGAGGCAGGAAGCCCAAACACAGAGAAAACGAGGCCAAAAAGTCCCCCACTCTTAAGGCATCGGGCGGTGCGTGGGACGACGGTGACATCGAGATATCACCGTCATCTGCTATTCCAGTCTCCTGGAGAGTAGCTTTCAGTAGCACGGTGGAGGACCACCTCATGGCCGCGGTACATCCCATATCGTACAGGGAACCATTGAGATGGAATCCATGGCGGAAATAAAAGCGGGAGGGGTCTCTTGCCACTACTGTTTTGATGGAACTCAGTTGGCGTGTCTATGGTTCCCAAGTCAGAATAGCCTTTATTATGGAACAGAGCCGCTGTAGCAGGATCTGCGAAGTCCCGTTTGATGTGCTCCGAAAAGAGAATGTACTGCACTTGCGCATCAGGTAACTTTCTGGGCTCCTTGCCCTTCCCTACAGGTAGGCACCTCTGCACAGTTGCAACTTGCACAGTGGCGGCTCTTTGTACGAGCGCCTTGCGTATTTGCCCGAGCCGCCACCTTGACGGCCACTTCTCTGGGCCAGTAAAGGTGTTCTCTACTTGGAGCATCATGTCATACTGCCTCGAGGACAGTCGACTCTTGCCAAACAAGTATCCGTAGCAATGAGACTCTCTCCGAGTTTGGAATAGTCCTTCCCTGTTCTCCTCATCGCTAGAGAAGCTGAACTCCGTGTCGGTGGCGCCCCCCTCAATGCCTTCACTGGAATGAGGTGAACAGCCTTGCTCCAGCCCATTTACTCCTATGGCCGCGGCGGCTGTTTCATCATTTGCGTCAGGAGCACAAAAAGTGCCACCATGCCTCTCGGAATGGCCGCGGTCGCTGCCATCATGTCTGCAGCCTCCTTCGGCGAGTTGGGCTCGATCTGTACCTGCAGGGATGATGCGACCGCCTGATTGGCCACGAGCGACGGTGCTCGTGTGGAGTGCGTCATCGGCGGCCTGGCCATGATCTCCCATGCCATGTGGTGTCAATCCATCTCCTCTGGTAGCACTTGGCACGGGTCGATAGGCGGCAGAGTCGTCCTGCTCAAAACGGAAGCTGGAAGCCACTCGGGGCCCACGACGGCGCCTCTTGAGTCCTCCCATGGCTCGACGTCGTGATTGACAGACCAAAGAGGTTGTGAGTGACGCAGCAGACGCGCCGATGTTTTTCCCCAGTAGCGATATCGCGGGCGAAGATGAACCAGAGCTCTCTCTCAACGTCATCTGTGCCCGAGACCAACACGAGGTGCTGCCTCATCTGTTTCAATGGAGTGACGTGATAATGTCTTGTAGCCCGCTATCAAACTTTCCAATCACCAGAACTACCACTTTTGCTGCCCAACAACGGGCCCTACGGCTGGATATTGACGTGTCAGTGCGGCTGAGGGTAAGATTCGCCCCATAGTTTTCTGTGGCCCGCAGAGCAACTCGTTCTCGTCTGTTCTCATGAGTTTCCTGGCTGTTGTATACATGTCTGTTGGTATTCTCATAGGCCTTTTTGCTTGTTGCGACCAAGCAGACAACCCAGTGTCTCTCGCTGCGAATCTTTTGTCCTGCCACAAAGGAGGAGCAAAGATTGGGGGATTGCCCAGCGGCGGAACGTTGAGTATCCAACACAGGAACGTTAAAACACGTGGAGTGCCAATGCTCGCAGAGCACACTACGTCATACGGCCAAGAAAATGCTGGAAGAACCACAGGGCGAGCGCATGGAGCATCTCACAATTTTATCTGAGGCGTAGCATGACAACACGCTTCTACTATCCAATTGTACTATCTCAGTGACAAGAAAGTAACAGCATCGTTCACGCCGTGCTATCGCCCATGACACGGTCCGGGTGATAGTTTGAACGCACCTATCGCGGGCCAGACCAATTTGATTCCAGAGACGGTCTGGGACGACAGCTTCAAGAAACGGTCGTACCATAGATCTAAAACGAACAGGAGGACGATCCCGGGAAACATCCAGAAAAGCAGCTCCGGACAGTCGTTGGAAGTGACGCTTGGAACATTTGGAGAACTATACACTTCCGAGTGACCACGCTTAAGTCGCATGTCTCGCGGCTGTCTCAGAAACCTGTCCACGAGATCAAAATAGTTTCATACAAAGACTGTTCCGACGACGGCCAATATATCTCTGTATTCTGATCTCAATGTGATTTCATGGTGATTCATCGAATAATCGGAGAGGCAATTCGATTCAGGCAGTTCACAGTTTTAAGGAATCGGCGACAAAACACGGTGCACCCATGAGCGATCCAAACCAGGGGCTTTCCAGGTATATTTCTCCAGCGTATTCGCGCGTAGTTTTTCCGGCTGTACATGAGGTTGCTTGAGATTTCCCCATCTGCGGATCAACGCATGCCCGAACCTTCATACTTCAGCAAAGTACGCTTGGAATTTGACTGGCCGGCTAATCTTGGGGTGTACGCGATCCAGCAGAATTGCCCTGCCTGGCTTGCTCAAAGAGTATTATTATATGGTGAGGCTACTTAATACTTGAGAGATACTTGAGCGGTCGGGAATTCATGCGGAGCACTCACTCGCGTGCCCAGTGGCAGTCAGTCCGCTTCGTCCGCTTCGTGGCTGCTGAGACAGCACCTTTTGGGCTTCCGTGGCGTCATTCATGTCTTCAGCCGCATTCCAGGTTCACAGGTGTCATGACAGGCTGCTCTTGCTGCTGAAGCGCCCGGTAGGTGTCGAGGCTGGCAGCCCCCTATTCATTTAAAGGACTATCAGTTCAGAGTTTGTTAGAACGATCAAGCGTATCTCGTCGATTAGTGTCCAACTGTGTTCCAAAGGGGCCTCGGTGGCCCTGCGTGGGCTGCAGGCGCAGCTCACAATGTCCCACAAGTATGTGCATGAGTGGATTGCTCTGTTGTTCTCCAAGCTGCGGCCAATCGGCAGCAGCCTGTGTGGTACACGGCACGGTGCTTTCTCTAAAGCACCGTGCCGTGCACCACACCAAAGGGAACGCATCTCTTATGGAGCGTGGCCTGTGTTCGAACTTTCATGCACCACGCCAGTACCTTTCTGTACAAAGAAGCCGCTCAAGGGGACTGTGGGAGACTTCTTTCGCACTGCAGGTGCAGGTGAGAGGATGTTATTCCCAGCAACGTCCAAACCAGAGGTCATGGTCGCTCAACTCTTTCATGTGAGGCTCACCGGTGTGAACCCGCTGTGCTGTGCAACCACTCCCACGTCACAGCAAGAGCTACGACCGCCACTGTCGCCAAGCAGTCCAGCGCTCCCGGCGACATCGGTTGTGCGGGCTAGCACACATTCGTTGACACCCTGAGTCGATGCATTGAGAGTGGGATTCGAAGACAGATCATAGCCAAAGTGTGCTTGAACTACGCTCGAGTGTGAAATCCGAGTCACTCTTGACCCCACTGTATGACGAAAATCTACCCGAAGAAGTCGCTTGACTCGGCTGGTGGGTCCACCTATGATACGCTGGGCTCTCGGTTTTCCCAGGCAGTTACGCAGTCGCTGAAAATTTAATTTCCCAGATACGCTGTTTCTTGACCAAATCACGGTGGCTTGAAAGGCCCGGATCCAAACGAAGGTGATCTGAGGCTACTTTAAACTGTCGCGGCCTTCCCCGGCTGCTGCAGGCGCCACCCTGCTGGCTGTGCCCACGAAGGGGGCGCCTTTCGGCACCCGCACGTCAGGACCCTTCCAGGAACCTCGCGGACGGTCCTTTCGCTCTGTGGGGCCTGGCGACGGCGTGCCGGCGTGACGTTGTCACGTAAGAAGCGCTGTGCGCGTCGGCAGCGCTTCCGACGTCCAGCTGTTGTCAGATCATCTCAACGCCATTTCCATCGCGACCGCTGCGACCAACGCGGCCGTCACCCCCACCTCTGCCCCTCAACACCACTATCAATATGCCGCTGCCCCGCCTAATCGTTGCGGCGGGCAACGGCAACATGCGCCGCCTGGGCGCGGCCCTGTCCGCCGGTGCCTCTGTCAACGAATCCACGGACGACTGGGGAGGCTTTACGGCCCTCCACGCGGCTGCGCGCGGCGGGCACGCGCCCGCCGCGGTGGTGCTCCTTGCCTTGGGCGCGGCGTCGGCCCCGCAGGGCGATGGCGGGTGGACGCCCCTGCACTTGGCCGCGCGTGGCGGGCACCTGGACGTGGTGGACGTCCTCGCCGATGCGGGCGCCGACGTCGAAGCGCGATGCGGATCTTCGGCCGTGGTGCCTTCCCCCGCCCCCCGATCGACGCCGCCCCAGCCGGCGGCAGCCGGCGAGGGGGGCGCTGCCACCAGCCCCGATCGCATCTACATCGGCCTCTCCATCCTTACCGTCCCGCTGGTGCACCTGGTTCGAGAGGTGGCGCCGGTGGGGTCCCCCCAGGATGAATCGTGGACGCCCCTCCATTTGGCGACCATGCGTGGCCACAACGCGGTCGTCGACACGCTCCTTGGCCGTCGCGCGGCGGTCGACGCGCGGGACGGCAACGGCGGAACGGCGCTGCATTTGGCGGCGTTCGCCGGTCAGGTAGCCATAGTGACGGCGCTGCTACGGGGGCACGCAGATGCCCACGCCGTAGACGCGACGCGCGTCACGCCGCTGCACTGCGCGGCTGCGGCGGGGCACGTGGCCGCTTCGGAGCTGCTGCTCGCGGCGGGCGCATCGGCCACCGTCCGCGACGACGCTGGGTGGTCGCCCCTGTTCTACAGCGCATCCCGCGGGCACTCTGAGGTAGTGAGCGCACTCGCCCGCACGCCCGCAGACGTCAACATGGCTGACCCGCACGGGTGTACGCCGCTGCACGTGGCGGCCGCCAACGGGCGGGCGGTGGTGATCACCCTGCTCGTCGCCGCCGGTGCGACTGTCAATCGGGGCAACGCAGGGGGTTTTGTGCCCCTCCACGCGGCGGCGCAAGGGGGACATGCTGCCACGATCGGCGCGCTGATCGCGGCGGGGGAGTCGGTCAATGCGCGGGCCTGGCGGGGCGTGACGCCCCTCACAATGGCGGCGGGGTCGGGGCACCCCGCATCTGTGACAGCGCTGCTCACCGCGGGCGCGGACACGGCGGCGGTTGACGTGAGCGGCATGACGCCGCTGCACGTGGCGGCGACGGCGACCGGTGCCACGGCCAGTTTTGCCATCATCGTGCGGGCTCTGCTGGCGGCGGGCGCGCCCGTCGACGCAGTTACGGTGAGCAGCGGGGACTCGGCACTCCATTTGGCCACCCGGTCGGGCAACACCGCCATTGTTCGGGTGCTACTGGCTGGCGGCGCATCGATTGACCAGAGGTGTCAGCAGCAGTACACACCCCTGTCTGTGGCGGCGGCGGGTGGCCACGACGCAACGATCTCGGTGCTGATGGCGGCTGGCGCGTCGGCCACCATTGGGGATAACGCCGGCGCCACGCCGCTGCACCGCGCGGCGGAGTGGGGCAAATCAGGCGCCGCAGCGGCGCTCCTGGCCGGCGGCGCCCCCGTGGACGCCCGCACCCACACAGGCGACACGCCGCTCGTGCACGCGGCCGTTCACGGGGCAGCGGCCGTTGCCGGCGCTCTTCTCGCCGCCGGCGCGGACGTGGCGGCGACCAACAACGAGGGCGACACGGCACTCCACGCGGCGACGCGTGAGGGTAACCTGCTGCTCGTTGCGCCCTTGCTCGCTGCGGGCGCGCCGCTGGGCGTCCCGCCTGCCAACAGTCACGGCACGGTCGCACCCCTCCACGTGGCGGCTGGATTTTCCGAGGCGGACATTGCTGCCGCTCTGCTGGCCGCTGGCGCGGACGTCGACGTCCGCGACGAATTGTGCGGGGAGACGCCGCTGATGGTAGCGGCGGATCATGGCCACAAGAAGATGGTGGTGACACTGTTGAGGGCGGGCGCGGGGATGGACAAGGCTAACTCCGAAGGGAACACGGCTATGCATCTGGCCGCGCACGCGGGGTGGGTGCAAGTGTTGCTCGTGCTGATTGCAGCGGGCGCGGCTGTGGGGGTCACTAACTTGCGCGACGAGACGCCGGCAGATATGGCGACGGAGCAGGGTCACCTTGCGGCGGTCAACGTACTGCTGGAGGGGACGTGGAGCACGGAAGAGATGTGAGTGGAGAGCGAAGAGGGCGAGAATGATGTACGCGATTGCCTGTCTTGCATGAATGCGCGATTGCCTGTCTTGCATGAACCGACTAAAGTGTGTCCGTCGATGTAAAGGGGCTCCAGGGGCAGAGTCAGCCCAATAGTTTGTCATGGGGGCGTGCTGGAGATACAGTTCCCGGGAGGTGACGAGGTGTTGTACATGCCCCACCGGCCGGGCGTCTTTCTGAGGCTGTTCTTGGCATGCTTGCCAGAACGTTCGATCGTAGCGCATAGAATCCTGTCTGGGGGCACTCAGCAGGGCCCCGCACCTGGAGCAGACAGGGGACCAGTCCGGAGCGCTGGTCGTCCACCGCTTCTACCTGCTTCATTGCGCGCAGTGATTGGCTGGCCAAGGCCCGAATGCTGCATTCTATCGGGTGGTTTACAGCCGGATAAGTGCATACAGTCTCGCCACCTGGGTGCGAGAGGGGGCCAAGAAGCGGCATTGTCGCTGGCTTGCCAGAGTTTGGCCCCAGCTGTCCAAGTTTACCGCTCTCCTGCCAACTGCGTTGGAACGTCAGTGGGCCACTCGAGGGCGGGGGAAGCGCGGTTCTGCGAACACGATTGGCCCAGAAGGTGACAGGCCCGGAGCTGTGGCCGTTTTGACGGCGACAACTGAAAGTTTGTTTGAAGGTTGGATCCATACAACTCGTATCCGGCCACTTGACGGTCGTTTGGAACCTCGCTCTGGCCTTGCCGCCCACTGCGGGCGCGTGGCGCCCGCTGCGCCAGCCTTCCCGCGCAGCTACCCCTCACGTGGGGCGCGGGGGGGGCCAGCCAACGGTCTGGCTGACAGGTATGTTGCTGCGCCGCGCAGAGATGTGTGGGGGCTCCCCCCTCAAGCGGCGGCGGCGACGTGGTGGCCCGCCCTGTGGTCCTGCGTTGGCGCGCCACACCCTGCTGCGCTGTCGACCACGCGGTGGTGTTTTTTCCCACCGCCTTTTCGTGTGTGTCCTGTCCCTTCCCCCCTCTTCCCGGCCCCGCGTTGCCGCGCCTCCTGCGCCGCCGACGGTGTGGGCGCTGGCGTTTTTGCTGCCAAGGCCGCCCGCGCGTGGGCCGCCCACCCCACCCGCGCCGGCCCCGACCCGCTGCGTCGCCCACGTGTGGCGGTTGCGGGGCCCCCGCGCGCGGTGCTGCTCTTCCCCGTTCCACCCGACCTCGCTCCCACGCGCGCTTCAAAATTTTCGCCGGGTACCCCTGCTCGGCCGTCACTCGGCCGCTGCTGCTGCCGCCGCCACCCTCTGTGTGTGTTGCTGCGAGGCGCGCGCGGTTGCCGCCACTGCTCCCGCGGCACACGCCGTGCCCCCCCCCCCACACCCCTCCCCTCGGCGGCTGTGGGCCACCGAGCCCTCGTGCGGTGCGTTGGCCCCTCCACCCACCTCCCAGCCGTAGTCCGCTGCCGACGCTGAGACTTGCTCGCCCGTTTTGTTTGGTCACGGGTAGCGGGGAGGTGTGAGACTCCGTTACCCACCGTGCGCGCTCCTGCGTTGTTTCGTGGCGACCGCGCTTTTTTTTTCTTTCCTTGTCTTTTTTTTCCCGCGGCTGCACCGCGCACGCGCAGTGCCGTTGCGGTGCAGGCGTGCGCGCGCTTGCCCCCCCCCTCCCCCTCCACCCCCCGGCCCCTGCCCTTCCATAGGCCGCCGCGCTGGACGCCTTCATCTTTTGCCTGTTCCTGCTGGCCTTTGCGCCGGCCGCCCGCGGGCGCTGGGCATCCCGTGCGCGCCGCCGAGCGGCGGCGGGGGGACAGCTGGCAGTCACCCCGTCGGGCGAGGCTATGTCCATGCCGGGTGCGTCTGCGGGTGCGGCCGGCGGGGGTGGCGGGGGTGGCGGCGCGCCGGGCCTGGCCTTTGGGGGCGGCGTCGGTGGGGAGTCCAGCCCGTACTGGCGCACCTCGTATGGCGTTTCGGCGGTGGTGCAGCTGCTCGACCAGCTCGACGAGGCGCGGAGGGGACGTGCACGCCGCTCGGCTGCGGGCGCGCGGGGTGGGCGGGGCGGGGGCAGCAGCGGTGGGGGTGGGTCTGGCGCGCCGGCACCGCCGTCGGGTGACGGAGAGAGTGCGAGTGCGGGCGACGCCGCACGATCGCCAGCTGGGTCAGGGGGAGGGGGCACTCCACCGTCTGGAGGTGGGGGGGAGGGGAGTGGGGACGATGCAGACGGCGGGTCACCGACGCTCGGTGACTTTTTGGATGAGGACGACTTGGTGTCGGAGGCGCGGTCCGGCAATGAGCGGCTTTTGGACTACTTGACGGCAGATGCGAACCTACAGGTGCGTTTGGGCGAGTGAGTGTCTGTGTGTCTTTGGTGCAGGGAGGGTTGGTTGACCGGGGTGCTGTTTCTGTAGACCTCTACACTCGCGCGGTTGCAGACTCGATGACATACTGACTCAGCCTCTATATCCCTTTTGTGCCGATGTTTGCAATTGCAATACCTGGTACCCCCCCCCGCTTTGCTCTGCCTGCAGGAGTTGCTCTCGATGTGCATTGCACCGTCGGGCCCGGCCCTCACCGCCGTTCTGTCGGGCGACTCGCTGCAGGCTAAGCACGCGCACCACTCGGCTAAGCGGCAATACGCCGCCGCGGAGCTGTTGACCTCCTCTGTGCCGCAGCTGCTCGACGCGCTAGTGTGTGGGCGACCGCCGCCATTGGAGCGGCTCTGGGACGCCCTACGCTACACTCGGTCGGGGCATTTGGACCCGCTCGCCGCGGGCCGCATTGCGCGGGTGTTGGCGTCGGTGCTTGCCGCGCGCGGCGACGAGGTGCTCCAGCACCTGCGTGCGACGAGCGAACGGGCGTCGACCGAGAACAGGGGCGCATCGAGGACGGGTTCAGCCCCAGGCGGCGCCTTGTCCGCGCTCGTGCGGCACGTGTCCCTGCAGCCCATTGCCGATCTCTTTGTGCGGTTGCTTGATCCGCCTGACCCACAAGAAGGGGATGCCGACCAAGCGGGCGGATGGGGGTTGGCTCGAAACACGGACGAGGAGCGGGTGGGGGGGTCCTCCCCGTCGGCTGCCTCTGAGGCGCCCCGTGCGTCGGTGCTGGAGCTGCTCGCTGGTAGCGACATCATCCAGGCGCTGACCTCGTCGGCCATGGCGCCGTATGCACCGCCATATACGAGGTACGCGGCCTCTGGGCCGGACCTGCAGCTGCGAGAGGAGACGATCGCAGCCAGCCTCGCAGTCGTCCTCGCCATGACTCGCCGACTGCTGTTCCTGGACACCCTCGGCGTGGCGGTACCGCCTGCGATCTTCGTCTATGCGGGGGGGTCGGCCACGTCTGCACTCGCATCGGCATTGGATGTGGCGCTCATCGCGGAAGAAGAGGGTCACCCGCTTCCGCTGCGACGGCTGCTTTTGTCGATGCGCGATCTGATAGAGGTGACTGTGCCACCACCGCCAGTGGAAATCGATGGCTATGGTGGGGGGTTGGGCGGCGGCGGCGCCTCGGGGAGCGCAATGGGCGGCGGTCGCGGAGGAGGCGGCGGCGCGATGGGCGGCCGCTCTCGCAACATGCCTCGCTTTGCGGGTGCGGGGCGACAGGCTTATGGCAGCCGTTTCCGCGCGTCGGCACGTGGCCGGCCATTGACCGGCGGCGGACGCCCAGCCGGTGGGGCGGCGGCGTACGGCTATGAAGCCGTCGGTACGAGTGCGGGCGCGTCGAAGCATCCTGTCCCCGTTTCTCCAGCATCGGCAATGGCCAACGCGGACGCGGATTCGATCCCTGGGGTAGTTGACCAGATCGTGGACGATATTGACGATGACGCGGTGGCCAATGTGTGCGTCAGCGCTGCCGCGGCTGCTAGCGGTGACGCTGGCTTGGGGCTGTATGCTCATCCAGGCGGCCCCTCGGCGCACGATGTGCAGATGTCGCCGACCGACCCGGTGGTCTCCCTCGCCCAACTTGAAGGGGTGCTTTTGTCTCGACTACCCAGAGTGCTCAAGCTATTGACACGCCGTCTGCGTTTGGCGAACACGGCAACAATACCTGTTCCAGCCGGGTCGGTAGGCCTCACGCTTTCTCCGACGCCGTCGGCGGATTCCGTGCTGGGCCTGACCGCCATGGGCGTCGCTGAGCTGCTGGCGACTGTGCTCGCGCGCGGCAGCGCAGACGGGGTTGCCGCACTCGCGCGGGAGGGCGTTCCCATTATGCTTCTTGGTGCGGTCACCTCGTACCCGTGGGCGTCTATGCTACACGCTGCCGTTTACAAGTGCCTCAAGGCTGCACTGGCGTCCCACGCCCAGCCGTACCGGATGAAGGCGTGGATGAGTGCAGGGCTCCTCCTGTGGGTGCGGGATACCTGGGCAGAGGGGAACATGGCAGACGGGTGTGCGCCAGGCAGCCGCGGCGGACCGGGTCGGCCAAGAGCAGACGCCACGGGTGCAGTGTCGAGTGACGCCGCCGCCGCGGCAGCGGCGGGTGGGAACAGCCCGCAGCGGCGCAGGAGGTCGCCCACGAGTGCGGTCGGCGTTTCCTCATCACCGTCGGCCGCGGCGGCTACTGAGGACGATGGCGCCATTACCAGTGTGGAAGAAGCGGCCGCGGCGCAAGCGACGCCCGAGGTGCAGGAGGAGCGGCGGCAGCGGGCGGGCGGTGCCGGCGGGGTCTCCCGCTTGCGCCCCGCCTACATGGGGCATCTGGTATCTATCGCGGTTGATGTGGGCGGGTGGCTTGACAGGGTACGCCCGCCATCACCTGCGCCCGCCGCCGGCGCTGCGCCGCCGGCCCACTGGTGGCCCTCCGAACAGGAGGTGACCATCTTCCGGGAGCTCCTATCAGGTGCCGTTTGCGAGACGGTGGCCCTCCAAGAACAACCACTCGGGGAGCAGCAGGGCGACGATGACGGAGGCGGCACAGGTGGTCTTCTCGGTAGCCGCCAAGAAGAGGATGATGAGGACCCTGTGGAAGAGACTGTCGAGGTCATTTTTGACTACCTGTCTGGGGATGGCGAAGAACCTGTCGACGTGTCGGACGTGGTTAACAGCCACTCTGGCGGCCGTTCATCGTCGTCCAGGGATGCCACTGGCGACGGCAGGGGACGATCCGTGTCGTCAGCGCTGGCCAAGGCGCTGCCAGACGCGGCCGACCGCAAGGCCGCTTCTTCTGGCAGGGGCAGCAGCCGGAGGGGCGTCCGCCACGCGGCACAGTCCCGGGCCAGCCAGTCGACTGCCATCACGGAGCTGGCGGACGACGACGAAGACATCCAAACGGTCGATGTGGAGGACGTCGATCCCTCAACCCGCGACTCGATGAAGACGCCCCCACCACCGCCGTCCTTGCCGCCGCCGCCTCCGCCATTTGCGGCGGACGGGCGGTTGCCTGCCCCTGTAAGTGCCCCCCATATGAATGGCAAGATACCGGGCGGTGCTTCCGCCGCAGCGGTGGCGTCGGCAACGGCGGCGGTGGCGGCCATGGACCTCTCCTCGTCTGACGACGACGATGAGTACGTCAAGTTTGATCCGGACGCCGACGATTTTGTCGATGGCGACGAGGAGGGCGACGATGGGGCGGGTGGTGCTGCCAAGCCGGCCACGCCCGACCTCGACCTGCCCGACGAGTCGGCGCCCCACCCCACCCGCGTCAGTAACTTTGTGGCAGACGGCGCCGCATCGAGCAGCGACGACGACGGGGAGTGGGAGCCTTTCAACCCAGACGACGACGAGGACGACGAAGCGGTCGGCGACAGCGAGGCTACTAATGGCGCCGTGGACGGCGTCGCTGGGGTGGGCGCCGGCAGTGCTTCGTCGGCACCACCGCCGTCGCCTGCCCGGCGAGGGGTGCTACCCGCCATCTTTTCGGCGGTCGCCGCGGCTGCCACTGGCGGCAAGCCCCGGCAATGACCAGCGGGCGTGCCCGTATGGCAGGGGGGGTAGCGCGAAGACAATGCGCGGGTCTTGTGGGTGGGTGAGCTGCCGGCAGCGACTGCCGGCAGAGCGTCGGTGGGGGTAAACTCAACCGCGTAGCACGCCTGCGTGCGTGTGCAGCCTGGCTATTTGTCCACGCCTCCACTGCTTCGCCGCCCAAGCGGTTGTCGTGATCTGCTCTTTTGGCATTGGTTTTTTTGGATCTTCGCACCTGTATTCGTCGGGCAAGTGTGTAGGCGTGGCGTATGGGATGTGTAAGCGTGTGGGACCCGGTGTGCAATGCTGTTCTTCCTTTCTCTCTTTTTGGTTTGCTGCTATACTGTTTGTATCCTGTTACACTCGCGCCCCTTTGGCTTTTAAGTCCTCTCTTTCTTGTTGACAACATGTACCAACGGGAGACGGTGACTCCCTCGAGTGACAGGAGACGGCGCGGAAAGGCGTTGTGCTCTTGCAGTTGCGTGACAGTCTTCGCTCAGAACTGTTGGCACGATGCTGCCGTCCATCTGCAGAGTGCACCCGAGAGGGTACCCAGTGCATAGTACGGGGCGTTGGTCAGCGGCAGTGCTTCGTGCTCGAGCTGTCACACCTCGTGTTGAAGCGCATGCTGTACCAAGGCACACGAGCTCCGTGGCGTGAACCAATTTGAACGTATAGGGCGCTGAATCGTTGGATCTGACTGTCAGCCTGTCGTCAGTGTCGTCCGTCTGGGTCGCTCTGTCGCACACGAAGTCTGGTACACCGTGGCGGCCTTGTCGAGGTGTCCTCCTCTCACCACCTGGCACTACATCCTTCCCCCGCACCTTTTTGTCAACGTCCCTCTTGTCCCTGCTTCCTGGGTTATGTTTTGCACCAACCCTCTCCGTACCGGCGGCTCCTCATCGCCATGGCGGCGGCGGCTTCCACCACTGTTGGTCGCTCTTATCGTTGCCGCCGCCGCCACCCTCATATTCCCCGCCCCAACTGCGGCCATCCAATTTGACGTTGCCTTCGGCGGCCAGCGGTGCATCACTGAGGAGCTGACCTCCGACACTACCGTCAATGGACTAGTGCACGTCGCCGACGGCCCGTCGGCCATGAAGGTTGACGTCTTTGTGTCCGATGCCCAGGGCAACGTGCACTACCACAAAGCCGGTGCCGTGCACGAGGCCTTCTCCTTCAAGACGAGCCCCGCGCCGCCGTCGCGATACGGGGGCCACGAAGACCCACGGGCGGCCACCCCCTACCGGGTGTGCGTGCACCACGCGTCCGGCCCCGAGGACCTCGCAAGTGGCTACCGTCGAGGTTCAAGCGGCACCGTGCCGACGCGGCGGGTGACCTTGACTCTGACGCAGGGGCTGACGCCGTCGGCGCGGGAGGGGCTCGCGACCCGCCAAAATGTCGACATGCACGTGGAGCGGGTGCGGGAGCTCGAGTTCCAGCTGCAGGCGGTTGTTGCGGGGATTGACGACATGAAGGCGGTTGAGGCGGACGTGCTGCGGAAGAATGATGACACCAACCTGCGCGTGCTATGGTATTCGGTGGCGGCATGTGCAGTGATGATAGGGGCGGGGGCGTACCAAGTCTTCTACATGAAGGCCTTTTTCAAGCGCGCCAAGCTCATTTGAGTGCCAAGAAGCAGACATGAGTGTGATGAAGACTGTGGGATTCGCATCATTGGGGCGCTTTGGAAGGGTGGCGGGCTGCCGCGCTGAGGGTTGAGGGACTGGATGGTAAGAGAGACGCGATCATGGCGCCATCACGGCCCCCAACTGATACCATGTCCAGGTCCCCTCTTGCACATACAAAACGCTTGGTTGACACTCTTTACAAGCCAGTCACAAACGCAGCAGCGCGAGAGTTGAAGATGGATCGACCAGCACAGAGCAGGTGTGTTGAGCTTGCTTTCGTCGATGCGTCTTCACGTGACTGGTTTCCAGAGTTGAGCAGCATCAGTGGTGTTGATCAATCAGATTCATCTGAATTGTATTGAGTTTATTTTTTCGAGTCAGAATCCAAATAGCTGCACATGAGGACACCTGTCAAGTGCAACAGCTGGGTTAGCCAATGAATAGACACAGTTTGTAAATACAGAAGAAGAAACAATTTCTCTTGAAACGTTTCATCAAATAGCAAACGCATCCCTCGTGGTCGACCCATCCCGTTCGTCGCCCGTCCCGCCGTCGTCCCCATCGCCAACCGTACCCCTGTTGCCACCATCTTCCTGAACATCCACAGTTGAATCGACCCGTTCCTCTGCCTCTCGGTCGCAATGGTGCGTTTCGTTCGTCTTCTTCATTTTCTGACGCTGTCCGGTGTGGCTTGCTCGTCGGCAACGTATCTCGGTCTTCCACAGCTGGCGCCGTCCTCGGAATACCGGCGTGGCAGCGCCTGTATGCCCTGCGCGAAGAATATTTCTGGTCTGCTTGCCGCCTGTCCTCTCGATGGGCTACTTACAGGTGTCATGTTGATTCTGTTGGTCTTTCTTTCATCTCGTCGTATTTTCCCACGTCCCCGACCTCAGGAGCAACCCGCCAAGCTGGGCAAGGTGTCGATGATCCTCGGCCGCACCGGCAGCCGTGGTGGTATCACCCAGGTGCGGATTGAGTTCCTTGACGACCAGAACCGGTCCATTATCCGCAACGTCAAGGGCCCGGTCCGCGTCGGCGATATCCTGACGCTCCTCGAGTCGGAGCGCGAGGCTCGGCGCCTTCGTTGAGCCGCCATGGCCGACGATCGTCTGTGCCGCTCGAGGCAGGAGGATGGGGCAGCCTGCCTGTGTGGCGCCCACTCCCTTCTTGGCTGCGCGTGTGGTGGGCCGCGTGCCAGAGCGGTGTCGCGGCCTCTGGGTGGGGGTGGGGGTGACGGCTTGGGAGGCGTCCTCGGACACCTGTCGGTGGTCCCTGGGCGGTTAGGAGCATGAGCGGTGACCGGTACGAATGGTATGCGCGTCGCTTGCGGGTGGCGGGGGATGGCTGCAGACGGTGGGCTTGCGATGGTGGGTAAAACTATCGACTCCTGTATTAGCGTCGTGGCGCCGCGGGCGAGAGCAGGTGGAGTCGGTCCGCCTACCTCCTGTCTACTACCAATGGTGTGTTGGTGTCGATTGGCTACCATGGGTTGTCGCTGGACGACAAGCGGAATGCGTGCACATCAGGAGTCTGATACGCAGGCGTCCTTGTGTGCGTCGTGGGCAAAAGCTCTTGAGGTGTCATTCCTCGGTACGATGCTTGACGTCAGCCGAGCCCGCATGGATGCCGCGCACCAACTGCACGTGGAGAGCAACCTTGAAGTGCGGGTCCCTTTCCAGTCCTGCCATGGCCAGTACATCCGTTAACCCGGCGCGCAAAACAACTACACACGCACTCACATACAGCTTGAGCCAACAGCACATCAAAGGCCACGCGAACCACCGAAGACGGCCGCATCAGCAGGCGAGGGGGCCGGTATGTCGTCTGGCTCGCCTCCAAGCCAGCCTACTCCTTGGCGGCTACCGGTTTGGCACCCCCAGTCGGTGCCGCCGCCTTCGGCTTGACCTCCCCGGCCGCGGGTGCCTCAGCCGTCGCGCCCCCGGCCGCTGCCGCGTCCACCTCTGTCTTGGACTTTTCCTCCTTAGCCGCATCGACCTTCGACTCCTTCACCTCGGTCCCTTTGGCCTTGGGCTCTTCCGCCTCGACTTTGGTGTCGTTCGCATTCCCAGCCTCAGCACTATCCACTTTCGCCTTCTCCGTCTTGGCGCCATCCGACTTCGCCTCTTCCGTCTTGCCGCCGTCCGCTTTGCCACCGCCCGCCTTGCCACCGTCCGCCTTGCCACCGTCCGCCTTGCCACCGTTCGCCTTGCCACCGTCCGCCTTGCCACCGTCCGCTTTGCCATCGTCCGACTTGTCGCCGTCCGCCTTGTTGCTGTCCGACTTTTCGCCGTCCGACTGTGTGCCGTCCACCTTCCCACGGTCCGCCTTAGAATTCTCCTTGGCGCCCGTCCCCTCTGCCCCCTCCACGTGCTTGCGGACGGCCTCTACCAGCCCCGCCGCGTCGTCCTTGAGCGAAAAGCGCAGCAGGTAGGACACGCTCTTCTTCGCATCGTCTGGGGACAGCCCCGCAAAGCGCACCGCCCGCTCCGCAGCACGGTCGACGGCAAAGCCTGGAAAGAGGGGCGAGTTGAGGATCACGTGCAGCGTCGCCTCTGTGCGCATGAGTAGTCGGCCGGCGCCCGTGTCGCCGTGCACGTTGAGTTTGACGGTGCCGACGCCCCGCTCCTTCCAGTTAGCACCGCCTTCCAGGACGTAGAGTTTGGCGCGCGCGTGGTAGGCGACGGTTTCCTCCTCCTCACCCGTGTGCGCCTCCACTTCCTTCATCTCGGGCCGGGGGGGGGCCGTCGGGGCGGGCGCCGCGGGCGCCGCACCGCCACCGCTGCCGCCCGTCGGGAGGCCTCCAAACGGCGCGATGCCGCCGGCAGGGGCGGCAAACAGCTTACCACCGCCACCGCTGCCGCCGATGGAGCCAAAGGAGAAGGGCGCGCTGCCGGCAGCGGCGGCGCCAAACGTAAAGCCGCCAGCGGCGCCGCCAGAGAAGCCCCCAAAGGTGAAGGCAGGCTTGGCCGCGGCTGCGGCGTCGGCGGGCGCACCTTTGGCCTTGTCCCCTGGCGGTGCCGGCTTGTCAGCCTCCCCGGCCTCGGCGGGCTTGTCCCCGTCGGCGGCGAGCGCCTTGGGAGCCCCCGCAGCCGTGTCCGCCGCCGCGTCCACCTTGTTGCCAGACGCGTCCTTATCGGCCGTGGGCTTCTCACTGGCCGCCGCACGCGGCGGCACCGTCGCCTCTTTGGCCGCCGTAGCGGGCGCCGCGGGGTCCGCAGTCGCCGACGCCGCCACGTCCGACACAGCAGCACCGTCCGGTGCCGCCACGGCAGCCGCGTCCGGTGAAGAACTTCTCCCACCGTCGGCCGCTTCCACTGCCGGCTTCCCATCCCCCGCTGCCGCGGGCGCCGCCGTAAGGGACGTGGGGAAGGCCACTACGGGCGCCGCGGGCGCCGCGTCATCCGCGCCCCCCCCTGCCGCGTCGTCACCACCAGCGCCGCCCCCTCCCCGGCGCCGCACCTTAACGATGCGGCGGCGGGCTAGCACCTCTGGCGCTGCCCGCTGGAAGTCCCCGTCTGCGCCCTCTGAGGTCGCCTCCGCATCCGACGCGTCGTCCTTGGTGATCTGGCGGTCCGATGAGCGCTTCATGGCGGCACCAAAATGGTGGACGAAAGGGGGTGTTGGGAGGAGAGACCAAGTGCCGAGGCTGGGGCCGACGACACGGGCCGGGTGTAGGCGGTGGCACCGCCGGGGGGAGGGAAAGTGGCGGGAGGGCGGTGACGTGTCGGGGGAATTCAGGGGTGGGCCGTCGCGCGCGGGTAAACGCGGTTACGGTACAAGTGGGTCGCCGCGCTTCAGGGCGGCAGAGCCAGGCAAGGAGTTGCAGAAAGGCGGCTTGCTGGTGTGTTGTGGCCTGCGAGCCGAGAAACGAACACGACCGAATCGATGACCTGCATAAATCGCGTCCGCCACTCGATGACCGCAATTGTGGACGGAGAAATTCTCCAGTGTTGTATAATTCCTGTGTCAGAACCACCTCCGCCCGCTTGCGCAGCACCAATGGGAGGAGGGGTGCCGCTGGGCAACCCTAGCGCGGTCGCTGCCCAAGCAGAGCGGTCGCAGCGGGTTGGCGGAGGCCTGTCGTTCGCAGGCTGGTGAAGACGAACGACCGGTCTCTTACGTTCCGCCCCTTCCTCTTCCCGCTGTCTGGCCCAACTTGTTTGACGCCTCATCGACTTTCGTACGTTGCGCACAGGTCTCCATCATGTCGGGCAAGCCGGCGGAGACCATCCAGACGCTGCTGGAGGCCGAGGCGGAAGCCAAGCTGGTCGTTGAGAAGGCCCGGAAAGGTGCGTTTTTTTGTCCTCGCCTGTTGTAGGGCATGGATGGCTGGGCGTTGCTCTGTGCGGTGGCGCGCGGTGTATGACTTGGGGCACTCTATGAAGTGGGTCAGGCTATCACTTGGCGAGTGGCCGAGGTGTTCCGGGCCGGACGCTCCTGTGCCTTTCCGAATGCTTCGCCTCGATTGCAGCTTGACTGACGTTCTTGTGTTTGTCAATCGTCCGACCGATCCCGGACTCCCTGTGTGTACGCTGCCATCCTTTCTTGGAATGGAACTACCCTCTTCCGTGTGCCCTTTTCATCGGACAGAGCGCGATGCGCGGCTGAAGAAGGCTGCCTCGGAGGCGGAGGAGGAAATTGCTGCCTTTCGTGCTGCCAAGGAGGCCGAGTACCAGGCGGAGGTTGCGAAGGTATCGATGGCGACCCGCTCTGCGATGGGGTGAGGGAAACGGGTGGAGGTGGGATCAGCGACCTGAGGCGAGGCAGCGACCTGCGGGCGGGAACGACGCTGTGTTCGATATCCCTCTTACTCACTTTGATGCTTGAGCCTCTTGTCGATGCCGTTTTGAGCTCATTCGCTGACGTCCTCGTCTTGATTTTCTGTTTGATCCTGTTGTATCTGCTCCTTCTCTTTGCTCTCTGTCTGTTCTTGTTTTGTTGACCGCCACACCGCGCCCAATACCTCTTCGCTGCGTAGTACATGGGCTCGAGCGGCACCGAGACAGAACGCATTGCCGCTCAGACGGAGAAGCGGGTCGCCGAGACGTACGAAGCGACCAAGTCGAGGAAGGAGGACGTGGTGTCCATGCTCATTAGCTTTGTCACCAATGTGGACACCAACGTGCGCCCTGCCGCAAAGAAGTGAGCGGTCTAGTGGGTGGGGACGCCCACCCGCTGATTACAGCTTATTTTTATGCGATGGCACCATCGGCGTGGATGTAGGGAGGGTGGGGGCGTCGCTGCGTTTCGGCTGCCTCTTGAGTGCCCGTGGTTGTGTCTTTTTCTCCTATTTTTTACTCTGTGCGTGGCCTCGGCCGCTGTCTGCGCTCTGTGGGAATACGCCAACGTCTGCTATGAGCAGCTGACCCAAGCCCAGGGTCTGAGTAGGGATTGCATGTGCTTTCTCGTCACACGTTATGGGATTGTATGTGCTCTCTCATCACATGCTATCCACCGGGGAGCACCATGTTCGTGCTTGCTTCTATATTACAGGGCTGCCGGCTGGTGCCAGCGGTGCCAATCGCCGACAGGCATTCATCGTACCGGCTGGGCATGCAGGCACGGTCACTGCCCCTAACAAACCAACGCCCCACTACTCTGCGGCTGCTTGCTCTACTCGACAAAAAAAAAACCAAAAAGAAAGACCTACACGCCGAAGAAGGCTTTGTGGATGAGCTCAATGGCCCGTGTTGCCTCCGCGTCTGCCACAATCATCGAGATGTTGTACTTAGAAGCGCCCTGCGAAATCATCTTCACCTCGATGTTCGCCTTGTTGAGGACGTGCATCGACCGTGCAAGCACCTCGCTGCTCCGCTTGACGTTGGCAACCAGCGACACAATCGCGTGGTCCGAAGAGAAGGACACCCGCGCGACCTGTCGCAGGTCCTCAGCGAGCGCGTCCAAGACCCGCGAGTCCTGCTTGGCCGCCTCCAACGTCAGCGACACAGACACCTCAGACGTGGCAATCATGTCGACCGAGACCCGGTGGGTGGCAAAAAGCTTAAACACCTCAGCGAGAAAGCCGTACGCGCCGAGCATTCGCGTGGACACAATATCGACGAGCTGCACGCCCCGCTTGACGCTGATGGCGGTCACCGGGTTTTCCGCATGCACGGCCCGCTCCCGCACAATGACCGTCCCAGGGTGAGACGGGTTATAGCTGTTCTTGACGCGGACGGGGGTGTTGGAGCGCATCGCGGGCATCATGGCAATGGGGTGGAGGACCTTCGCGCCAAAGTAGGCCATTTCGGCCGCCTCCTCAAACATCACCGACGGGACGGGGACGGCGGATTTGACGATGCGTGGGTCCGTCGACAGGATGCCATCCACGTCCTTCCACACCTGCACCTCTGTGACACCAAGCGCTGCACCAATCGTGCTCGCCGTCAGGTCCGACCCGCCCCGGCCGAGCGTCGTGATGTTGCCGTCCTCGTCCTTGGCGATGAAGCCCGTGACGACGGCAATGGCGTCGGAAGGTAGGTTCGATGCGAAAAACGTCGCCACCTGCTCCTGCGTCACGTCGCACAGCTCCGCGTTGGTGAACATGGAGTTGGAGCGAAAGCCCGCGTCGAATGCGTCGACGGCGCGGGCGGAGAGGCCCTCGTTTTGCCGTAGGTGCGCCGCAAAGATGCGGACCGAGAGGCGCTCCCCAAACGACACCAGGTAGTCCAGCGTCCGGGGGGACAGCTCCTTGATGAACTTGACGCCGAGGAGCAGCTGGTCCAAATTGAGCAGCAGCGGGTCGACCAGGTCCTCCTTGGACAGGTCGAGCTCCTCACACGCCTCGTACGCACGGTTGCGGATGCTCGTCATGTCCACGACGCCTTCCAACAGAGCCCGATCACCCGCAGAGAGCAGCTCGTTGGTCGATGGCCCCATGGCCGACAGCACGACGATAGGGGGCTTGTTCGACGCCTCCAACTGCAACTTGACCAGCTTGGTCACCTCCCGCAGTCGCTCCGCGTTGGCCAGGGAGCTGCCGCCAAACTTGCACACGACGCGGTCGAGCTTCACCGCCCCGCCAACGGGGGTTTCACTGGCCGACGCGGGGGCAGAGGAGGAGGAGGAGGACGCCACCGCCATGCGCGCCGCAGCCGCCGCACCGTGGGCGTGGTGGGGCGGCGCCCCTGGCGCCGTCACCGCCGGCCGCCATGGCAGCTGCGGTCGGCGGCTGGTGCTACCGTAAAGACCGACACCGCGCAAGGCCGCGCCCACGCCGACGGCCGTCGCCGGCGCAAACGCCAGGGACGCTGCCGCATGGGAGTAGTGGGGGGCCATGGCGCCGCAGCACGAAGGTTCACAGTGACGAAACACGTGCCGGCGGATGGTTGTCGTGGCTACCAAAGAGCCAGGGGGGGTCGAAGGAGAAGGAAAAGAGGAGGACGACAAGACGTGTGGGCCAGAGGTCAGCAAGAATGAGGCGAAACCACACAGTGCCGGGTGCGTCAGCCGGCTCGTTGTGTGACGTCGTCGCGGCGGCCGCGGCGCATGCGCGGCGCCTGGGCCACGGCCTGCGCGTGTGCATGGACAGTGGCCCGTCGGCGCGAGAGATCGCCGTCGTTCGGGATGGGGCCAATCGCAGCGCAGCGCTTCATGCTGTGTCAACCGCACGGTGGTTGAATTGGGTATCCGTTAGTTACGCATTGGGGATTGAAGAGAGTTGTCGGATCTACCATCGGACCGCCTTTCCAGCGATGCGTGCGAGTGGGCCCTAAGAAAAGGTCATTGGGACACCCGCCACGAGGCCCCCCAAGCAGCTCAGGGTCGTTGCTCACCACGCGGTTCTTGCCCGAACGCCGAACGTCCGTACGTTGGGCATTCGGGGGCAAACGAGGAGACCCCGAACACGCCCGTTGCCCCAAACAAAACTTACAGCTGTAGGTAGGCTACATAGCGACAATGGAGGTTCATCAAGCCTGGCTTTAGTCGCCATTGGTGCTTCCATCAGCATTGTGTAAGCTTTAGTATTCGCCCAACCAGTTTGTTTTGGCAACCCCAACAGTTGGAGCAGCAGCTCGAACGGCTATCGTTCCACGTGGACAACGTAGCACTATTGACCAATGGGATGTGCGTCCGCATTCGGCCTTCGGGAGAAAAAGTGTGGTGCATAACGACCCTCACTTTTGCGGTGGCGGTGCGGGCATCTCCGACCGCAACACCAGACACCCCCCCGCAAAAGCCCCACCGCCAGCGGATGGTCCCGTCACAGCGCGGAAGAAGGGGGACAACCTGCACGGAGTGGTCCTACCTGGGTGCCACCGCAGGCGGTCCGACCGAGTCGCCGCCACGTTTTCTGGCCACGCCTCCCCGCGCTCGCCCCTCTTCCACGCGCGCGCGCCGCGCCACCCCTGCACCGTGTGCGTCTCCCACTCGGCAGGCGCGTTCATCCGCCTCCCTCCCCCCCCCTCCTCCTTGGTGCCCCCCTATGCCCTCCCCCCCCGGCCGCGGGTGCACCCAGTGAGACAAGTTGGACGCCGCCTGGGTCACCGCCTCTGCCCATTCTTTGCCGCGCCGCCGGCCGTCCGCGTCGGCCGTCGGGCGCCGCGGGACGAGCGCCCGGTCGGCCGCCCCGCGCCGGCGGGGTGCCACGACGGGGTGGGCGCGGTGGCACACCCTTTTGGCCCACCGCAGCTGCGTCGGTGCCGCTGCCGCATCCAGCGCGTGGGCGCACATTAGTTCTTGGAGGCGAGCGGGGCGTCGGCGTGGGCGCTGGCACGGCGCTGGCCGTCGCCTCACGGCGGGCGTGACTGCTCGGTGCACACGCGGCTGGCCCAGCGAGTGGGGATCCCTGCTGCACGTGTAGAGGCGACGGCTGCACCCCGCCGACCCGTAGTTGTATCCCCCTCTAGAGGAGTGTTTTTGCTGTGGTACCGTGGCGGTGCTGCTCAGACCCTGTTTGGCGCTATCAACTTGGTCGGGAGGGGCGGCATCGCGCGCACTAGCGGCTGTGCTGCTTTCTGTCTGAAAAGTACACACCGTTGGTGGTTTCGGGTGGCGTGACGCGCGTGCGCAGCGGGATGGAGCCGACAGGGTACGTTTAGGTGGGGAGCGTGGCGCTGTGGTGGGGTGGAGCTGGGGTGTCCCGAGCCCGCCGCACGGTAGTGTGTGCGCTTGTCGTGAGTGCTTGCGCTGCGTGGCTGGGGGGTGTTTGGGGGTTGGTCGGTCTGTTTCTAACATGGTTGGTTTTTGTCTTGATGACTTGTTTTGCCGGCCTGCTGCTGCTGTCTCTCTCTTGACGCCGATAGAATGAGCGACCGTGAGGCTGGTGATGGCGGCGCCCACGCTGGTGGCAGCCCCAGCACCCTCCCACCGACGCCTGATCCCCCTCCCGCCGGATCGAACGATCCCCCCGCCCTTCCGCCACCCGTGTGGCCGTCCCCCCATCCCCCCCCCGCGACCGACGCCCGCCGCCGCCGCCGCCGGCCGCCCGTTGGCGCGGGCCTCGCCGCCCTCTCGTACGCATCCGCGGCCAAGCGCCCCCTCCGCCCCCTGCCCTTTGTTTGCGGCAAAGCGCCGGTCGGCCCGTCGACGCCGACGCCGCCGGGCGGGCGGGTGACCATGGAGGGCCTCGGCCTGCTGCCGGCGTGCCCCGGGGAGGGCAACACGATTGCCGAGTCCGTCTCGTCTGCTTCGTCGTCGTCGACGTCGTCGTCGGGCAGGGGCGGCGCCGAGGATCGGGGCGGTTCGGGCGGGGGGGCGGCCGACCCGCGCCCGGCCGCGACGGGGCGGTCGCCGTGGAGCCGCCCCGACGCGGAGCGGCGGCGGCGGCGGCGGGCTCTCCGAGAGCCAGCGGGGAAGGGCGGGGCCGACCCGGCCGGCGGTGCCGGCGCGCCACCCCCGCACCGGCGTGCGTCGTCGTCGCCTGGCGCGGGACCGTTTGCGGTCGGTGGGGAGGACGACGGGGTCATGACGGACGAGGGCGACGCGTATGACAGCGACGGTAGCATCGCATCGAGGGGGCACCTCGGTGGCAGGGACGACGGCCGCGCAATGTCCGACGCCGCCGGCATGGTGCCGTCGGGGAACGGTGGGAGCAACGTCGGTCGCACCACTGCCGCCGCCGCCGCCACCGCTGCCGCCGCGGCCGCGCCCGCAGCGGCCGGTGACCGGGGCGGAGACGCGGCTGCAGGCGCTGCCGCCGCCTATGATCACTACCAGTGGCACAGGCGGCACGGCGGTGGGGACCCCGCCAGCAGCCGCCCCGCCCGCCGCCCCGTCCACCTCCCCGACGAGACGGCGGCGACGGCGGTCGTTGGCGCGTCTGAGCTCCTCCGCGCCGCCGTCCGGGAGCAGGTTGTGGAGGAGGGCGACGACGACGGCGCCGCCGACGGCGAGGCGTCGGGCGGCCACGCGGCGGGGAGTGGCGGCCACGGGCGCGGCGGCCTCGGCCGCGGGCGCGCCAAGGACGGCGGGCTGCTGCCGCCGAGCCACTCGGGGTCGCGCTCCTTCCTCCGCCGCTTTTACCCCAACATGCGGATTGAGTATGCGCGGGTGGCAGAGGAGCCGGCGGCGGCCCCGTCGCCGCTGCCGGCCCGCCGCCGCAGCTGGTTTTTCGACGAGGGAGCCGACGGGGACGGCGATGAGGAGCACGAGGAGGGGGAGGGGGAGGAACGTGCGGCCGCGGGGAGCGGCGGCGGTGCCGGTGACACGCGCGACAGCGGCAGCGGTGGCGCGCACGCCGCCGACCGCCGGCGCGCGCGTGACGCCGTCTACGTTGTCGCCACCGACTCAGAGTCTGACTATGACGACGCGAGTGACGCGTCGGATGACGAGCAGGCTGACGCTGCGGCGGAAGCGCTGGAAGCCCGGGAGGTGCCCCACGATGCCGACGGGCGGGGCGGATTGGCGGGACACCACGGCCGCCGCCCCTGGTCCCCCGACGCGGACGTGACGGTTGCGCACGTGGCGGCCGGGCGGGACATTCAGGGCATTGAGTGGTCGTCCATGACCATTTCCCGCGAGAGATACCGCGTGACGCGGATGCAAGATCAGCTGCGGGATGCCATGCACGACGACGCGGCGGCGGCCGGCGCGCCCGTTGGCGGCACCGCCGCCGCCGCTGCCGCCATCGCTGCTGCCGACGGCCGGGCGGCCGGCGCCGCCGCCGCCGCTGGGCGGGTGCTCCTCGAGACGGACGTGCGGCGGGATGCGCAGCTCTTTCACTTTTTCCACAACACCCGCCGCGTCAACTGCACGGTCGTCCACTTTCAGTTGCGGAATCTGGTCGCCGCCCCCACCGCCGGCGACGTGTACCTGATGCACGAGCGCGGCGTCGTGCACTGGGACGCGACGTTGGGGGGGCGGCGGGAGGTGCTCCACCTGCCGACCGACGCGGCGGCGGCGGTCGTGCGGTCGACGCCCCCGCCGTCGCCGGCGCCGCCAGGAGCCGACGGCTGTGGCGGCGACGGCGGTGGCGCCGCCGGCGCCGGCGCCACGGCCAACGATGCGGCGGCGGCAGCGCGGCGGCGGGATGAGGCGGCCGAAGTCGCAGAGCGGCGGCGGCGGTACCGTCGGCGGCGCCAATGGGCAGCCTCGTCCGCGTCGCTCTGGGCCAACCGCTCCTACGCGGGGGGTGGCCGGGGGTGGGGCCGCGCCGACGACGACCTTGCCGCGTGGGCGGGGGACCCGTCGGCGGCCGACGCGGCGGCGGCCGCCGGGTGGGGCGGGGGCGGCGCCCCCCCCCCCCCCCCGCCGCCGCCGCCGCTTCCTCGCCCTCACGCCCGACATGGCCGACACGGTCGCCCGCACGCAGCTGTCGGCGTTTACGGTGCACGGGCGGCTGCTCGTCGCCGCCGGCTTTGGCGGGGAGCTCGTCGTCAAGGACCTTGCGCGCGGGCGCCTGCTGCACTATGGCCTCCTCACGCACGATGAGAATGCCATCACCAACTGCGTGCAGCTCGTCGACGGCGTCACGTCGGGCGCCGTTGGCGACCGCCTCCTCACCGCCTCGAACGATTGCGTCGTGCGGGTGTTTGACACGGAGCGCCTCGCGGCGCCCGCGTCGTCAATCAAACTCGACTGGTCGGTCAATGCGGTTGCGCAGCAGCCCCGCGGCGGCCACCTCCTCGCGGCCGTTGGCGACCACGTGGCGGCGGCGCTCGTCGACGCCCGGTGCGGCGAGGCGGTGGCGACGCTCGCGGGGCACTCGCAGTTTTCGTTTGCCGTCTCGTGGCACCCGGATGGCAACCTGTTTGCGACGGGCAGCCAAGACCACACGTGCCGCGTGTGGGACGCGCGGATGGTGTCGTGTCGACGGTCCGCCCCGGCCGCCCCGCCCGTGGCGGCGGCGGCGGGCGCGGCGGCGGCGGCGGCGGCGGCGGCGGGTGGGCACGACGCGGCCGCCGCCGCCGCCGGCTCGCCGGTCGTGGCGGTCCTCTACGCCCACCTCGGCCCCGTGCGGTCCGTGACGTTTGCGCCGTGCGGGCGCTTTTTGGGCATTGCCGAGCCCCGCGACTTTGTGCACGTCTACGACGTGGCCGGGGGGGGGGGGGGGCGCCGCCCCCTTTTCCCGCTGCCAAGAGATTGACCTGTTTGGGGAGGTGGGGGGGCTCGCGTTTAGCCCAGACTCTGCGGCGCTGTACGTTGGCGTCCACGACCGCACGTATGGGAGTTTGATGGAGTTTCACCGGTCCGACAACCGGCGGGAGAGTCGCGCGCTCCTCTAGGCGTCCGCCCGCGCCGGTGCGTATGGGCGTGAGCGGGGGTGGTGTGGGGGGGGCTGGGGGGGGGGTGGGGTGCGGCGAGGTGAAGGCGTGGTCGACGCCCCGCACCGTGCAGAGGGCGGCGGGATGGCCGTCGGTGGCGGGTCGGGTTTGGACAGCGGCCGCGCCGCAAAGAAGACTAGAGTGATTCCCTATCCCGCTGCTGCCGCCCGAGCGCCACGACCGCGTGCGCAGTGCCGTGTTGCGCCTGTGCAGCGGACGCCGACGTTCCATCGCGACCGCGCGACCGACGGTGCCACGGCAGCCGCCGGCCTCGACGCCGGCCACGACGCCGGCCGCTCGCGCGACTCGACGCCCGCA
>ENA-ORXR01001111-ORXR01001111.1-marine-metagenome-genome-assembly--contig:-NODE-1111-length-30262-cov-4.508299_pt1 | contig 30262 bp, 25 predicted proteins | sample MGYA00237866_ERZ511479 | MGnify/ENA metagenome assembly ERZ511479
GCCCAAGGTAGAGCCGCAGATCGAAGGGGGCCTGACAGTGGTCGAGTTCGACACACCGCAATCCGTGGCCTTGTTTGGCCAGCGCGGCATTGCTGTGGATGACGAGGATTATTTTGCGGCGGTTTTGCTGAACCAGATCCTCGGGGGCGGCTCGTTCGAGAGCAGGCTGATGACCGAGGTGCGCGAAAAACGCGGCCTGACGTACGGCGTCTATTCCTACCTCTATCCGCGCGATCTGGCCAATGCATACATGGGGTCGGTGAGTTCGTCCAACGACCGCATCGCAGAAGCGATCAGTGTGATCCGCGCGCAATGGCAATTGGCAGCAGAGGAGGGCGTGACCGCGCAAGAGCTTGAGAACGCCAAGACCTATCTGACCGGCGCCTATCCGCTGCGCTTTGACGGGAATTCGACCATTGCCGGTATCCTTGTGGGGATGCAGACGATCGGGCTGGATACCGAGTACGTCAAAACCCGCAACGCGCGGGTCGAGCGGGTGACACTGGAGGATGTGCAGCGGGTAGCGGCCAGGTTGCTGGACCCCGCACAGCTGCATTTTGTGGTGGTGGGCAAGCCCGAGGGACTGGCGTCAGAATAAGTCCGCGTGGATCTGCACCCCCTGCGGGGGGGCAGAAGTTGAGTTTACTGGAAAAATGAAAGTGGCGTCATTCGCCGTAAGGCACCCAGATGTTTTTGACCTCTGTTGCATGGCGCAAAAAGGCTTGGGCATCGGGCGCATGCCAGTCATGCGCGATGCCGTTCTGGACCCAGGTGCGTTTGAGGTTGGTGGCTGACGCCTGTTCGATCACCTGATCCAGCGCGGGGTCGCTAAAGCTCCAGAGGGCGTCGATGTCCATGTGGCGGGCCATGTGTTCGGCCACGTCCGTGTGCGGACCAGTGAGGATGTTGACCACGCCGGCAGGCACGTCGGAGGTGTCGAGGACCTGAGCAAAGTCGGTTGCTGCCAGCGGAAATGGCTGTGACGCGCCGAGGATCACGCGGTTGCCCATCGCGATCGCGGGCGCCATGATGCCGACCAGCCCTGCCAGCGGTGCGGTGTCCGGGCACAGTGCCGCGATCACGCCCACGGGTTCTTTCATCGCGAGGGCGACACCGCGCACGGGTACGCCGTGGATCTGGCCATCATATTTGTCGGCCCATGCGGCAGAGGTGAACAGGGTGTTCACAGCGGCATCGACTTCGGCCGCGCCGGATTTTCCGCCCTGCATCCGATCAAGACGGCTGGCGAATTCGTCCCTGCGCGCGATCAGGTTTTCCGCGATGAAGTAAAGGATTTGCGCACGCAGGTGGCCTGTGGTTTTGCTCCAGCCTTTTGCGGCATGTGCGGCCTCGGTTGCGTTGCGTACATCCTTGCGGCCGGCGTTCGGGGCGTGGCCCAGTAGGCTGCCGTTCCTGGCCCAGACGGCAGTCGAATAGCCACTGTCGGGGCGGGTTTGTTTGCCGCCGATATACAGTTTCGCCGTGCGGTCGATCGCGCCCTCGGGAGCGCCGGTTCCACGTCGGGGTGCAATGGTTTTGACGGGTTTGGTTTTCGCTTTTGGCTTTGTATAGGCGCTGAGACCTTCCCAGCCGCCTTCCCGGCCAAAGCCGCTCATCCGGACACCGCCAAAACCTGCGGCCGCGTCCATCATATTTGTGCCATTGATCCAGACGATGCCTGCGGCCAGTTTCGGGGCCGTGTCGAGGGCGAGGTTGACGTTCTCGCTCCAGATGCTTGCGGCGAGACCGTAGCGGGTGTTGTTGGCGATGCTCACGGCCTCGGCGGGGGTGCGGAAGGTCGTCGAGACGAGGACGGGCCCAAAGATTTCTTCCTGCATCAGCGTGTCGGCGGGGTGCAGACCGGTGATGAGTGTGGGCGGGTAAAAGCAGCCCTGAGTGGGCAGTTCGCATGGGGCAACATAGGTCGTGCCCGCGGTATTGACGGCGACCATGCCTGTGATGGTGTCATGCTGCGCGGGGTCGACGATCGCACCGATGTCGATGCTTTTGTCCAGCGGGTTGCCGATGCGCAGCTTATCCATGCGGGCACGCAGTTTGGCATAGAACACATCGGCCACGGGTTCATGGACCAGCAGGCGCGACCCCGCGCAGCAGACCTGTCCCTGATTGAACCAGATCGCATCGACCAGTCCTTCGACAGCGGAATCCAGATCGGCGTCGTCGAATACGATGTAGGGGGATTTGCCGCCCAGCTCCAGTGTCAGCGCCTTGCCACTGCCGGCGGTTTGTTCGCGGATGCGCTGGCCCACGGCGGTGGAGCCGGTGAAGGCCACCTTGTCCACATCGGCGCCTACGACCATCTCGCCCACCGCGCCATCGCCTGTGACGATGTTCACGACCCCTTTGGGCACGCCCGCCTGCCCGCAGATATTCGCAAACAGCAGGGCCGTGAGGGAGGTGTATTCGGCAGGTTTCAGCACCACAGTATTGCCCATCGCCAGCGCGGGCGCGACCTTCCACGCCAGCATCAGCAGCGGAAAGTTCCACGGAATGACCTGACCGCAGACGCCGATGGCCTGCGCCTCCGGCAGTTCGGACGCCATCAGTTGTGCCATGCCCGCGTGATAGTAGAAGTGCCGCTGCGCCAGCGGGATGTCGATGTCGCGTGCCTCGCGGATGGGTTTTCCGTTGTCGAGGCATTCCAGCACAGCAAACAGGCGGCTGTGTTTTTGCAGCAGCCTCGCAAGGGCATAGAGCACTTTTGCCCGCGCGTGCCCGCCTGCCGCTTCCCATTTCGGCTGGGCCGCGCGGGCGGCTTTGACGGCGGCGTCCACATCGGATTGCGTCGCCTGACTAAGGTGGGCCAGCACGTCGCCCGTGGCTGGATTGCGGCTCTCGAACACCTCCCCTGCGGGGGTCATCTCGCCGTTGATAAAATGGCCAAAGCGCCCGCCCTGATCGACGATCCACGCCAGCGCTTCGGCGGCGGACTCAGGGGCTACACCATAGTCCATAGTCTCGAAAATATCTGCAACGGTCATAATGCCTCGGGGGGTTCGGAGAGGGGTCAGGAGGTAGGGTGGCGGTAGGTGGCGGAATAGGCGCCGGTCACATGATGCTCCAGCTGCCGCTCGATGTCGCCCAGCAGCGATGAAGCCCCAAAGCGGAAGAGATCGGGCCGTAGCCAGCGATCGCCAAGCTCTTCCTTGATCAACGCCAGATAGGTAATCGCGTCTTTGGCCTTGGAAATCCCTCCCGCGGGTTTATAGCCGACGCGGTATCCCGTGCGGTCGTAATAGTCGCGGATCGCGCGCAGCATGACCAGCGTGACGGGCAACGTCGCATTCACGCTTTCCTTGCCGGTCGAGGTCTTGATGAAATCTGCGCCGGCCATCATGCATACCAGGCTGGCACGGGCGACGTTGCGCAGGCTGCCCAGTTCGCCGGTGGCAAGGATCGCCTTGACGTGGGCCTCCCCGCAGGCGGCGCGAAAGGCGGCCATCTCGTTATAGAGCGCCTGCCAGTTTCCTTCCAGAACATGCCGCCGCGAGATGACGATGTCGATCTCTGTGGCGCCTGCTGCCACGCTTTGCTCGATTTCCGCGATGCGCAGGGGCAGGGGCGACAGGCCCGCGGGAAAGCCGGTCGAGACGGCAGCAACGGGGATGCCGCTGCCGTGCAGGGCGGTCACGGCAGGCGCGATCATTTCGTGATAGACGCAGACAGCGCCGGTGGTGATCGGCCCCATGCCCAACGCGTCGAGGGTGCGCGCCGCGACCGGCTGGCGGGCCTTTGCGCACAGCCGCCCCACGCGCCGCGCCGTGTCATCGCCCGACAGGGTCGTCAGGTCGATGCAGGTCACCGCGCGCAGCAGCCACGCCGCCTGATGATCTTTTTTCACGGACCGGCGGGCCGGCAAGGACGCCGTGCGCCGCTCGATCGCGGAGGTGTTGGCCTGTGCGCCCAGCACCCACTCCAGATCCAGTGGCAGACCCGCATTGCGCGGCTCGGTCACCTGGGGCAGCTGGGCGGTTGTCAGGCCTGCGGGTGCGTGGGTTTCGACGGACATTTGCGCTCCGATGCGGAAATTTCACTGGCTTTGGTGGTGGCTTTGGCTTTGCAAGCTCGCATGGCGGCAGCGCGGTTTCAAGCGTGCTCAGCTGCCGCGATAGGTCGAATAGCCAAAGGGCGAAAGCAGCAGTGGCACATGGTAATGCGCGGTGTCGTCGGAGATGCCAAAGCGGATGGGGATTTCATCCAGAAAACGCGGTGCCTCGGGCGGCGTGCCGATCGCATCCAGATAGGCACCAGCGGCAAAGACCAGCTCGTAACTGCCGGTGGTAAAGCTGTCGGCGGGCAGGATGTGCGTATCGGTGCGCCCGTCCGCATTGGTGCGCATTCGGGCGCATTGCGTGCGGTTGCCGCCCTCGATCCGGTAGAGGGTGATCAGCATGTCTGCTGCGGGCAACCCGCGCGCGGTGTCCAGAACATGAGTGGTGAGATAGCCCGTTGGCATGCGTTTGCTCCGTCATTGGGTAACGTAATTTGATGAAAGAAACCGGACCGGCGACAGCACGATCAGGCGAAAATCACGGGGTTTCCCGCATGGGTCGCGCGGGTACGCGCATAGCGCGAGTTTGAGGCATATTTTCCACCCGAATGATTCGTTTTTGCTTTGACGGGCGAATCGCTGTTCGACTATATCTGGTGGCGCAATTTTCGGAACAGCAATCTTGCGGCGGTGACAGACTATATCTGGCGATTTGTCCGGGGGGCATCACAATGAATTATGCGGTGCGTCTGGCGGTGTTACTGATCGGGTGTGCAGGACTGGCGCAGGCACAGGACCGTGACCTGACAGCGGGTGCTACGTTCATGTTCGATGGTGTGAGCACCACAATCACACCGGCCTCAGCGCAGGCGACGCGGCACGCGGCCACCTTTGCCGCCCTCCCGTCTGGGTGTGATCCGCAGTGCATTGCGCCCGCCCGCCTCGCCCTTGGCGTCACGACGCTGGCAGAACCGGGTGTGCTGGCCTTTTTAGTGAATGACGTGGGCGCGAATGCCGGATTTCTGGTGGATGCCCGCACACCGCAAGATCGTAGCGCGGGGTTCATCCCCGGCTCTGTCAATCTGCCCCATGCGGCATTGGCGCCCGACAACAGTCTGCGCAATGACATCCTGCGGGCGCTGGGCGTGCGGATATTCGAGGACGTGTTCAACTTTGCCGATGCGCAGCCGCTGGTCGTCTATGACGGCGGACCCACGCAGCATGATGCAGGCGCGCTGGTCGCGCATTTGTTGCAGGTTGGATACCCGCCCGGAAAAATCAGCTATTACCGGGGTGGCATGCAGGTGTGGTCCGTCCTTGGCCTGACAGTGCAGGAGTTGCCGCAGTGATCCCATCCAAGCCGAAAATTTCGTTCAACACAGCGCCGCCGTCACAGCCCGATGAAGCGCCCGGCACAGCGTTGCGATTTGACCCGACCCCACCGCAAAAGCAGGCCGCGCCGCAAGCGCCCCCGCCCGAGCGCAGCGCAGAGCACGACAGGATGCTGGAGCGCGCGCGCAGGATGGATTTCTCGGGTGGTCCAGCGGCGCAAGATCGCGATTTCGAGGGTTTTGAGGGCCATGACCTGCCTGCGGGCGATGCAATGCGGGTGGCCGCGCCGCGCCGTTCGCTGGGGCACAGCTTGCCTGCGCGGGGTGGGCTTTCCGAGGGCGGGTTTTTGGCGCCGCCACCGCCCGGTTTTCTGGCGCGCAATGTCGGGGTGCTGGCGGTCGGGGGGCTGATTGCAGGTACATTCGTATTGGGGCTGGCCACGGCCTATGTGCTGTTCGGGGACCGCAGGGCGGATGCACCGCAGACTGCCCTAGCGGACGAGACGCCGGATGCCGTGACCCGCGCCGTGCTGTCTGATCTGACAGATGTGCGCACCCCGTCCAGCATCGCCGAGGCGGCCAGCCTGTCGCGCAAGGCCGATCAGGCGCTTGAACTGCTGAGCAAGGCCGACCTCAAGACATTGCGCGCAGAGGCGCTGGCGGGGACGTTGCAGGTGGTCACCGATGCGGTCGACGGTGTCGAGCGGGTGCGCCTGCGCGCGGCAGGCACCGATCTGGGCCGACAGGATCTGGTCGACCGGCTGATCGTAGCCGTCGAGGACGGGCGCATCGACATGGCGCCTTCGCTGCTGACGCCGCAGGGGGCGGTGGATACGGATACGATGATGTTCAATCTGGTGCAGACCGCGCTGCTGCGCGATGAAACCGCTGCCAGTGACACGGCTGCGCGCAACATGGCGCGGATGGTTTTCGCAGCCTCGACCGCGCGCACGCAGACCCTTGACGGTCAGCGGATCTATACTGTGCGTGCGGGTGACAGCCTTGCCTATATCGCATTGCAATTTTACGGACAGCCCGACGCCTATGTGCGGATTCTTGCGGCCAACCGTAACACCCTCCAATCGCCCGACAAGATCCAGGAAGGCCAGCGGTTAATCATACCCGGCTGACAGAACAAGAATAACGATGCCTCAGCGGTGTCGGGTGAGCAGCGGGCCGGACGTTATGTCCGGCCCGACTGTGTTCAGGCCCTGTCTGTTTGATTGTTTGCAAATTGCGCGGGCGGCTGCATTGGTGCAAACTGCGCCCAGAGTGTTGCCAAAGGACTTTCCATGCCCCGCTACCCCAGAGATTTCACGGGCTATGGTCCTACGCCTCCCGATGCGGCGTGGCCGAACGGCGCGCGGATCGCGGTGCAATTTGTTGTCAATTACGAGGAAGGCGGCGAGAATTGCGTGCTGCACGGTGATGCCGCATCAGAGGCATTTTTGTCAGAGATTGTGGGCGCCGCTCCGTGGCCCGGACAGCGTCACTGGAATATGGAAAGCATCTATGACTACGGCGCGCGGGCAGGGTTCTGGCGGCTGCACCGTTTGTTCACGGGGGCAGGCGTGCCCGTCACTGTCTACGGCGTTGCCTCGGCGCTGGCGCGCGCGCCCGTGCAGGTCGAGGCGATGCAGCAGGCAGGGTGGGAAATCGCCAGCCACGGGTTGAAATGGATCGACTACCGCGATCACACCCCCGAGGCAGAGGCCGCCGACATGGCCGAGGCGATCCGCCTGCACACAGAAGTCACAGGCGAGGCGCCGCGCGGCTGGTATTGCGGGCGCACCAGTGTAAACACCGTGCGGCTGGCGGCGCAGACCGGCGTGTTCGAGTATATCTCGGACACTTACGACGATGATCTGCCTTATTGGTCCGACATCGCGGGCAGCCCGCAATTGATCATTCCCTATACGCTGGACTGCAACGACATGCGGTTCGCCACGCCGCAGGGGTTCAATTCGGGCGACCAGTTTTTCTGCTATCTGCGGGACACGTTCGATGCGCTGTATGCCGAAGGGACGGCGGGACAGGCCAAGATGATGTCGGTGGGGCTGCATTGCCGTCTGGTGGGTCGTCCCGGTCGGGTGCAGGCGCTGGCGCGGTTTCTGGACTACATCGCGGGTTTCGAGGGCGTGTGGACCCCGCAGCGCCGCGAGATTGCCGCCCATTGGCGCGCTCGTCATCCTGCCCCCGCGCCCCGTCCGCGCCCCAGCCGGATGACCCGCGAGGTTTTCGTCACACAGTTCGGCGGCATTTTCGAGCATTCGCGCTGGATCGCGGAGCGCGCGTTTGCATTGGAGCTGGGGCCCGCGCATGACAGCGCCGCAGGGCTGCACAGCGCCTTGGCGCGGATGTTCCGTTCGGCCACCCGTGAGGAGCGACTGGGCGTGCTGACCGCCCATCCCGATTTGGCGGGCAAGCTGGCGGCGGCAAACCGCCTCACGGCCGAGAGCACGGCAGAGCAGGCGAGTGCCGGCCTTGACGCGCTCACCGATGCCGAGCGCGCGCAGTTCAGTGCCCTGAACACAGCCTATGTGGCCAAGCACGGGTTCCCCTTCATCATCGCGGTGAAGGACCACGATAAATCAGGCATTCTGCGCGCCTTTCACGCGCGGATCGCCAATGACACAGAGACGGAATTCGCCACGGCTTGTAAACAGGTCGAACGGATTGCCCGCCTCAGACTGGATGATATTTTATGAGCTATGCCTTCCCCCCCGGCGGGTTGCCGGATCAATCCACTTCACCCGAGGGGACGGCGGTGTTCACGCCTGCCTATGCCGTGTTGCCTGCAGTGACCCAGCGCGACATCGTCACCAGCCACTTGCCCGGCTGGACCGGCATGCGGATGTGGGTGCTGGCCCGCCCGCTCTCCGGCTTTGCCGAGACGTTCAGCCAGTATGCCGTCGAGCTTGCGGCAGGGGGCGGATCCGACACGCCCGAGACGGATGAAGAAGCGCAATCGGTGATCTTTGTCGCTTCCGGCCAGATCACGCTGAACATCGACGGGGCGCGTCATGTGCTGGACGCGGGCGGCTATGCCTATGTTCCGCCTGACACCGTCTGGACCGTTTGGAACGACGGCGATGCGCCCGGCCGGTTTCACTGGATTCGCAAACGCTATGTCGGGGCCGAGGGGGTGGATATGCCGGAGGCCTTTGTGACCTGCGATCAGGCGGTTGCGCCCACGGTGATGCCCGATTGCGGTGGCGTTTGGGCCACGACACGGTTTGTAGCCCCCGATGATCTGCGCCACGACATGCATGTCAATATCGTGACTTTCCAGCCCGGCGGGCGCATTCCCTTTGCCGAGACGCATGTCATGGAACACGGGCTTTATGTGCTGGAAGGCACGGCAGACTATCTGCTGAACAAGGATTGGGTGCCGGTCAGCGCAGGTGATTTCATGTGGCTGCGCGCCTTTTGCCCGCAGGCCTGCATCGCCACGGGGGACGCCCCGTTCCGCTATCTGCTGTATAAGGACGTGAACCGTCACATGCCACTATGAGCATCGAAATCCGGCCAGAGCCGCTGACCCCGCAGGCCTTTGCCCCTTTCGGGGATGTCCTTGATACGAACGGTGAGGCGGACAAGGTTATCAACGCGGGGATGTGCGGACGTTTTCACGACCGTGCACGTCTGGATTTCGGCACGGACGGGCGCGCAGGGCTGAGCCTGTTCAACGCACAGCCGCGCAGCCTGCCCTACACTTTTGATCTGATGGAGCGCCACCCCGATGGCTCGCAAGCTTTCGTGCCTATGACGCAGCACCCGTTTCTGGTCATCGTCGCCCCCGATGCGCAGGGCCACCCCGCGACGCCGCGTGCCTTTTTGACAGCGCCGCATCAAGGCGTGAATTTCCACCGCGGGGTGTGGCACGGGGTTCTGACGCCTCTTTTCTCACCCGGGTTGTTCGCCGTGATTGATCGCATCGGAGATTCCGCAAACCTGCAAGAGGTAACACTTGCCAAGCGGCATGTTGTTGTTCCCTACTGAATTCGGGTCGCCGTCAGAGCGGCCAAAAGACAAAACATCAGGGATTTAGACAATGACCACTTCCACAAGCATTTATGCCGACCCCGACGAAACGCCGCCACTGGCACAGGCCATTCCGCTGGGGCTCCAGCATGTGCTGGCTATGTTTGCCTCCAATGTAACGCCCTCGATTATCGTGGCAGGGGCCGCCGGACTGGCCTTTGGCGGGGCCGAACAGATCTACCTTATCCAGATGGCGATGCTGTTCGCGGGGGTCGCGACCTTGTTCCAGACTGTCGGCCTCGGGCCCATTGGCGCCCGTTTGCCGATCATGCAGGGGACCAGCTTTGCCTTTGTGGGCGTGCTGGCAGGTATTGCGGCGACGATGGGCCTCAGCGTGGCGCTTAGCGCGTGCATTATCGCGGGCGTTATCCACTTTTGCCTCGGCGCCGTGATCCAGCATTTGCGCTGGTTGTTTCCGCCGCTGGTCACCGGCCTCGTGATCCTGGCCATCGGTCTGTACCTCATTCCGGTCGCGATCAAATACGCCGCCGGCGGTGCCGCGACCTTCCAGATGGAGGCAGAGAGCTTCGGCTCGCTTATGCATTGGAGCGTGGCGCTCACGGTCGTCATCGTCTCGCTTGCGCTCAAGTTCTTTACCAAAGGCACGCTGAGCAATTCGGCCATCCTCATCGGGCTGATCGCGGGCTATCTGCTGGCATTGGCACTGGGCATGGTAAACTTTGGCGCGGTTGAAAAGGCGGGATGGTTCACCGCCATTACGCCGCTGCCCTACGGGTTCGAATTCAATCTGGGTGCGGTCATTGCCGTGACCCTCGTCTCCATCGTCTCCGCGATCGAAACGGTCGGCGATGCCTCCGCCACAACCAAAGCAGGCGCAGGTCGTCAGGCCACCGACCGCGAGGTGGCAGGGGCGACCTATGCCGACGGATTGGGCACAGCAGTCGCAGGGGTGTTCGGCGGACTGCCTAACACCTCGTTCAGCCAGAACGTCGGCATCGTCGGCATGACCGGCATCATGAGCCGGCATGTCGTCACAATCGGCGCGCTGGTCCTGATTCTGTGCGGTCTGGTCCCGAAAATCGGTGCCGTAATTGCCTCGATGCCGCTGCCGGTTCTGGGCGGCGGGGTGATCGTGATGTTTGGTATGGTCGCTGCGGCAGGCCTCAACATGCTGTCTGAGGTGAACATGAACCGCCGCAACATGGTGATTATCGCCGTGTCGCTGGCTGCGGGCCTCGGTCTCAATCTGGTGCCGGAGGCCGTGCAATACCTGCCCGGTGTGGTCAAAACCCTTGCCACCTCCGCTGTCGCACCCACGGCCTTTGTCGCGATTGTGCTGAACCTCGTTCTGCCTGACGAGATCTAGACGCCTCGAAACGGTCGGCGGCGCGCACAGACCGCGCCGCTGGCACTTCTTCATTTTTCCAATAAACTCAATCCCGCACCCGCGCCATGCGCATCATCCGGACCGGAGCCTTCATGTACGATCTTGCCGCTCTCTCTTCATGGCTCGAATTTGCGGTTCGCTGGGTCCATGTCATCACGGGCATCGCGTGGATCGGCAGCTCTTTCTACTTCATCGCCCTTGATCTGGGATTGCACAGGGACCGCAACCTTGCCTCCGGCGCAGACGGGGAAGAATGGCAGGTCCACGGCGGCGGCTTTTATCATGTGCAAAAATACCTCGTGGCGCCTGCGCAGATGCCCGATGATCTGGTCTGGTTCAAATGGGAAAGCTACGCGACCTGGCTGTCGGGTTTTGCGCTGCTGGTTCTTGTCTACTATCTGGGGGCCGAATTCTATCTGGTCGACCCTGCGATTGCCGATCTGGCGGTCTGGCAGGCGGTGGCGATCTCGCTGGCCTCGCTGGCTTTCGGCTGGGTCGCCTATGACCTTATCTGCAAAAGCCGCTTTGGCGAGAACAGCACCCGCCTGATGCTGCTGCTCTATGTGATCCTCGTGGCGATGGCGTATTTCTATACCTCGGTTTTCTCCGGGCGTGCGGCGCTGCTGCATCTGGGGGCCTTCACCGCCACGATTATGAGCGCGAATGTCTTTTTCATCATCATGCCAAACCAGCGGATTGTGGTGGCCGACCTAAAGGCGGGGCGCACACCCGATGCGAAATACGGCAAGATCGCCAAACAGCGCAGCACGCATAACAACTACCTCACGCTGCCGGTGATTTTTTTGATGCTCAGCAACCACTACCCGCTCGCTTTCGCCTCTCAGGCGAACTGGCTAATCGCGGCGCTGGTGTTCCTGATGGGGGTGACGATCCGGCACTATTTCAACTGTCTGCACGCGCGCAAGGGCAGCAAACACTGGACGTGGCTGGCGACTGCGTTGTTGTTCGTTGCGATCATCTGGCTGTCCACCGCGCCCATGTTCCGCGCGCCCGAACCGCAACAGGCGCAAGGGGCCGCCGTGCAATTCGCGCAGGCAGAAGGGTTCGCGCAGGTCCAGGACATCGTGAGGGGCCGCTGTTCCATGTGTCATGCCGCAGCCCCCGCGTGGGAAGGTCTGCACTGGCCGCCCAAAGGGGTGCGTCTGGAGACAGAGCACCAGATCGCTATCGCCGCCAGACAGATCTACCTGCAATCGGGGCTGACCCACGCCATGCCGCCCGCCAATCTCAGCTATATGAAGCCGGAGGAGCGCGCGGCCATCGTTGCGTGGTACCGTGCGGCGACAAAGGGCTAGCCGTTCAAATTAGCGGGGGATAACTCCCCCTCGTGTCTTTCGTGCCGCCGCTCTTTCATGCTAGGTCTAGCGGCATGTCCCAACCCAACCCCAACATAAGCGCACAACAACCTGTGATCCGGCAGCTTGACGAGATGGCGATCAACCGCATCGCGGCGGGCGAAGTGGTCGAGCGTCCCGCCTCTGCCGTAAAGGAACTGGTAGAGAATGCGATTGATGCGGGTGCGACGCGCATCACGGTCGACTACGCCGACGGGGGCAAGACGCTGATCCGCGTGACCGATGACGGCTGTGGCATTGCGGGGGCCGATTTGCCGTTGGCCCTGTCGCGGCACGCTACGTCGAAAATTGACGGCACTGATTTGCTCAACATCCACTCCTTCGGGTTTCGGGGCGAGGCGCTGCCGTCGCTGGGGGCGGTGGGGCGTCTGACGATCACCAGCCGCGCGGCTGGACATGATGGCGCGGAAATCAGCGTCACGGGGGGCAAACACGCGGCTGTCAAACCCGCAGGGCTGAACGGGGGCAGCGTCGTCACCCTGCGCGATTTGTTCTATGCCACACCCGCGCGGCTGAAATTCCTGCGCACCGACCGCGCAGAGGCGCAGGCGATCGGCGATGTGGTCAAACGTCTGGCGATGGCAGAGCCGTTCGTGCGCTTTGTGTTGCGCGACGTCTCGGGTGGCGGTGCGGGCCGTGAGGTGTTTCGCGCCGAGGCTGAGCAGGGCGATCTGTTCGAGGCGCTGCATGGCCGTTTGCGTCAGGTTCTGGGGGCGCAGTTTGCCGAAAACGCCCTGCCGATCGACGCGGAGCGGGAGGGCTTTCACCTCACCGGATTTGCAGCGCTGCCGACGTATTCGCGCGGCTCTGCGGTGGCGCAATATCTGTTTGTGAATGGCCGTCCGGTCAAGGACAAGATGCTGATCGGCGCGCTGCGCGGCGCCTATTTCGATTTCCTCAGCCGTGACCGGCATCCTGCTGCAGCGTTGTTTGTGGATTGCGATCCGACGCTGGTCGACGTGAATGTGCACCCTGCCAAATCCGAAGTCCGCTTTCGCAGTCCGGGTGTTGTGCGCGGTCTGATCGTGTCGGCGCTGCGGCATGCGCTGGCAAATGCGGGGCACCGCGCCTCCAGCACTGTGGCCGATGCGACGCTTGGCGCGATGCGTCCCGAACCTGTGGGGGATGCGCGGATTTACCAGATGGACCGTCCCGGCAGTGGCGCGCGCTACAGCGCGCATCAGGCCCAGTCGCCCGAAGGTTTCGCAGAGGCGCAAGGCATGTGGGGCAGGGTGGAGCAGCCCGCCGCCGCGCCGCCGCAGGACGCGCCGACCCCCGACTATCCGCTGGGGGCCGCACGCGCGCAGGTCCACGAGAACTACATCATTGCCCAGACTGCCACGGGGATGGTCATCGTGGACCAGCACGCGGCGCACGAACGTCTGGTCTATGAAAAGCTGAAAAAGCAGATGGCGCAAAACGGTGTGGCTGCGCAGGCCTTGCTGATCCCCGAAATCATCGCCCTGTCCCCGAATGACCGCGCTGCTATTCTGGCGGTGGCGGACCAGTTGGCGCAGTTCGGTCTGGGGATCGAGCCATTCGGCGGCGATGCGATTGCGGTGCGTGAAACCCCTGCCATTCTGGGTGAGGTCAACGCGGAGGCGATGATCCGCGATATTCTGGACGAGCTGGAAGGCGAGGGCGAAAGCCTGCTGGTGCAAGCGCGGATCGAGGCGATTCTGAGCCGCGTTGCCTGCCACGGCTCGATCCGTTCGGGGCGCTGGATGCGCGGTGAGGAAATGAACGCCCTGCTGCGCGAGATGGAGGCGACGCCCCATTCCGGCCAATGCAACCACGGCCGCCCCACCTACGTCGAGCTGAAGCTCAGCGATATCGAACGGCTGTTCGGACGCACATGATCCAGCTGGGCGGGATGCAGCTGGACACGGGTGATCCGCTGGTCGTGCTGGCGCTGGTCTGCGCAGGCGTGCTGGCACTGGTGCTGGTGTTGCTGGTCGCCCTGCTGCTGCGCCGTCCCCGCCTGCCCGCGCCGCTGACACACCAGCTGCACGCCCTCAGCAGCGGGCAGGACCAGCTGCGCGGCAATCTGCAAACCGTCTCGGACACGCAGGCCCACGCCCAGACCCAACTGGTTCAAAGCCTCGAGGCGCGGCTGGCGACGGTGCAGCTCCAGATGCAGCAACAGCTGGCCCAGATGCAGGAGCGGACAAACCAGACCCTGCACGGCGCGTCCCAGCGCACGACAACCAGCCTGACCCAGCTGCAAGAGCGGCTTGCCGCGATCGACCGTGCGCAGGACAACATCACCAAACTGTCGGGCGATGTGCTGTCCTTGCAGGACATCCTGAGCAACAAGCAGACGCGCGGCGCCTTTGGCGAGATCCAGCTGAACGACATCGTGTCAAAGGCCCTGCCGGCCGACAGCTACACCATGCAGAAAACCCTGTCGAACGGGCGGCGCGCCGATTGCCTGATCCATCTGCCCAACCCGCCCGGCCCCATTGTCATCGACGCAAAATTCCCGCTGGAGGCCTATGAGGCGCTGCACCGTGCGCAGACGGATTGGGAGTTGAAATCAGCCGTTGCCAACATGCGCACCAGTCTGCGCAAACACATCCGCGACATCGCCGACAAATACATTCTTGACGGAGAGACGGCGGACGGCGCGCTGATGTTTCTGCCGTCCGAAGCCGTCTATGCAGAGCTGCACGCCAATTTTCCGGAGCTGGTGCGCGAGGGGTTCGATGCGCGCGTCTGGATCGTCTCACCCACCACCTGCATGGCGACCCTGAACACGATGCGCGCGATCCTGAAAGATGCGCGGATGCGCGAACAGGCAGGCGAGATCCGCAAGACCCTGCGCCTGCTGCACCGCGACGTGGAGCTGGTCGTGGCACGGGTGGCCAAGTTGGACACGCATTTCCGGCAGGCCCGCGACGACATCGAGGGGATCGGCACAGCCGCCGAACGCGCGGGCAAGCGCGCGGCCAAGCTGGATAACTTTGATTTCGAGGAGGTCGAGCGCGACACCGCCCCGCCGCCTGCTGTGCGGCCCCCCGCTGTGGCCTCTGGCGCGCCTCCGTTCAAGACGCCACCGCGCTAGATCATTGCGCGGCGACAGCTGGTCTGACGGCCTCGACCTTGACGGCCGAGAATTTGAATTCGGGGATTTTGCCGTAGGGGTCGATGGCGGGGTTTGTCAGAATATTCGCCGCCGCCTCCACATAGGCGAAGGGCAGGAACACCATGTCTGGCGACACGGCACGGTCCATCCGCGCCATGATGTCGATGCTGCCGCGTTTGGTTGTCAGCCGCACCAGATCGCCGGCCTCGACGCCCAGCTTGCGCAGGGTCGACGGGTGCAGCGAGCAGTTTGCCTCGGGCTCCAACCCGTCCAGCACGGTGGCGCGGCGCGTCATGGAGCCGGTGTGCCAGTGCTCCAGCTGGCGGCCCGTGGTCAGGATCATCGGGTAATCGGCATCGGGGGTGTCATCGGGGGCGATGATGCTGGCAGGGGTGAAACGCGCGCGTCCATCCGCCCGCGGAAACCCGTCGGTGAACACAATCGCCTGACCGGGGTCTTCGGGGCTGAGCGACGGATAGGTGACGGCGTTCTGTTCTTCCAGCCGCGCCCAGGTGATGTTGTCGAGCGAACGCATGTTCTGCTTCATCTCGGCGAAAATATCAGCGGGGGAGGCATAGGCCCACGGCAGGCCCAGCCGCTTTGCCAGCTCGACCTCGATCCACCAGTCCTCGCGCGCGTCCCCGGGCGGGGGAACGGCCTGACGGCCCATCTGCACCTGACGGTTGGTGTTCGTCACCGTGCCCGATTTCTCGGCAAAGGCTGAGGCGGGGAGAATCACGTCAGCGTAATTCGCCGTCTCGGTGATGAAAATATCCTGCACGACCAGATGCTCCAGCTTGGCCAGCGCATCGCGGGCGTGGACGACATCGGGGTCGGACATGGCAGGGTTTTCACCGAGGATATACATCCCCCTGATGTCGCCCGCGTGCACGGCGTCCAGAATTTCGGTAACGGTGAGGCCCTTCTCGGCGCTGAAGTCATCGCTGTTCCAGACCTCGGTGAATGCGCTGCGCACGCCGTCATCGGTGACCGACTGGTAGTCGGGCAAAAACATCGGGATCAGCCCCGCGTCCGATGCCCCCTGCACGTTGTTTTGCCCGCGCAGCGGATGCAGCCCGGCACCCGGGCGCCCGACCTGTCCGGTCATCAGTGCAAGGCTGATCAGGCAGCGCGCGTTGTCGGTGCCGTGGATGTGCTGGCTGACGCCCATGCCCCAGAAAATCATCGCGGATTTCGCCCCCGCAAAGGTCCGTGCCACATCGCGCAGGGTCTGGGCGTCGATGCCACAAATCTCGGCCATCTTCTCGGGCGTGAAATCCTTGAGGTGCGCTTTTTCCGCCTCCCAGTTTTCGGTGTAGGCCTCGATGTATTGCTGGTCGTATAGCCCTTCCTCTACGATCACATGCATGATCGCGTTGAGCATGGAAACATCCGTGCCGGGCCGGAATTGCAGCATGTGCGACGAGAACCGTTTGAGCGCCTGACCGCGCGGGTCCATGACGATCAGCTTGCCACCGCGTTTGGTGAATTGTTTGAAGTAGGTGGCCGCGACGGGGTGGTTTTCGATCGGGTTGCAGCCGATGGCGATGGCCACATCCGCATTCTCGATCTCGTTGAAGGTAGCGGAGACCGCGCCGGAGCCTACGTTCTCCAGCAGCGCAGAGACGGAGGAGGCGTGGCACAGCCGCGTGCAGTGGTCGACGTTGTTATGGCCAAAGCCTTGCCGGATGATTTTCTGGAAAAGATACGCTTCCTCGTTCGTGCATTTGGCAGAGCCAAAGCCCGCCACGCCCGTGCCGCCAATGCGTTTCAACCCGTTGGCGGCCGCGTCCAGCGCCTCCTCCCACGAGGCCTCGCGGAACACCGAATGGTAGTTGCCGGGATCGACGTTCAGCCCTTTTGCCGGCGCATCGTCGCGGCGGATCAACGGTTTTGTCAGGCGGTGGTCGTGGTGGATATAGTCAAAGCCAAAGCGCCCTTTGACACACAGGCGCCCCTCGTTCGCGGGGCCGTTGATGCCGTCGACGTATTTGACCTTGTCGTCCTTGATCTTGAGCGAGATCTGGCAGCCGACCCCGCAGAAGGGGCAGATGCTTTCGACCTCGCGGTCAAAATCGGCGCTGTCGCCGATCTGGTCATCATCCAGAACCGAGGCAGGCATGAGCGCGCCGGTCGGGCAGGCCTGCACGCATTCGCCGCAGGCCACGCAAGAGGACGCGCCCATCGGGTCGGCCATGTCAAAAGTGGGATAGCTGTCCATGCCGCGGCCGGACATGCCGATCACGTCGTTGACCTGTACCTCGCGGCATGCGCGCACGCACAAGCCACAAGAGATGCAGGCATCCAGATTTACGCGCATCGCGACGTGGCTGTCATCAAGCAGCGGGATGCGCCCTTGGTCGAGCTTGGGAAAGCGGCTGTCGTCCACCCCGTTCAGCGCGACCATGTCGTTCATGTGGCTGGATTTGTCGTGGGCAACCTGCGCGTCTGGCATGTCGGCCATCAGCAGTTCGACGACCATCTTGCGGGCATTCTGCGCGCGGGCATTGTCGGTCACGACGACCATCCCCTCGGAGGGTTCCCGGATGCATGAGGCGGCCAGCGTACGCTCGCCCTCGATCTCGACCATGCAGGCGCGGCAGTTGCCGTCGGGGCGATAGCCGGGGGCGGGTTTGTGGCACAGGTGCGGGATCTTGAGGCCACGGCCATTGGCCACTTCCCAGATCGTCGTACCGGCCTCTGCCTGCACTGTTTCACCATTCAGCGTGAATGTGACCTTATCTGTCATGGCGTGTTCCTCCCCCGACTGTCGTTGTGCCCAGTTCTAACCATCGCGGTCCTGCGCAGGAAGGTCGTTCCCGACCTCAAGCCCCGCATTTCCGCCATGCGGGTGCGTGCAGGTTTCCGATAGGCCCCTTTCGTCGCGCGCAACCCTCCCCTATCAAGAGACACACCCGAGCAGGAGCGCCCATGTCCACGATCACCCTTATCCGCCACGGTCAGGCAAATTCCACCGCCAAGGACGAGGTCAGTTATGACCGGCTGAGCGATCTGGGCCACCGTCAGGCGCAGTGGCTGGGCACGCATCTGCGCGAGACGGGTGCCACACACACGCGCCTGTTCACGGGCACCCTGCGGCGCCACATCGAGACGGCGCAGGGCATGGACACGGGGCTGGAGCCGGTGCGCGATCCGCGCCTGAACGAGTTGGAGTATTTCACCCTGTCGCAATTGTTGCAGGACCAGCACGGTGTGCCCTTTCCGACCGAACAGGCTGATTTCATCGAACATCTGCCAACGGTGTTTCGCTATTGGCGCGATGACAGAATTGCGGATGCGCCCGAAAGCTATGCCGGTTTCCAGAGCCGCATCCGCGATGTGATGGCGGATATTGCAGCGCAGGAGGGGCCTGCGCTGGTCGTGACCTCGGGCGGGTTGATTGCCAATGTGTTCGGTCAGCAAATGGGGTTGGACATCAGTGCCACTGCCCGTACGGCGATGGCGATTTTCCACACCTCGATGCATCAGCTGCATCCCATCGGCGGGCATCTGTCGCCGGTGTTGTTCAACGCCACACCGCACCTTGATCACGCCCCGCGTGTTCTATCGAAAACCAACATCTGAAAGGTCTTGCACATGAACCTCTATTACGCGCGTGGCACCATCTCGCTTGCGCCTGCTATCGCCTTGCTGGAGGCGGGTCTGCCCCATGATCTGACGCGTGTTGATTTCGCCAGCGCCGAGCAAACGATGCCTGCCTATCTGGCGGTGAACCCCAAGGGCCGCGTGCCCGCGCTGGTGCTGGAGGACGGCACGGTGCTGACCGAAACCGGCGCGCTGCTGGATTTCATTGCCGCCCTTGCGCCTGGGGCCGGGCTGGTGCCTGCCGATCCCGTGCAGGCCGCGCATATGCGGGCGGTGATGTATTACCTCGCCTCGACCATGCATGTGGCGCATGCGCATAAAATGCGGGGCACGCGCTGGGCGGATAAGGCAGACAGCCACGCCGACATGGCCGCCAAAGTGCCGCAAACCATGACCGATTGCGCGGCTTTCGTGGTGGCGGAATGCCTGCGCGGCGACTTTGTCTGCGGCGCGCGCTTTACGCTGGCTGATGCCTATCTATTCGTGGTGTGCAACTGGTTGGAGGGCGACGGCGTAGATATGCAGGCCTTCCCGGAAATCACGGCCTATCTGGCACGGATGGGCGCGCGCGACAGTGTGAAAACCGTTCGCGCGCGCGGGATGTTCTGATCCGGCACGCCTTAGCGGAAGAGGCGGAAATACAGCCAGTCCGGCAGGAACTGACTGCCCCGGAACAGCAGCGAAAAGGCAAAGGGAAAGCTTTTTTTGAACTTGTCGGTGTTCATGTGTTCGAACACTTCGCGCGCGGCGTCCTCTGTCTCCATGATGAAGGGCATGGGGAAGTCGTTTTTTTCGGTTAGCTGGGTCTTGATAAAGCCGGGATTGACGACCTGCACCTTGACGCCGGTGCCACGCAGATCTGCATACATGCATTCCGCCAGCGACATCGTGCCGGCCTTGGATGCGGTATAGCCGATGGAGCGGGGCAGACCGCGGAACCCTGTGAGGCTGGAGGTGATGACGATGTGGCCCGCGTCGCGCGCGACCATCGCGGGCACGACCTGCCCCATCACCCGCATCAGACCGGTGAAGTTGATGTCGGCCATTGCTGTGGCCTGCTCGGCGTTCCAGTCCTGCGCACCAAAGGGCCAGTAAACACCGGCAAGAAACACGACGCCGTCAACCTCGCCCACGTCCTGCGCCGCCTTTTCAACGCTGGCATTGTCCGAGACGTCGATGGTGACGACGCGCGCTTTGCCTGGCAGGCTGTCAGCCAGCGCATGCAGTTTGTCGCCCGACCGCGCGGACAGGATCACTTCTGCGCCCACCGCGCTCAGCTTTTGGGCCAGTGCGGCGCCCAGCCCATCGCTCGCGCCTACAAGCCAGTACCGCTTTCCTTGCCACTGCGTCATGTCGTCTCCTTTTTGCGTATCGTTGCCACCAATTCCGCGACCCGGAAACCAAACTTGCGAAACTGGCTCCGGTTCACGACTGTTCCGTTCTTTGTCAGGTACATGCAGTCAAATGCCTTGAGTGTATAGCCCCCCGCCTCTTTCGGGATGGTGATCGGGTAGTGGAACAGGACGGCGGGGCCTGTCACCTCGCCGCGTCCCTTGCCGGGGACATCTTCGGCGAAGGCCTCGAATGTTCCGCCACCGTCCATTTCGATCCGCCACTCCCGGTTCTGGATTGAACCGTCGTGATAATGGAATTCCTCTTTCATCGTGCAGGTGTTCCCTTGCCAGCTGATGTCGAAATCCGCCACGAAGGTGCTGGTCACCCGGCCCAGCGGGCCAAAGATGACGCCGTCACACTGCATTTTCCCATCCAGATGTTCGCGCATGTCGAACTGCGGATACTCGTCTGTATAGTCGTCAACCGTCTGGCCCATAAAATCGGCAAAGCGGCGGCGCAGGACCATCAGCCCCACGACGACGACCACCCCGAGGGCGAAGAAAAATAAACCGTCACTCATGTCGCGTCTCCGTCCAGTCGGGTGCGCCACAGCAAAAAGATCGCTGCAAGCTTGAGCACACAAGGCGCGCCGGCGTAGAGGAACCGCAGCAGATCAATCGCGGCTTCCGGCGATTGTTGCTGGGCGCCACTGACGTATCCCGCGCTTTCAAGCACAGGAAGTAGAACAGCAGCAGAAACAGCCAAGGTGAATTTTGAGACAAATGACCATAATCCGAACCCTTCGGCGGCAGAGGGGGCGATTTGTGCCATACGCGTGGCGAACAATGCGGGCAGCAGCGTCAGGTCTGCGCCCATCGCGGCACCCGAGGCCACGCAGACCAGCGCGAACCACCATGCATCGCCCGCACCCAGAAACAGCGCACCGCCAAAGGCAAAGATCGCCAGCACCATTGCGCACAGCAGGACGCGCCGCGTGCCAAAGCGTTCTGCCAGCATGCCCCAAACCGGTGCGGCCGCAGCAGCAGACAGGAAGAACAGCAACAACAGCGGTCCCTCGAACCCCGGTGCGTCCAGCGCGCTTTCGACATAGAATAGGAACAGGGTTGAGCTGACAGCAACAGGGGCAGCGTTCAGGAGGGCGATCAGCAGCAGGCGGCGGGCCAGCGGATCACGCAGCACAGTGCCAAAGCCGGTGGCGGCAGGCAGGTCGACCGACACCCACTGCCCGCGCATGGCAAGCGCCGCCGCCAGTGCCAGCACCGCAAAGCCCACGGCGAACCCTGCAAAGGGCGCGCCCAGAAAACTGCCCAGTGCGACAGGCGCGACAGAGGCCACACAGACCCCCAGCAGCGCGCCGGTTTCGCGCCAGCGCGCAAGACGCAAATGCCCCTGTCCCGACATCCTGTCCGCCTTGGCGACCCCTTGGGCGTAAAAGCAGATCGTGAGAAAGCTGAAGGCCGAGAACACCAGCGTCAGCATCAGGGCAAACCAGACTACGGGTGTGGTCAGGGGCGGCACGGCGAACAGACCCAGCATCGCGCAGGCAATCACTCCACAGCCCAGCCCCACAGCCAGCCCGCGCTGGTTGCGCAACTTTTCGGACAGTCGACCCAGCAGCGGGTCCTGCACCACATCCAGCAGGCGCAGCCCGAACAGCACCGCCCCCAGCGCCGTGAGCGAGACACCGTATTCGTCGACATAGAATTTCGGCGCATGGATATAGAGGGGCAGGCCCGCGCAGGCCAGCAGTGCGGCGAACAGCGCATATGCCGGCAGGCGGTTGTCGGTTTTTGCGGCGGGGGATGTCATCCTTTTGTTACCTCGTCATTGGGGGCGTCAGGACGGCCACGAAACAACGCGCCTTTGATCCACAGTTTGAGCGCCTGCCAGTGGATCAGCGCCAGCACACGGCGCGACCCCAGCGGGCGGCGCAGCAGGCTGCGCGCGATGCCGGCATTGCTGAGCGGGCGGCGCGTGCCCGTCAAAGTGGCCAGCACGCCGCCGGTTTCACGGCCATAATCGATCCAGATCCCGACCCGCGCAGGCGTGATGTCGAACCTGAATGTGTAAGTGCCCGCAACCGGCTGGAAGGGCGAGACATGCATGATCTTGGTGGCCAGCAGGCGGTCGCGCGGCGTGATGGGCCGCTGGTCGGGGTGGTGACACAGATAGCTGTGGCGGTCGCCATAGGTGTTGGTCACTTCGGCAATGACAGCCCCCAGCGCGCCGTCCGCACCGTGGCACAGCCAAAAGCTAACGGGATTAAAGACATGGCCCAGAACGCGCGGTTGTGCCAGCAGGTCGATCCGGTCAATCGCCGTGATCCGGTGCTGTACCAGCACATCGCGGACCCATGCAGCGCCGCGCCCGTGGCGGGGGGCACCGCCATGATCGCGGTCATGGACAGCCATGATGCCCCGCGCGTTACGGCCAAACAGGGCAGGGGTTTCCAGCTCCGCCTCGGCATCCAGCAGCACATAGTCGATCGAATAGCGAAAGGCGTTTTCGACAGCGCCCTTGCGCCCGTGATAGGTCTGGCCCGCAATATGATCGACGCGCGGCGTCACTGCGCGGCAAGGGCCTGCGTGGTGCGCGCCTTGATCGCCTCGACCACCTCGACGGCGCTGGCCAGCCCGTCCTCGTGAAAGCCGTGGCGCATCCATGCGCCGCAAAACCACGTCCGGTCAGACCCGTTCATCGCACGCACGGCGTCCTGCGCATCCAGTGCCGCCAGATCATAAACCGGATGGCGCAGGGTGACCTGATCGTAAATCAGCTCCTCCCGGATGGTGCGTTTGGTATTGAGGGTGACGAAATGCGGATCGTCCTGCGGAATCGGCTGCAAGGAATTCATCCAGTAGGTAAGGTCGATGCGGTCGGATTTGGCGCGCGCGTCCTCGGTATAGACCCACGAGGCCCATGTCGCACGGCGGCGCGGCATGATGGCTGTGTCGGCATGCAGCACGATGTCGTTGGGCTGGTAGGCCACAGCGCCCAGTGCCGCGCGTTCCGCTGCGGTGGCATCCTCCAGCAGGGCGAGGCTGTCGTCGGAATGGGTCGCCATCACCAGTTCGTCGAACTTCTCCCAGGTGCCGCCGCGCGTCTTGATCTTGATAAAGTTGGCTGTGCGGCGCACCCCCTCGACCTGTGCGTTCAGGCGAATGTCGACACCGTTGCGTGTCATCGCCGCCTCCAGCCGGTTCACATAGGAGATCGAGCCGCCCTGAACGGTGTACCACTGGTGCTGGCCGGAGTACCCCAGCAGGGCGTGGTTCTCGAAAAAGCGGATCAGCGCGTGGGCCGGAAAATCCATGATCTTTTCCACTGGTGTGGACCAGATCGCCCCAGAGAGCGGCAGAAGATAATAGTCGCGAAAGTAGTCACCCGTACCCAGCTTGGCCAGAAAATCCCGCAGGCTGAGGGTTTTGTCCTGTGCGATGTCCAGCGCGTGTTTGTTGAACTTCACCACGTCGCGCAGCATCCCCAGAAAGCGCGGGTTCACCAGATTGCGGCGCTGGGCGAACATCGCGTTAAAGCTGGTCAGCGCATACTCCAGCCGCCCGCCGTCGATAGAGGCGCCAAAGCTCATGTTGGATTTGACCACCGGCACGTCCAGCTCTTTGAACAGGGCGGCAAGGTGGGGGTAGTTGGCATAGTTGAACACAATGAATCCGGTATCGACAGGCTGGTCCCCGTTTTTGCCGGCCATCACGGTACGCGCATGGCCGCCCAGACGTGTGCCTGCCTCGAACAGGGTGACCTGATGGGTATCCGACAGCATATGCGCCGCCCCCATGCCGGTTATGCCCGCTCCGATGACCGCGATGCGGCGGGATTTGGGCGGGGTGGTTTGTGCGGCGGGCGTATCAAGGGGCATGGCGGCGTGGGTCCTGTCTGATCGGTGTTCGTGTGGCGTCTAACAGCAACGCTGCGAAAAGGGGATGAGTTTCAACGAGATTGTTACCCTATCTAGGGCGTGCGCCTGTTATGTCCGCCCGAAGATACGCGGCGCAGGCTAGACCCAGGCGACATTGCCCAAAAAGATATAGCCCGCACCGTAGATCGTTTTGATCAGTTGCGGGTTCTTGGGGTCCTCGCGCAGTTTCGTCCGCAGGCGCGAGATACGCACGTCCATTGCACGGTCAAAACTCTCGGAGGCGCCGCCGGCCAGCTGTTCTTGCATCTGCGCGCGGCTGATGAGGCGCTTGGGCGCGTCGAGGAACAGGCGCAAAACCTCGCTTTCGGCATGGCTGAACGGGGTCTGGGCGCCGTCCGCATCTTCCAGAATGTAGCTGTCAAAATAGGCGGTCCAGCCGTTGAATGTGGCGGTGTTGCTGGTGCGTGTCGCGGGGCGGTTGCTGCGCAGGCGGGCGCGCACCCGCGCGACGACTTCGGCAGGGTCGAACGGTTTGCTGATATAGTCGTCGGCCCCCAGTTCCAGCCCTGTGACGCGGTCCTGCACCTGCGCGCGTCCCGAAATGATGATGACGACCGCGCCCTGTTCCAGCGCCAGACGGTGCACAAGGGTCAGCCCGTCGGTGTCGGGCAGGGACAAATCCACCAGGCAGACGTCAGGCGTGCGCTGCTTGAGCGCGGCCTCGAATGCCGCCGCGCGGCCAAAGCTGACGGTGTCAAATCCCGCCTCTTGCAGCACGTCAGCCAGCAGGGTGCGAATCGCCGGCTCGTCATCCAGAATGCTGATCAGGGGTTTGGTCATGGCGCACCCTCGGGCAAAGCTGCGGGCGCCGTGGCGGCGGAGACGGGGTTTGGGGCAGGGCTGGCGGTGACCAGTGCCGTGAGGTCGGGCGCGGTGAAGGGTTTGCGCAGCACGGGCGCGTATTTTTGGGCCAGCGCAAAAAGGGGCGCGTCCGCAGGCAGGGATGTCATCAACACCAATGGCGGGCCGGCCGTGCCCAGACGACGGGCCAGATCAATGCCTGTCGCCTCTCCCTCCAGCTGGATGTCGGACAGCACCAGCGCGATGTCGGGCAGGTCGGCCAGCAGCGCGCAGGCCTCATCGACCGAGGTGGCCTCGATCACGGAATGTCCCAGCGTCATCAGCATGTCGCGCAGCACGGCACGCAGATCGTCACGGTCCTCGACCAGCAGGGCAAGGCCGCCCGCGCCGCGCACCGGTGCACGGTAGGGCAGGCGCAGGGTGATTTGCGCGCCCTGTCCGGTGTTCTCCAGATGCAGCTCTCCGCCTGCCAGTTTTGCCATGTCATAGACCATCGGCAGCCCCAGACCGGACCCTTCGGCGCCTTTGGTTGTAAAGAACGGATCCAGCGCGTGCTCTAGCGCGGCGTCCGACAGGCCGGGACCGGTGTCGGTAACGCAAAACTCGATCCAGGTGTCATGAACCCTGCGCAGGGAGACGGTGATCGTGCCTTGGGTCCCCATCGCATCGCGGGCGTTCAGGATCAGGTTCAGCAACCCGTCCTGCACCATGCCACGGTCCAGCAGTACCTGCCCTGTGATCCCCACCTCCAGCACCAGCGTCATGTCATCCGGCAGGGTCGGCTGCGCGAGGGTGGCGAGGTTTTGCAACATCTCGGCGGGGTCCGTGGCGGTGGGGCGCAGGCTGCGCGTGCCGGTCAGCTGCGCGATCGAGCTGAGCAGCGTGCCGCCCCGCCGTGCCGCGGCCAGTGTCCCCTCGATCAGCGGGGCGGCATCGGCGGGCAGGTCAGGGAGGCGTTCCAGCTTTGATTGCAGCCCCAGAATGATCGTCAGCAGGTTCGAGAAATCATGCGCAAGGCCCGAGGTGATCTGGGCTGCCAGCGCGCGGCGGCTGGATTGTTGCAGGGCCGCGCGGGTCTGGGTCTCTTCGGTCACGTCCATCGACAGGATATAAACGCCGCCCAGACGGTCGGGGGTAAAGGCGGCGCGGATGCGGCGCGCGCTGGCAGCATCGGTAAACTCCTGAACCGTTGCCGTGCCGTCATAAGCTGCCGTCAGGGCGCTGTGGATTTTGCTGTAAATCGCATCGCCCAGCACCGTGCGGATCGGGCTGCCCAGAATGTCCGAAGCGCGCCCCGGCAAGACCGCGCTGAGCCGCTGGTTGGAGTAGGTGTAGTGTCCTGCGTTGTCGACATGGGCGATGTGGGCGGGCATCATTTCTGTGGTCAGCCGCGCGCGGGCCTCGGAGGCGGTCAGCTGGCGCTTTGTTTCTTCCAGTGCAGTGATCATCGCGGCCAGCTCGCGGTTGGATTTGGCCAGTTCCTCGGCATGGGACAACAGCTGATCGCTCAGTGCGTCGGAGCGGGCGCGCAGCAGCGTCTCCTGGGATTTGGTGGCGGAAATATCGGTGTAGACCGTGATCCAGCCGCCGCCCGGCAGGGGCGATCCCTCGACGCTGATGGTGCGGCCGTTGGCGCGGGTTCGCTCCATGTAGTGCGGCTTGAAGGCGCGGGCCTGCTCGATGCGTTCGCGTACAAAGTCAGACACATCCCCGACCGGACCGTATTCGCCGCGCGTGGCCAGATGGGTGATCGTGTCGTGGAACGAGGCGCCCGGCGTGACCAGCGTATCCGGCAAGTTGAACATCGTCTGGAACGGCGCGTTGCACACGACCAGCCGCAGGTCGCGGTCATAGATCGACAGGGCTTGGGCAATCAGGTTCAGGCCCGCCATCGTCATCCGGGTCGATTGGGCCGTAAGAAGATCGTCATGCGCATTCATAGTCGCAGTTTGCACCGCGCCCCGCCGGTGTCAAAGCATCAGTGCCGCCTGTTACAATTCGTAAGGATTGCGACATGATCAGGAAAAAGTTGACCCCGAGAGTATCCGTGCCATGCTGGGCGCCAGACTGAATCGCGCAAACGCGATCTGCCTGTCACGAACGACAGGAACCGGGAGGGGAATAATTTGGCCTTGATTGAATGTCCTGCGGGGCAACCTGCATCTGTTCCGGCGCTTTTGCACCGCAACGCCAAACAGTTCGGTGATGCGCCTGCGTACCGCGAAAAAGAGTACGGTATCTGGCAAAGCTGGACATGGTCGCAGACCCGCGACGAGGTCGAGGCGCTGGCGCTGGGATTTCTCGCGCTGGGCCTGAACGAGGGTGATTTTGTCGCGATCATCGGTCGCAACCGCCCTTATCTGTACTGGGCGATGATGGCCGCCGAGATGTGTGGCGCTGTGCCTGTGCCGCTGTATCAGGACGCCAACGCCGAAGAGATGGCCTATGTTATGGGCCACTGCGGCGCGCGCTTTGCCGTGGTGGGCGATCAGGAGCAGGTGGACAAGATTTTCGAGGTGCGCGACCAGTTGCCGCAATTCGAACGGATGATCTATCTCGATCCCAGAGGCCTGCGCAAATACGATCATGCGGTGCTGGACCAATACGCCGCCGTGCAGGAAACGGGCCGCAAAACGCGCGACACCCATATCGCAGAGCTGGAGGCGCGTCAGGCCAGACTGGATTACGACAGCACGGGTGTCATGCTTTATACTTCGGGCACGACCGGAAAGCCCAAGGGCGTCGTGCTGTCCAACCGCAACGTGATCGAAACGGCAAAGTCGTCCTCAGAGTTCGACAAACTGCGCCAGAGCGATGACATCCTTGCTTATCTGCCGATGGCCTGGGTGGGTGATTTTATCTTTTCCGTGGGGCAGGCCCTATGGACAGGGTTTTGCACGAACTGCCCCGAGAGCGCGGACACGATGCATGTCGATCTGCGCGAAATCGGCCCGACCTATTATTTCGCCCCGCCGCGTGTTTTCGAGACGCAGCTGACAAATGTGATGATCCGCATGGAGGACGCGAGCCGGTTCAAGAAAAAGCTGTTCGACTATTTCATGGCCCATGCGCGCAAGGTCGGTCCTGCGATTCTGGACGGCAAGAATGTGAGTGCGGGCGATCGGTTCAAGTACCGCATGGGGGAGCTGTTTATCTACGGTCCGCTGAAAAATACGCTGGGGTTCAGCCGTGTGCGCGTGGGCTATACCGCAGGGGAAGCGATCGGGCCGGAGATTTTCGATTTCTACCGCTCGCTCGGGATCAACCTCAAACAGCTTTATGGCCAGACGGAAGCGACGGTTTTCATCACCGCGCAGCCTGACGGGGAAGTGCGCAGTGACACGGTCGGCGTGACCTGTCCGGGGGTCGAGCTGAAGATCGCCGACAACGGCGAGGTTTTCTATCGCTCGCCGGGCGTTTTTGTGGAGTATTACAAGAACGCGCAGAGCACCGCAGACACCAAGGATGCGGAGGGTTGGGTCGCGACAGGCGACGCCGGATTCGTGGAGCCGGACACAGGTCATTTGCGCATCATCGACCGCGCCAAGGACGTGGGCAAAATGGCTGACGGCTCCCTGTTTGCACCCAAATACGTCGAGAACAAGCTCAAGTTCTTTCCCAATATTCTGGAGGCGGTTCTGTTCGGGAACGGCAAGGATGAGTGTACCGCATTCATCAACATCGACCTGACGGCGGTGGGTAACTGGGCAGAGCGTAACAACATCGGCTATGCTTCCTATCAGGAACTGGCGCGGCATCCGCAGGTGATGGACACGGTCCAGTCCCATGTGGAGGAGGTCAACAAATCTGTGGCACAAGACGAGATGCTGTCGGGCTGTCAGGTCCACCGGTTTGTGGTGCTGCACAAAGAGCTGGACGCCGATGACGGGGAACTGACGCGCACGCGCAAGGTGCGCCGCCGGATCATCGAAGAGAAATATGCGGATATTATCGGCGCGCTATACGACGGGTCCGGTTCGGTGAGTACCGAGACGGAAGTGACCTATGAGGACGGGCGCAAAGGCAGCATCAAGGCCACGCTGGAAGTGCGCGATGCGGCGGTCATGCCCGTGGCGCAGAAGATGGCGGCAGAGTAATGCTGGCCGTTTCGCATATCCTGTCGCATCTGTTGCACGCAGGGGCAAATTTACACAATCACGGGCGTGCAGCCGTTTTCAGGATTGGTGTGCTGTGGTGCTTTGCTGCGCTATTCGTTGTGGGTGGGCTGCTTTTTCTGTTCTCGTCTGTCTGGATTTTTGCAGGGATGGCCGTGTGTGGCACCTATGTCGCGGGTTCGATGTGTCGGGATAGTGTCAGCGGTTCCGGCGTGTTTGCTCCTTTCTCGGTTTGGCGGACGGATGAGGCGGAAATGCGCAAGGAAATTGCATTTGGCGCGGTCAGCTTTGCCCCCATTCTGGGTGGTTTGGCTGTGGCGGTGTTGCGATCCCTTTTTGACGGTGCGGGACAGTGATGCGGCCCGCGTCCACGCCTGCGTCCCGCCCACTGATCCGACGGGGGAAGAACGTGGCTGTTGTGCAATTCGATAGCGCGGGATTGAGTTTATTTGGAAAAATGAAGCAGGGGGTGTGTGCGTGAAGGATAGCGTCGAGAGCTATGTGACCGAGGACGGGCGCACGATTGGTCCTGTGGTCATGGAAATGAAGAACATCACGCTGCGGTTTGGCGGTGTGGAAGCAATCAAGGATATTTCGTTCGATATCCGCGAGGGGGAGATCCGTGCGATTATCGGGCCTAACGGGGCTGGCAAATCGTCGATGCTCAATGTGATTTCGGGGTTTTATGTGCCTCAGGAAGGCGAGGTCTGGTACAAGGGTTTGCGGCGTCCGCCGGTCAAGCCCTTTGAGGTCGCGCAGCAGGGCATTGCGCGGACGTTCCAGAATATCGCCTTGTTCGAGGGGATGAGCGTTCTGGATAACGTCATGACGGGGCGGCTGACCAAGATGAAGTCAGGGCTTTTGAGCCAGATGATCTGGAAGGGTAAGGCCGAGCGCGAAGAGACGGCGCATCGTCAGGGTACGGCGCGATTGCAGTCCGGCGGGGGTCGATGCCCCGCCCTGCTCCGCAATCGGCAGGGAGCCGAAGGAAACGGGGTCTTGTATCTGGTCGGTCATTGGCCGTTCTATCCCCGTATCGTCCGTCGGACCCGTCGCCGCACCTGGTACAGGACGACGGTGGTGCGGTGCGAAAAATTGTCGAGAAAGGAGTCCTAATTTGGACCATGCGCTCGAATACCGAAAGCCGCGCGAAGCGGCGCTCGTCCCCGTGCCTGACGCGGTTCTCACGAAACCGTGCGAGGTGGTCGTGCGCGCGCTGTGGTCCGGGATCAGCCGGGGGACGGAACGGCT